>Ga0068714_10004916_pt1 | contig 14568 bp, 12 predicted proteins | sample MTBNYHSulfiMetaG_FD_62988 | JGI IMG/M metagenome (GOLD analysis project Ga0068714, IMG submission 62988) | Enrichment culture microbial communities from rom New York Harbor, USA that are MTBE-degrading - MTBE-NYH (New York Harbor Sulfidogenic)... | ecosystem: Environmental > Aquatic > Marine >... | reverse complement strand
CTTGTCAGCTTGAGTTCCAGCTTCCCGGATATGTAGCGAAGCATTTCCTGCGGCAAGTAATTCTCGATCTCCTGTAAATCCTGCATGATGCCGATTACTTCCGAGTGACGGTAGCCGTGCTTTTCCAATATAAAGTCGACTTTTTTGAGGTCCATTGTTTAACCTGCTTTCGCCGTATACTTTCGCCAGCAGGGCATGATATGCGTCCCCCGCAAGCCTTCTTTCACCTTCATAAACATGGTACGACGGCATAGATCCTGTAAACAGGCCTTAACCGGCTCCAACCGTTTCAGGAAGTCATCGTCAACGCGCCCCTCGGCCAGCGCCATTTTTTGCAGCTCGGTGGCTATACGCGCGAACTTTATCCCTTGCGGACAAACGAAATAGCAGGAGTTGCACAGGCAGCAAAACCATATAAGGTCAGATGAAAGAACCTCATCCCTCATACCCAGAACGATCATGTGTATGATGCGCCGCGGGTCGAAATCCTCTATGACCTCCCGAACCGGGCATACCCCCGTACATGACCCGCAGGAATAGCAGGGCTTTATCTCCTCCAGGCCTATCTTCCCGGCGATTTCGTATTTGAAATTAGGATCCGCTTGAGTTAACAGAACTGTTTCCATACGGTACTCCGCTCCAGATATTCCTCCTGCCCAGCGTGTCGATACAGTACTTGACCCGTTCCGGCGAAAGATTCAGCAATTCCGCCAGCTCTGCGATGTCGTTTTTGTCTTTCTGAAGGAACAGGAGAGTCTCAAAAATGTCCATTTCATCAACGAGCGTTGCTCTCAGTTTTTCTTCAGAGGGAAAATCGGCGTTGCTTTCCTTCATCTCTTTTGCCTGTTTCGCAAACGCCGTTCGCAGCTTCATGCCCTCCGTAGCCAGCCTGGCAGCCTCCAGCTTACGGAGCAGAAGCTGGCGATCGACGCCCTCACTTTGCCCTACCGGGCCAAGGTCTCGGATTCGATGGGAGAAGTCGGTTACCACCTGGACAAAACGCGGGCCTTCGGCAGCAGAGACCCATTCCAGCCTCACCCTTCCCTTGTCCACTCCAACCTGATCCAGGATGGTGTGGATTAATTTGATCTTTTTTATGGCTTCGAAATTACCGGACCGGTAATGACATTCACCAAGGTGTCACCCGCCCATGAAAATCCCGTCCGCCCCTTTGACAAAACCGTCCAGAATAAAGACAGGATCTATCCTGCCGGTACACATGACCCGTATAGTCCGAATGTAGGACGGATACTGAAACCGGGCCACACCCGCGGCATCCGCCGCCGCGTAGCAACACCAGTGACATAAAAATCCAAGTATTTTAGGTTCATTCACCATACTCTTGTTCCTCAAGTCGAATATCCGATTAAATCCCCTAATCCCTATGAACCATCTGCCCCAAAGGCCGCAATCTGAGCGCTGATCTGGTCGTGCGTAAACCGGCCCATGCTGATGGCCCGGGCCGGGCAGTACGAAGCGCAGATTCCGCACCCCTTGCATGCAGCAATGATTGTTTCCGCTTTCTTTAGTTTTCCCACTTTCGTCATCCGGATAGCGCCATAAGGACAGAAATATTCGCACATGCCGCACCCAATGCATTTCTCCTGGTCGCAGGATGACACGATGGGTTCAGCTTTTACGTAGCCCCTGGCCAGCATGATCGCCGCCCGAGACGCCGCCGCTTTGGCCTGAGCCACGGCTTCATCAACCGGTTTGGGAAACTGGGCCATGCCACAGATATAGATTCCGTCTATATAGGAATCGACCGGCCTGAGCTGCACGTGGGACTCCAGGAAAAAACCGTCTGCTGAACGTGGCACGGATATGGCCTTTTCCAGAGTCTTGTCCTCTCGCGGCACGATGGCCGTGCTTAAAACCAGCAAACTGCCTTCAATAACGATTTTCTTTCTGATGAGCGGATCGGTAACGGTGACGCGCAACCTCCCATCTCCCCCGGTGACCGCAGGTTTGTCGTCCTTCTCGTACCGGACAAAGACAACCCCTTGTTCTCTTGCCTGTTTGTAATAGTCTTCGTGGAATCCGTAGGTCCTCATATCCCGGTACAGGATGTATACGTTCGTTTCCGGACTGATCTCTTTGATCTTGATCGCATTCTTAATGGCCATGCTGCAGCAGATGCTGCTGCAATATGGATGCTTCTCGTCGCGGGAACCCACGCATTGTATCATTACCACTGTGTCTTCTTTAGCCGGGATAAATTGACCGGAGGCCAGCCTTTCTTCCAGTTCATGCTGGAGCACCACCCGTTCAGACCGGCCGTACAGATATTCATCCGGCCTGTAGGCCATGGCGCCGGTAGCCATAATGATGATCCCGTGCCGCAGGTTCTCTTTCCTGGCGCCCTGACCGTCATGGATCGCCACAGCCGTCTCGAAATTCCCCACGAATCCTTTGACAGTCTCGACCTCGGCCTCCAGCAGTACGTGGATAAGCTTGTGGTTTCCTACCTTGCCGATGATCTCTTCAAGGTAACGCTGCGGGTCTTCCCCTTCCAGGGTGTAATGGATATTATGGAGATTGCCGCCCAGCCTAGCCGTTTTCTCAACCAGATAACATTCAAAGCCCTGCCCGGCCAATGACAACGCCGCCGTCATACCGGCCAGTCCGCCGCCGATAATCAACCCCTTCGGGATTACGTCTGTAACCGGCTCAGAGAGCGGTTTAATCAGCCTGGCTTTGGCCACAGCCATACGAATCAGGTCTTTGGCCTTTTCTGTGGCCGCCTCCTTTTCGTGCGCATGCACCCAGGAGCACTGATCCCGGATATTGACCATTTCCAAAAGACACCGGTTTAACCCCGCCTCTCTTATGGTCTCTTGAAATAGCGGTTCATGCGTCCGCGGAGTACAGGCGGCAATAACCACCCGGTTGAGCTTTTCCTTATCAATAGTTTCCTTGATCAGGGCCTGTGTATCCTGTGAACATGAATAGAGATTATCCTTGCTGAAAATTACATCGGGAAGGGTAGCCGCATACTTTTTGACCTCCCCCACGTCCACTACGCCGCCGATATTCTTCCCGCAGTGACAAACAAAGACCCCGATCCGTAACCCTTCTTGATCTAACGGGCGTTCCTCGGGAAATGCCTTATCCGCTATGCAGGTACGCCGGGCCGCAGCCAGGAGTTCGGCCGCACAGGCAGCCGCACCACTGGCCTGCATAACGCTATCCGGAAGCGCCATCGGCCCGCGAAATCCACCGGCAACGTATATGCCGTCCCTCTGCGTAAGAAGGGGCGAAAACAGACCGGTTTCGCAAAATCCGCATGAATTAAGCCCGATACCCGTGGCCCTGGCCAGAGAGAAATTCCCATCGGGCGCTTCCAGACCCATCGGTAATACAACCAGGTTGAACGTATCCTGCCGTAACGTGCCGTCTTCTATAACATATTTTATGGTGAGGTCTTCTGTTTCGGGATCACGTTTGATCCCGGAGATCCTGGAGCGGACAAATTTTATCCCGCATTCCTTCGCCCGTTCATAAAAGGCCTCCAGCCCCTTGCCGTACATCCGCATATCCATAAAGAATATCGTAATATCCAGATCCGGCTCATGTTCCAAGGCCACTATGGCGTCTTTAACCGCATACTTGCAGCACACTGACGAACAATAGCTTTTACCGGAGGCATTATCCCGGGAACCGGCACATTGTATGAAAGCGATCTTTCGGGGCTTTTGTAAATCAGAAGGCCGGAGAATCCTGCCTACGTAAGGGCCGGAAGCGCTGGATATCCTTTCAAATTCCAGACCGGTAACAACATTAGGGGAGTCCTGGTAACGATACGTCTTTAATTTTGCCGGGTTGACCTGCTTAAAGCCGGTAGCTAAGATAATAGAGCCAACCTGATAGGTAGAGACCTCTGACCTCTGATTAAAATCGATTGCCCCGGCCTGACAGGCCCGGGTGCACTGTTTACACTCCCGTTTGTTCAAAAACAGGCAATAATCAGGATTAACCGCATAGGCGGAAGGCACGGCCTGCGTATAAAGAATATCAATGGCTTTTCTCTGGGATAGATTCTGGTTATGGGGATCCGGGATGGTAACCGGGCAGTACTGCGCACAGACCCCACAAGCCGTACACTTGGTTTCATCCACATAACGTGGCTGTCGCCGTACCTTGACCCGGAAGTTTCCGGCAGTACCCGATACTTCCTGGACCTCGGCGTTGGTAATGATTTTTACATTGGGAGACCGACCGGCCTCCACAAGCTTGGGCGCCAGTATTCAGAGGGCGCAGTCATTGGTTGGAAAGGTCTTATCCAGACCGGCCATAATACCGCCTATGGCCGATGACCTTTCGATCAGATAGACATAAAAACCGCCATCCGCCAGATCCATAGCCGCCTGGATCCCGGCAATTCCACCTCCGACTACCATTACCGATCCGATGAGTCGATTATCGTTAATTTGAATCTCCATGGGGACCATCTTTTTTATATTTGCGTCTAGTCCTCTACCAGTTCCAGGGCACCGGTGTTGCACCAGCGCACACAGGAAGGACTGGGCGGTATGCCGCAAAAATCACATTTCAAAGGGATACCGGTCTCAGCCTCCACGAAATACGGTTTTTCCGGACAGGAGGCCCGGCAGAAGGCGCACATGTCATAAGTCTGCTCACCAATGACGATGTAGTGTTTTGAAGTGCAGGCCGCATCCACAAACGGCCCGGCGATCACCGGGTAGTAGCGATTGCCGTCCCTCATCACCCTTATACGGGCCCGTCTGGGATTTACCGTATTTGCCACATGATTGAGTGAGCAGGCCGTCTCACAATGCCTGCACCCGGTGCATTTGGTATGATCGATCTTTATTCTTGGCACTCTCCCACCTCCAAGTTCAATGCCTGTAACGTCTCAGGCCGTGGCTCACCCTGTTCATTCCAGCCCCTGAGATGATAATATTCCGGAAGCATCTCACCTATCCTGCTGACTTGCCCCTCGGCAGGCCCATCAGGAACCGGTTCCTTGATAAAGCGCTCCGGAAGTGTATCATGCGTCCGGTCAAATCCCGCTTTCAGGTTAAACATCCTCTCCAGGTTCCAGATCTTTTCACCGATAAACAAAAGGTCATCTGCCTTATAATTCGTTCCCAGGCAACTGTTCACCATGGGTACGTAGTTATTGAATTTGAGTCCCATCAGAGGCCAATTGCACAGCCCCAGAGAGTCCATGACAGCGGTGGTATCCTGATACTCCTTCACAAGCAAAGGCTTTCCGCCAATTTCCCATGGATCAAGACTTTGATGTACATTAAGGAGTTCGTCAATGAACGTGTAGGCGAACAGATGATGCGGCCCATAGTTACATGTCGCAAAATGAAGTCCCATGCCCTGAATAGCGCGCGGGTCAAAAGGAGACAGCGAATGACCCTTTACGCCCATAAAGACCTCCGGCCTTCCGAACTCTTTAGCCAGGGCCAGGCCGCCCTGCCCCAGGCGTCTGGCATATCCTTTTTTAGTGGCCATCAGGCGTAGCGCCTCCACCATGGCCTCCCCGTTGCCGAACCGCAGGTCAATTTTTAACTCCTCAGGGGTGACCAGTTTTTTCTCCACTAATTCCATAATAGTGGCGAGAGTCCCTCCAGTGGCCACGGGATCAAGTCCCATTTCCCCGCACATCATACTCGCCATACCAATCGTAGTCAGGTCGGTAATCCCGCAATTCACCCCCAGGGAACCGATAGCCAGATAGGTCGGGGCCATCCCTTTCCCTTCGTAGGCAGAGTGTTTAACATCCGCCTTTTTGATGCAGGCGATAGGGCACGCAAAACAGCCGCGACTCCTCAAGGCAAAGGCGCTGTTCAGGGCATCAGTAGCGATATTTCTTAACGGAAGCGGGGCGCGGCGAAAATTATTCTGTGGCAGGATTCCTTTCTGGTAACATAACCCCACCAGAAAAGCAGTTCCGGTTTGAGACATGGACTGGGTAAGAGGGGCGCTGTTGAGCTTATTAATCAGGGTGGTGACCACCTGCATAAATCGATTACCGTCCGCCACCTGGAGGGAGTGCCAGCCTCTGACGGCAATGGCCTTAAGGTTTTTTGAACCCATAACCGCGCCGATGCCTGCGCCCCCTACCGGGAGGAACCGGTCATTAATCAGGTTGGCCAGGGGCAAAAGTTTCTCGCCGGCCGGACCAATGGAAACCAGATAGGTTTCCCGTGCGGCCCACGGATCACCCAGGTTATTCTTAAACAGTTCCTCAGTTTCCACCGTGGTACGGCCCCAGTATTCCAGGGCCGGGATAAGCCTCACCTTGTCATCCATAATCGAGACAATAACCGGCATCTCGGCCTTGCCTTCTACAATTAGCAGGTCAAAACCGGCAAACTTCATCTCGGCGCCAAAATGTCCGCGCATCTTTGCACAGGCCAGTCCGCCGGTTAATGCGGACTTGGTTATTACATTGCACGAGGCCCCGGTTATAGCCCCTGTGCCCACCAGGGGACCCGAAGAAAAGACGAGTTTGTTTTCAGGGGAAAGCGGATTTACCTGAGGGGAAACTTCGTCTGTAAAAATCCTGGCGCCCAGGCCCCGCCCCCCTATAAACTTTTCGAGCAGCCCGGGATCGATCTCCTCAATATTATGTCTTCCTTCGGTCAGGTTTATCCTCAGACAACGCCCGATCCATCCGTTCATCTCTCGTTCTCCCTGTTAATAATGACGGCTTCGTAAAAAAGCCTTTTCACCGCTGAGTACGCAGAGTCCACAGAGAAACTTTTGCCACCAAGGCACCAAGACACAAAGGAATAATCTTAGTCTTAGTGGCTTGGTGTCTTAGTAGCTGAATAGTTGCAAATTAATATGTTATCTCAGCACCCTCGGCGAGCTCTAACGTTTTCTTACAGGCCGTTACGCGGCTCCTTTAAGCCACTCTACGGTCTTGTCTTTCAGGGCCTTGTCGTATCCGAAGGTGACACATACGGTGCGGCAACAGCCGCAGCCGATGCACTTGTCGGTATCCACATAGATGGAACCCTGCTGGTCTATTATGGCCCCCACTGCACATACCGGCAGCGCGAAACAGGACTTGCAGTTGTGTTTGCATATCACATTTAACATAGCTTACCTTCCTCCCTTACTAATATTCAAGATTAGCCTAGTATCTTATCTATTTCTGCTGCATCGGACTCCATGACATAGGAAATTCCGGAAACTTCCGCCGCATCCCTGGTCAAGGCCACCAGATCATTACGATCAATGTATTTGAGGGCAAATTTTCTGGACCCGGCCATAAGTTGCTGGAGGCCCTGTTTCAGCCTATCAATATAAGAATACATACCTATGGCCCCGCCCGGAAGTTTGGTAAAGTCTTTGCCGAAGCGTTCTTTAAGTTGCGCCCCTACGCCAAAGAGGCGCAGGTATCCTTGCTCTACATCTTCACCTTCCAGCTCCATTTTTTGCGCCATTAACTTTCCGTGGGTCTTGCCCACCATGGCCGCGGTGAGAATGGCCCGTCCCAGGCAAATGGCCTTGACATAAGGAGCGCCCAGCGCCAGGGCCTTAAAGATATGGTCTTCCAGAGAGAGACCGCCCGCTATGGCAATGGGCGGGATATAGGCCCCCTTGGCCGCCAGCCGCTGACACATCTGATAGGTCAGGCATTCTAACTGCACGGTGGGTATGCCCCACTCATTCATCATACGCCAGGGACTCATGCCGGTTCCGCCGCCGGCTCCGTCTATGGTAAGGAGATCAATCTTGGCATTTGAAGAGAACTTAATGGCCCGCGCCAGATCTGCCGGGCGATAGGCCCCGGTCTTAAGGGTCACATGCTTTGCGCCGACAGACCGCAGGTGTTCGACCGATTTGTAAAAGGCCTCCTCATCCACCATGCCGAGGCGGGAATGCCGTTCGAATTCTGTTATACCACCGGCCTTAAAGGCGGTCTGGACGGCGGGATTGGTTGGATCCGGGAGCACGATATAACCCCGCTCCTTCAACTGCAAGGCCCTCTCGATCGAATGCAGCTTGACTTCGCCGCCGATATCCTTGGCGCCCTGCCCCCACTTTAATTCAAATATCTCGATGCCTAACTGCCCAATCACATATTCCGGCACACCCAACTTGGTGTCTTCTACATTGGCCTGAATAATAATACCGCCGGTCCCGTCGTACCATTGACGGAAGGCGTTAATGCGACGTTCCATCTCCGGCGACCTGGATATTTTCCCATTCTTGAATTCCGCCTGAGAATCCATGCCACAAATATTTTCACCCGCAACTACCAACACACCCGAGATGGCTGCACCCACAGCCACATCCTCCCAGTTAATACGGGCGATATCCGTGGACCCAACTGCACCGGTAAACACCGGAAAATTCAGCTTGATATTGCCGCCCGCACCCACGGCCGTAGTCGTATCCACGGCCGGGAATGTGGCCTTATCGGAATCAGCCTCAATTCCCACGGCGCCCACAGCCGTACCCTGGATATTAAAATGGGAGAAATCTACCGGGTAGTCCTTTTCCGAACCAGAGGTGATGACTCCAAAAGGCGCAGGATATATCACCTCTCTCCCCTTAAGGGCTGACCGGCCGATTTCGCACGGCCCTTCACAGCCGTCCACACAGGTCACGCAAATTCCTGACCCGGGGGCGGGTGTCACCCTGGTTGTAGTCAGGGTAGCGGCGCTTCGATTTGGTTTGCTAAATGACATAATTCTTTTCCCTCCTGTGTAATGTTTTTTCTGATAGTTATACTGAATAAATTAATAGTCAAAACAGTTATACTTAACAATCCGGGCAAAAAAAAACCGCACTACCACTTAGGGTAGGCGGACATCATCGTCATCTGCGACCAGCACGCCGTTGTGTTGGTCACAACCAGATAACTTGCTATTATAAAAGCCGGGTTTTGTCAATAGCTAAGTTATTTGTACTAATTTTCTCTAACGCCTCTGTTGATAGAACATCTTCAGGAGAAATCTTGACTCATAGACAGATCAAGAGTATGAAATTTATTATCTTAACTGAAAGAAGGGGTATTGCCAATGCGCAAAAAGGCGTCTGTTAGTTCCGGAGTAAGCCACCTGGACCGCCTGCTCGGCGGTCTCTTCATCGGTGATAACGTAGTATGGTATGATCATTCCGGCAGCCTGGCATCGGTCTTTTGTCTTAATTTTCTTCAGGCATCACTATCCAATCATAAGCCGGTAATTTATGTCACCTTTGACCGCTCCCCCAGGAACCTCCTTGATAAACTGGGTCCTCTGGCGGACAGCCCGAATCTTACTATCCTTGACGCCTTCACCTGCGGTAAGGGAGCATCCACCCCCGTCTTCATGAAATTCTACGAAGAACCTGATCCCGAACGCCTCTGCCATATCAGGAGGGTGGAAAAGCCGGGAGACATGGACTATGTAATAGAAGCCCTCTATGGGCTCCATGAGGCTTTAAGCGGAGACGTCCGTCTCATATTTGAAAGTATCACGGGCATGCAAAAACTCTGGGGAGGGGAAGAGGCCGTACAGAAGTTTTATTCTCATTCCTGCCCCCGCCTCTATGAATTGAATACAATAGCCTACTGGATAATGGAAAAATTGGCTCACTCGCCCCAACTCAGGGCCCAGATCAATCAGATTGCCCAGGTGGCCATCGACCTTTCTATAAAAAGAGGCACCACAACCCTGACCATTCTAAAGGCCGAAGATCGCAGCACAGCGGATATGCATGAACCTTGCCGCTACTGGACAAAAGGTCTCGCCATCACATTTGACAGGCAAAAGCAAGGGGCCAATGGGATCAACCTGGGCTCTCGCGTCAAAGAACTCCGGATGAAACGGGGCTTATCTCAGGCTGAGCTTGCGAAACTAGTGGGAGTTACTCCCAGCACTATCTCCCAGGTAGAGACCGACATTATTTATCCCTCACTGCCGGCCCTTCTGAAGATGGCCGAGGTCCTTTCAGTTGATGTCGGTTCACTATTACAACCGTCTTCAAAATCAGAAAAACAGATCATCTTCCCGGCTGCTGAGGCTGTAGACGCAGGGTTTGAGGATATCCCTACCGGATCGATCCAAGGTAAGCTTTTAACACCGCCGGATTTTCAGGGCAACATGGAACCCTATATCATTGAAATAGAGCCCCACCAGGAGCTGCCTGCCCATTTTTTTCTTCACAAAGGCGAGGAGATAGGCTATGTCCTTTCAGGCAAATTAAAAATGGTTCTCAGCAACGCTACTTACACTATCCGCGCCGGAGACGTGATTTACCTGACCACTGATATGCCGAGTCAATGGGAAAATCCAGGGCCTAATGTGGCCAGGTTGTTGTGGATTAAAGAGAAGTAGAACTAAATGTCCAACTATTGGAATAAATCTTCCTGGATAGCCTCAAGCAGGTTATTTGCCTTGAGGTCATCGATCTTAAAATACCGTGCCCCCATCTGGACCGAGAGTTGACAGGCCAGGCCAAATGAGATCATACCGGCCCTCTCCACATCGATTACCACACTCCGGATACGGGAATCATCTCGTATCACATTGGCTATCTCCATAGACTCCATAACCGGTTTTCCTCCATACAGGCCTACATTCGCCTTGCCGTCAGAGATCAAAATAAACAGAGGATAGATATTGGGGTCCTTATGGAAATAACTCTCAATGACCTCATATCCCAGGGTTATTCCATGTGACAAAGGGGTCTTCCCGCCGGTCGGCAGCTCTTCCAGAAGCTTATAGGTAAGTTCGATACTGTTGGTTGGAGGCAGGAGCACCTCCGCCCGGTCTCCCTTAAAGGCTACCATAGCCACCCGGTCTCTTTTCTGATAGGCATCTATAAGGAGGGAGAGGATGGCCCCTTTGGTTGCGATCATGCGTTTGCCCGCGCCCATAGAGCCGCTGGCATCCACCACAAAAACGATAAAATTGCCGATCTTCTTCTCTCTTCTCCTTCCCCTGATGTCACTCTTTTCAATGGCGATGGCTACATCTTCCCTTTCCCTTTCCCTCTGATAAGGGGCGGCCGCCCGGATCGTGGCGTCAAGGGCAAAGTCCGCGTCTTTGTGGCTCAAGGTACTCCTGACATATCGACCCGCTTTCGTGGATGTCTCGGTCCGGCTCCTACGCCCCGAACCCTTACGTACTACCCGGTCCTTCTCCGCCTGTATAGACTTGACCCGGAAGGGCGTGCCTGTGGGAAAAACCGTCTCCAAAGAAGGGCGGCCTGCCCCCCGGTCTTCCTGCTCCCTTTCCCCTTGCCCTCTGGATGAACGTCCTTCCTGCTCGTTATCCCCCCGGCCTTCCTTTTGACTTTCTGCCTTGTTGTCCCTTGACTCAGCGCGGGTTTGATCTTCATCTGCGAAAGATTCGTCCGGCTCTTCTCTCTCCTTTTCCTCGTGGCGGGACTGAGGAGGCATCCTCATCCGATGAAGGAGCACAAATCCTGCCGCTTTTTTGATATCATCTTCAGTCACCTCTTTTCTCCCATCAATAGAGGCAATGGCCATGGCTGTTTTTCTCATGATGATATCCGCGCGTTGGCCGGCCACATGGGCCTCCAGTGCCAGCGTAGAGCAGAGACGGAGCATCTCTTCCGAGATATGGACAGAGGGAATAAGTTTTCTGGCCCCAATTATAGTTTGCGCCAGCGCATGCCGGGCATTCTGATAGCGCTTGACAAATTCAGCCGGGTCTTTTTCAAAATCCTCCCGGCGCTTAATCACCTCTACCCTTTCGCCCGGGCCCTCTATTCCTTCCACCTGGACACACAACCCAAATCGGTCCAGAAGCTGTGGGCGCAGTTCCCCTTCCTCCGGGTTCATGGTCCCGATCAGGATAAATTCGGCCGGATGTGTATAAGCAATCCCTTCCCGTTCGACAATATTGACCCCCATAGCCGCGGCATCAAGGATGATATCCACGATATGATCATGCAGGAGGTTGACCTCGTCTATATAAAGTATCCCCCGATGGGCTCCGGCAAGCAGTCCGGGTTCAAACCGCTTCTTCCCCTCCTTTATCGCGTACTCAAAATCAATCATTCCCACCACCCGGTCCTCTGTGCACCCCAAGGGAAGATCGATCACCCTGATTTTTCTGTTGATAACAGGTAGGGTATCTCCTTGCTTTACCCTTGCCCTACAGTCAGCGCATAAACCTTGATAGTGATGAGGATCGCAGTTGAAAGGACATCCCGGAACCACCTCGATCTCAGGCAAAAGGGCGGACAAAGCCCGGACCGCTGTTGACTTGGCAGTCCCCTTTTCTCCCCGGATGAGTACTCCGCCGATGGAAGGTAAGACGGCATTGAACAACAACGCCATCTTGAGGTCGTCTTGACCCACAATAGCGGAAAAGGGGTAGATATGTCTTGTGGTCCAGTCCATAGAGGAAGTGACTAAAGTGAACTAAAGTGTCTAAAGTTTGCTGGTAATACTGGTAATAGAGGTAAAAATAGCCGGCATCTCATTTATGGCACTGGCTATGCCCATGCGCGTGAGCATGTACATGCTCAAAGTCACCACGAATAATCCCTTCTATTTTCCCCGCCTCTACACCGGACTTTTGAAAGGGTTTCCTCCGCATCCTGTGTTGCAGCGCCATTTCCGCAACCGTTTGAACATCTTCCTTGGGAACCTTTTCCCGTCCATGAAAAGCGGCAAACGTCTTTGCCGCCTTCATTATGGTAATATCTGCCCGGTGCCCGTCCACGTGCATTTCAATCGCGATGCGGGCGATCAGATGCAGCATGTCATCGGACATAATTACCTGGTCCAAAAGTTCCTTCGCCCGGACAATGGCCTCCTGTAGTTTATTTTCTTCCTCTTGCCAGGCCTTCTGGAACTGCACGGGGTCTTCTTCATACGCGGCCCTTCTTTTAACGACCTCTACCCTCAGGTCCGGATCAATGATCCCCTCCACGTTCACACAGAGTCCGAACCGGTCCAGAAGCTGGGGGCGCAGTTCTCCTTCTTCCGGATTCATAGTCCCCACCAGAATAAATTGAGCGGGATGAGAATAGGAAACCCCCTCTCTCTCCATGATGTTCACACCCATCGCCGCCGAATCCAGGAGCACATCTACGATATGGTCGTCAAGGAGATTGACCTCGTCCACATAGAGGATCCCCCGGTTCGCTTCGGCTAGGATACCGGACTCAAACCTCTTTTCTCCTTTTTTTATGGCCTGTTCTATGTCCAGCGTGCCCACCACCCTGTCTTCTGTGGAACTCACCGGCAGATCAACCACGCGTATCTTTCTCCTCATGGTCGGTAGATTCTCAACCTGTTCGAGACGGGCCAGACACTCCTGGCACATCTTTTGTTTCACATGCGGATCACAACTAAATTTACAATCCGCAACCACCTCTATCTCCGGGAGAAGATTGGCCAGCGCGCGAACGGCCGTTGATTTGGCCGTCCCTTTTTCTCCGCGGATGAGCACCCCTCCCAGCCTAGGATTAATAGCGTTCAAGATCAAGGCATTCTTCATCTTCTCCTGGCCCACGATGGCAGTGAAGGGATATGTCTCTTTCTTTGTCTCCATCTAATCTCCTATTCTCCTTTCAATACTTCATTTCATCTGGAGTTTCCTGAGCCTTCAGCGAACCCCTTGTCTCCGAGCGAAACTTGCTGAAGCAGGGGGGCACCCATCACTTATTCCCTGTCGCCGATCTTATTTTATCCTGAATCCCCTGCATCAGCTCCCCCCAATTCTCTACATCATCAGGGGTCAGAACGTCTATGGAACCACCCTGAAAATCTCCTTCCACCCCTTCCATTCTTTCTTCTATCCATCCCTCTATGGCCAAATAGGCATCTTTTAACTCATTTAATACCTCCGGGTCCGCCGCCCAAAGACCCCTTTTCTCCGCTTCCAGCAGCCTTCTGGCCATCTCTTCCAGCGCCCAGGGATTGTGTTCCTCAAAGAATTTCCGGTTCTCTTCGTCTAGAATAAAGGTCCTGGCGATGTCATCAAATATCCAGTCATCAACCTCCTGGGTGGTGGCCTCCCAGCCATAGACCCGTCCGACCCGTTTGGATATATCCCCGGCGCCTTTGTACCCGTGGCGCTTCATGCCTTCAATCCACTTCGGGTTGAGCAGCTTGGTCCGCACCACCCTCCTTACCTCGTCCGCCAAGTCTTTCACCTCTACATGTTCCGGTTCCCGGGTATCTCCATAATAGGTCTTTACCTCCTTGCCGGAGATGTTCCGCGCCGCAGCCGTTATTCCGCCGTGGGTGCCGAAATAACAACAGCATCCGAAAAGGTCGTACTCATCTGTCACCACCTTATTAAAGGTGACATCCACCGTCTTCAGATTGTGAACCAACTGTTCATGGGATTCCTGACCATAAATGCCTTTGCCATAGGCATAACCGTTCCAGTAGATGAAGACATCGGCCAGGTCTTTCTCTTCCTTCCAGGCCGAGGCATAAACCGCCAGGTTGACCCCGGGCATATAGGTGCCGGGTTTGGAGGCAAACACCCTTAACGTGGCCTTCCGCCAGGCATCCTTATTCGCCGGAGATTCTCCCTGAGAAGCCATCTGTTCCAGGGCATGCTTCCTCACAAAATTCATCTCAACCGGTTCATCCAATGCAGC
>Ga0068714_10004914_pt1 | contig 14569 bp, 12 predicted proteins | sample MTBNYHSulfiMetaG_FD_62988 | JGI IMG/M metagenome (GOLD analysis project Ga0068714, IMG submission 62988) | Enrichment culture microbial communities from rom New York Harbor, USA that are MTBE-degrading - MTBE-NYH (New York Harbor Sulfidogenic)... | ecosystem: Environmental > Aquatic > Marine >... | reverse complement strand
TGGGGGAAAAAAGTTATAGAGTTATGGAGTTATGAAGTTATGAAGGTCAGGAAGCTATCAGGGTTTATTTATTTTTGAAGATAATCGGGACAGGCCTGTCCTTAAAACCCTGATTTTCTTGAAGATCCCTTCCTTTTCTGTCAGATATTTCTGGTTTTTTGCAATGATCAATTGGGTTTCAAGTTCAGCTAATGAGCCGCTTGAAATATTTATAAAATTCAACAATTCTTTTTCATTTTTCCTGCCTGCTCCTTCGGCGATATTGGAGGGTATAGAAATAACTGTTCGCTTTAGCTCCTGAGACAGGCAATACTTTTCCATTTCCGGAAATTGAGAAGTTAATCTATAAACCTCGTTTACAATATCCATGGCTAATTTCCATATAAATAATTCAGAATGTTTCATTAGATGCTTTTTGTTTGAAGGTTATCATTTTAAATTAATTTACCCGATTTTTATAATCCCATAACTCCATAACTCCATAACTTCATAACTTTCTTAATATTAATGAACCAAAAATTAAAATATCATTTACCACAAAACAATTTTCTTATTTCTTATATCATAATACCTTTGTAACTTATTAATTTTTCCTCCATAACTCCATAACTCTTTAATTTCATAACTCTTTAATTTCATAACTTCATAAAAAAAATGTCAAAAATCGCTCTAATCACAGGCATAACCGGGCAGGATGGTGCATACCTGGCTGAACTGCTCCTTTCCAAAGGATATGTTGTACATGGCATTAAACGACGCAGTTCATTGTTCAATACCGACAGGATAGATCACCTCTACCAGGATCCGCATGAGAAGAAAAAGGATTTTTTCCTTCATTATGGTGATCTCACTGACAGTACCAATCTGATCAGGATCATTCAGCAGGTGCAGCCGGATGAGATATATAACCTTGGCGCCCAGAGCCATGTCCAGGTATCATTTGAAGTACCCGAATACACTGCCAATTCAGATGCACTGGGAGCTCTCCGCATCCTCGAAGCTATCCGGCTTCTTAATCTTATACCTAAAACCCGATTTTACCAGGCTTCAACCAGCGAGCTCTACGGACTGGTTCAGGAAATACCGCAAAATGAAAAAACTCCCTTCTACCCAAGGAGCCCTTATGGTGTAGCCAAATTGTATGCATACTGGATCACCGTCAATTACCGTGAAGCTTATAATATCTTTGCTTGTAACGGAATACTGTTTAACCACGAATCACCTGTCAGAGGTGAAACTTTCGTTACGAGAAAGATAACCAGGGGAGTTGCCCAGATCATCTACGGGCTCAGGGAAAAACTGTTCATCGGGAACCTTAATGCCAGTAGAGACTGGGGTCATGCAAAAGATTATGTTAGAGCTATGTACCTTATGCTCCAGCAGGATATCCCGACAGATTATGTTATATCCACGGGTAAGACCACCTCAGTCAAAGAATTCACAGCACTCGCTTTCAACAAGGCAGGGATAGATATAGAATTCAAAGGGTCCGGGGCTGATGAAAAAGGTTATATTACTGCCATTCATTCGTTCATACCCGGTTCCGTATTGACCAGGAATGATGTTGGTAAAGTGGTCGTTGAGGTTGACCCGAAATATTTCAGACCTACCGAAGTTGATCTCCTGATCGGTGACTCCTCAAAGGCAAAGAAAATCCTGGGCTGGGAACCGGAATATAACCTGGATATGCTGGTGGAGGAAATGATGAAAGGCGATCTCCGGATAATGGAAAGAGAGAAAGAACTTATAAAAATGGGACATGATTCTAAAAGGTATTATGAATAAAATCAACTGATATAAGTACCAAGAAAACAGATCAAATGTTAAAAAAATCCTCGAAAATCTATCTTGCAGGCCATACAGGCCTTGTCGGATCAGCTATACACAGGAAGCTCATCGAGACAGGCCATGAAAATATTATAACCCTTACCCTGGAGGAATTAAACCTCATGGATCCCATTGCGACGGAAAAATTCTTTATTCAGGAAAAACCGGAATATGTAATCCTTGCAGCAGCCAAAGTGGGAGGAATAATGGCCAATAATAAATACAGAGCTGATTTCCTTTATGAAAATCTGCTTATTCAGAATAATGTTATTTACCAGTGCTACAAAAACAAGGTTAAAAAACTGATATTTTTAGGAAGCTCATGCATTTATCCCCAGAATGCACCTCAGCCCCTGAAAGAAGATTCTTTGCTGACATCCGAACTTGAATACACCAATGAACCTTATGCCATCGCCAAGATCACCGGTATTAAGCTTTGCGAATCTTTTAACCTTCAATACGGCACGAATTTTATCGCCCTCATGCCGACAAATCTGTATGGCCCCGGTGATAATTTTGACCTTGAAAAATCGCATGTTTTTCCGGCTATCATTCGTAAACTTCATCTCGGCAAATGCCTGATCAATGATAATATGGATGGCATAAGGAAAGATCTTGACAAATACCCCGTTGAAGGCATCACAGGATCATCCTCTAAAAATGAAATCCTTAATAAGCTTAACAAATACGGGATCCAAAAAAAGAATGGAAAGGTAAGCATTGTATTCTGGGGAACAGGCTCTCCAAAAAGGGAATTCATGCATTCCTCCGATCTGGCAAATGCCTGTATTTTTGTCCTTGAAAACCTTGATTTTATTGATCTTGTCGATGATCCATCCAAATTTCATCAGACTGTTAAAAATATCCGTAATACACACATTAATATTGGCACAGGAAGTGATCTGACAATCAAGGAACTGGTTGAACTGGCAAAAGTAATAATAGCTTATAACGGAATTATTGAATGGGATCCCTCCATGCCTGACGGAACAGCCCGTAAATTAATGGATGTCTCAAAAATAAATGCACTTGGCTGGAAAGCCTCCATTTCTCTGACGGAGGGTATAAAATCGGTTTACAGCTGGTACTCTCAGTAATGAATAAACTAATATTCGATCCATCATGAGTTGATAAATAAATAAATGACCTGATGCAACATTATAGATTCTTATGACGTCTAATAGAACATACTCCAAATTCAATCCTGTCATTAATGAATCTCTTTCTGAAATTCAGGCCTCAACATGCATTGTTTGCTTTAAAACTCTCTAAATCCATCAGGGTGCAAAAAAGATTTCCCAGAAGAATTTTCACCATCTTTCTCATTGATCTTTTACTTTTATTCGGAAGTTATCTGATCATGGTATGGATCAAGCCGGGTTCAGAAGAATATTTCACAACAAAATATTTTACAGGTCTTGGTATTTTACTTCTCACTTGGATAATTTCCTCCTTTGTTTTTAATAAATACACTATAACAAAAGCAGATCCGATTTTTGAGATCCTTAAACGGATCATCTTTTCCAACTTCTTTGCACTCGCGGTAATTTCAATCTTTATTGTTGGACTCCAGGCAGGTTCATTTTCACGTCTTATAATTTTCGGAACAATCTTCATCGCTTCGGTCCTGGAGATTATCCTGGCTAATCTTGATTATTTTCTTATCCATACGCTTGAATCACAGACTGATTTAATAAATCCCCCTCCCCGTGCCCTGGAGATCAGAAAGGCGAGAAAGGCGATCAACTACAGTTCAACTTCTGTCACTACTGCAGGCATCAGGGAAGGGATTATCGAAGAATGTGGTGAAGAGGCATATCAATATATATCAGAATTTGCTGAAATATCCGATCCGAAAGTACTGTTCATTTCAACTACTACCCGTTTTAACATACAGCTTCAACCTGATCATTTTTTCAAAAAAATAGTCAATCTGAAACGGGTCAATGACATTCAGTATATTAACAAATTTTTTGAGTCTGTAAACAGAAAGCTTCCCTTAAAAGGAACTTTTATTGGATGTGCCGAAACTAAATGGCTCCGCAAGAAAAGGATACTTAAGAAATATTTGCCCGGATTGAACTGGATAATGTATTCTATTGATTTTATAGTTAAACGTGTTTTTCCGAAGTTTATCCTCACAAAAAAATTATATTTTCTTCTCACCAGGGGAGAAAACCGTGTCATTACAAGGGCTGAAATACTCGGACGACTTTACTCCTGTGGTTTTAATGTGGTCGATGAACGATTCATCAATCCGTTCTATTACTTCGTCGTTCAAAAGATCAAGGACCCCGTTTATGATTTAAATCCTACTTATGGACCGTTTGTAAAATTAAAAAGGGTCGGAAAGGACGGGAAGATTATCAAAGTATATAAATTCCGGACCATGCATCCTTATGCCGAATACCTGCAGGATTACGTTTACAGGAACCATCTCCTGGAAAATGGCGGGAAATTCAAGGATGACTTCAGAATTACAACCACCGGTAAGATATTCCGGACTTTCTGGCTGGATGAGCTACCCATGCTTATCAATCTGTTCAGGGGTGATTTAAAGATCGTAGGCGTGAGACCTTTGAGTATGCAGTACTTTAATCTTTACAGTGAAGAGCTGCGGAAAAAACGTATTCAGTTTAAACCCGGTCTTATCCCCCCCTTCTATGCTGACCTGCCGGATACCCTCGAAGAAATACAGGCTTCAGAAATGAGATACCTGGAAGCCTATGAAAAACATCCAGTTAAAACTGATTTCATATATTTCTGGAAAGCAATGTATAAAATCATTTTCCATAAGGTCCGGTCACGATGATCCTCATTTATTTATTTAAGTTTTAATAAAGATGACGGCAAAGATAATTTCAGGCATCTGTTTTAAATCTGTCCCTTTTCCCGGCTTCTTGCGGATAATTATTATCTCTTTATCAGTCAGCTCCTCTGTTCAGCTTTATTCACAATATATCCCCCACCCTCTGAATAATTATGACGTGTACTCTTTCCTTGACGAATTTTCATTGCCTTACAACGCAGCCATTAAACCTTATGGCCGCACGCAGATATACGATCTGCTCAACAGCTTAGACAATACTACCCTTTCCCTCCGCCAGCAAAAAGAACTCTCTTTTTATCTCAGGGATTTCAATAAAGGATCCCTGCCAAAAGGTTCATATAAAAAACGCATTGATCTTTATTATCATGAAGATTCTCTTTTTTCTCTTACCGTGAATCCCATTCTCGGTGCCGATCTGTGGACAAATAAAAATGGTTTTGAATATCATTGGTGGAACGGGGCTGAAGCCTGGGCATCAATAGGTAAACTGGGTATTTTTGTCAGCCTCAGGGATAACCACGAGAGCTCTGCTCTCACTAATCCCTATTACCTGAATAAGAATAATGATAAATGTGGTTCCGGTTATAAAGTCTTATCCGATGGGAAAATTGATTACGAAGAGATTAGGGGCGGAATAACTTATGCCTGGCCAAAGGTAAGAATAGGCCTTATTAAAGATAACTTTTCATGGGGAACAAATTATAACGGATCCAATATCCTGTCAGGACGTCCTCCCTCTTTTGTTCATCTCGACCTGCAGGTTAATCCTGTAAGATGGCTGGATTTTCATTATATTCACGGATGGCTGAACTCTGAACAGGTTGACAGTATCAGATCTTTCTATGTTACGAATGCATATGGAACGAATTTCAGAAGATTCTATCTTAAAAAGTTCATCGCTGCCAATATGTTTACATTTTACCCCATACCTCTTCTTGGCTTATCAGTCGGAAACAGTATTATCTATGATTACAATAATATACATCCTGCATTCCTGGTTCCTGTCATGTTCTTTAAAGCACTGGATCATTCTCTCAATTTCGGGATAAAAAATATGAATTCGCAGATGTTTTTTGATATATCCTCAAGAAACATTGATCATGTACACCTGTATTCTTCATTATTCATTGATGAACTTGCTATAAAAAGGATTATTGATCCGGATGAATACAATTTTATAAGTTTTAAAGGAGGGGCAAGGATCTCTAACCTGCCTGCAAATACGTTTGCATGTATTGAATATACCATCACCAATGCTCTTACATTCAGACATGATGTGCCAACAACTACATTTGAATCAAATAAGTTCAATCTGGGTCATTACCTGACAGATAATGCCAGGGAATTTTTTCTGACAGCCGGATATAAACCCATCAGGAATGCTATGGTACAGATCTCTTATACAAATGCGATGAAAGGACCCGATCATACAGAGTTGGGAACTATGCCCAGGGAAGCCATTAAACCATTTACTCCGGTTGTATGGAAGAGGAGATCAATGACATTTCAGGCATCCTGGCAGCCTCTGAATGATCTTTTTATCAGACTGGGTTATGAATGGAGTAATATTACGGGTGAACAGGAAGCTTTAATAAAATATACACCTGAATTCCTGTGGGGAAAAACAGGAACCATGAATGTCGGAATGAATTATGGATTCTGAAAATAATCTCGCTGATGAACCAGTGTGTGTATTACATGTTGATTATACAGATCACACCTTTCGCTAAAGTTATTATCTCTGATTTTTTATCCTTTTCCCCGGCTGTCCCCATTTCTTCGCTTTTTTATCCAGCCATCCTTCACGGATATCCCTCCTGAAGACTTTCCCAATATTATTTATTGTTTCCCTGACCGGAAGAAATTCCGCATTAAAGGTATTACAGAACTTTTCATTTGAAAAACAGGCTCTGTTTTGTGATGCCAGTATTTCTTCCCTGGTCAGAAGTTTCCTCCCTCCAAAAAAGGCTTTTAGCTCATCAAGCTGCAAAATAAGATTGGCTAAGAACAGGTTCGCTTCGATTGACGGGCGTCTTCTTCCCAGGGAGTCTGCCACCATGTTAAATACTTCCCTGTATGACAGGTTCTCTGAAGACAATATAAACCTTTCACCTGAATAATGACTTTTCATCAGTGCAATCATTGCTGCTGAAACATCTTCGACCGATACAAAGCCTGTCATTCCGTTTGTATAGAAATTGAAACCCCTGTGTATGACAGAAAACATCGCCGAAGAACCCCTGTCCCAGAATCCCGGGCCAAGAATCATGGACGGATTAACTATTACTGCCCGCAATCCTTCCTCAATTCCTTTCCATACTTCGAGTTCAGATTTGTATTTTGAGACTGAATATGCACTCTTTATCCCATCAGATGTAAACAATGAATTCTCCCTTATGAGGCCATCCGGATCGGGATTTCCCAGTGCTGAAGTTGAACTTACATGGCATATTTTTTTTACCGCTTTGGCCAGGCTTGCATTAACGACATTTCGTGTTCCGTCAATATTATTCTTCATTATCTTTTCCCTGTTATCAGGATCAAAAGAAACAGCAGCAGCAGCATGATAGACATAACTGATATCATTCATTGCTTCCATAAGAGAGTCAATGTCGAGGATATCTCCATCCACCCATTCAATCCTGAAAAACAGTTCTCCGGGATTATCACTGTAATAAGAGAAAACCCTGCGTACTGTCTCCAGATTGCTTGTACATCTCTTAATGGCCCGTACTTTTTTCCCATGCGAAGTAAGATCAAATAAGAGTCTTGATCCCAGCAATCCGGTTCCACCCGTGACTAATATCATACCCGATCAAACTTGTTTAAGCCTGTATTATTTCCCCATGATTTGCTTCACGATTTTTGCAATGTATTTACCAATAATATCAAATTCAAGGTTTACAATGGTACCTGGTTTTATCTGGTGAAAATTGGTCACTTCCCAGGTATAGGGAATAATTGCGACCTCGAATGAATTTTGTTTTGAGTTCACAACAGTAAGACTGACCCCATTTACTGCCACAGATCCTTTTTCAACCGTTATATAATCATCCCTTGCCGGCAAATATTCGAATCTGAAATACCAGCTGCCCTCTGCTTCCCTCACTTCAGTGCATTTTGCAGTCTGGTCCACATGACCCTGGACAATATGTCCGTCCAGCAAGCTGCCCATCCCCACACTCCTTTCCAGGTTGACCTTATCCCCCACCTTTAGCAATCCAAGGTTCGACTTTTCCAGTGTTTCCTTGATGGCCGTAACCGTGTAACCCTCCTCTGTTTTCTTCACAACGGTCAGACAAACACCGTTATGCGATATACTCTGGTCAATCTTCAGATCTTTCACAAATGAACATTTCATAGTGATATGAAGATTCTCTTTATCTTTCTGAAGTTTCACAACCTGTGCTGCTTCTTCAACAATTCCTGAGAACATTTTTTTGTATTTATTATTGATCTTACGAATGTAAGAATTTTTTACGGATAATGCAGGATGTGAGAACTTTGATCCTGTACCCTCCCGGGACTGAGTGTGAAACATGACAGAACAAAACATATTATCAAAACCACCGGATCATTCGTCATATATCCTTCAGACGCCTGATGGTTCCGTCCAGCAGTTGCTTCACTCTCTCAATCTGGATTTCAAATTCATCGTTCTTATAATTCTCATCAAACCTGACAAGCAAAAGGTACTGTGTTTCCAGTTCGGCAAGGAGTCCCAGCGAGATCCTGAAAAATCTTATCTGCTCACGAGCTGAATCCATCGCAGATCCTTTGGCAATATTTGAGGGTATCGAAATGGCTGATTTTTGAAACTGGTAAGAAAAATATCCGGAAATGTTCCTGATTGAAAGGATCATTTCAGCCAGACTCATCGACTCTTTCCAGATATCTGATTGTTTATGGTTCATGAATATGTTTTATCATATATGTGAATTCCTTCCAAATATCTGCCAGATTTTCAAAATTTTTTTAATTATCTGATCTGTTCATCAAAGTTCCCGGGCTTAATGTTTTTACTCGTGCGTCTCACGATTTTTATTATCTTTGTGCGATTTTTAACAGTCGGTTCTGGAGAATTAGTAAAATGAATCACAAATTTCCTGAATATAAAAAATTTAACCTGTCAGAGATAAATAAGGAGATCCTCGGGAAATGGAATAAAGAAGGGACTTTCAAACAAAGTCTCAGCTTGAGGACAGACAGGCCTGCTTTTGTATTTTATGAAGGGCCGCCTTCAGCAAACGGAAAACCGGGTATTCATCATGTTATGGCACGTACCATCAAGGATATTATATGCAGGTATAAGACACTTGACGGATATAAGGTCGATAGGAAAGCCGGATGGGATACTCACGGGCTTCCTATCGAGCTGGGAGTGGAGCAGGTACTTGGCATCACCAAGGAAGATATTGGTAAAAAAATCTCTATTTCCGATTTCAATGAAGAATGCCGTAAGGAGGTTATGAAATATACCAAAGAATGGGAAGATCTGACCGAAAATATGGGCTACTGGGTCGACATGGATCATCCTTATGTCACCTATGACAACCGGTATATTGAAACATTGTGGTGGCTTCTGAAACAACTTTTTGATAAAAATCTTCTCTACAAGGGCTATACCATACAACCTTATTCACCAGCAGCCGGGACAGGTCTAAGTACCCACGAGTTGAACCAGCCGGGATGTTATCGTGATGTGAAGGATACGACCGTGACTGCTATGTTTAAGGTCATCCCTGACAGAAAATCAGAATTCCTCTTTGAAGATCTGGATACGGAGCTGTTCATCCTGGCCTGGACCACAACACCATGGACACTTCCTTCCAATACCGCATTGGCTGTCGGGCCGGAGATTGATTATTTGAAAGTACGTACATTCAATCCATACAGCGGAACTCCGATAACCTTAATCCTGGCTCAGGATTTGCTTTACTCTTACTTCTCCGAAAAAAGTAAAGACCTCTCTTTATATGATTATCACGAAGGAGATAAAAATGTTCCTTTTAAAATCCTGGACGTTCATCCAGGTAAAGATCTTGTTGGAATTCGCTATGAGCAACTGCTCGACTGGGTCAATCCGGGTGAGAATGCATTCAGGGTGATATCAGGAACGTTTGTCTCTACTGAAGAGGGAACCGGTGTTGTTCATATCGCTCCGACATTTGGTGCCGATGACTATAAAGCCGGACTGGAAAATGGGATCCCCCCTCTCCTTTTAGTTGATAAAGAAGGAAATTCAAGTCCTCTTGTTGATAAAAAAGGCCGATTCATTCCCATTGAAAACATCGATCCTGAATTTGTCAGAAGAAATGTTAATCTTAATACCTATAAAGAATTTGCCGGCAGATACGTAAAAAATGAATTTGATGAATCCATTCCGGAAGATACCCCTACCGTGGATGTTGATATTTCAGTTCACCTCAAACACAGGGATCTTGCCTTCAAGATTGAAAAATACATACATAACTACCCTCATTGCTGGAGAACCGATAAACCCGTACTTTATTACCCGTTGGATTCATGGTTTATCAGAACGACCGCTTTGAAAGACAGGATGATCGAACTGAATAATACCATCAACTGGAAACCTGAATCAACAGGAACCGGACGGTTTGGAAAATGGCTTGAAAACCTCGTCGACTGGAACCTGTCACGGACCAGGTTCTGGGGCACACCCATACCCATCTGGATCTCTGAAGATAAACATGAACTGAAATGCATTGGGACGGTTGCAGAACTTAAAAATGAAATAGATAAAGCCATTAATGCCGGATTCATGACTGATAATCCCTTTGGAAAATTCGTCGAAGGAGATTATACGAATGAAAATTACGGAACTTTCGATCTTCACAGGCCCTTTGTTGATGAGATAATCCTGGTCTCACCGTCAGGTAAAAAAATGTACCGCGATCCGGACCTTATTGATGTATGGTTCGATTCCGGTGCCATGCCTTACGGCCAGCTTCATTACCCGTTTGAACATAAAGATGATTTCAGCCGTTATTTTCCTGCAGATTTTATAGCCGAGGGCGTTGATCAGACCAGGGGATGGTTTTTTACCCTGCATGCCATTGCAGTCATCCTTTTCGATTCTGTATCTTTTAAAAATATAATCTCCAATGGACTGGTCCTTGACAAGAACGGTAATAAAATGTCCAAGCGCCTTGGTAATGCTATTGATCCGTTCGAAACCATTGAAATCTATGGTTCAGACCCCCTCAGGTGGTACATGGTTACAAACTCACAACCCTGGGATAATCTTAAATTTGACCTCAACGGACTCGATGAGGTAAAACGTAAATTCTTCGGGACCGTATATAACACTTATTCTTTCTTTGCCCTTTATGCAAATGTCGATAATTTCAGGTATTCAGAAGAAGAGATACCACTTGGGGAGAGACCTGAAATAGACCAGTGGATTCTCTCTCTTTTGCATTCCCTGATCAAGGAGGTAAAAAGAAATTATGATGATTATGAAATTACCCGGGCAGGAAGGATGATCCAGGATTTTGTGATCGAAAACCTCAGCAACTGGTATGTCAGGTTAAACCGCAAGCGTTTCTGGGGAGGAGAATATTCAAAAGATAAAATTGCCGCCTATCAGACCCTCTATGCCTGCCTGGAAACTGTTGCTGTTCTTGCTGCTCCGATTGCTCCATTTTATATGGACAAAATCTTTTGTGATCTTAACCTGGTTACGGGCAGACTCAAGGATAGTTCCGTTCACCTAACCCATCTTCCTGAATGTGATGAATCCCTCATAAATAAAGACCTCGAGGAAAAAATGAGTATCGCCCAGAACATGTCATCAATGATCCTGGGATTACGCAGAAAAGTAAATATCAAAGTACGCCAGCCTCTGAACAAAATAATCGTACCTTTATTGGAAAAAGGTTTTAAGGATAAAGTCGAAGCCGTAATACCTCTGATCCTTTCTGAAGTAAATGTAAAGGAAGTTGAATATATTACCGATACTGCAGATATTCTCGTAAAAAAAATAAAACCCGATTATAAGACCCTTGGGCCGAAATACGGGAAAAAAATGAAAGAAATAACCCGGATCATCCAGGGATTGAACCAGGAAGAAATACTTAAATTTGAAAGTGAAAAGCAATATTCAATAAACCTGGGGCCGGAAAAAATTGAACTTGCAATTGAAGATGTAGAGATCATCACCGAGGATATCCCGGGTTGGCTTGTTGCTACTGAAGATAAAATTATCGTTGCTCTTGATATTAATATCACCGATTCACTCCGACAGGAAGGAATCGCCAGGGAATTCGTGAACCGGATACAACATCTCCGGAAAGAAAGCGGATATGATGTTACAGATAAAATACATATCGAGATCCAAAAACATAAAGAGATTAATGAAGCCATTGTGAATCACCAGGAATATATTGGTTCACAGACCCTTGCTAAAAGCATAAACCTTGTAGACGATCTGAATGGAAGCTCAAAGGAAATAATTATTGATGAAGGAATTAAAACACGCTTAAAAATTGCCAGAGTACTATGATTTCTCAAGGTTATTTATTAAATTTTATTATTTTTGTGAACTTTAAAATTCAAGACCATGGCTGAAAAAACCAGATATTCAGATGAGGAGCTTGAAGAGTTCAGAGAAATCATACTCTGGAAACTCCAAAAAGCCAAGGAAGATTACGAACTACTTAAGAGCGCCATTACTCAGAGTGAAAGCAATGATACGCAGGATACATCACCAACATTTAAGGTCTTGGAGGAGGGAGCTGCAACACTATCGAAAGAAGAAGCTGGTAAACTTGCACAAAGGCAACTTAAGTTCATTCAACATTTACAGGCCGCACTTGTCAGGATTGAAAATAAAACTTACGGAATATGCCGTGAATCAGGTAAGTTAATACCTAAAGAAAGACTTCGTGCTGTTCCGCATGCTACATTAAGTATTGATGCTAAAGAAAAATCCGGCAGGTAAAATAATTCAGTCATAAATCCTGAACAGGTTTATTTTTACTGCTTTTCTATAATAGTTAGCAACATAACAAAAAATGTCCCTCCTGCGTAAATCAGTCCTAACAGTATTTATCGTCCTCCTTCTTGACCAGGCATTGAAATTCTGGATAAAATCAAATATGCTCCTGTATCAGGATATTGTGGTATTCAATGACTGGTTTATCATAAAATTCATTGAGAACAACGGTATGGCATTCGGGATTAATCTTCCCGGTGATTATGGAAAAATATTACTCACTCTTTTCAGGATGATTGCCGCCATTGGTATTATTTATTATTTAAAGATACTGATCAGGCAGAAATCACCTTCCGGGCTGATCATAACCATCTCATTGATCCTTGCCGGTGCCATTGGAAATATTATTGACAGTGCATTTTATGGAATGATTTTCAGTGAAAGCACTCCTTATTCCAAAGCGGTCCTGTTCCCGGAAGGAGGAGGTTACTCGAGCTTCCTTCACGGTAAAGTGGTGGATATGTTTTATTTCCCTGTTATTCGCAACACGTGGCCTGCCTGGATCCCATTCAAAGGAGGTCATTCATTCGAATTCTTCCGCCCTATTTTCAATATAGCCGATTCTGCCATAACTATCGGTGTCATATCCATTTTGATATTCCAGAAAAGATTTTTCAGAGTTCAGACAAATCAGGAAGAAGCTGAAGAAGAAAATAAACTCTAGAATGATTTATCTTTTTACCAGTCCGTAAAACAAGAACTTAATCAGGTTATCCAGCCTGGTTTCAATGTTGCCATATTCCTTTCTTATAAATAATGGGATTTCGAGGCCCTTCATCGCAGTAACTATAGCAATGGCACTTAGTTCAGGATCTTCAATATTGAATTTCCCGCCGTCAATACCGCTTTGCAATATCTGTTTTAAAATCCTGATCTCATCCTGATCAAAACGTTTCCTGATCTTCTCAATAAATTGGAGATGACACAGATAATCACTTTTCATAGCATTATAAAAATTGGTCACAGTCTTGATCTTATGCATCCTGAAAAGGATATATACTTTTAACTGTTCAATCGGATCATCAATTTTGCTTACTTCTTCTTGCAATTCTTCCTTCAGCTCATCGGCTTCTTTCTCAACCACAGCTTTGAATATCTCTTCCTTGCTTTTGAAATAATAGTAAATTGAAGATTTCCCCTTTCGTGAAGCCGATGCAATCTCCTCCATGGTCGTTTTCCTGAAACCAAAACGTGTAAATATACGACTGGCATCCTGTACAATTTTTTTCCTTACCTCGTCTTTCTCAACTACCATCTTCGATAAATCTTTAAAAATTTAAAATTAGATACATGATCAATACAATCCAAATTTATTTCCGAATATCTAACTTATCCGGTCGAATTAATTTCCGATAGTGTTAATTGCTTATAAATTAATTTATTGAATATGATCATAATTTCGAATCCCGGACTTATCTTCTGAAATGAATTATTGAATCAATGAGGGAACGGTGATATTCTTGAATACCCCGGATGTGTCAGGTATTTTGTTGGAAGTAGTGTAAAAAAATATTACTTATTTTAACGAGTTGTGCGATTGAAAATACAATAAATTGATTTAGTGAAATTTAGTGTCTTCATGTTTTGTGGCAAAATTATATACTGTCCCGTTTCCATCACTGCAGCACCTGGCTCTGAAAGAGCATAATATGAATAACCCCCAGTATATCTGGGGGTAGGCGGAAAATTAAAACTCCTCAGCTCTGAAGGAGCTGAATGTAAGCTTCATGGGAAGTATCTTTCATCGATTGTAATCCCAAACTCAAGGAGCAAACTCCTGTATTCCTCTTCAAATGTCTTTTTACTGTGGTGTTCCTGTTGCATCTTTATATAATCAATAAGCCTATCAATGTCCATATATGAGCAGGTAAATGAACCATATCCCTCAGCCCATC
>Ga0068714_10004913_pt1 | contig 14573 bp, 13 predicted proteins | sample MTBNYHSulfiMetaG_FD_62988 | JGI IMG/M metagenome (GOLD analysis project Ga0068714, IMG submission 62988) | Enrichment culture microbial communities from rom New York Harbor, USA that are MTBE-degrading - MTBE-NYH (New York Harbor Sulfidogenic)... | ecosystem: Environmental > Aquatic > Marine >... | reverse complement strand
CGGCTGGCGGATGAGAGATCTGTCCTGGCCCTCCCGTTCACCGTTTACCGTTGATGCTCTTTTAGAATTTGCCCTTTCGTCTCCCGTCTCGTCTTACGTTTTACGGGGTTATGCCCTTCCTGTCTCTCGTCGTCTTTGCTTCTCCCTAAACAACGGTTTTCTCTCTCTCGCCCTTCTACCCTACGCTGGCGGTACGCCAGCTAGGGCACTTCGTCTGTGTCCTACCCTGGCGCTGCGCTTGGGGCAGCGCAAAGCCTCCCGAGGTGACCCAACGAGGGACTTCGTCTGTGGTGAGATGGTTTGGAATCTGATTTTCCTGTAGCCTGCAGCCTGTCTCCTGCCGCCTTGCTTGTTGATCTTTCTGAGTTACTCGTCACTCTTTTGCCCCTCTTCCATGATCTTTTCCAGTTCCGCTGCTGCCAGTTCGACCACGGGGAGGCAGCGGAACCTTTCGTCCCTGTAAAGGTTCTTCAGGGGAGCGCAGTTGATCTCGCCGTGTTTTTCCGCGAACCTTTCCAGAAAGATCTTGCAGAGTTCCTTTACTTCGGGGTTTTCGTGCGCCTTTGTTTTTGTGAACCGTACAGATATTGCTGCAATTGCCCCTGAAAGAGCCCCGCAGCATGTTGTCTCGATCGCCATGCCGCCCCCGAAACCGGCCATGGACTTCAGCCCCGTGTGGTCTATCCCCAGGCCGTATTCGTCATTCGCGGCATAAATTATGCTCTCGGCACAGTTCATATCCTCGAGAAGATAGTAGCGCCTTGCTTTGTCAACAAGCATTCCGAAACCCCCTGACGATACGTGAATCGTGAACAGGTAATAATGAGCCGTTAATCGTAAATCGTGAATCGTGAACCGTGAACCGTGAATCGTGAACCGAAAAACTTTTACCTTGCGCCACAGAGTTCACAGAGAAAGGCGTGTTTATAGAGGACCAGGACCAACGAATATTGTCATCTCGAGGAATGAAATGACGAGAGATCTGTCCTTGTCCTTTTATTCAAGATCCAGATTCCTCACCCCGGCACAACGGGGTTTCGGAATGACAGCACTGTGATTAACGGGTTCTGTCTGTCATCTCCAATCCAACGGCTGGCGGATGAGAGATCTGTCCTGGCCCTCCCGTTCACCGTTTACCGTTGATGCTCTTTTAGAATTTGCCCTTTCGTCTCCACACGACTCACTTCTTACTTCTCACTTCTCACGCCTTTGCACTTCTCGTCCTCTCGTCCCTGGATCCTGATCTTGTAATACTCATGCTCCTTCAGGTCGCACCAGAGCAAACTCCTCAGGGGCTTCCCGACCCCGGTTATCAGCCTTATGGTTTCTGCGGCCTCTATGGCGGCGATGAAAACCGGGGTAAAAGGCGGGTTCCCCGTTACCTCTTCAATACCCTTGTCGGTCCCTGCCGCCGCTTCCCAGGGAGCCCTGTCGTCCGGGAAAAGCACACACGACTGACCCCAGAACCCGCCGATGGCGCCGTGTACCACCGGTATGGCCATCTCCCTGCAGGCGGTAAGAAGTAAAGTCCGGGCCCTGTTGCTGTCCAGCGCATCTACGGCCACTTTGCACCCTTCAAGGATCAGGTGCGCGTTCTCCGGGGTGAGGTTCTTTTCCCACGCACTCACTTCCACAGCTCCGTTGATCTTTCTGACCCTCCTGAGTGCTTCAACGGCCTTGGGGGAGCCAATGTTCTCTTCGTCGCAGAGGGCCTGCCTGTTGAGGTTATTGTCGCTGAATACGTCTCCGTCTGCAACGGCTATTTCTCCTACACCTGCCCTGGCAAGGATCTCGATGATCCAGCCTCCAAGACCTCCGCACCCTATTACGGCAACCTTGGAGGAGAGTAGCCGGGCCTGGCCTTCAAGTCCCAGGGTTCCGATGCTTCTTTCATACCTGGAGGGGCATATCCCGTTCTCACAGGCCCATAATTCGGCCGTCCTGACCGGTATCCCGGCCTCCCTGGCAGCACTCCGGCAGACCTGCCAGGGCACTATCGAGATATTTCCCTTTGCTGTGCAGGAGGAACGGATCTTGTACTGCCAGTTTTCGGGCATTTAAAGGCACCTCCGGATCATGGCGGAATGGAACTCATACGCCATAAGGATACCATCATGACCGGTGAGCCCCAAATTAGGATAAACTATCAACTATCCAGTCTAATAGCAGGAGGAGGGGTAACATTGAAAAAGGTTTTCATATCGGGAGCTTCCGGGAACGTCGGCAAGATACTGGTCAGGAACGTTTTGGCCCGGAAAGACATGGCCCTTGGGGGAGGTTGGTGTCAAGAGACCGGCAAAGACCTGGGAGAGCTTGCCGGGACAGGTATGGCAGGAGTTGTCTCCAGCCCCGACCTTGCCTCGGGGATCCGCGATACTTCGCCCGATGTGGTTGTGGATTTCACCTCAACGTTGATCCTCATGGACAACCTCAAGGTATACGCCGATGCCGGAGTAGACGCCGTAATAGGAACGACAGGTCTTACAGATGAGGATATGGTCAAGGTCGAGAGAATGGTGAAGGAGAAAGGGCTCCGCTGGGCTGTTATCTCCAATTACGGCCTGGGTATCAACCTCGTTATGGAATTCATAGAGAAAGCAAGGCAGTACTACCCCTATGTGACGATAACAGACCGGCATCACGCGCGGATGTCCAACGCACCCAGCGGTACTGCTGCAACACTGGCCAACCTGGCCTCTGCCGGCCCTGAGGGGGAAATTGAGAGTCGGGAGGTTTTCCCGGGAGTTATGGGTGCCAGGATAGCCGGTATCCCTGTGACATCACAGCGGCTGCCCTATCCGGGGCCCTATTCGGAGCACGAGGTAACCCTGGGCAGGCAGGATGAGATCGTGAGGATCACGGTGCAGGATTTCTCCAGCGATATTTACATGGACGGGGTCTTTCTTGCCGTGGAGAAGATAGGGACCCTTCCTCCCGGAAAACTTGCCAGGTCACTGAAAGATCTGGGGTAACAGGTAAAACAATAATCTTTTCAAACAGATGATACAATTTATAAAGAAAACGGAAACCAGTTCCCATTCCTGTCCTGGGAGGAAGTTCCAGTGTCATTTGGTTCTGAGAACGATATAGCATCTGCTGCCCATGAAGATCTCGTAAAAAAATGGCAGGGATCAGTGAATGTGCTGGCCGACATTGTTAATGTCCCTGTGGCACTGGTCATGAGGCTTTCCGGTCCGGAGATCGAGGTCTTTATCTCCAGCAACACGGAAGGGAACCCCTACCATCCCGGTGGCAGCGAGCATTTCGAAGGATCAGGGCTCTATTGCGAGACGGTAATAAAAAACCGCGGAAGGCTGCTGGTACCTAATGCCCTTAAAGAAGAAAAATGGTGCCGTAACCCGGACATTAAGCTGGGAATGATCTCCTGCCTTGGATTCCCCATTCTCTACCCCGACGGGACCCCCTTCGGAACGATATGCGTGCTTGATCGTGAGGAGAACCACTTCGGGGAATGGGTTGAAAGGCTCATGGAGCAGTTCCGGCATCTCTTTGAACTCCACCTTGCACTACAGCAGAAGAACGGGAAACTGAAGGAATCCCTGGAAGAGATCAGCCGGTTGAGTTCGGAACTGGAAAAAGCCGCCAACACCGATCCCCTTACGGGGCTTTACAACCGCCGGATCTTCAATGAGATCTTCGAAAGGGAGAGATCCCGCCATGGAAGGACTGGAAGCCATTTCTGCATCATCATGGGTGACCTTGACGGCTTCAAGAAGATCAACGACACTTACGGCCATTCCGCGGGGGACCAGGTCCTCATCAAGGTAGCCAGGATACTGGAGGAGAGTTCCAGGATCCACGATTATCTGTTCAGGTGGGGAGGTGATGAATTCCTGGCGCTTCTTACGGATACGACCATTGAAGGCGGGATATCTTTCGCTGAAAAGGTGCTTGATGAACTGACCAACAGCATTGAAGGCCCCGATGACCCGCTCGGGGAGATCTCCATTTGTTTTGGTATTACGGGCCTGATGCCAGGCGATGAAGCAGACGGTGTGATCGCGCGCTGCGACAAGCTCCTGTATGAGTCCAAGTCCTGCGGTAGGGGCAGGATCAGCAGCATGGAGGACCGTTGATCCGGAAGGCGGCGTCAGGTTGCGCTTAATATTTCAAGATCACAGGAGGCAGCCATGATCGAGAGAAAACATGTGGACGGAGAAAAAAAGGGCGAGATCCTTATCTACGCCCTCAGCACTTGCGGATGGTGCCGAAAGACAAAGAAACACCTCGAGGATCTGGGGATAGCCTACGATTATATCGATGTGGACCTTCTTGAAGGTCCGGAATCAGAAGAGGTCATGAAGACCGTCAGGAAATTCAACGAAAAGGGTTCATTCCCCACGATAGTGATAAACGGCAAGCACTGTGTCGTGGGTTACAACATCGACAAGGTAAGGGAAATTCTAGAGAATGAGCCGGATTGAAGGCTACATCCCCACGGACGATGAGATAAGGACTCTTTTAGAGAAGCTGGATACTGAAGCGGAACAGTCGGGATACCATCTCAACCCCGACAGGGAGTTTGTCTCCTTCCTTATGGAAGGGCTCCTGGTCAATCAGAAGAGATTCGGATATCTTTCCTGTCCCTGCAGGCTGGCCTCCGGGGATATAGAGGATGACAGGGACATGATCTGCCCCTGCGACTACAGGGATCCCGACCTGGATGAATTCGGGGCATGCTATTGCTCCCTCTATGTCACTGGAAAGGTCCTAAGGGGGGAGCAGAAGGCAGGATCGATCCCTGAGAGAAGGCCGAACCGTGAGGAGAGGGAAGCGGTCAGAAAAAAGAAGCAGGCCGGTCCTCCCGAAGGGGTCAAGGTTGGCCTTCCTTACCCGGTCTGGCGGTGCAAGGTGTGCGGATACCTTGCAGCGCGGGACACCCCTCCCGAGGTCTGTCCCATCTGCAAGGCGTCGAAGGAGCGGTTTGAACGGTTTATGTAATTGGATCGTGACTCGGAAGATCAAGTGCGTGAGATGTTAGACGTGAGAAGTGAGACGAAAGGGCAAAGGCCGAAAGGCCTACCCAGTCGCTACCCCTTGAGGATCTCCTCGGGACTATGTCGGGATCTGGTCCTTCAGCTTGACTGGAGGGCGTGCCCTTCAGCTTGACTGGAGGGTAAGCTCTTTTAACTTTTTCGTCCCCCGTCTAACCTCTCACTTCTTACTTCTCACGCTTTTTCGACTCATGATTCACGAATAAACCCGACTTCCCCCCCGACGATCGTCATGACGGGCTTCACTTCCCGGAGATCCTCCGGGGGTGTCTTGTGGATATCCCGGTCGAGTATCACCAGGTCGGCAGCCATGCCAGGTCTGAGGGACCCGAACCTCTCCTGGATCCCCACAGCCTTTGCGGGGTTCACGGTGTAGAGAGCAAGGGCTTCATCAATCGTCAGCCTCTGGCCCGGGAGCCATCCGCCTTGCGGGGTCCCGTCGTCTTCAACCCTGTTCACTGCGGCCCATATTCCCCTCCACGGGTTGGTGGGTTCCACTGGGGCATCGCTTGACCCGGTCATCAGCAGCCCTTTCTGCAGCATGCTCTTCCATGCGTAGGCCCACCCCTGTCTTTCCACGCCTATGCGCGGTTCTGTTATGTGGATATCGCTGGGCACGAACACGGGCTGAATGTCGCAAACCGCACCAAGGCGGGCAAGGCTGTCTATCTGATCCGGGCGGCATACCTGGACGTGGACTATCCTGTGGTGAAGCTTGCCGGGGAGCGGTTCCAGGTCCCGGACACCTTCCATGGCATCGATGAACTGGTCGATGGCCGCGTCCCCGATGGCGTGGACCTGGACCTGGTTCCCGGCAATGTGCTCCTTTCGTACCAGTTCACAGAACTCTTCGGTATCCATGTTCAGCATCCCCCTTGTCGAGGGGGCATCCTCGTAGGGGAATGTCATGGCAGCGGTCCTGCCTCCCAGGGAACCATCGAGGAAAAACTTCCTCCCCCCGTAACAGAGCCAATCGTCCCCCTGGCCGCTTTTTCCCCACCCCGGGACCGCTTCGTCGCTGTACAGGCGCATCCTGATCGGTAGCTCCCCGGCAGCGTGAAGGCAGCGGTAAGCCTCGATATTCTCTTCCAGGCCGTAGGATGCAGCGTTGCACGTATGTACAGACGTGATCCCCTGTGAAGCAAGCTCCATCATTGTTTCCAGGAGATGCCCCGCTTCTTTCTTTCCGCCGGCAGTTCCCCTCTTCATTGCCTCGACGATTGGGTGGGCAAAACTTTCATGGAGGGCTCCCGTGAAACACCCCTTTTCATCCCTGACGACACCCGCGCCGGACAGATCCTCAACCGAAAGCCCGGATTCCTGAAGAGCCCTGGAGTTGACCAGGTGGAGATGGGCGCATACACGTAGCAGAAGCACCGGGTTGGGGATGTCAAGCTCGTCCAGTTCCTCCAGGGTGGGCAGGGATGTGTCCTCCCACCTGGAGTTGTCGAAACGGACCCCGTAGATCCACTCGTCAGGATCGGTATTTGTGGCCCTTGCCCGGATCATCTCCAGTAAGGCCTTCTTTGAAGGGGCCTCGAACAGTGAAAGGGCCGAGCGCTGCCGGGAAAGAGCCGTTAGGTGCAGGTGCGAGTCGGTCATGCCCGGAAGAACTGTGGCGCCTCCGGCGTCTACTTTCAAGGCGTTTCGGAAAGAAGGAAGACAAGAGACATCCTCCTGTTTGCCAGCGGCCACGATAAGGTCTCCTTCGATCATTACCGATCCGGTTAAGGATGGAACAGGGCTGCCATTCCATATTCTTGAGTTCTCAATAACAAGTGCCCTGACCTCTCTTCGCATGATATACCTCCTGTTCTCCCCCTGTTCCTTTTCCAGGAGAGTATTGACTTGAGGATAAACGCAGCTGCAGAAAGCATCAACCCTTTCCTTCTATTGAAGATCTTTGTCTGTTCAGGGCATACAATTTGACGTTATGTTGTATTCTGGTAACGTATATAAATAGCATTTAAATGCAAAGTTATCTAATCTTTTCTTTAGTTAAATGTTTGCCTGCTGGGAATTAGTCCTGAATGATACAGGGGCGGAAAAAAGATGGGAGGTGAGAGAAAGGTGCCAAGGTAAATAAAGAACAGAGCGTTGTCGCGGGTCTTTATGGCCCTCCGTTTGCCGGTTCACTACACTGGGTTATGGGTTCTATGCAAATCCGGCAGAACAGAGGAAAAGGAGGTTGGGAGAACATGCAGCTACATATCGTAGACCTTGTGATAGTTATCCTTTATTTTGCTTCTCTCGTCACGATCAGCTATTACATCATGAAAAAGGCACAACAGAAGGGTAATGAGAACGAATCCTTCCTGGCGGCTGACAGGAACATGGGAATAGTCAGGACTGCCGGGTCGGGTGCCGCCACGGATCTTGGGGGCGGCTTCAGTATCGCCATGGGAGGTCTTGGGTTCAGCCTGGGGATCTCCGGCTCGTGGCTGATAGGCGTTTCCGCTCTCAGTGCTGTCCTGGCAGCTTTGCTAATGGCGCCCAAGATCAAGCGCTGGTCCAACAAGGTGAAGGGATTTACCACGGGAGACCTGTTCGAGTCCAGGTTCGACAAAAGGGCAGGTCTTATGGCGGCCATTGCCATAGGGCTTTCGTGGTGGACCTTCGTGGGCGGTCAGGTCATCGCAGGGGCAAAGTTGGTCTCCGGCACAATTGGGCTTAGCGTTACCGCAACGATAATCATCGCTGGAGCGATTATTCTCCTCTATACTGCCATGGGCGGACTCAAGGGAGTTATCACCCTGGACGTCTACCAGCTGGTAATTCTTACCTTTGGAGTTATCGTTGTACTTGTTCCCCTTGGGCTCAAGGAAGTAGGGGGTTATGGAGCCCTGATGGAAAAACTGGCCTCTGATCCGGAGACGGCCAGCCTCACCCGTTGGGGAGGTATTGACTGGAAGACCGCCATCGGATGGTTCCTGTCGATCTTCCCGGTCTGGTTCATCTCCATTGCGACTTTCCAGCGTGTTATTGCCGCCAAGGATGTCAATACTGCCAAGTGGGGCATGTTCCTGGTCGGCATACCCATCGAATGGCCCATATTCGCCATCGGCACCACCCTGGTGGGACTGCTTGCAAGGGTCCTCCTGCCGGGACTTGCCGATCCTGAACTGGCTACGCCAATGATGATAATGACCATTCTGCCGATCGGCCTTTCGGGGCTGGTCATCGCTGCGTACCTGGCGGCGGTGCTGTCAACCGCGGACTCCTGCCTGATAGGTTCGGTGGCTATCTTTACAAATGATATCTATCGGAAGATCATCAACCCCGAGGCAACTGACAAACAGCTCATGAAGGTGAACCGGCTTGCCGTCCTTGTCTTCGGGGCTCTGGCAATAGGTCTGGCCTACAAGATCCCCAGGATCATCGACCTTGTCCTGTATGCCTACACCTTCGGTGCCGCAGGGCTCTTCTTCCCCATGCTGGCACTGCTATTCTGGCCACGGGCCACCGCGACGGGTGCTTTCTGGAGCATCCTCCTGGGTGGCGGTTCAGCCCTGGTCTGGTCTCTCATGGGCGATCCCGGAGGGTTTTCCGGATCCTACATAGGGTGGGCCGTTTCCTTCATATCCATTGTCGCGATCTCCCTGATGACGGAGCACAGCAAGGAAGAGAACATCAATCTGTTCTACGAGCAGGTTTGACAGGCTCAAGGACAGATCCTGGAACGATACACAAAGGCGGGGGTGATATTATCCCCGCCTTTGTTGTTAATCCTATATCGGTTGATCGTGGATGGCCTAGATGTCGATGGGGAGCAGGCGTCTTGCCGCAAGGCCTATCAGGAACGAAACTGCGGCGACGCCGAAACTTATGGCGGCCATCTCCAGGAAGGCAGGTCGGAACGGCGCATCCTTTACTACCGACACGAAATAGGAGAAGAAAAGGATGACCAGCAATGCGTGAAAAAGTGACCACAAAAGCGCAAAATACACGTTTTCGGCTATGAAGAAAGGCGCCACCAGAAGCGTTACCGTTATTAGATATGCGATCCCCGTATAGATAGCCGCCTTAAGAGGGTTGAGATCACCGCCCTCGGAGCGTTGTGACAGAAACTCCGAGGCTCCCATGGAGAGGGTGGCCGCGACCCCGGTGATAAGACCGGCAACCCCCACCACCCTGCCATCGGCCAGGGCGAATGTGAAGCCTGCAAGAGCTCCTGTAAGCTCAACCAGGGCATCGTTCAATCCCAGGACCATGGAGCCGATGTATTTAAGCCGCTCCTCGTTGAGGAGGTCCATCAGTGCCTTCTCGTGTTCCTCCTCCTCGTGCATTATCTGACTTGCCTCGGGGACAATATCGGCAATTGATCCATAGGCCGCCTCGGCCGATTCCTCGTTACGCTCCATTATCTTGATGGCGAAGGTGATCCCGAACACGAAGGCAAGCATCAGGTAGAAGAACATCATAAAACGGTCCGGTCCTGGGTCGACTCCCGTGTAGCGTTGCCATACCCCGGCATGCCTCTTCTCGTCAAGGGCTATCCTTTCGAGAACCTCCCGGTTCTTGCCGTCCATCCTCCTGGCAAGTCTCTGGTAAATATGATGTTCTGTTATCTCCGTCCTCTGGAAGACCAGGATTCGCCTTTGCATCTCCGGGCTAATGTCGGACATTTTTCGTCGCTCCTTCCAGGAACAAGTTTCTGTTGAAGGGTTTTGGCACTCATGGTTTTCCCCTCAAGGTTTCGGGTGGTTGATGGTATCCTTTTTCTATAAATCATTGTAATGGGTTTTGAAGCTTGCGGATGACAAGCGGGGGAAAAAGATGAGAGAAAAAGGGTTGAAAGTTATCAACAGGGACAGGTGCATAGGCTGCCTTAGCTGCATGTATGCCTGCACACGCAAACTCAGGGGACTCGGGGGTACGGGCAAGTCGGCCATGCGCGTCCGGGCCTATTCGGGAACCGAAGGGGCCTTCTCGATCCGTGTATGCTCGAGATGCACCAGTCCTGACTGCGCTGCTGCATGCCCTACGGGGGCACTGACAACAGCCGGGGGCGGCGGCGTGAGGCTGGACAGGGAAAAGTGCATATCCTGCGGGGCCTGCGTAAAGGCCTGTACCATAGCCGCTCTCCAGTGGGACGAGGAGGAAGGAGTCCCTATACCGTGCATATTCTGCGGCCAGTGCGTTCAGTACTGCCCGAACGACGTTATTGCCATGGTGGATAGAGCCGACCAGGAAGGAGGCGAGGGAAGTGCAGAGTAGGATCCTCTTCGTCGACCTCTCTTCCGGCATAACAAGAGTGGAAGAGGACGGGGCCCTCTTCAGGGATCTGCTTGGCGGGACCGCTGTGGCCACCGAACTTCTTTCCAGACATGGTAATGCGCAAATCGACCCTCTTTCGCCGCTTGCCCCGGTCATTTTCGCCATCGGTCCCTTCAGCGCCCTTTACCCGGCAGCGACCAAGACCGTGGCCCTTTTCCGTTCACCCCTGACTGGTGAACTGGGGGAGTCCCATGCGGGAGGGCGATTCGCGGCGGCGCTGAGAGAGACGGGGATAGATGCCCTGGTGATCACCGGTGCATCCGACCGGCCCGTCTTTCTGCATATCGACGGACAGGAGGCGGAAATTTGCTCTGCCGGTACCTTCTGGGGGCAGTCAGCTCCCGCTACGGACAGGATCCTCCGCGAAGCCCTCGAAAAAAAGGGGAGGAAACTCTCAGTCGTCAGGATAGGTCCTGCAGGCGAAAGGCTTTCCCCGATGGCATGCGCGACGGTGGACAGTTCGCGCCACTTCGGTCGCCTGGGGCTTGGCGCTGTAATGGGTTCAAAAAAGCTCAAGGCCATAGCCGTCAGCGGCAAGGGGTCTGTCGCAATAACCGACCCCAAGGCTTACGGGTCTGTCTACCAGACTCTTTTCGACAGGGTGGTCCGGTCCGACGAGATGAAAAAGTACCACCAGCTGGGAACCCCTGCCAACGTGCTTCCCCTGAACGCCATACGGGGCCTGCCCACCCGGAACTTCACCCAGGGCTTTTTCGAGAACGCTTCCAGGATCTCGGGCGAGGCCTTTCTAGAGGAAGTTAACGTGCAGCATATAGCCTGCGCGCACTGTCCCTGCGGATGCATCCAGGTGGCTGAACTTCGGGAAAAATTCGCCCCCGCCCATTACAGCACCGTCAGGGTCTCCTACGACTACGAGCCCATTTTCGCAGTGGGGACCCAGCTGAGCATCTCCACCCCGCAGGAGATACTGAGGCTGATAGCCTTCATAGAAAAGCAGGGGTGGGACTGCATGAGCATGGGTAACACTCTCGCCTGGGCCACCGAGGCATTCCTGTCGGGGGCCATAGGGGAGGTCGAAACGGAAGGTCTTTCGCTATCCTTTGGGGACACCCGTTCATACCTGGAGGCCATGCAAAGGATATCTTCATGGAAGGGTGAATTCTTCAGGGACCTTGAGAAGGGCACTGCTTTTTGCGCCTCGAAGTATGGCGGCAAAGATTTTGCCATGCATTACGGCGGGCTCGAACCCGCAGGGTACCTGACGGGAGAGAACGCCGTCATGACCTGGATCGCAGGGGTCAGGCACTCCCACCTTGACGACCACGGCTACAGCCTCGACCAGAAACTGCTTGTGAAAGACTCGCCCCTGGAGGAGCAGGTCCGGATGCAGGTGGAGGAGGCACAGTGGAGGATGGTCCTTAACTCTCTTGTGATCTGCCTCTTTGCCAGGGGGGTCTACGACGCACAGATAATTGCCGATGGCCTCGGCGCCCTGGGTCTTGAGTGGACACAGGAGAGGCTGAAGAAATTCGGGGCCGAAACCCTGAAGGCCAAATACAGGCTGAAAAAGAGTTACGGTTTTGACCCGAAAAAGATCACAATCCCGGAGAAGATGTTCAACGTCCGAACCAGCACGGGCTTCATCGACAGGGAGCGCATGTCCAGGAGACTGAACCTGTTCCTGGAGTACGCGGGTATAGGGTAGACTCGAAGTTCAGCGACAGTCACTGGCTCATGTCAGATCTGTTGATGCTTCCTGACGACAGCAAAAAAGCCGGGGCTCTTCCGCCCGGCCTGACACTGGTTCCTCTGATCCAGCCACACATGTTTTCGGGCTTCCATGCTTGTGTCTCATGAGTCCCCCTTTGTTTAAACAAGTGGACTGAACGAGGCATATAGCGTATTGTACACCGGACTATAAGTCACCAACCGGGAGTGATGTTTGTGAAACGAAAGAGCCGTATTTTTTTGTCTCTTCTCTTACTCATCTTTCTTCCTGTTTCAGGGCTTTCGCCCCTGGAGGCAGCGGAAAACGAGGATTCCTCCCAGTGGACCTTTTCCACGACGTCGTACGTCTGGTTTTCCGGCCTCAACGGAACGGTGGGCGTGAAGGGGCATAAGGCGCGTGTCAGCCTGGGCTTCTCGGACATTCTTTCGAACATGGACGCCTCGGGGATGCTCTCCTTTCAAGGGCACAATGGGAACCAGTACTTCTTTTTCGACGGCATGTATCTTGACATGTCGGACAGCGAGCAGATATCTCACTCTCTTTTCACAGACATCGAAATGACGACGACCCGGCTTCAGGCCGCCTGGGGCGTGCGAGTAAAGGAATGGGATTCGTCCTCCCTCCATATCTTCACCGGTCTGAGATACTGGAATCTGAAAAACGAACTGACGATCAGAACGGCCTCAACTCCCCTGGAACGCTTCAGCGATACTGAATCCTGGCTGGATCCTTTTCTCGGCATCCGCTACGCGACGAGGCTTTCACCGAATTTGACCCTTGTTGCAATGATCGATGCGGGTGGATTCGGCGTTGGGTCGAATTTCACATGGGGAGGCATGGTGGATCTGTCATGGAAACTTTCGGAGCGAACGTCCATTGAAGTCGGATACCGATACCTCTACGTCGATTATGAGAATAATGGCTTCATAATGGATGCGTATAACGACGGCGTCTTCATCGGCTTCTCCTGGAAACTGCGGTGAGGGGGTATCGCGCGCCTTTTTACGGTACAACTCATAACGACAACATCAAACACGAAAAGGAGTGAGGCACAATGAGAAGAAACAATATCATGAGCATTATGCTTTTGCCGTTACTGCTTTTAACCGCATCCAGGTGCCCCGCGCAAGCCATAACGGAGAAGGATCCTGGCGGAGCGTCTCCAGACTACCTCTTTACCCTCGATGAGGGCGGAATTCCCGGACTCGCAGACGAACGCTCTGTAATAGTCGTCATCAGCGACCTCCATCTGGGGATGGACGACCGGTACGCTGAGACTCAAAAGAACCGCGCTCCGCTCGTAGACTTTCTTCAGAAACTAAGGCGCGCTCCGAACATCAAGGAACTCGTCATAGCGGGAGATCTCGTCGACGAGTGGTTCATCCCCGCCGGCGTGGACACCTACGCCGGAAAGAGCCAGAAGGAATTCGTACAGGCCGTCGCCGAGAACAACAAAGACGTGGTAGGCGCTTTCAACGACATCATCCGGGATGGGAAGATCAAGACGGTCTACGTTCCGGGCAATCATGACCTGCTTGTCACCTCTGAGAGCATCCAGACCATCTTCCCTGGAATGATCGAAGCGCGCGAAGATCTGGGCCTCGGCACCTATTCGCCAGCCGAGTACCCTGAAATAGCCATAGAGCACGGACACCGCTACAACTTTTTCTGTGCGCCGGACCCCATTTCGAACCAGTCCATAGCCCCAGGTGCCATCCTGCCCCCGGGGTACTTCTTCACCCGCATCGCGACGCTCTCAGTTGTTGAAGGCAAGCCCGAGCCGAGCAAGATCAGGCCGGTCGTCACCCCGAATTCTCTGGGAGAAAGCCAGAACCTTGAGTTCCTCTACTGGAAAGTATGGGACGGAGTGATGAAAGCGCTTCCCATAAAGGAAGGATTCCAAGAGAAGATCATAAGGACCAACATAGACGGATTCACCGAAACCTACGCGATGAGCGACGTTATTCCCATTCAGGCGGAGGCCGGAGGAGTCATTGAAGTGAATCTGTTCAAAGGGATACAGGACACGTGGGACGAACGGCAGGCTCTCAACAGGGTGGCCGTCAAGATCCCTGTCAGAGACGCGATCGTCAATTCGGCCTCGGCGGCGGGAACGGACGAGCAGGCGAACGTGCAGTACTTCCAAAACCCCGGATCCGACAAGAGGATCGTGATCTTTGGCCATTCCCACGAACCCAGGATGATCCCCTCGGAGACCCACGACGGAAAGGAAGCCGTGTATGTTAACTCCGGCACGTGGATCGACAAGAACAACGAGATGCCGACCATGACGTTTGTCGTGATCGCCCCGAAGGGCACCGCAAGGCACGCCGGGCTTTATCACTACTCTCACGAGGGCACCATAACTACTATGGATTCTATGGAACTCTCGGGTTTTTAAGAGTAGCCTCTTTGCAGCGAACCGACGCCATCACCAACCAGGCCGGGGCGAAGAGCCCGGCCTGGTTGGTGCAACAGACACCCCAAGGGCATGGGCTCACTGATAAGAATGTGTCTGCACAATAATGTCGAACCCTGGTTCATCCCTATGGCTGAGCCTTGGAGAAATGGAACTGTAGAACACTTCAACA
>Ga0068714_10004911_pt1 | contig 14581 bp, 11 predicted proteins | sample MTBNYHSulfiMetaG_FD_62988 | JGI IMG/M metagenome (GOLD analysis project Ga0068714, IMG submission 62988) | Enrichment culture microbial communities from rom New York Harbor, USA that are MTBE-degrading - MTBE-NYH (New York Harbor Sulfidogenic)... | ecosystem: Environmental > Aquatic > Marine >... | reverse complement strand
GGACATCAGCCTGGTCCCGGCGGCCCGGAGGGTGTAGCACTTGTCCCCGGTCTCGGAGACGTGCATGTAGATCCCCGGCTCCAGGATGCGGTGGTACTTCCACTTGCCGTAGTTCTTCTTGATGACCTCGGGCCAGAACAGGTCGTACTTGGGCGGCCCCACGTCGGTGATGCGGTCCTTCATATAGTTTTCAGGCAGTTCCATCTCTTAAACCTCCTGAGGTGTTCCAGCTCGTCCCGACTAGCGGGCGTGGCGCTGACGGTAGTCGGCAATGGCCCGCTCGAAGCCGCCGGGGACCTCATCTTCCTTGTAGAAGATGTAGGGGTTGGACCGGGGCTCGTTGATCATCCGCGGATCAGGCTCGATGTCGCAGGCCTTGAGGAACTCGTAGAGCCCCATCCGCTGGATCAGCTCGCCGATCCGCTCCCGGTTCTTGCCGTTCTCGTCCCACCAGTCCCACATCTTCTCCACGAACTCATGGAACTCCTGAAGGCCGTCCTCCAGGTCCTCCGGGCTGTCCATCTTGATGAAGGGGATGACCAGGGAGCCGAGCTGGGCGCCTTCGAGGATGGGAGCCTTGGCTCCGATGAGGATGCTGGCCCCGGTGTCGGTCCCGGGCCTCAAGGCCTCGGGCATGGCGTTGATGCAGTGCATGCAGCGGTTGCACTCCTTGTTGTTGATGGCCAGCTTCTTGCCGTCCCAGGCCATGCACTTGGTGGGGCACAGATCCACCACGTGCTTCTGGATGTCCAGCTTGAAGCCCTTGCCGTGCCCGCCCCCGGCGCCGACGAGCTCGCCGTTGGCGTAGGCCAGGACGGCCTTGTCGTCGACCCGGATCTTGTCCCGCCAGGTGCCGATGATGGAGCAGTCGGACCGGGCGATGGAGGCCACGCAGTCGTTGGGGCAACCGGAGACCTTGAACTTGAACTTGTAGGGCCAGGCCGGACGGTGCATCTCGTCCTGGTAGGTCATGGTCAGGTTGTAGCAGATGGCCTGGGTGTCGATACAGGCGAACTCGCAGCGGGCCTTGCCCACGCAGCAGGAGGGGGTCCTCAGGGCCGATCCGGAGCCGCCCAGGTCCCACTCGAACTTGGAGTGGGTTAACTCGTAGAAGATGGGCTCCAGCTGCTCGGTGAAGGTGCCCAGGAGGATGATGTCCCCGGTGGAGCCGTGCATGTTGGTCAGGCCCGAGCCGCGCCGGTTCCAGATGTCGTTGATGAACCGCAGCGCCTCGGTGGAGTAGAACTTGGACGCAGGCTGGTTGACCCGCAGGGTGTGGAAGTGGGCCACGGAGGGGAAGAGGTCGGGCACGTCCGAGTAGCGGCCGATGACCCCGCCGCCGTATCCCAGGACGCCGACGATCCCGCCGTGCTTCCAGTGGCCTTCCTTTTCCTTGTAAGACAGCTCAAGCTGCCCCAGGAGGTCGGCCGCCGTCTCGCTGCCGCCCTCTTCGGCCAACCGCTCGATATCGGTCACAAAGCTAGGCCAGGGCCCTTTCTTGAGCTCGTCAAGGAGAGGGGTGGGATGTTTTTTGGGCATTGGAACTTTACCTCCCTATTGAACAGTTCAGGTCAACGGGTCTGCCTCGTTTTTTTCAGGCGGGCTGAATCGGAAACGGTCCTGGGCCTGGCTCAATCCAAGCCCGTGGCCACCCCTCAAGGGGCCGCCTTCGGCCGGCTCGGGAACAACCCTTCTTTGGGGATTAAGTGAGCGGATTATAGGTACTCGCCTTCCGCTCTGTCAACTCCAATCCGGACTGCGGCCGTCTCGCTGGGGAGAGGCATTTTCCAGGGCCAACAGTCGCGGCATCCTCGGTCAGGAACCGGTCAGGCGCCCTTGTCGGCTTTGGCCGCCTCGGACTCGGGGGTGCTGACGTAGGTGGTCGAACCGCTGGACCAGTAGCACAGCTTGCCCTCGCCGATGAGCTCGCTGACGGCCTTCTTGATGTCCCGCTTGTTGAAGTCGGTCAGCTTCTTGGCGATGTCGCCCATCATATATCTTTTCTTACCGACAGGTGCTTTGTCGAAAAAATCGAGGAGAGCTTCCTTGACGTCCATCTGGTTACTCCTTAACCGTCCTGTTCCCTTGGGGGTACTGACTGACTCAACGTTTGTAGACCCGTGGCCCTAGGGTGTCAAGTTCTTTTTCGAACAAGGGGCCGGCCAGGGCTTGAGCCCGGGCCAAAGGATGGTTAAGGTGAGGGTCGGGCGGGCTAATCAGGATCATTCTGGGAGGGACGTTTTGAACCCCGGCTTTGAGGAGAGCTTCGAGGAGCTGGTCAGGATCATCCGCGACCAGGAGGTGGTCAACTGGGTGGTGGACCGGATCCAGGACCGGAGCCCGGAGACCCTGACCTATCTGGCCAAGTTCGCCTACATGACCGGCCTGATCAACAAGGCCGATATCAAGCGGTTCCTGAACCTGGACTCCAAGGAGGCCAGGAAGCTGGTCAAGGGGTGGTACGACGATCATCGGGAGAGAGGCTGCGGAACCTGTTAGCTTCAGAAGCTCGTTAGACCCACCCGGCTCAGCCCCCTTCTTTTTTCTTCATCCCCGCCAGCCGTTCGGCCGCCTCCGGCCGGAGACGGACAAAGTAGACCCCCCCGCTGCCCGGGTAGCGGCCCCCCTTGGCCGGCATGACCTGGTTTTTCTGCTGGTCGTAGCCTTTGACCACGGCCTCGTCCAGGTCCCGGTCCGGGTCCAGCTCCAGGGCCAGCTCGGCCGAACCGGCCGCGTAGGAGTAGGCGTCCAGCATGGCCCGGCCCAGGTTGTGGGAGGTGGGGTCCAAGGCATAGGCCGCCCCGCAGAGGCAAAAACCGCCTTCGGAGCCCTCGTAAGACTCCTCCTCCAGGACCTTGGGCCGGGGAACCTTGGCCCCGCAGAAGGGGCAGGTCAGGGGCGTCGGCCGGCTGACGGACATCCTAATTCTCTCCCGGGCCGGGGTCGGAGCCTGTCCCCCCGGGCCCGTCCGCCGAGAGCCGGTCTATCTCCTGGCCGACCATCTCCGCCCAGATCTTCAGGCCGGCCCGGAGATAGAGGGCCTCGGCCGTTTTAAGGTTCTCCAGGGCCTCCGCGGGCCGGCCCAGGCTTCCGTTCAACTGCCCCACCCCCACCAGGGCCAGGGCCTGGCGGGCCGCGTCGCCGGCCTCCCGGGCCAGCTCGGCCATCCGGGAGTAGACCTCCAGGGCCGGCTCGGTCCGGCCGGCCTGCCTCAGGATGGGACCCAGCCTCTCCAGGGTTAAGAGCTCCCCGATCCGGTCGCCGTGGTCGCGGCAGATATCCACCGCCCCGAGCAAGCTCCGGGCCGCCTCCTCCAATCGTCCCCGGGCCAGGGAGATCCGGGCCGAAAGGCCCAGGAGCTCCACCCGGGAGGACAGGTCGGCCAGCTTCGAAGCCAGCTCGAACCCGGTCCCAAGCCCCTGGGCCGCCTCCTCCATCCTCCCCTGGTCGATCATCAGGCCCACCACCCTTTTGAGGACCGTCAGCCGGCCCTGATCGTTTCCACTGGCCTTGCAGGTCAGGTAGGCCTCCTGGAAGGCCTCCAGGGCCCGGTCCGGCTCACCTCCCCGGCTGCGGGCCACCCCGATCCTGAAAAGGAGGTTGGCCGCGGTCTTGGCGTCGCCGCCCTCCCTGGCCAGGGCCAGGCGCTCCTCCAGCTCCTGGAGACCCACGGCTCTAGCCCTTCCTTGGAGGGGGGAGGATCAGCCCGCTCCCGGCCGGCCGGGCCAGTTGGTCCCGGTCCTCCCCGGCCGGATTCTCCTCCGCCTTCTCCAGCTCCAGCTGGCGCCGGATCAAGGCCAGGAGAAGGGGGTGGTCGGCCCGGTCCATCGCCTTGGCCCCTTCCAGGAAGGCCAGGGCCGACTCCTCCTTTCCCTCCGCGGCCGGGAAGAGGGCCGTCTCCTCCAGCCTGGTCCGCCAGGCCCGGCGGGTCTGGAGGGGAAAGAGCGTCTCCGCGGCGTCTCGAAGGGCCTTGGCCTCCCGTTGGGCCGTGAGTCCCGGGCTTAAGATCAGGTTGGACCCGGAACCGGCTTCAATCCCCGGCCGGACCCTCTCCCACCTGGCCGGGTCCATTGACCAGAAAAGGCAGGGGGGCTCGTCGATCAGGTCCCTGAGCCTGTCCACCCGGCCCGGCTCCGGCTCGGCGGCCGGGTCCAGCCCCAGCCTCCGGTAAAGGGGGGGCTCTTCCAGGGGGGGGCCCTGCTCCTCCAGCCACTGGGCCAGGAAAAAGAGCTCCCCCTGGCGGCCCGCCAGGCCCGAACGGGGCGCCTGGATAAGGCGTCCCAGGAGCCAGACCAGGTCCTCCCCCTCCACCATCAGCCGGGGCCAGGGCAGGTCGCCGGGGTTCTCGGCCAGCATCTCCCGGAACTGGCCCGAGCTCATGGGGGCCAGGTCCAACCGCTCCAGTCCGGTCTCGAAATGGTGGATCGCCAGGCCGTACCGGCCTTCCCTCCGGGCCTGGGGAAAGGCCAGGACGATGAGCTGGCGGCCGTCCGGGAAGTAGCCGCTCAGGTGGGCCCGGGCCGGCCGGGCCGAGGCCGGTTTGAAGACCGGTCCGGACCGTTCTGGAACCTCGGTCGGGACCCCCCTTTGGCGAAGCTGGTAGAGGGCCTTCTTGGCCGCCTTTCGAAGCTCCTTCCGCTCCAACCCGGCCGAGGCCCGGCCGGCCACCCAACCCGCCTCCGGGCCGGACGTCCCGGCCAGGCCCAGGATCATGGCCCGGGCCAGGTCGGGCTGGGAGGAGGCCGCCTCCAGGAGCCGGGCCAGGGCGGCCTCCCGGTCCCGGGCCAGGCCGTCCAGCCAGGCCCGGGCCAGGGCCGCCTCCTCCGGGCCGGCGGCCGGGGGGACCGGCTTGGCCTTCGGCTTGATCTTTTTATGTTTCGCCACCGGCAGACCTCCGGGCCGAGTGTAGCCCAAGGCGGCGGCGGCCGCAACCGGGCTCCGGGATGGCCTCCTTCCCCTTGAAAAACGGGTGGGCTGGTGTTGCCCTGAGGGCCGGCTTTCGAAGCCGGCCGCCCCGCCAGTTACCGCCGGCCTGACCTAAAAACGCCGCTTGGCAACCACCTCCGGCACGATCCATAAGCCGGAGGCGCCGTTTGAGGGCCGCCGGCCGGCCTCGAGACAACCCACCCCACCCTTCTCTCGGTCAGGAAACTCCCGGGATTGAATACCGGGCGACGGCCGGCCTTCCGGCTTGAAGATTCCGGCCGGGCGGTGTAAGGAGTTGGCGTGGATTTGACCCCCTTGGCCAAGAAGATGTTCCTCCGGCTGGAGCCCCCCAGCCTGGCCGACAACACGGCCGACCTGGACCGTTTGAGAAGGGGGCTCAAGACCGCCCACGGCCTGGAGGAGGTGGCCGTGGACCTGGAGGTGGCCCGGAAGGCCCCGGCGATCCTGAGGCGCTCCGGCTGGCGGGTGACCGCCCTCCTGGGCCTGGACGGACGGCCTCCCCGCCTCCTGGACCTGGAGGCGGGCCAAACCGCCGGAAGGGAGGCCGGCCTGGCCGTGGACCTGGGGACCACCACCATCGTCGGGGAGCTCCTGGACCTGGCCACCGGCCGGAGCCTGGGCTCGGCCTCGGAGACAAACCCCCAGACCGCCCTGGGCCCCGATATCCTGACCAGGATCCAGGCCGCCAGGGGCCAGGGTCTGGCCCGGCTCCAGGGGCTGGCCGCGGAGGGGATCAACCGGATCGCCTCCTCCCTGGCCTCCGGGGCCGGCCTCAAGGAGGAGGAGATCGTCTGCCTGTCCGTGGCCGGCAACACCACCATGACCCATCTCCTCCTGGGCCTTGACCCGGCCAACCTCTGCCGGGAGCCCTACATCCCGGTCATCAACCGGCCCGACCCGGTGGAGGCCGGGACCTTAAGCCTCAAGGCCCATCCCAGGGCCCCGGTCTTCGTCTTCCCCAACGTGGGCTCCTACTTCGGCGGGGACCTCATCGCCGGCCTGGTGGCCTCCGGCCTGGCCGAGCGGGAGGAGGTCTCCCTCCTCATGGACGTGGGGACCAACGCCGAGGTGGTGGTGGGCAACAAGGACTGGCTGGTGGGCTGCGCCGGAGCGGCCGGGCCGGCCCTGGAAGGCGGAGTGGCCAAAATGGGGATGGCCGCCGGCCCGGGGGCCATCGAGCGGGTCCGGATCGATCCCCGGACCCTGGAGCCGCAGCTCAAGGTCATCGACGGCCGGGCCGAACCTCCCCTGGGGCTTTGCGGGTCCGGGCTGATCGACCTGGTGGCCGAGCTCTACCTGGCCGGGGTGATCGATCTCCAGGGCAAGCTCCTCCCCCTGGACCATCCCCGGCTGGTGGCCACCGAGGAGGGGCCGGCCTTTGTTCTGGCCGGGGGGCCGGGAGAGAGGAGCGGCGAGGAGGAGCCGATTCTCTTCTCCCAGGTGGACCTGGACATCCTCCTGCGCTCCAAGGCGGCCATGTACACCATCCTGGTCACCCTTCTCTCCCAGGTGGGCCTGACCTTCCAGGACCTGGCCAAGATCTACGTGGCCGGAACCTTCGGCCAGCACATCGACCCCTGGCGGGCCATGGTCATCGGCATGGTCCCCGACCTGGACTTAAGCCGCTACGTCTCCCTGGGCAACTCCTCCCTGGCCGGAGCGGTCAAGGGCCTGGTCTCCGGGGAGGCCCGCCGGAAGGCGGCCCGGATCAGGGACCGGATCACCTATCTGGAGCTCAACGTCAACCAGGAGTTCATGAACCGCTTTTCGGCGGCCAGGTTTCTCCCCCACACCGACCGGGTGCTCTTCCCTTCCGTTCCCAGGCCGGCCCCCAGGCCGGAGCCGAGGGTCGGCTGAGCCGGCCGATATAATAATGATATGGGAGCCCGGATCCTCAGCGAGGTGGTCGCGTTGACGCTAGGCGGTTTATACCTTAAGCTTTACTTTTACCATGGATGATTTCGGCGCCGATCCTCAGGTGAGACGGTTGAGGTCGGTCTTCAGGGCCCTGGAGCGCTGGGAGAAGAGGGCCGCCGAGCGATTGGGGCTGGACTGGACCGACCCCAGGCTGGGCCGGATCCGCGGCCGGGCCCTGGTTCATTTCGAAAGAGAGGCGGCCGGCCTCCTTCTCCGACAAGATCAGGAGGCGGTCCAGGTCTACGCCCGCGCCTACCGGTCCGGGCTCCGGGACCTGGGTCTGGAGGACCTCCTCCCCCGGCTCCCGGCGGAAAGCCCGGAGGGCTGATGATCCGGCTCAGGCTGTGGGGCCGCTGCCGGATCTACCACGACCCGGTCAGCCCGATTCTCAAGTCCAAGGCCGCCATCGGCTGGGAGGGGATGTACCGCCGGATCGATCTGGTTATCCAGCGCCGGCTCAAAGGGGAGGAGCTGGCCCGGCGGATGAAGGGCTGGTGGACCGTGGATCCGCAACCGGTCATAGACGTCATCAACCTCCACGGCCGGCTCCTGGTGGGTGAGGAGGGGCAGCTCCTGGTCGAGCTGGAGGATCCAGCCGCGGCCGAGGCCCTCCGGGAGGAGCTGGCCGCGTCCTTCAACGATCAGATCATCCTCCGCCCGTAATGCGTCTCCCGGGACCTCTCATAGCGGCCCTCCTGATTCTGTCCGCGGGACTTGGCCCCTTCCTTCTTCCCGGCCGGACCCTGGCCCAGAACCAGGCCCGGGTGGCCGAGGTGGAGATCACCGGCAACAAGGCCCTCTCCTCGGGCAAGATCAAGAACGTCATGGAGATCCAGACCAAGGGCTGGAAGGTCTGGTCCAAGGCCCAGGTCCTGGACAGGTCGGCCCTCAAGCGGGACCAGGAGGCCATCGTCCAGCTCTACCGCAACGAGGGCTACTACCTGGCCGAGGTGGAGGTCTCGGCCCGGGAGGAGGGTCAAAAGGCCTTGATCAAGGTCGAGATCCAGGAGGGGGAACCGGTCAGGATCCGCCAGGTGGAGGTGGACTTGAGCGCCTTCGACCCCGACCCGCCGGTCCAACTTAGCAGCCTCCCGGGGAGGTTCCTGGTCAAGGGGGAGATCTTCCGCCTGGAGGATTACCGCCAGGTCAAGAACGAGATGGTCAAGTACCTGGCCGAACGCTCCTATCCCAAGCCGGACCTGGAGGCCCAGGCCAGGGTCTCGGCCAAGGGGGGTTGGGCCGACGTGAGCTTCAAGCTCTCCCCCGGCCCCAGCCTGGTCATGGGCCCGGTGACCTTCGAGGGCCACCACCGGACCAGGACCGAGGTCCTGGTCAAGGAGATCCCCTGGCAGGGCGGCGAGCCCTTTCAACTGAGCCTGCTCAACGAGCTCCAACGGCGGCTGATCGACCTGGGGGTCTTCTCCTCGGTCAGGGTGGAGGCCCTCCTGGACCAGATCAAATCGGCCCAGGACGGCCAGGCGGCCCCGATCATGGTCAAACTGGTGGAGCGCAAGGCCCGCTCGGTGGAGGTGGGGGTGGGCTTCGGCTCCGAGGACAAGCTCCGGGCCCGGGGGGCCCTGTCCATCCGCTCGGCCCTGGGCCGGGCCGAGGTTTTCAGCATCGGGGCCCACTACTCCTCCCGGGCCCTGGGGGGGCTGATCAGCTACCGCCAACCCCATTTTCTGGTCCACCACCAGACCCTGGGGCTCCAGGTGGGCCACGTGGACCGGGAGGAGGTCAGCTTCTCCAACAGCCGCTCCTACGGCAACCTGGACCTGGAGAGGGAGTTTATCGGGGGGCTCACGGTGAGGTACGGCTACCTGATCGAGCTCAACCGGCCCCATGACATCCAGGTGGCCCACACCCGCCAGGAGAACCAGGAGGCCTGGGCCTCGGCCCTCCGCCTGGGGCTCTCCCTGGATTCCAGGAACGACCGGCTCGACCCGAGAAAGGGCGGCCTGGCCGGCCTCTCCGGCGAGTACGCCCCCAACTGGCTGGGCTCGGAGGTGGGCTATCTCCTTCTCACCGCCCGGGCGGTCCGCTACCACCCCCTCAACCGCTGGCTGACCCTGCGGGGGCGGCTCAAGGCGACCACCATCCAGGCCCTGGAGCCCACCGACTCCATCCCCATCTACAAGAGGATCTTCGCCGGAGGAAACAACTCCATCCGGGGGTACCCCTACCAGAAGCTGGGCCCCCTGGACTCCGACGGCAACCCCCTGGGCGGGAGGACCCTGATCGAGGCCGGGCTGGAGCTCCGCTTCCCCCTCTTCGGCCCGGTGGACGGGGTGGTCTTTGCCGAGGCCGGCAACCTCTCCCCCGACTCCTGGTCCATTAATTTCTCCGATTTCCGCTACACCGCCGGGGTGGGGCTCAGGGTCAAGAGCATCGTCGGCCCCATCAGGTTCGACCTGGGCTACCAGCTCAACCCGCCGGAGGAGGCCGACTTCAGCCGGTTCCAGATCCACTTCAACATCGGGCAGGAGTTTTGATGTCCAGGAGGTGGCTCTACCTGACCTTGAGCCTGGCCGGGGTGGTCCTCCTGGCCGCCGCGGCGGTGCTCCTCCTGGCCCGGAGCGAGAGGGGCCACCGCCTGGTGGTGGACAGCTCCATCTCGGCCCTGGAGGAGGCCCTGGGGGCCAAGGTCTCGGTGGGCCGGACCTCCGGGACCCTCCTGGGCTCCCTGGTCTGGAGCCAGGTCAAAATCCAGCGCCCTGACCTGGACCTGGCCGTGGATCAGCTCTCCTTCAGGATCGATTACCTGGCCCTGGCCCGGAAGCAGGTCCGGATCACCGGGCTGAGGGCCGTGGGCCCCCTGCTCAGGTTCAAGCAGCCCCTGGTGGAGCCGCCCTCGGGAGCGGTGGCCGAGTCCGACCTGCCCCCGGCCGGCGGGGAGCGGCCCCCGGCCCCCCCCTCCCCCCCGCCCCAAGCCGGGGAAGGAGCCGGGGAGCCCAAGGGCGGAGGCTGGAAGATCTCCCTGGTCAAGGCCGGGCTGGAGGGAGGCCGGATCGAGGGCCTTGACCTGGCCCTGGGGCGGCCGGAGCTGGGGCCGGTGGCCGAGATCCAGGGCCGGGGCGACCTGACCTATCAGGACAACCTCCAGGTCAAGGCCCAGGCCCGGGCCCTGACCCAGCTCAACCAGCGGCCGGTTAAGGTCGAGCTCACGGCCGGGTATGACGGCCGGGGGATCAGGGCCGAGGAGGTCATCCTTCTCTTCGGGCCGGAGGCCAGGAGCCGGCTGGAGCTGGCCGGCTCCAGCGACCTGGAATCCCTCGGCTCGGACCTGACCTTTCGGACCGATCTCCTCCCGGCCGACCTCCAGGCCCAGCTGGGGTCCCTCCTCCCCCCGGGCTCCAACCTAGATCTCCTGGAGGGCAAGGTCCGATTAAAGGGCAGCCTTAAGGGCAACCCGGAGAGGTTCACCCTGGCCGCTCAAGGCGACTGGGAGGAGGCCGGGTTGGAGATCTCGGCCTCCCTGACCACAACGGACCTGTCAGTGGAGGCCCAGGGAAGAATCAAGAACCTGGACCCCTCCCGGCTGAGCAGGTTCAGCGGGACCCGGCTTCCCAAGGGCAAGGCCGGCCTGTCCTTTACCGCCCAAGGGAACCTCCCCGACCGGCTGGCCGGGAAGATGACCCTGGACGAGGTGGTCCTGGAGGACTACGGCCGGATCCAGGGCGGCCAGGCCGAGGCAGAGCTGGCCGGGAGGAGGATCAAGGGCCGGGTCAGGCTGCTCCAGCCGGCCGGGTTCAAGGCCGCGGCCGAGGTGATCGAGGCCCAGGGAGAGTACGGGCCGGAAAAAGCCTCCGTTCAGGTCACCTTCCAGAAGCTCAAGGGGTTCAAGGCCGTGGTCGACCAGGGCGGGTTCAACCTGGTCTACCAGGACCAGCGGCTGGACCTCTCCGATCTTCGCCTCAGCGAGGGCCGGGGCTCCCTGACCGGCCAGGCCCAGGCCCGGCTGGACCAGGGCGGGCTGACCTCCGGCCAGGCCCTGATCGAGCTTTCGGAGATGACCCCCCCGGCCGGGCTTCTCAAGGACCTCCTGGGGCTGGAGGCCCCCCTGGTGGACCTGGCCTCGATCAAGCTCAGCGGGCCGGTGGAGGCCTCCTTTCCCGGCCATGAGCTGACCCTCAACCTGCCGGGGATGCGCCTGGACAGCATCTGGGGCAGGATCGAAGGGCCGATCCTGATCAAGCTCTCGGACCTGGGGGAGGTCAAGGAGTTCGCCCTGGACCTGGATCTCTCCCGGTTCACCGTGCCCGGCTGGGTCTGGCCCTTTCTGCCCCCCGAGCTCAAGGAGTGCATCCTCAACGGCCGGCTTAAAGTCAGGGGCGATCAAAAAAGCATGATCTTCGAGGCCGACCTGGGGGGGACCAGCCTGGCCGGCCAGGAGATCCAGGAGCTGGCCCTCAAGGGGAGCCTGACCCGGCCGGAGACGGTGGTCCTGGAGAAGCTCCGGCTGGGCCTCCTGGGGGCCGGCCTGACCGCCTCCGGCCCGGCCTGGCCCCAGCCGGCCCTGAAGGTGGACCTCAAGGGAACCAAGCCGGACCGGCTCCTGGCCTTTCTGGAGAGGCTCAAGCTTCTCCCGGAGCCGCCTCCCCTGAAGCTGGCCGCCTACGGAGTCCAGGGGACCCTGGCCGGGAGCCCGGACCGGCCCTCCTTCAAGGGCCGCCTCAAGGCCCAGGGGCTGGCCTGGCGGAAGTACGCCGCCCCGGACCTGGCCCTGGACCTGGACCTCGAGGAGGTGGACCTCTCCGCCCCGGCCGGGACCCGGGGCAAGGCCCGGCTCAAGTTGGCCAAGCTCACCGGGCCGGACCTGGCCCCCCTTGACCTGAGCCTGGACCTGGCCAGCGCCAAGACCGGGGGCGGGTTCACCGGACGGCTTCGGGTCGCCGGGGCCGGGAGCCGGGTGGAGTCCGACCTCAAGGCCGACCTGGCCCCGGAGGGCCGGCTGAGCCTGGCCTTTCCCGGGCTGGCCGTGACCCTTCCCCAGGGCCGGGGCCAGGAGGTCTGGCGGGCGGCCGGCCCCATCCTGGTCAGGCTGGCGAACGGCCGGCCCACGGGTCTGGAGATGGCCCTCCGCGGCCCGAGGCGGCAGAGCTTCGAACTCAAGGCCGAGCTGTCTAAAGAAAGCATCGACCTAAAGGCCCGCCTGGGCCAGGTGGAGCTGACCCCCTGGGCCGCGGCCCTGGGTTACGACCGGTTCAAGAGCGGACGGCTTGACCTGACCCTGGACCTGGGCGGAGAGCTGGCCCGGCCCACCCTGAACCTGGACGGGCGAGTGGCCGGCCTGGTGGTCCTGGACCGGAATCTGGGTGACCTCTCCCTCCAAGCCGAGCTGGACAAGGGCAGGTTGGGGCTGAAAAGCGAAGCCAGGCGCGGCCAACGCTCCCTGGCCAAGGTCAAGGCGGCCCTGGGGCTGACCCTGGGGCTGGATCCCTGGCGGCTCGAGCCGGAGCCGGACAGCCTGGCGGCCGAGCTGGACCTGGACGGCCTGGACCTGGCCGCCTGGGCGGCCGTCCTGGGCCAGGACCGGCTGGAGCGGGGGCTGCTCTCGGCCCACGTGGAGCTCAAGGGGCCGGTGGCCGAGCCCCTGGTCCGGCTCCAGGGCCGGGTCCAGGATCTGGTGGTCATGGGCCAGAGCCTGGGGGACCTGGACCTGGAGGGCGGCCTGGCCCAGGGGCTGATGATCGGCCGGGCCGAGATCAGGGCCGGCCGGGAGCCCCTGGCCTCGGTCCGGGTCAAGATGGGGCTGAGGGTGGAAGCAAAGCCCTGGCGGCTGAAGACCGCGCCCAACGGCCTGGAGGCCGGGCTTAAGCTCAACGGGCTGGAGCTGCCGCCCTGGGCCGTGGTCCTGGGATACCCCCAGCTGACCAAGGGCCGCCTCTCCTCCGACCTCTCCGTGGAGGGGCCGGCCGGGAGCCCCAGGGCCTCCTTGAAAGGGCGTCTGGACGGGCTTCACCTGGGGGGCCGGGAGGTGGGCGACCTGAGCTTTACCGCCGGACTGGAGGGGTGGCTCCTCTCGGGCCGGATGGAGGTCCTGGCCGGGACCGAAACCCTGGCCCGGGCCCGGGGTGAGGTTACCCTGACCAACGGCCGGGAGCCCTGGATGTACCGGCCCGATCCGGCCAGCCTGAGGGCCGAGCTCGACCTGGAGCGGCTGGACCTGGCCAGGTTCGATCCGGCCCTGGAGGCCCTGACCGGCCTCAGCGGAACGGCCCAGGCCCGGATCCGGCTCAACCCCCGGCCCGAGGGCTGGGTCAACCTTTCGGGACTGGGCTTCACCCTGGCAGCCACCGGCCAGGAGGTCAGCCAGGGCAAGGTCAGCCTGGTCATCCTGGGGGACAAGGTGGAGGTCAAGGAGCTGGCCGCCGCCACCGGGGGAGGGACCCTCACCGGCCAAGGCTGGCTCGGGCTTCAAGGGGAGAGGCCCCTGGACTTCAAGGTGGACCTGTCCTCGGCCCTGATCAACTTCGGCTCGCCGGGGCAGGGCCTCATCTCGGCCCGGCTGGCCGTCCAGGAGACCCTGGCCGCTCCCTTTGCCTCGGGACAGGTCTTGATCGAGGAGCTCAAGTTCAGGCTGCCCAAGGCCGCACCCGCGGAGTCCAAGGAGATCGTCCTGGTGGACGAGGAGCCCAAGGGAGGCCGGCCTCCCGCCCCTCCGGACAGGTTGAAGCTGGACCTGGAGATCAGGATGGGCGACAAGACCTGGATCGAGGGGGAGGGGTTGAAGGCCCAGTTGGGCGGAGGGTTTCACCTGGTCAAGGCACCGGCCGACTCGGTCCGGGCCCAGGGAACGCTGAACATCATCCAGGGCTACTTCGCCCGCTTCGGCAGGCGGTTCACCCTCCAGAAGGGAAGGGTCATCTTCCAGAACCAGCCCTCACCGGACCCGGCCCTGGATGTCTGGGCCAGCGTCACCGTCTCCCAGGTGGATGTCAACCTCAACGTCACCGGGACCGCCTCCAAACCCCAGCTGGCCCTGACCTCCGTCCCGGAGATGAGCCGGGACGACATCCTGGCCTACCTCCTTTTCGGCCGGCCGGCCTCGGCCCTCACCTCGGGCCAGTCGGCCACCCTCCAGGCCCAGGGGCTGGGTCTTTTGGGCGGTCCCGCCACGGAGCTGGTCTCCGGGCTGGTGGGCGACCGGCTGGCCCCGGACACGGTCTCCGTCTCTCCCTCGGCCGAGGGCGGCCTGGCCGTGGAGACCGGCAAGCAGGTCCTGCCCAACCTCTACATCTCCTACATCGCCTTCTCCGAGGCCTCCAAGCCCAACGAGTTCCACATCGAGTACCGGGTCACCCCCAACATCTCCGTCCAGTCCTCGGTGGGGGACCGGAACACCACCGGGGTGGACGTCAACTTCAGGTTCGATTTTTAGAGTAATTTTAAGAAATCCGTTCCATTTCCAGAGCCACTCCCCCTGACCCCACCAGACCGCATCAAGTTTAAAAACATCCCGAAAGTTGAAAAAGAGTGGGGTGGCCTTGTCGAGAGGGCCGGCTTTCTTAACCCGGATATTTCACGAGTTGAGTTGACCGCAGATGCAAGGCGCGGGACACGAGGCTATAGTCGCCCTATGCCGAGTGTCACACAACGCAGCAGATGCGGCCAAATCGGCTCGCCCGCAGGGTGAAGACCGCCAAAGATTCCCTATCTGGCAAAGGTTACAAACTGTCACCACGGAAAATAGCCCCCTAACTCTATGTATTTACCT
>Ga0068714_10004907_pt1 | contig 14585 bp, 8 predicted proteins | sample MTBNYHSulfiMetaG_FD_62988 | JGI IMG/M metagenome (GOLD analysis project Ga0068714, IMG submission 62988) | Enrichment culture microbial communities from rom New York Harbor, USA that are MTBE-degrading - MTBE-NYH (New York Harbor Sulfidogenic)... | ecosystem: Environmental > Aquatic > Marine >... | reverse complement strand
CTTTCTTTAGAGACATCAAAATCCTTCCCAATGCAAAGGTAGCCTCGGAAATGCTCCTGTCTCGACAGCTCCTCTGCTCTCCCGGCAACAATGGATCTTTCCGGAAAAAGCATGCATGCCAGCGGACGAACTTCATAGATCGTGCACAATTCACTTGTCAGGTGCGGGCAGGGTTTTTTGACCTTCAATGCAACCCGTACGATCCGATCCTGGCCGTCAACGGGAAGCAGGCCAAGCGCAAATCCTTCCTGAAAAGCGGCCGACAAGGTCTTATTCCCATGGGCGGCAGCACCGATCACATCAAAAACGGTCGCTGCCACTTGCATCTGCGGGCTGCTGCAGCCAGGCCGTAAGCAGTTTGGATGACAGGCAAAGTCGGAATGAAGGTTGGACAGGTGAGCTTTTTTTTCAAAATAGCTTTGGATTTTGAAGAAGGCTTCATCCATTTTGCAGAATCAAAGCTCGGTTCGATTTTGACAGACGAGAGTTTACCTTCCGGCGATCAGTGCAGATGACTTCCTTTTTCAAATTTGTCCCAAAGTATGAGGGAAGCATCCTTAATCGCCTCGAGAACCAATCTGATCGCGCGGGGGAGCTCTTCTTCGTTTGCACCCTTGGCGATCTGATAATCCACCAGCTTGGCATCGTAATTCTCCACGGCAGCACCGATCTTGCCAAGCGCTAACTTATCTTTGCTTAAATCGATTCCCCGGGAATACAGGAAACTGAAAAGATCCCCGCCGTCGCTGACCAGGTACAAGTCTTCTCTTTCACCAACGGTACGAACATGAATTTCAATCCGATCGGCATTGGGCCAACGCCAGTCGCTGCTCAAAAGATAACCGTTGCCCGTTGGCGTGACGTCCCACCCCGCAATGAAGGCTGCAGCCAGTTTTTCCCCCAGATTTCTCTCATTCATAACTCTACTCAAGTGACCTCAATGCTGAACGACAGTAAAAAGACAGCGCCTGCATGAACCGGCTGTCGACAGTGGTGAGTTTATCCGCACTCCGGACTTTTATCAAGTTCTCGTGGCCTTCCAGACCATGCGATCATCTCACACCCGGCAGGTCGCAACATTGTACCTACCGGGAAGATCTGTGTGATTTCCTCCAATTTTTCCAAAAAACTGCAGGCAAAAGCAGACACATGAGACGATCAAGTTTTTCAGCATCCAAGGCACTTTGCAGAATTCAAGAAGAACAGCACCAGATAAAATACAATGATCCCAACCTGTTAGTGGTCTATGGCAGTTGGCAAGCAACCGTACCTAAGAACAATTATCCAAAAGGTATGCTTATTGCTTGCATCCCTCACCGGCGATGATTTCAATCGCATCGCGATCACTAATCTTTAATTGGGAGAAGAGAAGATGGCGGATTCAGTACGGCAAAAACCGAATTGGAGCAGACTCGCCTTTTGGGCCGTGTTGTCGCTTTGCGCGTTGGGCTGGGCACTGGTGGCGACCCAGGCAATGGCTGCAACAAGACTTGAAATCACCAAGGCGGAATGGAAACCGGACAAATTCGAGCTAAAAATCGAAGGCAAAGGCCAAAAAGGGAAGAAAATTACGATCACCGATTCGTCATCATCTGCTCTGATCGGCACCACTACTGTAAACTCCGAAAGCAAATGGAAAATAAAGGTAAGCAAGCCTTCTACTGTGCCCTGCCGAGCCCTGGCTGAGGGATACGGGCAGGCCGCTGAACGAGACATCAAGAATGCTCCCGCCAATTGTGGCGGGCATCCCTCCCAAACCCTGATCGAGCTTATCGTTCAAGGACCGATCAGTGTACCTGAAAACAGCTCAGCCACGTACACGGCAACTGCTTCGTTCAGCGACGGCTCATCGCAGCAACTGAGCAGCGGTGTCACATGGAGCGAGAGCTCTCCATTTGCCGACATCGCAGCGACCGGAGCTCTCAGCACCTCGGAGGTGAGCGGCGATCAAACAGGCCTTATCACTGCCGGCTATACCTATGAAGGCGTCAGCAAAACTGCGACTCTCTCTTTTACCATACAAAATGCCGGCGCCCCTCCAGCAACGGGCTCGCACGTCGACCGCTTCAGTACGTTTGAAGGCACCAGGACCTGTTTAACTTGTCACAGCGAAGAGGCGAGACAGGTTCATGGCTCCGTTCATTATCAGTGGAAAGGCGACTCCAGTGCGACTCTTGGCCTGGGCACAGAGGATGCCGGCAAACTCGGCGGTATCAATGATTTTTGTATATACCCGGATATCAACTGGATCGGGAAGCTCACTAATGTAAACGGCGAATCAGTGGATGGAGGCTGCGCCAAATGCCATGCCGGTCTGGGAGAAAAACCCGATCCCGATCCGACCCAGGCTCAGCTTGAAAATATCGATTGCCTCATTTGCCATTCCTCAAGCTACAAACGAACAGTGGAGATGGACACGGTCAGCGGCAAGTATCGATTTGTGCCCGACACCGTAAACATGGGAGTGAGCATTTTGCAGGCGGCAACCGACATCACTTTGCCGTCGAAAGATGCCTGTTTGAATTGCCATACAAAATCCGGCGGCGGCGATAACTTCAAGCGCGGCGACATCGAAGAAGCACACCGCAATCCAACCAGGAGCTTCGATGTGCATATGGCTTCGACCGCGGACGGGGGCGCGGGACTGGAGTGTTTGGATTGCCATACCAGCGTGATGCACCGTATAGCCGGCCGCGGTACCGATCTGCGTCCAAAAGATTCCCCCGAAGAGCTTTCCTGCACCAAGTGCCATTCATCCAAGCCCCACGGCTCTTCCAAAATCGATAAACATACCGCAAGAGTGAACTGTACGGTCTGCCACATCCCGACCTATGCCAAAGTCGCTCCGACAGACATGGTCCGGGATTGGTCGCAGCCGGGTGATCTGGTTCAAGGAAGCGGGCTATTTGAACCTCATATGACCAAACAGAATAATGTCGTTCCCGAATACCGGTTCTTCAATGGTCTTTCTCACTTTTACAAATTCGGCGATCCGGCTGTATACGGAGAGAGCGGCAAAATCCTCATGTCCGGTCCCGATGGGAGTATTCAGGATCCCACTGCAAAGATCCACGCCTTCAAGCATCACTTGGGCAAACAGCCGATAGATCCAGCAACCGGCGCCCTGCTGCCTCTCAAAATCGGTAAATTCTTTGAAACCGGAGATTTGCCAACGGCTGTTCAACTGGGAGTAACAGGAGTTGGGTGGACTTATAATGGCTACGAGCTTGCTGAAACCGAGCGCTATATGGGCTTGTTTCATGAGGTTGCCCCCAAGGAAAACGCTCTCTCATGCAATAGCTGCCATTCGGGAGGCAATCGATTGGACTTCAATGCACTCGGCTATACCCCAAACTTGACTTACAACGGCAAGCCGCTCTGTGCGAGCTGCCATGGAGACAAATCTTCCAAGTGGTCAGGATCGGAATACTTTACCAAAGTTCATGAAAAACATGTGACTGACAAAAAACTGGACTGCAGCCGATGTCATACATTTAGCGCAGCCAATTGAGACAATCCGGTTCGACGTGTGCGGGAACAGATCCCTCAATGTAGTCCGATAAAATCGTGACCATAAGACAAGAATAGCCCCGTTTCGGGGCTATTCTTGTCAAGGACCTTCATTTCAGGCGGCTACAGCGTATTAGTGAAATTCTATTCTGCGAGCTCAGGTAATAGGCGCTCTCAGGTCCGCGACAACCGGTGAAGCAAGATCATAGCAGTTTCCCACTGGCTGGCGGTGGTGTGCATGCCGGCCTATTTTGCCCGCCTGAATTTGCAGACCGATCCGTCTTCACGGACGAGTGTCAGCTCGTCATTGACGATGGAAACCTCCAAATTGAGGGTAGCAAGACTTCCAAAGTAGATCTGCAGATGCTTCGGGTCTGTCATTTTAAAAGGCACCTTAAAAAACGAATTTTCATCTTCAAGCGTCACCATGCCATCGTTGGCAAACTGGAGGATTTCCCCGCTTTCAACGCTTTGCCATTTGCCGAAAATATCCCACGTCTGCTTGAAAGAGCACGATGCCAGCACCACGATCAGACTCACAACAACCAACAAACGAACAGATTTCATGAAGCCCTCCATTTTTGATGAATTCTCCAAGGTCACCCAAGCCATGTGCTAAAATCACCTCAAAACCAGCTTTAAATTTGCATACCGATTTGTTTACTATTTTTGGCCAAGCCTGTCCATGCTCAAATCACGGTATTCCGCCGTAGCGATAAAGGAAACTGGATAAGATCGAGAGCTGTCGCTCAAAAAGCTTCCGCGGAAACCTGTGAGCCAATCGAAATCTCAATAGCGATTCGTAGCACGGCGCTAGCACAGGGTGCATTGCCGGCTGACCACTGGTCTACAGTTTCATTTTCCGAAATCTAAGCCGCCATTCTTCTCTTGCGCAATAGAGGGCGGGAACAACCATAACTGTCGTGATTTCGATCAGCATTCCGCCGAACGAAGGAATGGCCATGGGAACCATGATGTCGGAGCCTCTACCTGTGGAAGTCAAAACGGGTATCAGCGCCAATATAGTCGTTGCGGTCGTCATCATGGCCGGTCGAATCCTGCGCAGAGCCCCGGCCAGCACCGCCTCTCTGATTTCTTCCACGCTCTTTGTGCGACGCGCAGCGAAGCTCTCGTCCAGGTAGGTAGCAAATAATACCCCATCATCGGTCGCGATGCCGAACAGCGCCAGGAAACCCACCCAAACCGCAACACTCAGGTTGATGGTATGGACCTGGAACAGGCTTCTCATGGAAGCTCCAAACACCTCAAAATCGAGAAACCAGGGCTGGCCGTACAACCAGAGGAGCATGAATCCTCCCGACCAGGCGACCAGTATGCCGGAAAAGACCATTAAGGTTGTGCTCACCGAGCGGAACTGGAAATAGAGTATGAGGAAGATAATAAACAGGGCCAGCGGCAGAACAACCGCAAGTATTCTGGCGGCGCGCAGTTGATTCTCGTAGCTGCCGGCGAAAGCGTAACTGACACCCGCAGGCAGTTCCCACTCGCCGTTTCTTAACTTTGCCTGCAGATGCGCCTGGGCTTGCTCCACAACGTCGACTTCGGCATAGCCGGGCTTCTTGTCGAAAATGATATAGCCGACCAGAAAAGTGTCCTCGCTCTTAATCACCTGCGGACCCCGAATAAACTGGATGTCGGCCAGCTGAGCAAGAGGAATCTGTTGTCCCGCCGGGGTCGGTACCAGTATTTTCCCAAGTGATTCTATGGAGTCGCGCAGCTCCCTCATGTAGCGGACACGCACCGGGTAACGCTCTCTGCCCTCGACGGTGGTGGTAATGGGCCGGCCGCCGATGGCTACTTCGATCACATCCTGCATCTGTTTGACCTTGATACCGTAGCGGGCTATCTCTTCTCGATTGATATCTATTTCCAGATATGGCTTGCCGACGATGCGGTCGGCCACCACGGCGGCAGGCTCAATGGAAGGGACCTGCTTAAGAAGCTGTTCGATTTCGAATCCGACTTTTTCAATCGTTTCAAGGTCCGGCCCCTTCACTTTGACGCCCATGGGGGCCCGCATGCCGCTTTGCAGCATCACAATCCTGGCGGCAATGGGCTGCAGTCTCGGTGCTGAAGTGGTGCCGGGCACCTCAGCTGCGACCACGATCTGATCCCAAATGTCATCAGGATTTCGAATCCCGGGCCAGTAGTCACGGCCGGGATTCAGTTCGGGGTCCAAAGAAGGCCGCCACTGCCGAAATGGAATGCCGTCCGGGTCTGGAATCAACAGCCCGTCCTCATCTCTGACGAAACGGCCTCTGACATAGTAGGGCCTGCCATCCGGCCCAGCCAACGGAATACCTATTTCGTTGCGAAACAGATCCTTTCCATCCGCATCGAACCTGAATCTGAGCCTGTTTCCACCTCGGTCCACAAGATATTCCGGTTTATAGTTGATCACGGTTTCAAACATCGAAATTGGAGCGGGATCGAGTGGTGATTCGACTCGCCCCAGCTTTCCCACCACCGAGTCGACTTCCGGAATGGTATTGATGGCCATATCCTGTTTCCGCAAGATATCCAGCGCCTCGCCAATGGAGGCATGTGGCATAGTGGTCGGCATGAACAGATAGGAGCCTTCATCCAGAGAGGGCATGAACTCTTTCCCCAACCCGGGAAACTCTTCCTCCATAAGGTAGGCCACTTTGTTGTTCTTTGACCAATCCGGCAGCCAACCAAAGACTGTATCGAAGCCGAGCCAAATCATTCCGGCGAATAGAGCCAGAACCATGGGAAGGAAGAGAAACAGGGCTTTATGGCGAAGAATCCAGCGCAGGATGCTGGGATAGACCCACTGGAAGAGCAAAAGGATCGCCAGCCATCCTCCAATGATGAATCCCACAAAAATCGCGTTGCGGGTCATGCCCTTCTCTGGACCAAGAGGCAGCCAGTCTTCGGTCAGCAGTAGCCCCACCGCAAGCACTGCAATACCGATGGCTGCATAGTTGATCCAGCCGGAAAGGTTCTGTGGAACCCAGCTTTTAATCAGGTGGTATACTGCAATGATTAAAACCACGGTCGCAATCCACCAGCGGGTGACAAAGAACAGAGCAAGGCTTAAACCCAACAATGCAACGTAGAGTATGATGCGAACTCTCGATCTTCTCTCTTTTTCTGGCTCTTTTTCGGTAAAGAGAATGTGCGCCAGCGGCGGGATGATTGTCAGGGCTACAACGATCGATGCGGCCAGCGCGAAAGTCTTTGTGAAGGCGAGCGGCTTGAACAGCTTGCCTTCCGCCCCGATCATGACAAAAACCGGCAGGAAGCTGACGATGGTGGTCGAGACCGCGGTTAATACCGCACCTCCGACCTCGGTGGAAGCCTGCCAGATCACCTCCAACCGATTGGCCCCGGGCTCGGCCTCATCCAGTCTCTTTAGAATATTCTCGCAGATTACAATGCCCATATCCACCATCGTGCCGATGGCTATGGCGATTCCCGACAGAGCTACGATATTTGCGTCCACGCCGAAATATTTCATGGCTATGAACGACATCAAAACAGCCAGCGGGAGCAATCCGGAGATGAGAATCGAGCTGCGTAAATGAAGCACCATCACCAGCACCACAATGATGGTGACCAAAATTTCCTGGAAAAGCGCTGAATTCAACGTGCCCAGGGTCTCGTAAATAAGCTGGGTGCGGTCGTAGAAAGGAACTATGGTGACTTGGCTGACGGTGCCGTCTGGAAGGGTTTTCTTCGGCAGCCCGGCAGCGATCTCTTCAATCCTTTTCTTGACATTTTTGATGGTTGCAAGGGGGTTTTCCGCGTAGCGAACCACCACAACCCCGCCCACCACTTCGGCTCCCTCCTTGTCAAGGGCGCCGCGACGGATGAGAGGCCCGAGCGACACGTGCGCCACATCCTTGATGCGCACAGGAATATTGTCTCTCTGCTTGATGACGCTCTCTTCAATATCTTTGATGTCTTTGATGAAACCGAGACCGCGGATGACGTATTCCACACTGTTGATTTCTATGGTGCGGGCTCCCACATCGATATTAGACATCTTAACCGCCCCGAAGACCTCATCGAGACCGACCCCATAAGCCCTCAGAGCATCGGGATCGACGTCGATCTGGTATTCCTGGACGAACCCTCCGATGGAAGCCACTTCGCTGACCCCTTCGGCGGACAGCAGCGCATAGCGAACATACCAATCCTGGACGGTTCGCAACGTGTTCAAGTCCCAGCCGCCGGTCGGATTTCCGTTCGGATCTCTACCTTCCAGCGTATACCAAAATATTTGCCCGAGAGGAGTCGCATCAGGCCCGAGAGTCGGTTGCACATCGGCCGGCAGAGTTCCCGCGGGAAGGCTGTTCAACTTTTCCAGCACCCTGGAGCGCGACCAGTAGAACTCTATCTCTTCCTTGAAAATGATGTAGATCGTTGAGAAGCCAAAAAATGAGTAGCTGCGCACCGTCTTTACGCCGGGCACCCCTAGCAGCGCAACCGTTAACGGATAGGTAATCTGATCTTCTACATCCTGGGGCGAGCGGCCCATCCATTCAGTGAAAACGATCTGCTGATTTTCTCCGATATCCGGAATCGCGTCCACCGGCACCGGATTGCGCGGCAGGCGCTCAAATTCCCAGTCAAATGGAGCAACAATGATTCCCCAAATGATAAAAAAGAGAATCATCAAAAAAACGACAATTTTCATCTCCAGGCAGAAGCGGATGATGCGGCCTAGGAAACCACCCCCTGACGACGACGGACCGGGGGAGGAGCTAATGTTGTCACTCATGTTTGTGCTCCCCTTGCTTCGTCGGAGCCGCTTCAAAATACGTCTCGGTAATTTCTCCACAGGCGGGCATTGCAGAACCGAAGTAGGGATTGCGAACCTTTTTATCTTTCTGCAGCCAGTTGGCGCCCTGTCCAGCAAAAGCCATCGAGCACCTTATCTTATAAACGGGCTGGCGCGGATAAATGCCAAAGCTCTTGACAATCAGGGCCAGCGATTCTGAAACCGGAGCAAAACGTTTCCGAAACGTCTCCAGGTCCCCGGCTTGATTCAACTGTGAAAGAGCGGCCTGCAATTCGTCAAAGAGCTCCATCCATTTGACATGAGCTTCTCCCTCCAACAATTTCATATCGATTGAACCCGCTGTCTGCGCCAAAATTCGCGTAGCCTCGTGCGCTCGATCGAAGTGATCGTCGGCAAGAGCTTCCTGTATCGAGAGATATGCCTTAAGTGTCTCTCCGATCTGCGATTGGAAAGCTTGCGGAGCCTGCTCCATCTTAATCGCCGGCTCTTCTTGCGTATGATCGGCATGATCCAGTCCGAACTGCTGCTTCAGTCGCTCGAAGTCTTTGCTCAGCTCATTGAACAAGCGCTTTGCTTCTTTAATGCTCACCGCTTCGCTGCCGACCAGCGCATCGTTTTCGAGAAACATATCCAGCTCCAGCCAGACCATTTGCGGATGACCGGACAAGCCTGAAGCATCCACCTGCATGAGTGATTTCCTGAAGGTGGTGAACTCGTTTCGAATCCTGTCAAGATCCTTTGAATCCATCGCTTCAACAAGCGCTTCGTAGGCACCCATCACAGGGGTCAGGCCCGCTTTGAACTGCTCCGGGACCTCAAGCACGCGACTCGGAGCTGCCGGCGCTTTGGGCGTCGATGCTCCCTTGTCGCCGTGTTCATGCATCGCTCCGCCGCCGCCTTGGGGGGTCATCATGCTCGGCTTGGCCTGAATCTGCAGGGAACTGTCGATCATAAAATTTCCCGCTGTCACGACCACGTCCCCTTTCTTCAAGCCTGACCGAACTAGATAGTAGTCGCCCGCCCGCGGGCCCAGGACGATTTCTCTGCCGATATAAGTCCCTGGCTGATCTGGCACTGCCAGATAAACGACGGCCCTCTTTCCGGTTATGAGCGGGGCGCTGGCCGGAATCACCAATGGAGGGCTCTCGTTGCCAGTTGGTTTGACAACTACTTTACCGCCTTCCGCCAGGGTCGCGCGCAGGACGGCATGAACGAACATGTCGGGCTTCAATCTGCCATATGGGTTGGGAGCATTGAGGCGAACTCTGACCGTGCGAGTTTTTTCCTTTAGAAAAGGGTCGATGAAGGCGACCTCACCTTTGAAGATTTCACCCGGGTAGGTCTTGACTTCAAACTCCACCTCTTGACCAAGGCGGATCCAGGTTAAATCGGACTCATACGCTTCCAGCTCGATCCAAACGACGGAGAGATCGGCAACGGTGTAAATCTGCGTTCCGGTTTGCACATACATGCCTTCAAGGCCGTTTTTGTGAGTGACCACCCCGCTAATTGGCGCCATGATGGTCATGTGATCGGTGGGCTTGCCGCGCCTTATGATTTCCTCAATCTGTTGAGGCATGAGCCCCCAAAGGCGCAATTTGTCTTTTGCCGCAGCGACAGTTGCCTTAGCCGTTTCCTGCATGGTCATGAATCTGCTCTGCCCGAGCCCCTTTACGGCATTTATGGATTGAAGCAGCTCCTGCTGGGCTGAAAGGAGCTGCGGGCTGTAAAGGTAAACCATTGGGTCGCCCTTGCGCACTACCGTGCCGGTAAAATCTACGTAAAGACGGTCGATGCGGCCGGGCACCCAGGCGGTGATGTACGCCTGGCGAGTCTCGTCATATCCGACGAACCCCACCATTCGCACTTCGGCCTGAACGAATTTACGCTCCACCGGTTGAGTCCGAACCTTGGCAAGCTCTTCAGCATAGGGAGAAAGGGTCAGCTCACGCATGCTCCGGACTTCTCCCGCTCCCCGCCTGGGGGTCTTTTTGACAGGGATCAGGTCCATTCCGCAAATGGGGCACTTGCCCGGATTGGGAAGCTGGATTTGTGGATGCATCGAACAGGTATAGATTTGCGCTTCTTCGACCGATTGACCAGCAGGCTGTCCCGATGTGGAATCACCATGCTCGTGCTGTGCCACGGCAGTCGGGAGGAAGAAACACATTGCCGCAAGCACTGCAACCAACACCCGACCCCGCAAATATCTTCGCAAATCGTTTATCATTTTCATCAGTTACGCTCCTGGTGCAACCCGCGCTATCTTCGTTCCCACGCTTCCATCATCCTCGTTCCCGCGCGGGAGCCTGGGAGCTTACCCGGGTCTCGGCCCGCCTAGGCAGGACGCGCGAGCGTCCCAAGGTGCGTTCCCACGTGGGACGTGGGAACGAGAAATAAGAGCAGAGGCTTGGGAATAAGAAGATGGAGATGCCGCATGGAGGTGAAGGAGGGGAGCGAGATTTTAGGAAAAAAGAGTTAGTCGGCATGAGGATTTCAGTGTCGTCTGCCATGTGCCTTTCACTTTACCGGGCTCTTTTCCAGTGTCACGCCTTCCGCTTCCATCTTTTCAATGTACTTCTCGGGGTCTTGCGCGAACTGCTCTTTGCAGCTTTCGCAGCAAAAATAGACTCGTTTGCCCTGATAATCGGCATAAACGTTCTTGTCTATTTTTCCTCCCATGACCGGACAAATCGTTTGAGGCTCTCCTTTGGCGGCTTCTTGCGAAGCCAACACCGGAGCTGCCACACTTGCTGCGGTAAATAGAATCAAAAGACTCAGGGCAATCCATTTTCTCATGACTGAAGTTCTCCTTCTTCCTTGCTTTTTTCCGGTTTTCGCGTTCCTGCCCCGCTCGTTGCGCTTTCCTCTTTCACATGCGCGGTTCGAGGGAGCTCCTTTGCCACAATCATTTCAATCTCAGCCAACCGTTGCGCGCGATCGGCAAACGCGCGTTCGAAAGCAAGCTGAAATTCCAGCAGAGTCCTTATCGAATCGATCAAATCCAAAAAGTTGCCCAGTCCCGTCTGGAAGGTTTGCATCGATACTTCCAGGGACTGGACGGCTTTGGGCACCAATGTGTCCCGATACAAATTGACCTTCCTTTCGGCATCTCGATATTTGTAGACAGCCAGTTTCAAATCAGCGGCCAGCCGATTTTCCTGGTCGCTCCGTTCATCCATGAAAGCTTCGTAGCGAGCTAATGCCTCCCGCTCGCCCGCGCGGTACTTTCCCCACCATATGGGCAGGTTGATGGAGATGGAAGCGACTATCGGGTCCTTGCCGCTGTCCGGAGTTGCGGCCGGGTTCAACGCATCACCGGTGTCAACGGCCTCCATACCCAGAGTGATATCGGGATAAAAGTTTTTCCGGGCCAGTGCGATATTTGTCTTCTCCCGCTCAGCCATGAAGCTCACGGCTTTGAGATCCGGGTTGTTCTCTTTTAGCCAGGCAAGCAATCGCTCCTGGTCAACGCTTACCGTTTCTTCTTTAACACTTTTCGGCCATGGTAGAAATGCGTCAGCGGGCCGATTGAGAGCGGCATTGAGTCTGGCAGCGATGGGTTCCCGAAGCTCCTTCATGGTCTGGACCCTGTCTTCGATCTTGCCGAGCTCTACTTGCGCTCTGACCACGTTCGAGTAAGGTGTGAAACCGGCAGCATATTGAGCTCGCGCAACGCTTTCCAACTGCTGCATCAGCCCCAGATTTTCTTCAGCCACCAGGATGGACCGAGCTAAATAATAATATTCATAGTAGGCTTCCTTGACCTGGTAAAAGAGCTTCAGCTTGGCGGCTTCATAGCGTTCTTTCTCCGATTGAGCCGCCTCAGCGGCGGCACCGCCCTGCAATTCAAGCTTTCCGAACCAGGGAAAGGTCTGCACCAAGCCGAACCGGTTGTTCTGAGGTCCGACCCGAGTCTCTACCGACTGTATATAGTAACCGTAGCTGAAGCGGGGGTCAGGAAGCGCGGTCACCTGAGGGATCTTCTCTAAGGCCGCCTGCCAGCGCAGAAAAGCCGCCTTGAGGCCGGGATTGTTAAGCGCTGCGTAAGCAAGGTAATTGCTCAATCCTGACTGTTCGTCAAGCTCAGGGAGATGCTCCACGCTCGGCGATGCACGCTCCGTTCGAGCAGCTAAAACGATCCCCGTATCCCGACGAGCCTTCCCGGATGAATTCGTTGCACAACTCGAAGTGACTGCCACGATCAGCAACAGCATCGAGAATCTCGTCGCACCTCTCATAATCCCGCCTCCCCAACTGTCAAATCCGACCGGCAATACCCGCCGCAAATCCTGTCAAACAATCCGAAATCCATCTAAACGGTCGAAAACCTCTATTGAGGCTCGTCGCCGCCACTCTGTTCATGATGATGCTGTGGTCCGAATATAGACGAAAAAGCCGCTCGCGAGCACTGCAAAAATCACTGCAGGCATGAAAAACGTCTTCATTTTACCTTCCGGCTAATACGAGTCACTGAAAACAGTCGATGTCGAGATGCCCCGTCCGATTTGCAGAGCTTCACTCGCCCTTCCCTACCATTGTCCAGGGAAATATCAGAGTGAACGTGCTCCCTTCGCCCGGCTTGCTCTCCACCAGAATGTCCCCGCCGTTGTCCCGCATGATTTTCCTGCACACTGGGAGCCCCAGCCCGGATCCTTTCTCTTTGGTGGTGAAAAACGGCACGAAAATCTTGGTCAGATTTTCAGCTGCAATGCCGCGCCCCTGGTCGGCAACCGCGACCGCGAATCCGTCCGCTAGCCGACTGACGCTTATGGTCACTGTTTTACCGGGGTCGGAGTGTTCCACCGCGTTTCTGGTCAATTCCTCGATCATCCAAACCAGGTCTGCCTCATTGATTCTGAGCAGGCCTGAAGCAGCACCCAGTTGTGCGGTTACCTCAACTCTTTTTTCCTTGGCTATCCGGCTGGCCCTTTGATGTGCTTTTTCAATGGCCACTACGACTTCCACGAATTCCCTGCGGCCTGTCCCCAGCCCCGGTTTGAAATGCGTTAAGGTCTCGTTGAGTGAAGACAATCTGTCAATGACACTTTGCATGTCCCGGGAGGACGGCGAACCTGCCGACTGGAGCCCCTTGAGTGTGTTGAGGATTTCCTGCAGTTCCGAGGCCACGGCCAGGGTCGCTTTGCCCAATGAGGCAAGGCTCCGGATTTCGGCCATCTGCCGATGGCGCTCATTCTCACGGTCGGAAAGGTAACCGGTGGCCACCGCAACCAGGATGTACACGAGTATCTGCAGCAGGTTGCCAATATTGACGCCGGGCTGTGCCTCCCAGGTCATCATTATGTGGGGAACATAGAGGAAAATAACCAGCACGGCCGTGTAAAAGCCTTTTTGAAGTCCATACCGGAAGCTCACCAGGATGATGGGAACAAAATAAAGCTCTCGATACAAAGTGTGATAGGCCACATGAGAGTCCATGGTACCGTAGTGGAGTGCCGTCACAACCGCGATCATCAAAAAGACCAGAGCCAGATAGCCTTTGTTGGACCCCCGCGGGGGGGCTTGCATATCTTCCATTGTTTGTGTCTCCGTCGTCCATTAGAACACCGTCACTACGGGGCAGTCGGCTTCTCTCACCAGCTTGACCGCCACGTTGCCGAACAGAAATTCCTCGGTTTTCGACATCTTGGAGCCGCCCACGACAATCGTGTCGTAGTGGGACCTCCTTTGCTCCTCAAGTATCCTTGCGGCAACACTCTCCCTTTGCAGGGTGAGCGTACTTGTCTTGATCATATCCGCCGGCACTCCCTTCTGCCGCAAAGTCTCCTCCGCCTTCCCGACCAGATCTTGCACATTGGAAGCCATATCCGCTTTGGCTTTGGCGTGCTCTTCAGAGTCGGCAAAAATGTCGACGGAGGGTTCGCGGATGAACCCCATGATGGTGACCGCTGTCCGGTCGCTTCTGGCATAAGTATTGGCGGCGTATTGGGCGGCTTTATAGGCGTTCTTGGAGTTATCAATACACAGCAGAACGTGAAAGGAGCCCTTTCCCATCTGTTCCTTCCGGGGCTCCCAGCGGGTGGTCATGAACTGGCCTTTGCGGGCGTCGTGGTATTTCCCTACCAGGTAGCCGACCAGTACGAAGGTCGCGATCGCCAACACGTTGTTGAGCAGATAAGTACCCCCTCCATGACCGGGCATGAGGACCCTCGGCAAGAAGCAGATGACGGCAACCAGCGCCGTCGTCAAACCGGCCCTGGCTCCGAACCAGTAACCCGCAAAGCCTATAGGTATGAGGTAGAGCTCACGATGCAGGACATGCAAG
>Ga0068714_10004906_pt1 | contig 14590 bp, 12 predicted proteins | sample MTBNYHSulfiMetaG_FD_62988 | JGI IMG/M metagenome (GOLD analysis project Ga0068714, IMG submission 62988) | Enrichment culture microbial communities from rom New York Harbor, USA that are MTBE-degrading - MTBE-NYH (New York Harbor Sulfidogenic)... | ecosystem: Environmental > Aquatic > Marine >... | reverse complement strand
GCGGAGAAGAGCTCCGATCGTTCGGTTCTCCGGCACGGGGTCTCTCCGACGGCCTACGCCGCGGACCTGGTGGAGCTGGTCCACGGCGCCCCCGGCCTGGTCCTGGCCCCGGGCACGGCGATCCCGCTGGGGCGCAAGCGCTTCATCCGCGAGCGGATCAAGAGCATTCTCGCCTTCCGACGGCAGACCGCGAGCCGCAGGCCCAAGACGGTCCGGGTCGTCGTGGCTTCCGTTCTGTGTTGCCTGCTCGCTCTCGTGGCCATGAGCGGGGCCTCCGTGCCCGGGGACCGGCCCCTGGTGGGCTCGTGGTACAACCCCGGCGGGCCGAGCATGCACGAGCTCACCTGGACCGCCGACGGGAGAGTCTTTCTGTACTTCAGGAGGGCTGCAGCCACCCCTTCGCTGGTGGGCCGGTACACGATCGAAACCAGGTGGGTCGATGCGGAGGGATGCACCTGGTACCACGTGGTCGAACACCTCAGTCCGCCGCCCTACCGTGAGGGGCTCAAGTGGCCATCGTACGTCGTGGTCAGGATCGACCCCGAAGGCACGCGACTGGAGTACAACGGGTCACCGCTCGGATACGCCGAGAAGCTCACCGTGGGCTGGTACCACGTGCTTTACAGGGATACCAAAGGGAAGCGATAGGGCGATGCCACGCCGGCCGGGGAGGGCTACGCGCGAGCTCGGGAGGTCGACATGGGCAGAACGGGAACCAGGGTGTTGGCGGCCGGCCTGCTGGCCGTGCTCCTTACGGCAACGGGACCCGGCCCGGAGCTGGAGCTCGAGGAGGTCCTGCGGCGGATGAAGGTGACCCTGGAGCTCCCCGAGGGCGCCTGCAGGGTGCCGGTCCCGGAGCAGAGCGACGTGGTGTGCCAGCTGGCATACCGCCTGCCGGAGCGCAGCTATGAGGTCCGCTGCAGCTTTTTCCCGATCGAGCACATCGCCGCACAGGCACAGGGGAGCACAGTCGAGGACTACGTGCCCATGTTCACGGTCCTGCTGCTGATGTGCATAGCCCGGGAGGATATCTACCTCGGCCGCATGGTCGAGCTTCCGGAGCAGTCCGTGAAGCGGGAGTTCGGGGCGGACCACGGCCTGACGGCGCTCCTGAAGGGCGGGAGCTCGGAGTTCAGCCGGGGCTACCGGCACGTGGTGGTCAACTCCTTCTACAAGAAGGACCGGGGGATCGTGAACGTCTACTTCCTCTACGACGGCCCCGAGGATCTGGACATGGACAGCTTCGAGTACGCCCGGGCCTACTACTGTTTCCGCTTCGAGGAGTAGCAGGTCCTACAGGACCGCGCCGCCGGGCCCGCCGCGGTGCACCCGCGCGCCTTGGCTCGGAGGCATGCCCTACCTCCGCTCCACGAGGGCGACCAGCCCGGCGAGGTCCGGGAGCTCCTCGAGCTTCCAGGCCAGCTCGATCAGACCATCGACCCGGGGCTGCCCCAGGAGCGGCTCGACCAGCCAGCGGAACTTCTCCTCCATGACCGCTTCGTCCCAGCCGGGCTGCGGGAAGGAGAGGCCTCCACCCACCCGTCCGGAGGAGAGCTCCCGGCCGTCCTCCAGGATCAGGGTCACCTCGCTGGCGAAGCGGCCCCGGGGATCGCCCAGCTCGAAGAGCCGGCGGAGCTCGTTCAGCTCCCCGGACTCCCGGACCTCCACCCGCCGGACCAGGGCCCGGATGCGCTCGTCCCCCAGGCGATGCTCCAGGGTCTGCCCCGGCCCGACCTCCCCGTCGACGAGCACGGCGGCCACCGGCCAGCCCAGGTTGAACTGGGCCTCCTCGGTCGTGGCGGGCAGGCGCGTGCCCAGGGCGGCGGCCTCCGCGAAGGTCTCGATCACGATCCTGGCGATGCCCGCCGGGTCCACCCGGTGCCGCTGGACCAGGCTCTTCGCCCCCTCCACCGCGGCGTGGGCCCAGCCGCAGCAGGCGTAGCCTTTGGCCTTCCAGGCCACCCCGTCGACCATCAGGTAGCTGCGTCCGAGGTCCTCGACCCATCCCCGATAGCGGTCGGCCTCGAAGAGGGTCGGGATCCCGGTGAAGCCGAAGCAGGCCAGCTGGGCGGCGCTGATCCCGGTCAGGGCCCCCCAACCGATCCCGTGCTTGACCATGGCGGGACGAGCGATGTCCCGCATCATGGGCAGATTCGGGGCATGGTAGTCGGCGATTCCCAGGGCCTGGCGGACCTGCTCCGGCGGCAGCTCGAGAAGGTGGGCGGCCACGGCGGCGCAGGCCACCGAGCCCCAGGAGCCGCAGGCCTGGTAGACCGCGTGGTCGTCGTGCCAGCAGCGCCCGATACGGTGGGCCACTTCGTAGCCGACCACCAGGCCGGACAGCAGCCGGGAGCCCGGCAGGCGCCGGGCCTCGGCCAGGGCCAGGGCGGTAGGGAACAGCTGGGCCCCCGCGTGCCCGTAGGCGTACCGGGCGCTGTCGTCCGTGTCCAGGCCGTTGGCCGCGCAGGCGTTTGCGAAAGCCGCGCCCGCGGCGTTGGCCTTCCTTGCCTGCAGCAGGATCGTGGCCTCCGTGCCGGGCAGGCAGGCGGAGGCGTACTGCGCAGCGACCCGGCCGACCCGGGTACGGGCGCCGCTCAAGGTGGAGGCGAGGTTGTCCACCAGGCACATCCGGGCCTTGCTCTGCACCTCCGGGGGCAGCCGGTCCCACCGGGCCTGGGCTACGAATCGGGCGACGTGCTCGTCTGCGCTCACACGGGGCCTACCGGTAGCGGATCCGGGGGTTGAGCACTGAGTACAGGAGGTCGGCGATCAGGTTCGAGAGGCTGTACACCGTGACCACGACCATGCTGCAGGCCTGCACCAGGACCACGTCGCGCCTCTGGATCCCGTAGACCAGCAGGCGCCCGAGGCCGGGGTACCCGTAGACCTGCTCGGTCACGATGAGTCCGCCGATCAGGTAGCCGATCCCCATGGCCACGACCGTGACCGTGGGCAGCAGGGAGTTGCGCAGGACGTGGCGACCCAGGACCTGGCCCCGGGGCAGCCCCTTGAGATCCGCGGCCCTGACGTAGTCGGCGCCCAGCACGTCGATGGTGCTGGCCCGGGTCATCCGGGTGACGTAGCCCAGGCTGGTCAGGCTCACGGTGACGGCCGGGAGCACGAGGTAGCGGAAGGCTTCCCGGAAGGAGGTGCTCGGGGCGATGGATGAGTTGGCCGGCAGCAGCGCCAGGCCAAAGGCAAAGGCGCTGATCAACAGCAGCCCGGTCACGAATTCCGGCAGCCCGACGAAAGCCATCGACAGACCCGAGATCAGCTGGTCGGCCCCCTTCTCCTTCCTGAGCGCCGCGATGACCCCCAGCAGGATTCCCACCGGCACGTAGAACACCAGGGCCAGCCCCGCCAGCATGGCGGAGTTGCGGACCCGTCCCATCACCAGGGGCCGGACGGGCTGGCGGCTCACCATCGACTCGCCCCAGTCCCCGGAGACGAAGCCCCGGAGCCAGTCGAGGTACTGCGCGTGGGCCGGGCGGTCCAGCCCCAGCTCCTGCCTCAGGTTGGCCACGGCCTCCGGGGTGGCAAACTGCCCCAGCATGACCTGGGCCACGTCCCCCGGGAGCAGCTGGGTGGCCGCGAAGATGATGATCGAGGCCAGCAGCAGGGTCAGAGCGATGAAGCCGACGCGGCGAAGCAGGTAGATGGCCACCTCAGGCTCCACCTGCCTGCTGCAGGCGCAGCAGCCCCTCGATCGGGATGTGGCAGCAGATCCGGTGCCACCGCCCGTGCTCCCGCCAGGGGGGCTCCTCGGTTTCGCAGATCTCGCCGAGCTTCCGTGGGCAGCGGGTGTGGAAGCGGCACCCGCCGGGGACGTTGACGGCGCTGGGGACGCTGCCCCGCAGCCGGATGCGCTTCTGCCGGGCTTCCGGGTCCGGAATGGGCAGCGCCGACAGGAGAGCCTCCGTGTACGGGTGCTGCGGGGGCGCAAAGACATCCACCGCGGACCCGATCTCCCAGAGCCGGCCCAGGTAGATCACGGCGATCCAGTCGGACAGGTGGCGCACCGCCGCCAGATCGTGGGAGATGAACAGGTAGGAGGTACCCTTGGAGTCCTGGAGCTCCGCGAGCAGGTTCATCAGGGAGGCCTGCACCGAAACGTCCAGGGACGAGATCGGCTCGTCGCAGATCATCAGAGCCGGATCGGTGGCGAAGGCCCGGGCGATGGCCACCCGCTGTTTCTCTCCTCCCGAGAGCTCGTGGGGCAGGCGCCGGATGTAGTCCTGCGGAAGATTGACCGCCTCGAAGAGCTCCTGAATCCGCCGCTCGATGCTTTTCCGGGACATGCGGCCCAGGAGGACCAGGGGGCGCGCGACGCTGGCCCCGGCGGTCACCTGTGGGTTCAGGGAAGCATCGGGGTTCTGGAAGACCATCTGGATCCTGCGCAGCAGGGCCGGGGAGCGCCGCGCGACGGTCCGGGGCAGCGGCTGCCCTTCCAGGAGGAATTCCCCCGCGGTGGCTTCCTCGAGGCCGGCGATGCAGCGGGCCAGGGTGGTCTTGCCGCAGCTGCTTTCCCCCACGATTCCCATGGTGAAGCTCTTGCGCACCCGTACCGAGATGTCGTCCACGGCCCGGACCCGGGGCCGCCCGTGGCGGATCAGCTCGAGGAGCCCCACCCCGGATACCGGGAAGTACTTCCGGACGTTGTTGGCCTCCAGCACCACGGGCCCGGCAGTAGGCTCGACGAACTCGCGACGCTTCTGCAGGGCCGCGAACGCCCCCGGCGACCGGCGCAGGGCCTGCCAGCGCCGGCAGGCGGTCAGGTGGGCCGCTTCGGCGGCCACCAGGGGCGGCCGGGCTGCCCGGCAGGCGTCCTCGGCCCCGCGACAGCGCGGGGCGAACACGCAGCCGGCCGGGAGGTTGTCCGGGCGGGGGATGTAGCCCGGGATCGTGTTGAGCACGATGTCCCGCTTGTCCACGTCCACCCGGGGTACGGAGCCCAGGAGACCGAGGGTGTAGGGGTGCAGCATCTGCTTGAACACGTCCCGCACCGATCCTTCCTCCACGAGCTCCCCGGCGTACAGCACTCCCACCCGGCGGCACACTCGAGCGACCACCCCCAGGTTGTGGGTGATGTAGAGAACCGCGGTCCTGTACTCGGACAGGAGGTCTCGGACCAGGTCCAGTATCACCGCCTCCGTGGTCACGTCCAGGGCGGTGGTCGGCTCGTCCATGATCAGAAGCCGCGGGTTGGTGCTCAGGGCGATGGCGATCAGCACCCGCTGCAGCTGCCCGCCGCTGAGCTGGTGAGCGTAGCGCCTGGCAGCGGCAGCCGGGTCGGGCATACGCACACGGCTGAGCATCTCGAGGGCCGCGGCGGCGGCCTGGCGCCGGGACATCCTGAGGTGCACCCGGACCGTCTCGGCGATCTGCTCGCCGATGGGAATCGACGGATTGACGGCGGCACCGGGGTCCTGGTGCACCATCGTGATCCTGGCGCCCCAGATGCTCCGGACCCGCTTCCTGGGAAGCTCCAGAAGCTCGACTCCGTCCAGGCGAACGCTGCCGCCGTCAATGCGGCCGTTGGCCGGCAGGTAGCGCACAACTGCCCGGGCCAGGGTGGTCTTGCCGGAGCCGCTTTCCCCCACCAGGCCGTAGATCTCTCCCGGGGCGATGGACAGGGACACGCCCCGCACGGTGTGCAGAGGCCCGCTCTCGGTCCGGTAGCTCACCGTGAGATCCCGGATCTCCAGCCCGGCGGACTCCGCCATCGCCTCGGGCGCCTTGCGGATCATCCGCTCACCCCGCCGGGCAGGAGCATGCGCCGCAGCCCGTCGCTCATGAAGCCCACCCCGACCACCAGCAGGGCGATGGCCCCTGCAGGGGCCAGCAGGGCCCACTGGGCCTGGGTGAAGTAGTTGCGCGCCTCACCCACCATGAGCCCCCAGTCCGGCGACGGCGGCTGCACCCCCAGTCCCAGGAAGCCCAGGGAAGCGACCAGGAAGATCGCGTAGGAGAAGCGCATGGAAGCCTCCACGGCCAGGGGCGGCAGCACGTTGGGCAGGATTTCCCGGAACATGATGTAGCCGCTGCTCTCACCCCGCAGCTTGGCCGCTTCGACGAACTGCCGGGTCTTGAGATCCAGCACCACGCTGCGGACCACCCGGGACACCATCGGGATGTAGAGAAAGCCGACCACCAGGATCACGTTCAGCCGGGAGGGGCCCAGGGAAAAGAGAATGATCATGGCCAGGAGCAGCGGGGGGATGGCCAGAAGGACGTCCACCAGGCGCATGACGATCTCGTCGATGATCCCGCCGAAGAACCCGGCGATCAGCCCCAGGGTAAGTCCGACCAGCACGGCCAGGACGGTGCCCGACCCGGCCACCAGGTACACGTCCCGGCTGCCCACCAGGATCCGGCTGAACACGTCCCGGCCGAACTGGTCCGTACCCAGAGGGTACTGCCGGGACGGGGGCTGCAGCCGATCCGAGAGCACCTGGTCGGAGTACTTGTAGGGAGCGATCAGGGGGCCGAAGAGCGCCATGAGCAGAAAGAAGGCCACGATGGCGAAGCCTGCGAGGGTCGCCGGATAGCGGCGCAGGCGCCGCCAGCCCAGGCGCGTGCCTCGGCTGCCCCTGGCCGCGGGGTGTGCGGTGTTTCCCATTGGCCTCTGCTTCCCTTCGGAGCACTGGGCGGCCTCCGACCGCTCGGCTGCCGGCCGCCCCTATTTCTCGAAGTACACCTGCGCCAGGTCCACCGCCGTGCCAAGGTAGCCCGTGGGCACGATGCCCTTGAGCTCCCTGGCCGCCCCCCACAGGCTGTTGTTGAAGAAGGGGACCAGGATCGGACCCCGGTCGATGAAGATCCTCTGGATGTCCTTGTAGATCTCGGCTCTCCTGGCCCGGTCCGATTCGACGGCCGCCCGGGCGGCGAGCTCGTCGACCTCGGGGTCGCACCAGTGGCTCTCGTTCCACTTGGCTTCACAGGTATACGCCAGGTCGAGGTACGGCTGCGGGGTGGCCCGGGCGCCCCAGTCGGTGATGGCGAAGTCCGCCTCCAGCCACAGGTTGTCGGCCCCGTAGTACACGTCGGAGGGAACCAGCTGGATGTCGATGGTGACTCCGGCTTCAGCCAGCTGCTCCTTCAGAATGGTGGCCATGGCAGGGACCGGGGATGCCTGCTGGGCGGTCAGGGTTACCCTTAGCCCGGAGGCGTATCCCGCCTCGGCCAGGAGCCTCCTGGCCCTGGCCACGTCCCGGGACAGCTCGGGGATGTCGAGGTAGTAGTCCGCATAAGCGGGGCCAAAGGGAGTGTCCCGCCCGGTCACCCCCAGTCCCTCGAAGGCATTGTCCAGGATGGCCTTGCGGTCGATTGCCGCCCGGAAGGCCTGCCGCACGCGGACGTCGCTGAAAGGCTTGCGGTCGCTGCGCATGTGCACGACGTAGTGGGTGTTGGAGGGCTTCTGGTAGACCACCAGGTTCGGGTCTGCCTCCACGGGCTTGACGTATTCCGCCGGAAGGTAGATCAGGTAGTGTACCTGCCCGCCCCGCAGGGCCTCGACCTGGGCCGAGGCCTCGGCCAGGAAGATGTACTCGATCCCGTCGAGGTACGGCAGCTGGTTGCCCTCCGCATCGCTGCGCCAGTAGCCCGGGTTGCGCTTCAGGGTCATCCGATCCTCCGGCAGGTAGCTGTCGATGATGAAGGGGCCGCTGCCCATCTGCTGCCTCTGGAAATCGGTGACGCCGCTCCAGAGGATCACGGTGTGGTAGTCCCCCAGGTTGGTCACCAGGTCCGGGTCCGGCCGGCTCAATCTGAATACGACCGTGTAGGGGTCGGGCGTCTGGATGGAAGCGATGCTCGCGAACAGGGCCACGGTGGCGGCGCCCACCCCCGGGTCGCGCAGGCGGTCGAAGGTGAACTTGACGTCCTTGGAGGTCAGCTCCTCGCCGTTGTGGAACCTCACCCCCTGTCGGAGGTTGAAGGTCCAGCTCATGCCGTCGCCGCTGACCGACCAGCTCTCCGCCAGGCTGCGGCTCGGGTCCGGCCGCAGCTCTTCGTCGATGTACACGAGGAAATCGCCCCAGAAGCGGGCGATCTCGTCATCGGTGATGGAAGCCAGAAAGGCGGGATCCAGGTTGGTGGGTGCGAAGAAGGCCTTGCGCAGGACCCCCCCATACCTGCCTTCCCTGGCGCCGGCCGTCTCCGGCGCGGCTTCCTTGGCACCGCCGGCCCACAGGCAGCCGACTGCCAGGAAGAGCGCGAGAACGAAAACTGCGGTCACGCTCCGTTTCATCTCTGCCCTCCTTTCCTGTCGAAATCCTCCCCCGGGAGGGGAGGTCTCAGTATAGCCGGGCCTCCCATACCTGTCAAACCGACTCGGATTTCTGCACTCGTTCTTGCGGGGTGACCTCGAGGCGCGGCGGCGGCATGGCGGCCGCCCCCCCTTTGACATCGAAATCCGGCATGGCTATACTGCAGCGGTTGCGGCCGGGGAGGTCGGCGGCGCCGCCCCCGGGCCGGCCGCGAAGCGAGGAGAACGCCCCATGCAGCTGTCCGGGAGCGCCAGGCCGCACCTGAGTTTTCTGGACGATTCCGGGTGCGAGCAGATACACCACGCCGCCCTGGAGATCCTGCGCCGCACCGGGGTGCGGGTGCACCACGGAGAGGCTCTGCGCCTGCTTGCCGAGGCAGGCTGCCTCCTGGAGGACGAGAACCGCGTGCGGATCCCGCCGGCCCTGGTCAAATGGGCGCTCCAGCAGCCGCCCTCCCGGGTCGCCCTCTGCCGCAGGGGCGGCAGCGAGGTCTCCGCCTGGCTGCACGAGCGCCACGTCAACTTCGGACCCGGTTCGGACTGCCCGAACTTCCTCGATCCCGGGACGCGGGAGCGGCGCCCCTTCACCCTCGCGGACCTCAGGGCCATGCTCCGGCTTGCCGACTCGCTGCCGGAGATCTCCTTCCTGATGTCCACCGGGGTCCCCTCCGACTACGAGGGCAACACCTATCGCAAGCAGTTCGCGACCGCCATCCAGAACTGCACGAAACCGGTGGTGTTCGTATGCAACGACGGCGAGGACTGCCGGAGCATCGTCGCTGCGGCGGCCGCGGTGGCCGGAGGCCTGGATGCGCTGCGCCTGAACCCGACCCTGCTCTTGTACTCCGAGCCCTCCACGCCCCTGCAGCACAGCCAGACGGCCCTGGAGAAGCTCCTGTACATGGCCGAAGCGGGCATTCCCGTGGTGCACTCCCCTGCGCCGATGATGGGGGGAACGGCCCCGATTTCGATCGCGGGGGGGCTGGCTCTGAGCGCCGCGGAAGTCCTGAGCGGCCTGATCATCCACCAGCTCAAACACCCGGGGGCGCCCTTCGTGTTCGGCAGCGGGCTGCACCACCTGGACATGCGGACCTCGATCAGCGTCTACGGGGCCCCGGAGTTCCAGCTGGCCCGCCTTGGTGTCGCGGACCTGGGCCGCTACTACGGGCTTCCGAGTTGGGGATACGCCGGGCACACGGACAGCTGTCTCTTCGACGAGCAGGCTGCGGCGGACGCCACCTTCTCGACCCTGGTGGCGCTGCAAAGCGGCACCAACCTCGTCCACGACGTGGGCTACGTGGAGGCGGGCCTCACCAATTCTCCCGAGATGATGGTCTTTACCTGCGAGATCATCGGCATGGCCCGGCGGTTCGCCGAGGGAATGACCATCGATGGGCAGACCCTGGCGCTGGACGTGATCCACGCCGTTGGACCCGGGGGCAACTTTCTGACCGAGGATCACACGGTCGAGCGCTTTCGGGAGTACTGGCAGCCTTCCCTGTTTTCCCGGCAGCGTTTTGCCGGCTGGCAGGAGGAGGGATCGAAAACCCTCGGCCGCCGGGTGCAGGAGAGGACGCTGGGGCTGATGGAAAAGGCGCAGGGTGTCCCCCTGCCGGCCTCGCAATCCCAGGAGATCGACTACATCCTCGGCACCCGCCCGTGAGCGACAGCGCCCCGCTGGCCATCGACAGACTCGCTCCCACCCGCCTCTGGGGCCCCGACTTTCCCCTGAGCCGCAAGGACGTCCAGGCGGTCCACGACGCCAGCGTGGCCGTCCTGGAACGCACGGGGGTCCGCTTTGCCTCCGACAGGGCTCTCGAGGTGCTTCGCAGCCACGGATTCCGGGTGGAGGGGCAGCGGGCCTTCTTCTCCGAGTCCGAGATTTGGAGGGCTGTCGAGACTGTTCCCAAACGCTTCACGATTCTGGCCCGCAACCCCCGGCACAGCATAGCCATGGAGCCCGGCATCGTGGTGTTCGGCCTGGGGCGGGGTGCCGTCACCATGGTCCAGCCGGACGGTTCCTACCGCCACGGCCGCAGGGAGGACGTGATCGCCGCCACCAAGCTGTGCCACAGTCTGGACGTCCTGGAGCTGTGGGGTCCCCTGGTGTACCCCGCGGACGTGCCGCCTGCCAGCGCACATCTGTGGCTGTCCCAGGCCATGATCCAGTACACGGACAAGCCGTACCACTACTCGCATCGCGACGAAATCGATCTGGTGGCCATGGCCTACGGGACAACCCGGGAAGCCATGGCGGGGCGCTCCGACTTCACCCGCTCGTACGGGCAGACCACGGCGACCGTCACCTCTCCCCTGAGCCTGACCGGGGACGAATGCGAAAACCTGATGGAGTACGCCCGCTGCGGCATCGCCTTCCACGTAGCTTCCATGCCCGTGGCCGGAACCACGGGCCCCTGCACCCTCGCCGGGGTGGTGGTCCAGCAGAACTGCGAGAACCTGGCGGCCATCGTCCTGGCCCAGCTGGTTCGGCCGGGGTGCCCCGTGTTCTACGGTACCATCGGCGGGCACGCGGACATGAAGTCTCTGAGGCCGCTCTTCGGCACGGCGGAAACCCGCCTGATCGAGAGAGCCGGCAGCCAGATGACCGACCTCTACGGCCTGTTCTGCCGCGGGAACGTCGCCCTGACCGACGCCCCCTCCTGCGACTTCCAGGCCGGCGCCCAGGCCATGCTCCACACCCTTCACGTGCTCCAGAACGGCCCGAACGTCCTTCCCGGCTGCGGGCTGCTCGGGAGCTACCTGGGAGCCTCCCTGGCCAAGGTCGTCCTCGACGTGGAGCTGATCACGGCCACGAAGCGTTTTCTGACCCCGATCCGCCCCGACCGGGAGACCCTGGCCGTGGAGATCATCGCGGACGGCGCCGCCGCGGGAGAGTTCATTACCCACGATCACACCCTGCGGCACTACGCGTCGGAGTTCCTGCACGGCGAGGTCTTCGTGTCCACCAACTACGATCAGTGGGCGGCCGCGGGGGGCAAGGAGGCCAAGCACCTGGCGCACGAGAAGGCCCTGCGGCTGCTCGATTCCTACGAAACGCCGCCTCTGGACCCGGCACTGGAGGCCGACGTCCAGCGGTACGTGGCGGCACGCTGGAGGGCCGGCTGAGCCCGGCTGAGTCCGGCTGAGATCGAGGGGAGAGGAGGCAAACCGATGTCTGGCGAAGACGGCGCCCGGAAGCTGGAGTTTCGGCCGGTCACGGCCGAGGAGTGGCCGGATCTTCAGGCCCTGTTCGGCCCCAACGGGGCGGACGGAGGCTGCTGGTGCATGTGGTGGCGGATTCCCCGGGCGCACTTCGCCCGCCAGGCCGGGGAAGGCAACCGCAAGGCCATGGAGGCGATCATCCGCTCGGGGGAGATTCCGGGCCTCCTGGCCTACCTCGAGGGGCGCCCGGTGGGCTGGGTCTCCGTTGCCCCCCGGGAGCGCTTCCCGGTCCTGGACCGCTCGCCGACCCTCAAGCGCGTGGACGACAGGCCCGTGTGGTCGATCGTCTGTTTCTACCTGGACCGCAGCGTGCGGCGCACTGGCCTGAGCCGCCGGCTCATCGAGGAGGCGGCGGCCCATGCTCGAGCCAGGGGGGCCCGGCTGCTGGAGGCCTACCCGGTCGACCCGCGGCACCCGACGGTCAAGGGCGATGAGGCTTTCACCGGGCTGCTCCCGGTGTTCCTTGGAGCCGGTTTCCGGGTAGCCGCGCAGCGGTCTCCCCGGCGGGTGATCGTGCGCCGGGAGCTCTGACCCGGGTGCGCCGCATCGCGCTTGACCTGCCTCGGCATCCTATGTATAAATGGTGAGCACTCTGTTCACCTCAGGAGGCATGCCGCATGGCAACAGGCACATACGACCTCATCGTGGTCGGGGCCGGATGCGCGGGTCCGGCGGCGGCGAAGACGGCTGCCGAGCTCGGACTGAAAACCCTGCTCCTGGAGAAAGCCCGGGTGCCGGGAGAGAAGAACGTGTCCGGTACCTGTTTGAACTCCGCGGCACTCATCGATCCGGATCTCCACTACCTGCTGGACGGACCGGTGGAGCGGGAGATTCGGGAGATGCGCACCTATCACATCGCAGCGGACCGCACGACGGTGTTCCACGAGATTCCCGCCAGGGGAATCCTGCTCCTGTCCATACGCCGGGACCATTTCGACGCCTGGCACACAGAAGCCGCCCGGGCGGCGGGGGCGGAGGTCCGGCTGGCTACAACGGTCACGGACGTGCTGGAAGAGGACGGCGCGATCTGCGGCGTGCTCACCGACGGGGGCGAGCGGCTCTCGGCCAGGGTCGTAATCGACGCCGGCGGGGTCAACTCCCTCGTGGGGCGCAGGGCCGGCCTGATCCCCAAACGTGAAGGTCACGACATGATCCTCTACGTGACGGCGGCCGTTCACCTGGGCAAGGAGAGGATCGATGAGCGCTTCGGGGACTGCATCGAGTACTACCTGGGGCCGGGCATCCAGCACAAGACCTGGCCCTGGATCTTCCCCAAGCGCGAGGTCGTGACCCTGGGCACCGGCGGTTACATGGACGAGGAGCTCATCGGCGGGGCCGTGCCGTCGGTCAACACCTACATGCAGAACTTCCTCGACCTGCCGGTCGTCCGGAAGAAGCTCGAGGGGGGCACCATCGTCGCCTGGGGCCTGCACCTGGAGTTCGACGAATCTCTCGAGCAGAGAGTCCGGGACGGGCTGATCCTGACCGGCGAGGCGGGGGGCTTCGTGGCCCCCTTCCTCGGGCAGGGGATGCCCGAGGCCTTCTTCACCGGGATCTACGCGGCCCGGGCGGCGGCGGCCGCCATCGCCGCCGGGGACGTGGCTCGCGAGGCGCTGGAGGGACGCTTCGAGGAGCTCCTGGGTGAGAACATCTTCATGCAGGCCTTCCGGCACGTGGCGGCCACGAACAAGAAATCGATCCTCTCGAAGCCGGACGAGGAGATAGCGGCCATGATGCAAAACGTGGTCATGGGCGGCGGCTTCATCACCAACGTCCTGCACACCAACTGGATGCGCGGGGCGGCGGAGGGGGACCTCGGCCCGGTTCAGGAAGCCTACGACTTCCTGGAGTTCGTGCAACCCTACCGGGAGATCGGAGGGGACTTCGAAACCCTGTACAACGAGCGCCAGGCTCGGAGGAAGGCGCGATGAAGCTCGAGATGAAGGTCGACCGCTACCCCGGGGATCCGGGGGAGTTCATCACGGTCGTCGAGGACAGGTGCACGGCCTGCGGCCGCTGCGAGCGCTTCTGCGCCCGGGGCGTCTGGGAGCGGGTCGGGACGGTCTACCGTCCCGTCAGGATCGAGGACTGCGTGGAATGCGGGGCCTGCTGGAACGTCTGCCGAGACGACGCGATAGTCTTCGGTGAGCCCCGCGGAGGTACGGGAGTGCGCTTCTCCTACGGCTGAGCCCTACCGGTGCAGGCGCGTCCGGCTGCCGGGGGAGTCCAGCTGGTAGTGGAAGTCGAACTCCTTGAAGACCAGGTAGCCTCGAAAGTCGTCGTTTTCCAATCCCCTGGGCGTCCAGAAGTCCTTCTCCCACTCGGGGTCGAAGTTGACCCGGGAGAAGCGGCAGTCGAGCATCGAGGAGATGCCGGCGTCTTCCTTGTGGATCAGGCCGAAGGAAATCATGAGGTTGTCGGCTGCCAGGTCCTCGGGGCTCACGACGTGATTGATCGCCAGGATGGTCGTGCTCCCTGGACGGGGTTCCCCGATGTTCACCCAGATGTACTCGAACTCCAGGAGCAGCTTCTGTCCCGCTCTCCCGCCGCTCACCGGGTCCAGGCGCACGTGGACGTGCGGCTCCAGGGGTGAACCCTCCACGTAGCCGTGGGGAAGCTGGACCTGGAAGCTCCCGCTCTGGAACATCCCCCGGCCATAGCCGAAGCGGTAGCCGAGCAGCCCCGAGTAGGAGGGGCCCCGCTCGGCGTTGTACAGGACGTTGACATACTCCGGCGCCTCGCTGTACTGGGAGCCGCTCACGGCAATCATGTTGGCGGTGACTCGCAGGTCATCCCACACCACCGCGCTGCTCTCATGTCCCGACATACACGAATCGACCTCCACTGTTTTCGGTCAGACCGAGAGTAATTTAACACATTTCGAGTATCGAATCCAGAAAGAAATGCCTGGTTCCCTTGATTCGTCCCTCGGGTAGTTGTATTTTGGTGGAAATATTTCAATCTGTGATAACGGGGTGAGTCATGAAGCGGGGGTTGCTCAGGATCGTGGCGGCGGGATCTCTGGTGGTGCTGGCCTCCTGCGGACCCGGCGGGGGCAGGAGCGGCGGGGCGACCGGCGCCGGGTCCGCCGGGCCTGGCGGT
>Ga0068714_10004905_pt1 | contig 14595 bp, 12 predicted proteins | sample MTBNYHSulfiMetaG_FD_62988 | JGI IMG/M metagenome (GOLD analysis project Ga0068714, IMG submission 62988) | Enrichment culture microbial communities from rom New York Harbor, USA that are MTBE-degrading - MTBE-NYH (New York Harbor Sulfidogenic)... | ecosystem: Environmental > Aquatic > Marine >... | reverse complement strand
CTTGTCGAAATTAGTCTTGAGATTGTGCATGTTTAGGAAATTTTTGTAGTGAAAAATTTCCTTTAATTACTGATTATCAGTAATATGTACAATCTTTTTTTATAATATTTACTAACAAAATTCAATCGCACAACGCGTTAATGTAATTTATATTTAAAATATGGCTGCCAGGAATTTAAATTAATTATTTTTATGACTGGATTAATTACCTGCAGGTAATTAATTAAAAATAATCACGATATTTAAAACAACTATATAAATCAAATAAGGAGGTCGCAATGAGAAAAATAAATTTCAGCAAAAAATATCTAAACTTTTCGGTCATGATTATATTATTTTCCGGGCTTTTTATTTCATGCAAAGACCAGAAAGTCTCCCAGCCTCAACCACTGGTAGCAAAATATTACTTTTCAGGTTTTGAGGAAGCTCATGACACATACAATGCTATCTCTACCGCAAGTGATGGATTAATATATTATGTATTGTCTTCTACCCGGATTGATAAAGGGGGGCAGGTTTATTGTTATGATCCCGGCAAAGACAGTATCACCTTTCTTGGTGATCTGACCGATATCTGTGGCGAAAAAGATCTGAAGGCCATTGCCCAGGGTAAAAGCCATGTTGATTTCTATGAAAAAGACGGTATTTTGTACTTTTCAACCCATCTCGGGTTTTATGAGATGATCGATGGGATGGAGTGCTTACCAGTTAATCCTCCGGATGGTTACAAACTCTATCCGGGAGGTCATATCCTGTCCTTCAATCTTTCTACCAAGGAGTTCAAGGATCTGGCGCTGGCTCCCAATGGAGAGGGAGTTCTAACCATGATCCTCGACAAAGACCGGGGACAGATATACGGGATCACCTGGCCTATGGGTTATTTTATTCATTATGACATAGCAAAAAACGAGATGTATAATGCCGGGCTGGTATCTGCTCATGGGGAAGCAGGGAAACTCGGGGACGATTACCGTGTCCTGTGTCGCTCCATGTTTGTTGATCCCAGGGATGGCTATGTTTATTTCTCTACCGGAGAAGGGGATATCCTGTTTTACAGCCCGGATTCAAAGCTGATTAAGAAAGTTAAAGGAATCGATCTAAAACTGGATTATTTCGGCAAATATGACTGGACAAGACCTGGGAGTATGTCATATAACTGGCGCAGTATTATATGGTATGAGCCTGAAGGGGTTGCCTACGGGGTGCACGGCAACTCAGGGTATCTGTTCCGTTTCGATCCCCGCAAACCGGAAATCGAAATCGTAGAAAGGATTACCTCGGAACCATCGAAAAAGAGCGGGATGTTCGATCTTTTCAGCTATGGTTACCTGGGATTCGATCTGGGTCAGGATGGGCAGACCCTATATTATCTCACCGGAGGGCCTATATATATTGATGGTAAAAGGGTGAAAGGGGTGGATGAGATTGCCATGGGTGCAGCCAGAGGACTGGAGAACCTTCACCTGATAACTTATAATATCCCCAACCGAAAATACACTGATCATGGTCCCATATTTTATGAGGATGGCTCACGGCCGACCTATGTGAATTCCATTGCCATTGGTGCTGATGGCAGCGTATTTACCCTTGCAAGATTCGAACATAACGGAAAGGTGATTGAGGACCTGGTAAAAATCCCTGATCCTCTTTTTAAGAAGCAGAGATGAGAATTCTTTCAATTCATTATTTTTTGTGCCTGTTTTTCCTGTGCCTGTTAAATATACAGCTTGTAAAATCTGATAATCCAACAGTCAGACAGGACCGGAATGCCGGGGCGGACCTTGTAATGAGTAAAGCCTACCTGGATATCTGGAATCCTGATGAGCAGGCAAGAATTGACCGGGATATCGAACAATACCGGAAAGCTGATGCTCTGCTAAGGCTGGATTTTTTACCCGTAGGTACGGAGGTCAGGATTGAGCAGATCTCCCATGATTTCATTTTCGGGGCCAGCATCTTTAACTTTAACCAGCTGGGCTCATCTGAAATGAACCGGAAATACAAGGAGTTATTTGGGACACTCTTTAATTCTGCCACCATACCGTTTTATTGGAAAACTTTTGAGACGGAGCCAGGCAGGATGCGTTTCAGGGAAGAATACTGGGATACGGAAGATTTCTGGAATCATTTAAAAGAGCCTAAAAGTCAGCCACACTGGCGGCGCCCAGCCACAGATCCTGTAGTTGAGTTCTGCGAAAGCAAAGGTATCCGTCTGCATGGGCATCCCATTGCATGGGGAAATAATAACGCACATTATCCGGAATGGTTATTCGAGCGTTACTGCCCCCAAACAGAGAAGGATACCATCAATAAACTTGGCAGCGAAGGATTGAAAAATCTGACATCTTCACAGATAGCTGAATTAGCACCTGTTTATGTCAGCGAAATAAACAGGCTCTTTGAGAAGCGTATACATGATCTTGCCCGTTACTATAAAGGCCGGATCAAAAGCTGGGATGTGGTCAATGAAAGCGCTTCGGATTATCCGGGATTTTGTCTGACCGGTGATGCGGTTACAAAGAGCGTTTACGGCCTGATGCCGGGTGATTACACCTACCATACATTCAGCATAGCTGATAAGGTCTTTCCAAAGGAAGTACTGTTTAACATAAATGACTATATAATTACAGACACTTATCTTAACCAGGTCAGAGATCTGCTTAATCATGGTTGCCGGATCGATATTATGGGTTCACAGATGCATCTCTTCGACCCACAGCAGTGTCTGGACATTGCAGACGGCAAACAGATTCAAACACCAGATCAGGTCAGGAAAACGATGGAACTGCTTTCAGGCGCGGGATTGCCGATTCACCTGAGTGAAATTACCATAACTGCTCCTGGTAATGATATTCATGGCAGGGAAATCCAGGCAGTCATTGCACGTAACCTTTACAGGCTCTGGTTCAGTATTAAACCTATGATGGGCATCACATGGTGGAATGTTGTGGATGAATGCGGATGGCGGGGTGAACCAACCACATCAGGCCTTTTTACACGGAACATGGAACCCAAACCTTCATTTTACGCACTTGATAAACTTATTAACCAGGAATGGAAAATACACCTGATCATGAGAACGGACAGTACAGGGATAATTAAATTTCGTGGATTCAAGGGTTTATACCGCATTACCTGGAAAGATATGTCCGGTAAAGAATCTTCAAGGGAATTCTATCTTAAAAATAATGGGGATGGAACTCAGATTGTTAATTGATCTGCCCCATCATAAATATCTTTAATTTTTATTGGGTTAATTGTCTAATTAAGGTTTTTATAAATTACTGAAAGGATACAAGTGATAGTACTCTGTGGTTCTCAATATTTGAGATACCGGCATTTTTCAAAATTATTTTATCTGAGCAAAAAACCTCAGGAAAGGTTTAGTTTAGATTTTGTGGCCCTCTGTGCTTAATTTCTTAATAAGAAATTTAAGGGAATCGGTATATTTTTTACCGCAATCTGTCTCTTCTGATATCGGAATATTGAGTAAGAAGATGCAGAGAAGACACAGAGGCTAAACAGCCTTTGATTAAATCCATATTTGATTCTCTCAGAATTTTACCGCAATGGTTCCCTGAATCAAACCGTATGATTGTTTTGCTGTTGAGCGTAAGGATATTTGGATATCTGAAAATTGTAATCCCAGTCCTGCTGATAAAAGAAATATGTTATTCGGATTATAGGTATCGTCAATAAGATCTGAGTCGTCAATCAGGGTCAGGAATGAACCCCCGAATTCCACAAATATATATTTTCGCCAGAAGCCTTTGGCAATTATTGACGGGATAAAATAGGCCAGGGCATCTCCTCCGTCCTGGTTTTCGTGTATGGAATATAAGGCTTCACCATAAAAGCCGTAACTGGTAACCCTTACTCCAAGCTGCGCCCCGTAATGATACCAGAATGAAACATCCTTTCCGGATGTTTGGGAATTCATGAGGTTAAAGCCTCCCCGAAGGTTCCAGTCAAAAGATTGTCCGGATAGCTTGCCGCCAGAAATAAAGATAATCAACAGAATTACCGGGAATATTTTCTTCATAATTGAATTTTATAAGTTATTAAATGTTGTGTTCAAACTTAATTCTTTTTTATGAAGATTTAATCGCATAACATTTCGAAGATATTAAATTCATACTTTCAAAACAAAATATTTCATTTGGTATGAAATTTATTAAATGTAAATTTGTTTATCAGACTGCAAAATGTCAATTATGAAGAAGTTTATTATTTTATCTATAATATGCTGTCTGTCCAGCCTTTTGGTAAAATCCCAGAAACTGATCCGTGATTACGGCAATAATCGTGTTACCACCTCGGCAATTTCTTTCACCTCCGATGGAAAATACATGCTGGTAGGCGGATTTGCCAGATCTTATGATGTTTCACGGGGCAATGAGGATTTCAGGACCATCCCCAAAGATACAGAAGCCCAGGATGATTACGCTTATTACGTCACTGTTGCTCCGGACAACCAGAACTTTCTTGTAACCAAAGTCAACAGGATTGAGGTATGGGATCTGCGGAGCAAGACAAGAAGTAAAATTATTAGGGATAATCGTCTGTCTGAACGGGCAGTTTGTTATTCGAAGGATGGCAGTACAATCTTTTACATGAGAAAGAACGGGCAGATTGTTTTTATCAATTCATCTTCTTACAGTGAGTATCATTCGCAGAAAGTGGCAGGATCGTTTCCGATGGCTCTAAAGGCAGCACCTGACGGAAATAATTTATTAATCGGGACTAAAGAGAACGGCATGATCATTTTTGATATCCATTCCCGTGATATAAGACCAGGTTTACTGGGTAAGCCGGAAATAGAACAGATTGAATTTTCTGCTGACGGGGTATATGTGGCTGCAGCATCCTTAAACGGACAAATATGGCTGGGAAAATATCCATCCATGGATCCTGTGGGATCATGGCAGGCTCACGTTAGCGGACAAACCGTAATTTCTTTTCACCCTTCGGGTAAATATCTTGCGTCCGGGGGAAAGGACAAAACGATCAGGATATGGAATATTCCTGAGTGTACAAAGTTCTCCGAATGGGAAGCACACAAATACCCTCTTACATCCATTGCTTTTTCACCGGATGGTGTACACCTGGCATCAGGTTCGGTGAATGATGTTTTTGTGAGGGGAGGGGATGACACAAAGATCTGGTCATTCGATGCTCCTCAGCAATACTTATCATCAGTGAAACAGGACAAAGAGGTTCCGGTGATCCAAGATAAGAACTCCCAATTGCCCCCGGTTGACATTGGTGTACAAAGGAAACTTGCCCTGGTGATCGGGAATGGTAATTATCTCGGTTCTGTACTGGCCAATCCGGAGAATGACGCGCGGGATATGAAGGCTGTCCTGCAACAATATGGTTTTGATGTTATTGGATATGAGAATTTAAATCAGAGTCAGATGAAGATGGCTATGGACCAGTTCGGGGAAAGACTTAAAAATTATGATGTGGGATTATTTTTCTACGCAGGACACGGGATCCAGTCAAAAGGGTATAATTATCTGGTACCTGTTGATGCTAACCTGAGGTCGGAAGAGCAGGTTGAATATGATTGTGTGCAGGCAGACAGGGTGTTGGGTCTGATGGAAGCTTCAGGTGCAAAGGTGAACATTATTATCCTCGATGCCTGCAGGAACAATCCTTTTGAAAGAAGCTGGACGAGGGCGGCATCAGGTAAAGGGCTGGCATATATGAATGCCCCGGGTGGCACCCTTATTGCCTATGCCACTGCACCGGGCAGCACCGCATCAGACGGGAGTGGCAGAAACGGACTTTACACTTCGGCGATCCTTGAAAGTATAAAAATTCCAAATATTACCATATTACAGATGTTTCAGAATGTAAGGAGCATTGTTTCCTCCAGTTCAAATAAAGAGCAGATACCCTGGGAATCAACCTCTCTGACCGGTGATTTTTATTTCTATCAAACAGAAACCACACCATAATGGCTTTTTACAGCTGCTCAGAAACGATAATCTTCTAATCCGTTTGAACTAATGAGGAATTTGCCAGATTCTTTGCATCCGGATTATCACCCCATGATTAAAGGGAGCATGTCAAAGTGGTTAAATATATTATTTTTATTGTTAAGCATGCCTGTTTGTCTTAAAGCTCAGGACAGTTTACGTTTCAGCGGACAATTCTCTTCATGGATGAATATGAATACCGGCAGTGAGCTGCCTGTCCTTGGAGGAGTAAGATACATACCTCAGGGTAATTTTTCATATTCCTTAGAGGATAACCGTATGTTTGATACCGAGTTATCCGTCAATATTTATGGAAATGCAGGATTGGATCCGTTTGACACAGTGTCGGCAGGCGGTGATTTGAAACCTTATCGGGCATGGATCAGGTATTCATCTTCCCAGATGGAGATCAGATTAGGGCTTCAGAAGCTGAATTTTGGTTCCTCAGTCATGATGAGGCCACTGATGTGGTTTGATCAGATGGATTCCCGTGATCCGCTTCAGCTTACGGATGGTGTATGGGGTGCAATGGCAAGGTATTATTTCCTTAACAATACAAATATCTGGTTATGGCTTTTATATGGGAATGATGAAAGAAGAGGATGGGAGATAATTCCTGCGAATGCCAGGATCCCTGAAATTGGTGGAAGAATACAAATACCCGTGCCTGCAGGTGAAGCGGCTGTCACTTATCATCACCGGACGGCCGACAGCAGGGGAATGACAGGCCTGGTAAATGAATATGAGCTGATTCCTGAGAATAAATATGGATTTGATGCAAAATGGGACCTTACCGCAGGATTGTGGATTGAAACTTCATACACCCATAAACGTAAGGATATCGGGATCTTAACCAATCAGTTGATAATGAATGCAGGTATCGATTATACTTTTAGTGTCGGAAATGGGATTTATGCTGCCTTTGAGCAGTTAATGGCTGCATTTGATGAAAAACCATTCTCCTTAACCAGGCTTACCCACTTCTCAATGATGACATGCAATTATCCAGTTGGCTTATTTGATAAATTAAGTACAATATTTTATTACAACTGGACTGACAGGAATATTTACAGTTTTTTGAACTGGCAGAAGCAGTTCGATAATATAATGTTATATTTGATAGGTTTCTGGAATCCTCGTTCAATATCACTTCCGGCTTTGACCGGTACTGAAAATATTTTTGCCGGAAAAGGGATCCAGGTCATGTTTGTTTTTAATCACTAATAATCATGGAATGAAAAACTCTCAAATCATCAGGATCGATAAACTGGTTAAGAGGTTTCCCATGGGCCGGGATGAATTCACTGCACTTAACGGGATCGAACTAAGCTTCTCACAGGGGGAGTTCGCAGGGCTTGTCGGCCCCAGCGGATCAGGGAAAACAACATTGCTGAATATTATCGGTTCACTTGATGTCCCGTCATCGGGAGAAGTTGTTGTACTTGGACATTCAGTAGGAAAACTTTCTTCAAAAGAATCAGCCCGTCTGCGCAAGGAAAACCTGGGTTTCATCTTTCAGAGTTATAACCTGCTTGCAGTTCATACCGTTTTTGAGAATGTGGAGTTCCCGCTTTTACTTCTTAAATATACATCTTCAGAAAGGAAGAGGATGGTTATGAATGCCCTGGAGTGGGTCGGGTTGACCGGGAAAATAAAATCAAAACCTCCACAGCTTTCGGGTGGTGAATGTCAGAGAGTTTCCATTGCCCGTGCCATGGTCAAGAGACCATCCATCGTGCTGGCTGATGAGCCCACGGCCAACCTGGATGCAAAGAATTCTCATAATATACTTGTAACAATGGAACAGCTTAACAGAGAATTGAATACAACATTTCTCTTTGCCACTCATGATGATAAGGTGATTGCTTACCTGCGTCGTAAGATATTTCTTGTTGACGGCAGGGTAGAGAAAGAGGAAATTCTTCCAAAATAAGACTGACAATGAAACTGGCCATTAAACTTGCATATCGTAATCTTATCGGGGCAGGTCTTCGTACCTGGCTCAATGTGATTGTCCTCTCATTTTCATTTGTCATCATTATCTATATGAAGGCAATAATGGCTGGCTGGGATCACCAGGCTAAATTTGACATGACAAACTGGGAAATCGGGGGAGGGCAATACTGGCAGAATGAATATGACCCTTATGATCCTTTTACCCTTACAGAAAGCCATGCACCGATACCGCAGGAATTCACTGAAGAGCTGGATAAGGGTGAGATGGAGCCCTTGCTGATCACACAGGGATCCATTTATCCCCAGGGACGAATACAGTCTGTTAAGATCAAAGGTATAGATCCGAAACAATCACTGTTCCTTTTGCCAAGCCATAAGCTGGACACTGTCATTGCAGATGCCCTCCCTGCCATCATCGGCTCCATGATGTCAGATAACCTGAAGCTTGAAGCGGGTGACCGGGTGACCATTCAGTGGCGGGATGTGAATGGTACTTTTGATGCATCGGAGATATTGATCACTGAAGTATTCAACTCTAACGTTCCTGCTATTGATCAGGGTCAGATTTACATACCACTTAAAAAATTACAGTCAATGCTCAATCTGTCCGGGGAAGCAACCATACTGACATACAGGGACAGTGAGCAAGTCAGGCCTGATATTGCAGGGTGGACCCATAAAACCAAACAGGAACTGACCAAATCGGTTGATGAAATGATAAGAGTCAAAACAACGGGTCAATCAATTCTTTATTTTATCCTGTTGCTGCTGGCTATGCTGGCTATTTTTGATACACAGGTACTCTCGATTTTCCGGAGACAGAAGGAGATAGGGACATACATTGCGCTGGGATATACAAAGCGTGAGGTGGTTGGTTTATTCACCGTGGAAGGGACCATGCATGCTGTCCTCGCGGCTTTGCTCTCCGCAGCTTATGGACTGCCGTTTCTGGCATGGCAGGCAAAGGTTGGCTGGACCATGCCTGTTGACACCAGTGAATTAGGGATGGCCATTGCACAGACTCTTTATCCAGTCTACAGTGTAGGATTGGTGGTTTCAACGGTGCTGATCGTTATGCTGACCACGGCAATCGTTAGCTACTGGCCATCAAGGAAAATCGCAAAGATGAGTCCAACTGAAGCATTAAGGGGGAAAATACAATGATAGAATTTTTATTTAAAGGGCTTATCAGGGATGGGAGCCGAAGCCGGCTGCCATTATTGGTTGTTATCATCGGAGTGGCTCTGACCATCCTTCTGCATGCATATATAACCGGACTGATGGGGGAGACCATTGAGATGAATGCAAGGTTCTCCAACGGACATCTTAAGGTTATGACAAAAGCTTATGCCGAGAATATAACCCAGATTCCTAATGATCTGGCACTGGTAGATGTGAATGAACTTCTTGATGTGCTCAATCAGAACTATGACGGGATTGACTGGTCGCCCAGAATTCATTTTGGAGGACTAATTGATGTACCGGATGAAGAAGGTGAGACAAAATCGCAGGGACCTGCGGTGGGTATGGGAATTGACCTGCTGACACCAGGTTCAGCGGAATTGCAGAGATTGAATCTTACTAAATCCCTTGTCAGGGGAAAACTCCCGGCATCCCGGGGTGAAGCTTTACTCGGTGAAGGATTCTCTGTTAAACTCAGGGTTGATCCCGGTGATCATGTAACACTGATCGGTTCGACCATGGACGGAAGCATGAGCTTTTATAATTTCCTTGTTTCCGGTACTGTTTCTTTCGGACAGGAAGCTCTAGACGGGGGTTCGATCATTGCAGATATAGAGGATGTAAGATATGCGCTGAATATGGAAAATGCTGCAGGTGAGATAGTAGGTTTCCAGAAAGGAGGTCTTTATGATAATGAACTTGCACTCAGAGAAGCTGAGAAATTTAAATCAATACCAACTGATGATTCCGGTGACTTTGCTCCGGTCATGAAGAGCCTCAGCCAGCAGGGTAATATGGGATTTTACGTTAATATGTCGAAGGTCTGGTCAACATATATTTCACTGGTGTTTGTAATTGCAATGTCGCTGGTTCTCTGGAATGCCGGACTACTCGGTGGTTTGAGGCGCTATGGAGAAATAGGGGTGAGACTGGCAATGGGAGAGGAAAAGGGACATGTTTACCGCACCATGATTTATGAATCTGCCATGATTGGTATTGCGGGTTCAATATTGGGAACCTTGATCGGCCTTTTCTTTGCATGGCTGATCCAGAAATATGGAATAGATATCTCAGGATTGATGAAAGGTTCTTCTATTTTGTTCCCGGCAGTCCTAAGGGCAAAAATTACAGCTGCTGATTTTTATATTGGATTTATCCCCGGACTGGTTTCAACCGTAACAGGCACTTTATTATCAGGAATAGGCATATATAAAAGGCAGACAGCGACATTATTCAAGGAACTCGACGCATGATGAAATGACTTAATAGAATACATATAGATTGGATGTATTAATAAGGTGCACCTAACCTTCTCAGGATACATTAGAAGCAGACTATGTTAATTTTAAAAATGAAATTTAAAAATATGAGAATAAATCCGGTATTTATAGTTGTATTATTATTTTTCTCAGGATCTACACAACAGGATGGGGATGATATACTCAAAAAAGTGGAGAATAACATTTCATCGGAAAACAGGGTGTTTGAATCCACTATGACCATATATGGTAACCGTTCCAGCAGGATCATAACGTCAAGGACATATGCAGTCGGAGACCAAAAGTCTTATACCGAATATCTGTCGCCTGCTCGTGAACAGGGAACAAAGATGCTCAAACTTGAAAATCAGTTATGGATATACTCGCCATCAACAGACCGCATAATACAGATCTCAGGACATATGCTCAGACAGTCGGTAATGGGATCCGATCTTTCCTATGAAGACATGATGGACGACCGTAAGCTCACCGAAGTGTATTCATCCAGGATCGTTGGCCATGAAGAAATTGACGGAAGGGATACCTGGATCCTTGAATTAACTGCTAAGGTGACTGATGTGGCTTATTACTCACGAAAGATGTGGATTGATTCAGGAAGATATATCCCTCTGCGTGAAGAGTTATATGCCAGGAGCGGACAATTACTGAAAAGCACCAGCCTTTCAGGAGTAGAAAAGATCGGTCAACGGTGGTTCCCGACAAATATCCTCTACAAAGACATGCTGAAGAAGGGTGCCGGAACAGAATTCAATATTACCTCGATTAAATTTAACCAGGAAATACCGGAATATATTTTCACCAAAGCTGCCCTGAAACAATAAAACGGTTCTTTACTTTTCTTCAGATAATACCCTTTTATATATCAGGGAGCCAATAGCAACCAACATGAAACTATTGGCTACATGAAAGTAATTGACGTAATGATTTACTCCCAGAATGCTGGTTTTAAATATAAGTGCCAGGGTTCCCATCAGAATAAAAACAATCCCTATGATACCGCTGATCCAGATAACATAGCATAAAAGTTTCTTCATTTTATGATAGTTTTAAGTGAGTAACTGAAAAACCATACTATTTTCATAAGTTACCACAAAAAACATCAATTTTCAATAAGATTATTGGATTAAATTTATAATGAATTCGATATAATTATTTTTTATGAATTTTGTGTAATGATTATCTGTGCTATAAAATGATTTACCGCATCCTTGACATATTCTTTGTGGTTTTTCATACTTCCCTGATTATTTTTAATCTCTTCGGGTGGATATGGAGAAAAACCAGGATCTGGAATCTGATCAGCCTCTTGCTGACAGGGGCATCCTGGTTGTTCCTGGGTTTAATAGTCGGCACATTAGGGTATTGTCCATTCACTGACTGGCATTTCAGTGTTCTGGAAAAGATCGGTAAATCAGAGCTTCCCTCTTCTTATATAAAATACCTTGCCGACAGGATCTCAGGCATGAATTTTAATGGCTCACTGGTTGACAGGGCTACATTATTTGCATTTCTTGGAGTACTGGCAGTCTCATTGTTTTTAAATATCAGGGAGTATTCCGGAAGGGGAAAGCCGGGATCAGGCAAGACTGGTAAAAACATTCATTCCTGACTGATAAGACAATAATTAATCATACTTCCGTTTAATAAACCAGAGATCATGAAGGCTCAGATTAAGATGCAGAAGCAGATAATTGCTTTTTATCAGTTTATTCTCAAGGGTTCCCTCTTCACCAAGTTCAACCGAAACGTTTATGGTACTAAAAGTATTATATATTGTGCTCCTGAAAGGGATCCCAACTCCGAAAGTAATAGCTTTTGTGGTGATATTCTGGTTATTGATGATAAGATAGGATTTATCATAATATCCTCCCAGTCTGTATGATAAATTACTTAATCCGCCTTTGTTTGAACTGGCGCGTGGATTATATTCAAAACCCATGCAATATTTTTCACTGTTTACTGTTTTGATCATATCGTTTTCAAAATCAGCTCCCTGCCAATTATTTGTTGTATAATCCAGAGCTGCTTTAAATTTATCCTTATGATTAATTAAAATCCCTGCACCAGTTTTACGGGGTATTACGATATTTTCCTCATTTTCGATAGTAATGCTGAGTGTATCCGTAGGATTGATTAAAAATATTTCATTTGTTGGCTGAAGATTTTTCTCATTCCCGAAAACCAATCCAACCGAATATTCCGTTTCCCTGAATTTAAATGAATATTGAAGTCCATAATCCATGATCAGACTGCTGAAATGAGATTTTTCATCAAGTGAATATTGAAATAAATCAGATTTTTCATTATAGTTTATGGATCCGAACAAAAATGAGGCATTTACACCCAGGGAGAATCCTTTTAAAACAGAAAATGAATTACTGAAGTAAAGATTGGTTAATCCCCCGCTTCCGGTGGTTGTCTTCATAAAGCTATTAACGTCTCCGGATATTTTGTCAATTGTTTTAATCGAATACCCTACTGAACTATAGGGTGCGATTCCAAAGCTTGTTGCCCACCATTTATTCAGCCTAAGACCCAAAGCCAGGTATGTCAGACTCCCGTCAAAAACTTCTTTTGAAGTTTTATAATCTTTATATTTTGAATATTTTCCTTCTGTCCCAAATTCAAAATGAACAGACAGGGTGTCAATACCTGAATATGAGGCCGGATTTAAATTATTCAATGATTCTTCAGAGCTTAAGGCTAATCCAGTGCCTCCGAGAGCACGTGAAACTCCAAAACCTTGATTTTCAATATTTCCAATCCCAAACATTGAATAAATAGTGGATGATGGCTGGGAATATAATTCAGCAGATACCAAAATGAGATAAATGAAAAATCTATATCTTAATCCGTTCATTTTTGGTATATAGTTTTATAAATCAATGAAGTATATTTTTAATTTTGGTTTGTTCCTTAATTGGGGATGTGTTTCAATAACCAGTCTGTCAGTCGTTTTGAATAAGTTATTGGATGGGAGGGATAACAATAATCCATTATTATAATCAACGATGTTATCAGAAAATTCATTTTTTATGAAGTTAGTGATATCAATCGTATACCTCGTTTCTTCGTTATATAGATCGTCTTTAGTTAATGCAGCATATATGGCATAACCTCTGTAATCCGTGAGAAGATTGCCGGGATTATTTGATATGTCAGTTTCATAAGCAATAAGACTTGTGGGTAGTGTGTATTTGAGATAGCTGTTCTTAACGGGACTTATTTCAAGTTCTGCTTTTAAAATAGCCATCTTATTCTTTTGCAAGAGTAGTTCTCCCAGCCCTGGAAATTGGATTTTTGTGATGATGCCTGCTCCTCCTTCAATGAAAGCCATGTGATCAGAATCTCTTGATAAAAGTGGATATCTCTGGCTCATCAAACTGCTGATCGATGTACCTGTCCTGTCAGCTATTATCTGGTTGAACTGGAGTTTCGAATTAACTAAAGGAAAATCGTCAGTATATGCTTCGGGTGTTCCTGCATCATAATGAGAGTATAGCCTGAGCATTAACCTGGTTGAGTCTGCATCAAATCCTAAAATACTTGCATCGGTAAACTCATCTGACATAAGTGCCAGCCCGTTAAGATGATATGTTGCGAGATCAAGTGTCTCGTAAGGATTAGAAGTATTGGTTTTTAAGATATCAAACAGGTACATTCCAAAATCATCATTAACTCTTATCATCAGGGAGTCATTTTCCACCAGTTTTGGAATGAACTCTTTCCTTCCAATAGATGTCGAATCTATCAATGGTGCGGAATTGTTATATAAGTATAGTGATTCATTGTACATATACAATAAATTCTGCATTACTTTATATACATTGATATTATAACTCTTATTCAGATCCCCGTAATAGTATTTATTGAAGTAAAGAACCAGTACTGCTGAATCAAAATACTGCGTTTCTGCAACCTGATAATTATAAGGGTATCTGATCTGAAAATAGGAATTACTCTTTATTTTTCCCATGTAAGGATCATTGTAAGATCCGACCATTGCAACTCCCTGCCCTGATGTGGCAATAGAATCGATAAGTACGGTTGAAAAGACGGTTGTGAATGTATCAACCAGGTTAACCCGATATTTGGATTCAATAAAATTTGAGCCTAATGATGGAACATTATTATCCTTGCTGCACCCAATACTTGCCAAAAACAGCATGACAAGTAAATAAATGACAAAATTT
>Ga0068714_10004901_pt1 | contig 14599 bp, 8 predicted proteins | sample MTBNYHSulfiMetaG_FD_62988 | JGI IMG/M metagenome (GOLD analysis project Ga0068714, IMG submission 62988) | Enrichment culture microbial communities from rom New York Harbor, USA that are MTBE-degrading - MTBE-NYH (New York Harbor Sulfidogenic)... | ecosystem: Environmental > Aquatic > Marine >... | reverse complement strand
GCCGTGCGCAGGCTGACGTAGTAGCCGGAGCGGCGGAAGCCCGGGTCGGGCCAGAAGGACATGCCTCCGTCCTCGTTCTGGTAGCCCCCGAGGAGCTCCAGCTCGCGGTTGATCCGGTCGGCCTGGGGCCGGTCGGCGCCCCGGTCGGCCTGGGGCCGGTCGGCGCCCCGGTCGGTGCGCCCCGCGGTGCCGTCCAGCAGCCAGTCGTAGAGCACGTAGGCGAAGAGCTTGCTCGTGCGCTGCTCCAGGCAGTCGTAGGGGTACAGGTCGAGAAACGCTATCGCCTCCGTGAGCGAGGAGGCCAGGGTCGAATCCAGGGTGATCGCCAGGCCTTCCTCGGGCACGCCGAGGAACGCCGGCGGCAGGACCAGGGCCTCCTCGGCGGCCGTCTCGGTCTGCCCGATCACGGTGAAGGCTTCGCTCACCGTGCTGCGCTCCACCGGCAGCTCGACCTCCAGGACCTCCCGCAGGACCTCGCTGTCGAAGTGGAAGCGCAGGGCGGCGGTTCCGGGTCGGGAGGCCCTCAGGGGGAAGGCCAGCTCCCGGGTCTCCCCGGGCCCGACGGTGATGCGCTGCTCCGGCGGCCCTTCGCCGTCCAGCAGCTCGGAGTCCAGGCGAACCCTCACGGGATGCGGGTCCTGCTCCAGGTTGGTGATCACGACTCCCGCCGTGGCGCGATCGCCGACCCGCAGGGTCCGCGGCAGGGCGGGACGCACGTTGATCGGGTTCTGGACCACCATCTCCTCTTCCCCGAGCCCGAAGCGCTCCCCGTGCACGGCCACGGCGCTCAGCCGGAAGCGGGTCAGCTGGTCCGGGACGCGGAAGCGCACCGTGGCCACACCCCGGGCGTCGGTGCGCAGCCCGGGCTCGAACACCGCGGTGGCCCTGAAATCCCTGCGCACGCCCACCGGCTCCCCGGAGGGCGCTTCGCCCTCCTTGTCCCCCCCGGGCAGGTCTTCCAGCTTCCACAGCACCGGGTCGATCAGCAGGTCCCGGCTGTCGTAGTGGGACACGCCGTGAGCAAAGCGGTAGGGGGCGTAGAAGAAACCCAGCGGGTCGGGCAGATGATAGTCGATCAGATCCAGCACGCCCCGGTCGGCGGCCACCAGCAGGATCTCCGCTCCCTCTAGGGGGCGCCCGTCCCAGGTGGCCCGGATCCGGACCTCCGCCTCCGTGCCGGGACGGAAGCTGGGGCGGGATGGCTCGATCTCCAGCTCGACCCTGCGGCTCTCGGCTTCGACCCGAAGCGAGATCATCCCGAAGACCCCCCGGGGCTTGCCCAAATCCGGGAGGTCCGGCGATGCGGGCGGCGGCGCCCGGCGCCCGGTGAAGCTCGACAGGGTGACGTACAGGACAGGCACGTGCTCCGGCAGGATGTCCACTTCCACGGTGTCCGTGGTGCCTTCCAGGTGCACCAGGCGCTCCTCCAGGATTCCTTCCCGCTCGACCGTCATCAGGTAGGTGCCGCCCTCCAGGGGACTCTTGATCAGAAGCCTGGCCCGCTCGCCGGGTCCATAGGATGGTCTGTCGGCCACCAGCTCGACGCGGGTCTCGTCCCCTCTGCGCCAGAGCACGCTGGCGCTTCCGGTGGAGTAGAAGTCAACCCGGGTCAGGGCCTCCCGGCCCTGCGCGTCGGCCCCCCGCAGCTCGAGGATGTAGGCCCCCACCTGCCCGGTACGGACTTCCAGTGCCCCCATCCACCGGCCCTCGGAATCGGGGCGGGAAGGCGCTCCGAGCACGAAGCTCTCCTCCAGGATTTCCTCCCGGACCCAGCGGGTGTCGACCCGGCCGCCGATCGAGCGCTCCCGGACCATCTTCCACTCCTCCCGCAGCAGCCGCGCCGACAGAGGCGGCGGCCCGGAGGCCCCCGGCCCCTCCGGTGCGCGGCCCGAACCCACCGACGCCGCGTACGCGGAGCCGTCGGGTCGAACCCAGCAGGCCTGGAGTGCGAACGGCTTCCCCGCTTCCACGAAGTACAGGGATTGGCCGGCCGCCGGCCCCGCGGCCAGGCGCGCCCCGATCAGGAGCGAGGAGGTGAACACCGGGACGCCCGCCCGGCGGGATACTGCCTGGCGGTCCACGTCCTCGATGGTGGCGGTGAGCTCGTACTCGTATACCCGCCCGGGGCGCCCCCCCGCCAGCTCCTGGACCGCCGGCACCACCCCGTCTCCGCCCAGGGTCCCCTGCGCCGCGGACAGGTCCTCGGTGTAGTACCCGTAGTCCTCGTCGTAACCCCCGTAGACGGGAAAATCCCCGAAGCGAAAGCCGCGGTACCTCCCGGCGGGATCCGGGGGGGTGTAGAACACCGGGCGCCGGGCCCACCAGTAGCTCCAGCGGCCGCGGTTCACCTCTCCCCCGGCCAGGTAGCGCCCCGAGAAGCGCGCCTCCAGGCGCTCGCCCATGTAGCGCTCGCCCTCCGGGATCTCGAGCTCCACGGCAAAGCTCACGGGGCGGAAAAAGGCGATGCGCACCGGGACCCGCTCGCGGTGATCGCCCTCCGGCCGGCTGTAGACCAGCAGGTATTCGTCCGGCTCGAGCACCGCCGGGAGCTGGAGCTCCCCCCAGAAGCGCCCGGACGCGCTCAGGCGCCCGGAGGCCCTGGCGATCACCGTGTCGCCGTACCAGCCCCGCTGCAGCTGCACCTGGTACGGCCCCTGACGCGGCTGCAGGGCTCCGGCGGCCACGTCCCGGTCGATGCCGAAGAACGAGAGCGTCTCGCCGGGCCGGTAGATGCCCCGGTCGGAAACCAGGTAGGTGGCCGGCCGGGGCCTCTCCGCTTCCAGGAGACCGTAGAAGTTCCAGTTCTTCGACGGCGAGGTGGCGGGCCGGAACACCAGGCGATCCCGGCCGTGTCGAGCCTCGATGCGAAGGGAGCTCTCCGCTCCCGCGAGGAACCGGGACAGCTCTCCCGGCTGGAGCACGAAAGAGCTGATCCCGGCAGGGTCGCTCCGGCCGCGCTTCCACTCGCCCCGGGACCCCCGCAGGATCACTTCGGCGCCCTCGATGGGCGCCCCGGTGGACAGGGAGGCCGTGTTCACCGTGATCCGGTTCGGGGCCAGGTGCGCGCTCAGGCCGATGTCCGTGACCTGCAGGCGCAGGTCTCCCGAGACGGGATAAGAATCCTCGGACCAGGGGTCCGGGACGACGAAGCGCCACCGGGCAAAGGCGCTGCCCTTGCCCTCCTCGTTCAGATAGGGGGACAGGTCCAGGAGCCGGAACAGGCGGGTATTGCGGGGCAGGGAATCCACGGGGTACGCCGCCAGGGGGCGCTCCGGGATCGGCAGGAAGGGGTCCGCCAGCCGTCCGGCGCTGTACCCGCCCTGGAGAACGTTCTGGAACTCCACCGCCACCACCGGGGGGAAGCCCGCTTCCAGGATCCGGTCGCCCTCGGCGTGCATGTGGGCGTAGCTGGCGGCCGGGCCCACCTCCAGCTCGAGCGCCACGTCCTCCGGGAGCCTCTGGCCGTACAGATCCTCCAGGCCGGCACGGACCCGGACCGCGAAGGAGCTCTCGAAGGGCACCGGCAGGTTCTTGAGCTCCGCCACGGCGCCGTAGACCTCGAGATTGCCGGCAAGATCGTACCCCGGCAGCCCTACCTCGATGAACGAGGCCGCCTGCTCGGCCGCGATGGGATGGTTGAACACGAGGCCTGCCGCCACGGAGGGCAGCCAGTCATACACCTCCGCCCTGGCCAGGGCGAAGGGCCGCAGGGTGGTGAAGCTCAAGAGCTGGTCCTCCGCGGTGCCGTAGTTCCGGGGAGCCGGCCTGGCACCGGCGAGCAGACGCAGCGCGATCCTGGAGTCCCAGGGCAGCTCCCGCCGGGGCGTCAGGACGAGAACGCGCCGGGCGAGAAGGTCATCGCCGGCAAGCTCTTGGTCGTAGGCGGCCTGGAAGCCGACCCGACGCCCCCGGGATCCCGCCGTTTCGGCCCCCGAAACCCCGGAGACCTCCAGCCGCAGGGAGGGCAGGACGCTGTCCAGCTCCACCGGGAAGTTGAACACGACCCGGAGCGTCCGGCACTCCTCGGGCGGCACGTCCTCTCCCGAGGGGCTCAAGGCCACGAGCTCAAGGGGCGGAGTCCGGAAGCGGAAGGCGTTCAGGCCCGCAAGCCGCTCCCCGGACAGGGAGCGGAGATCGGGGTCCAGGCTGACCAGGTACTCCACCGCGGGCTCCAGGCTTCCTTCAGGCTCGAAGGACAGGAGGCGGGAACCGTACCAGCGCCACCGTCCCTCCAGCGGAGGGGAGATGCTCGCCGCCGGTTCCGCCGGCGCCGGCTGCCCCAGAGGTACCACCGGCTGGCTGAACAGGACCCAGACCCCTCCCTCGAGATTCTCCCACGGGACCAGGGGCGGGCCCGCCACCCCCGCCGCCGCCTCGGGCATCCACGCCCCAGGGGCGAGCTCGACGACCTGGAATGCCTCCTCCGAGGGTCGGTTCCTGCCCTGCAGGTCCTCGGGGAACACGAGGGGACCCCGACCGCGGAACGGGTCGTCCGCCGGGCGCGTGCGGCCGAAGTTGCCGAGACAGGAAACCATGACCAGTACCAGTGCGATCGGGACCAGGAGTGCCAGCCGTTTCATGAGGTCAGAGTAAGGGGAAGCCGGGGGCAATGCAAGCCGCGCCCGCGGTCCCTGCGCAGAGCGGTTTCTTCGCCTTGAGTCCAAGGGGGTATCGTTGTAGACTCGGACCGCAGGTAGTCTACACATCAAGGAGGAGAACGATGGCCAAGACAACCCTGATGGCAGCGGTGCTGCTGCTGCTCCTGCCGGCTGCCCTGTTCGCCGGGACCTCGGGGGCAGTCCTCCCGGTATCCGGAGCCGGCATGGGAGTTTTTCCGCTCCCCGCCCTGGCAACCCCATCCTTCGGAGAGCTGCACATCGGGCCGGTGTTCGGCATCGGCTCACCGGATCTTGTTGCCAGCGTGCTTACGGACGATCAGCTCGCGACGTTCGCCCGGGTCATGCGCTGGAACACCCTGTCGATCGCGGCACTGGGGGCCAATACCCTCGCCTTCCTGGTGACGGTGGCGGTGGATCCCTTCGTCGGCGGCATTGCCGGCATCCTGACCCTGGGCTTCTGGACGATCTCGACGGGCTACATGTCGTTCGGGTATCGGGACCTGATCACGGACCTGGCCGCCTCGGGATCCGAGGCGCGCCAGCCGAAGGCGCAGTGGTGGGAGTCGATCCTGGCGGCCAGCTTCGGAATGGGGGCCATCACCGCCATCGGGCTTTCCTTCGACGACGACACAGGGGTTGCGGAAACCCTCGCCTACGTGTGCCTCGGGGTGTCCACCATCAGCGGAATCCTGGCAATCGTCGGGACCTTCAACTACGCCGGGGAGGTGGAGTACGCCGCCTACAAGCAGCGGGTTTCCATGAGGGATCCGGCAGTCTGGGGACCGGACACGGTCCACGGCCCCGGGGCTCCGGCGGGCCAGCCGCGTTTCCGCGCCACTTTGCCCCTCCTGGCCCTCGGGTACTGAGGCTTTCGGGTACTGAGGCTTTCGGACCCGGAGCTGAGCGAACTAGCAAGGACGGCTCCCTGGAGGAGCCGTCCTTGTTTTTTTTTGACCTGACTGCGCGCTACTTGAGCAGGGACTTGCCGATCTCCACCGCGCTGGCGGCGTCGGCTGCGTACCCCGAGGCGCCAACCTCGTCGGCGTAGTTCTGGGTGACCGGAGCCCCGCCCACGATGACCTTGGCCTTGCTCCCCTTTTCCTTGAGGCTTTCGATCACGGCTTTCATCTGCACCATGGTGGTCGTCAGCAGAGCCGACAGACCGATGAGCTCCGCGCCGTCGCTCGAGGCCTGGACGTACTTCTCCGCCGCCACGTCGACGCCGAGATCCACGACCTCGAAGCCGGCGCCCTTGTACATCATGGCCACCAGGTTCTTGCCGATGTCGTGCAGGTCGCCCTTGACCGTGCCGATGGCCAGCTTGCCGATCATCTTGACCCCGCTTGCCACCAGGATCGGCTCGAGCACCGACATGCCGGCGTGCATGGCCCGGGCGGCGATCAGCACCTCGGGGATGTAGATCTCGTTCCTCTTGAACCGTCCGCCGATCACGTCCATGCCCGCGATCAGTCCCTCTTCGAGCACCTTCTTTGGATCTACCTTTTCGTCCAGGGCCTGGGTAACCAGGTTTTTGACCTCGTCGGCCTTGCCCTTCTGCAGAGCCTCGGAAATCGCATTCAATGATACCACTGTAGTCCTCCTCGTGAGCAAAAGTGACGCCAGTATATCAGAAGCCTCGAAGAGGCTCTGGTAAAATGGGTGGTTTTTTAGGTAATTTGATGCTCAGGTGCTCGAAAATGGGGTATACTTAGAGCAGGTATACTGTGACTGATAGGGGACCATGACACCGCACTGGCGCACCGTGGCGCCGCTGGCTACCTACGAGGAGCTGGCGGCCCGCTACGCAAAGGAGACCCACTTCGGCCTCGCGGTGGTCGAAGGCTCGGCCTGCGACCTGGATCGCTGCGCCTACTACCCCTGGGCCCGGGCGGGGCAGCGCGGCCTGAATCTCAGCCGGATGGTCCTGGAGTCGCTGCGCTGGGGAGAGCCGTCGATCACGCTGGACGACGAGGGGCTCTACGTCTGGTGCGTGCCGATCTGCCTGAACAGCAGGGCAGTGGGCGGCCTGTTCTCCGCAACCGACCCCGCCCATCGGGATGCGGCGGGCAGTGCCTGGATCGGCGAGGCGGCATGGACTCTCCTGGAGCTGGCCAGCGAGCTCAACGTCTGCAACGCCAGCCTGATGAGACTGAACCGGGAGCAGGGGCGCACCCACGCTTTCAAGGCCGAGGCCATCCACACGGTCAAGCGGAATCTCTATCAGAACTCCCGGGAGATCTACCTGCAGGAAGAGCTCGGACTGCTCTCGGCGATTCACAGGGGTGACAAGCAGCGGGCCCGGGCCATCATCAACAGGATCCTGATCCGGATCTACAGCCTGGAAAGGGAAGACCTGGAAGTGCTGAAGACCCTGGTGCTCGAGATGGTCGTTCTGATGTACCGCACTGCCGTGGACAAGGGCGCAGACCCCCGGGAGCTCCTGGGCGTGAACAGCTCCTATCTCAAGGATTTCCACGAGATCACGACCGACATCGAGCTGAGTCACTGGCTCACCCGCTGGCTCGAGGACCTGATCTCCACCAGCCTCACCAAGGTCGCACCCGCCCCCCCCGATTCCATCGCCCTGGCCATCGAGTACATGAAGAACAACCTGGACCAGCCTCTCACACGGGACGAAGTCGCCCGGGCCTGCAACATGTCCTACGGGTACTTCTCCAGGGTCTTCCACCAGAGGACCGGCCACACCTTCACGGAGCTCCTCAACAATTTCCGCTTCGAGCGGGCCTGCACCATTCTCGAGGAATCCAGCCTCAACATGAACCAGGTGGCCATGGAATGCGGGTTCAGCGACCAGAGCTACTTCAGCAAGGTGTTCCGCCGCCACGCAGGGATCAGTCCCAAGGAATACCGAAAGCGTCAGAAAGCCCGGTCAACCGCCGGCACCCGATAGATCGCGCACACCGGATAAATCCCGCACCAAACTTGACAGATCCCGCGCTCAGCCTCTATTCTGCCCCTACGCTTCGCTCACAAAATCACGATATCTGGAGGATGGAATGGTCAAGCTGGACCCGACCAAGATGAAGGACTGGGAAATCGCCGAGGCAGCGGAGGGTCACATGAAGACCGTCTACCAGCTCGCCGAGGAGATGGGGCTGGACAAGATGGAGCTGCTGCCCTACGGGCATTACGTAGGGAAGATCGACTACATGAGCATCCTGAAGCGGCTCAAGGACAAGAAGGATGCCAAGTACATCGAGGTCACCGCGATCACCCCCACCCCCCTCGGGGAGGGAAAGACCACGACCTCGATGGGCCTGGTCGAAGGGCTCGGCAAGATCGGCAAGAAGGTCATCGGGGCGATCCGCCAGCCCTCCGGGGGCCCGACCTTCAACATCAAGGGCTCGGCGGCGGGCGGCGGCCTGGCCCAGTGCATCCCCCTCACCGACTTCTCCCTCGGGCTCACCGGGGACATCGACGCGATCACCAATGCCCACAACCTGGCCATGGTGGCCCTGACCAGCCGGCTTCAGCACGAGTTCAACTACGACGACGAAGGCCTGGCCAAGCGCAACCTCAAGCGTCTGAACATCGACCCCCGCAACGTGGCGATGGGATGGAGCATCGACTTCTGCGCCCAGGCGCTGCGGGAGATCGTCATCGGACTCGGCGGCAAGATGGACGGCTTCATGATGAAGAGCGGCTTCCAGATCACGGTGTCCTCCGAGATCATGGCGATCCTGGCCGTGGCCCGGGACCTGGCGGACATGCGGGAGCGCATGGGCAAGATCGTGGTGGCGTACGACAAATCCGGCAAGCCGGTCACGGCCGGGGACCTGGAGGTCGACGGGGCCATGACCGCCCTCATGGTCAAGGCGATCAACCCGAACCTGATGCAGACCGTGGAGGGCCAGCCGGTGTTGGTGCATGCCGGCCCCTTCGCCAACATCGCCATCGGCCAGAGCTCGATCATCGCTGATCGCGTGGGCCTCAAGCTCGCAGACTATCACGTCACCGAAAGCGGCTTCGGGGCGGACATCGGTTTCGAGAAGTTCTGGAACCTGAAGTGCCGCTTCAGCGGCCTCAAGCCCCACGCCTCGGTCATCGTCTGCACCGTCCGGGCTCTCAAGATGCACGGCGGCGGGCCCAAGGTCGTCCCCGGCCATCCCCTGGACAAGGCCTACACCGAGAAGAACGTCCCGCTGGTCGAGAAGGGGGTCGAGAACCTCCTGGCCCACATCGAAACGGTCAAGAAGAGCGGGATCTCCCCGGTCGTGTGCATCAATCACTTCTACACCGACACCGACGAGGAGGTGGCCACGATCCGCAAGCGTGCGGAGGCCATCGGCGCCCGGGTGGCGGTCAGCAAGCACTGGGAAAAGGGAGGCGACGGTGCCATCGAGCTGGCCGAGACGGTTGTGGATGCCTGCGAGCACGAGCCACGCCTGGACTTCCTGTACAGTGACGCCACGCCCCTGCGAAAGCGGGTCGATCTGATCGCCAAAGAGGTGTACGGCGCCAACGGCGTGAGCTACACCCCGGAGGCGGAAGCCAAGGCCAAGGCAATCGAGGCGGACAAGGAGCTCTCCAAGCTCGGCACGTGCATGGTGAAGACCCACCTGAGCCTGTCCCACGACCCCTCGATCAAGGGGCGCCCCAAGGACTGGACCCTGCCGATCCGTGACGTCCTGATCTACGGAGGCGCAGGTTTCGTGGTCCCCGTGGCCGGAGCGATCAAGCTCATGCCCGGCACCGCCTCGGATCCCGCCTTCCGGGGCATCGACGTGGATACCAAAAACGGGAAGGTGCAGGGCCTCTTCTAGCCTTCCAGCCACGCACAGGCAGGCCCCCGGACGCCGTTCCGGGGGCCTTTTCGTTCTGCCGGTCCGTTGCCCACCGGCGGCGGGGCGGCTCGCTTCGGAGCTTTCCGCCGGAGCCCTTGCAGAACCCGGGAAATCGCCATAAGATTGGCAGCTGTCCCCCGCCAGCGTACCACGTCTCTGGGCGTCCGCAGGCGCTGAGCGTTCACGGACACGGATCGAGAGGAGCATACGGAGGTTCGGCCATGGAGTCTCGACCCCGCCTGAGGGTGCTGTCGGATGACCAGATCTACGCGATCCATCAGGCGGCGATGGAGATACTCTGGAACACCGGTGTCCTGGTCAAGGCGCCCACGGCCCGGGAGCTGCTGCGCCGGGCCGGAGCAGCGGTCGACGAGCAGACCATGATCTGCCGCATCCCGTCGTTCATCGTCGAGGAGGCCCTGCGCCGGGCGCCGTCCTCCTTCACCGTGTACGCCCGAAAACCGGAAGCGTCGGTCCGGGTCTCCACCTGCAGCCTCCACTACGAGCCGATGATCGGCCGGCTCAACTGCTTCGACTTCACACAGGCGGAGGGAGCCGGGCCCGGCTCCGCAGGTGCCGCCGGCTCCGCAGGTGCCGGCACGGCCCGCCGGACCACCCTCCGGGACGTCGGGGAGCTGGTCAGGCTGGCGGACGCCCTGCCGGGCTACCATCTCCTGCATTCCGGGGCCATCATGCCCCAGATCGACGGGGTGCCGATCCGGGCCACCCACGTGCACGGGTACCTCGAGTCGGTCCGCAACTCCTCCAAGCCGATCAAGGCCACCTCGCGGGAGCGGATCATGGCCGAGGACTGCCTGAGGATGGTGGCGGCGGTCGCCGGCGGCGAGGAGGAGCTGCGGCGCAAGCCCTACACCTTCACCACGGACAACCCCGTTGCCCCCCTGCACCACGACCGGGACCAGATGGAAGGAGCCCTCGAGTTCGCCCGCTGGGGCCTGCCCATCGACGTGACCTCCGAGCCCCAGGCCGGGGCCACCTCCCCGGTTACGCTCGCGGGCCTCCTGGCCCAGCAGACCGCGGACGTGGTCAGCGGGATCACGATCATCCAGCTCGCCAATCCCGGCAACCCCGTGTGGTACGGTACCTGCGGGTCGATCATGGACATGCGCGTCGGCCGCATCGCCATAGGGGCCGTGGAGATGGGGCTGATCAACGTGGCCAGCGCCCAGATCGCCCACTTCTACGACATTCCCTGCCGCGGCACCGCGTCGGCCACGGACTCCAAGCTCCTGGACTTCCAGGCGGGATACGAAAAGACCCAGACCCTGACCATGGCGGCCCTCGGCGGGGTCAACAAGATCTTCTACCCCGGAACCATGGAGGGGGCCCTCACGGTCAGCAAGGAGGGCCTGGTCCTGGACCACGAGATCATCGAAGGGGTCTATCGCACCCTGGAAGGAGTGCGGGTGGACGAAGCCACCCTGGCCACGGGCATCGTGGCCCAGGTCGGACCCGGGGGGCACTTCCTCAAGCAGCGCCACACCATGCAGTTCGTGCAAAGCGAGCACTTTCTCCCCAAGCTGGCAAGCCGCCAGACCCGGGAGCGGTGGATGGACGGGGGCGCCAAGACCATGGTGGACCGCGCCCGGGAGGAGGTACTGCGCATCCTGGCGGAGCACCGGGTCGAGCCCCTGCCTCCGGAGGTGGAAGCCGAGCTGGAGCGGATCGTGCGGGAAGTGGAAGCCCGGGAAGCCGGGCGCGCCAAGTCCGAGTAGACGAAGTCGCGTAGAAGGAGAGCGCAAGCAGAGTATGGGAGACATCGAGTTTCTGTACCTGACGCAGGAAGACGTGAAGGCCACCGGGATCGACATGTCCACCGCCCTCGAGGCGGTGGAGGACGCCTTTCGCCTGCATCACCAGGGGCAGGTCAACCTGCCCTACAAGACCGTCCTGGACCTGGGGGAACGGGAGCGGGGGCGGGGCAACGCCATGCCTGCCTACGTGGGCGGTCCGTACGACGTGTTCGGCATCAAGTGGATCGCCGGGTTCCCGAAGAACCCGCGGGACTACGGGCTGCCCCGGGCCACCGGCCTGTTCATCCTGAACGACGCCTGGAGAGGGATCCCCCTGGCGGTCATGGACTGCACCCTTCTGTCCGCCCTGCGGACCGGCGCGGTCACCGGGGTCGGGGCCCGGTACCTGGCCCGGCGCGACTCGCTGTCGGTGGCCATGATCGGCGCGGGAGTCCAGGCCCGCACTCAAGCGGAAGCCCTGAAGGCGGTCCTGCCCGGCCTGGCGGAGCTCCGGGCCTTCGACCCCCGCCGCGAGGCGGCGGAGGGGCTTGCGGAGGAAGCCCAGGCGCGCTTCGGGATGGCCGCCCGGGCCGTGGCCACCGCCGAAGAGGCGGTGCGGGACGCGGACATCGTGGTCACCGTGACGGTGGCCGACGAGCCGATCGTCAAGGAGGCCTGGATCAAGCCCGGGAGCTTCTTCGCGGCGGTCGGTTCGTACCAGGAGGAGGAGTTCGAGGTCGTCACCAACTCGGACCTGGTGGTGGTCGACGGGATCGAGCACGTCCTGCACCGGGAGACGCCGGTCATCGCCCTGATGATCCAGCAGAAGCGAATCCGCAGGGATGCGGTGGTGGAGCTGGGGGCCGTCGTGTGCGGCGACCGCCCGGGCCGTCAGCGTCCCGAGGAGCGGATCTTCTTCTCGCCCATAGGCATGGCCATCGAGGACGTGTGCCTCTGCCACAAGGTCTACCAGATGGCAGCCCGCAAGGGGATCGGCACCCGACTGGGACTGCTCGGCCGGGATCTGCCGTAGCAGGCCGCAGCAAACAAGGAGGACTACATGGCAAACGCCGAGGAAACCTACGCCCGCATGAGAAAAGCGATCGAAGAGTACGACAGCGACGCCGCAGCCGCCGCGGCCCAGGAAGCGGTCGACGCGGGGCTGAACCTGCTGGAGGCGGTGGAAAAGGGGTTCGCCGAACCGATCCGCAGCCTCGGGGAGGCCTTCGACCGGATGGAGGTCTTCCTGCCCCAGCTCATGCTCGGCTCCGACGCCATGAAGGCGGGCATGGCCGTGCTCGAAGAGGCGATCAAGGCGGGAGGGGGCACCCTGGAGACCAAGGGCTCCGTCGTGATCGGCACGGTGGAGGGAGACATCCACGACATCGGGAAGACCGTGGTCGCTGCCCTTCTCCAGGCCAACGGCTACCAGGTCCACGACCTGGGCGTGGAGGTGCCGGCCGGGCGGTTCATCGAGGCCGCCCAGAGCCAGAAGGCGGACATCATCGCCATGTCGGCGCTGCTGTCCACCACCATGCTCTACCAGCGGGACGTGCTGGAGCTCCTCGGCAACAAGGGCCTGCGGGACAGGTACTTCGCGATCGTGGGGGGCGCCCCGGTGACCCAGGCGTGGGCCGACGAGATCGGCGCGGACGGCTACGCCCGGGGAGCGTACGAGGCGGTGAAGCTCCTGGACTCCAGGAAGGGGGCCTGGGCCAAATGAACTTCAAGGAAATCGCCAAGCGCGGGGAGACCGGCCCCCTGATGGAGGCCGGCGACTTCCTGATGAAGCGCCTCTCGGCCAACGTGCTCAAGCTCCAGAAGAGCCACGACATCCGCTGGGACGGCAAGACCCTGCTCAACCTGGACGACGCCATGGCCGACCGGCTGTGGGAAGCCGGGCGCGAGCTCCTGCTGGCCAGCGGCATCTTCAGCATGAGCTCCAAGCGGGTCATCGAGCTGTCCGCTGCCGAGATCGACGAGGCGCTGCGCTTCGCCCCCGACCGGCTGCCGATGGGCTCGGGCAAGGATGCCGTCACGGCCTTTCACCGGGGGGTCGAGGACCCGCGCAGGCCCTTCGTGTTCAGCGGCCCCTTCAACGCGGACACGAGCGAGGAGATGTTCGTGCACCTGAACGAGGCCTTCGCCCAGGAGCGCCTGATCGACAGCCTGCTCTTCCCGGGGTACCTCAAGGTGCTGGACGGCCAGATGATTCGTCCCACCTCCGCCCTCTCGAGCCGGGCGGCCATGCTCTACGGCCAGTGGGCCCGGGAGGCCGTGCGCCGGGCCGGCCGCCCGGGGATGCCGATCACCGGGCACGCGGTCATGGCCCTCAACGAGATCGCCTGCACCAACGAGGCCTGGGGCCTGCGCTCCACCGATCCCCGGGCCATGGTCCTGATCTCGGAGCTCCAGGTCGACGACGTCACCATGACCCGGCTGGCCTACTACCAGGCCTACGGCTGCCCGATCTACCTGGCCTTCACGCCCCTGGTCGGAGGCTACGGCGGCGACCCCGCCGGGACCGCCATCGTGGCGGCGGCCTCGTTCATCGCCGCGGCGGTGCTCGGGGGCGAGGTCGCGCACATCGGGCCGCAGCACATCAAGTACAAGCAGCAGACCAACGCCCACTCCCTGTTCCTGGCCTCCCTGGCCAACCAGGCGGTGGCCCGCAACAGCCGGATCATCGCCACCACCAGCCACACCACCTCCGGCCGACCCGGAAGCGGCGAGGAGGCGGCCCAGTACCCCCGGGAGTTCTCGGCCCTGGCGATCTGCGCGGTGGCCAGCGGCAGCAACGTGACGGGCCCGAGGCCCGCGGAGCCCCTGGGGTTCAACAACGTCAGCCCCCTGATGGCCCGGCTGTTCGCCGAGGTGGCCCATGCCGCCGCCGGCCTGTCCCGGGAGACGGCCAGCGGGATCGTCGGCAAGCTCTTCGAGCGCTACAAGGACAGAATCGACCTGGAACGCGCCCCGAAAGGGCAGGCCTTCGAGGAGATGTACGACGTGAAATCCCTTCGCCCCACCGCCGAGCACCAGGAGGTGTACGACCGGGTCAGGGAGGAGCTGGTCGCCCTGGGCCTGCCCCTGGGCTGACGAGCAGGCTCCCGTCGATCGGGATCCGGCGGCGGCTCAACCACATCCGCTGGAAAGGCTCCAGCGGGAGGGCCAGAGTGCCGTCCTGGCCGGCCGACACCGGCCGCCGGGCGATGTTGTCATACAGCGTCCTCTCCCCGCCCAGCCCGGCCGAGGCCGGGACGACCGACAGGGACTTCCGGTCGCTGCGGACGTTCACCACGACCAGGGAGTGATCCTCTGCGCAGGAGCAGTGCACCAGGGCCGACCCTCCGGGGATGCTCTCCTGCCGGGGGCTGAGAGCCTCGGCTTCGTTTCCCCGGCAGTGGAGTGCCGGGTCGGAATC
>Ga0068714_10004900_pt1 | contig 14603 bp, 15 predicted proteins | sample MTBNYHSulfiMetaG_FD_62988 | JGI IMG/M metagenome (GOLD analysis project Ga0068714, IMG submission 62988) | Enrichment culture microbial communities from rom New York Harbor, USA that are MTBE-degrading - MTBE-NYH (New York Harbor Sulfidogenic)... | ecosystem: Environmental > Aquatic > Marine >... | reverse complement strand
GCGTGCCATCCTCGTCCAGCCCGAGGGGGGGACTGTCCGCCTTACCGCACGTCTGCTGAGGCCTGCGTCTTGAAGAACGAGGCCTCGAGGACGAGCGGGCAATCGAGCCTCGGCAAGCAAACTACGCCGATGGCCTATTATCGGCAATCGCACACGTAGGCATGACATCTGACAGCCTTTGGAGAACGCGCCGCCGGTTTTCGTTGCGACCCGCTGGACATCCGCGAAACGGTGTCGCCACAGGCGAGGAGAACGCGTCCCGTTCAGTCGTCCAGGAGAAAGGTGATGTGGCAGGTCACCCGGTACTCCTGGATCGTGTTCCGGCTCACCATGGCGGACTGCTTCAAGATATCGATGTGGGTGATATTTCTGAGGGTTCTACCGGCTCGGGTCAGGGCCTGATCAAAAGCCTCCTTGAATCCTAGCGAGGAGATTCCAATCACTTCTGTAACGCGGGCTACCGGCATGGTCGCGCCTCCTGTCCGGCGAGCGCAAAGCGCCCCCTGCCGGGCCCCGTCTAGCCCGTGTCCTTGCGGACGTGCTCGGTCGAGTCCGGCGACCCGGGCTCGTCCCTGCATGCGGCGCCTCTTCTTGCCGGAAGCCAAAAGGTTTGGTTTCTTCTCCCTTCCCAGGGGTCCCCGGTGGACCCGGTCGTCCGCCGTGCTTCCGCAGGTTCCGCGACGCGCCGTGGGCGGGGACGCCGGCCCTTCCGACGACGGGTGTCCAAGGCGCACCGATGCAGCGCTCGTCCCCTTCGAATCAGGGGGCCGGTTCTGCCAGCGTCTCCTGAAAGGGGGGGAGGGCACGCAGGTTCTCGTGGACGGTCTCCAGAGCCGGGATCCCGGCTCGGCCCCCCAACGCCTCGCAGTTAAGAGCCGCCGCTACCGTGGACCAACGAAGCCTCTGTTCAGGGGGCCACCCCTGCAGGAGCCCGTAGAGATAGGCCCCGTGGAAGACGTCTCCCGCCCCGGTCGTGTCCGTGACGCGCACCGGCAGTCCCGGGAGAAACACGGGTGTATCTTCCCACAAACTCACCGATCCCCGTTCCCCGAGGGTCACGGCCACCAGGGCAGGACCCCGATCCTTGAGGTGGCGAAGGACGTCCTCCACCGGCCGCCCCGGGGCCATCTGCCGTGCGAAGGTCTCCGAGCCGATCAGGTGGTCCGTGTGAGGAATCAGGTCCGTGATGCCCGGCTTCATTGAGCCGGCGTCCAGGACCACGGGCACCCCTGCATGGCGAGCCTTGCACGCCAGGGCCAGGGCCGCCTCCGGAAACGACCCGTCCAGGTGCAGGACCCCGAGGCCTTGCAAGAAGGCGTCCGGGACCTCGCCGGGTTCAATCCCCGCAGCTTCCGGCCCGCTCCAGAAGATGTTTCTCCTTCCTGTTCGACGTTCCACACAGATGAAGGCCAACTGGCTATGGCCGGTCTCCCGCAGGACTGTGGAGGAGGTGTCGATCTTTTCGCGTCGCAACCCTTCCAGGATCTTCGTGCCGGCCCGGTCGCGGCACACCACGCCCGCAAACCGCACGGCGACCCCCCAGCGGGCCAATACTACGAGAGCCGTGGCCACGGGACCTCCTCCCTGCACGGTACAGTCCCGGTAAGGCGTCTTGGAGTCGGGTGGCGGAAAGACGTCCACGGTGAAAAGAATGTCCAAGGAGCACTGCCCCAGCCCTGCGGCGACAAGTGGCGAGCGGGTGGCGTGGACACGGTCGCGCTCGGACTCAGCGGTTTTGGGATACGATACCATGGGTAAGGAAGCACGGACTCGTCACGGGTCAACGGACTTGAGAGAACATCCCCAATGGAACAAGGCGCTTTTCGGGGCCCCAACGACCCGGGCGGTCTTGCCTTCCTCCACCAGGACCTCGAGGGACCCCACCCGGCTCGTGAGGGAGTCGGAGCCCCGCCGCATCCGGTACTGAAGGTTCAGGTGATGGCGCCCCTGGGGGAGCGCCTGTTCAAAGATGACCGCCTGTTGTCCGCTGGCCAGTACGGGAGGGGGATCCAGGGGGATCTTCTGCCCGTTGATCAATACGTCCACGACTTCCAGGGAGTCTGCGAAAAACGGATCCAGCGTGTTGTGAAAGGTGATCTCGAGACGGGTCTTGCTATTCAGGGCTTCCTGTCTCCGCCTTTCCTCCTGGATCCGGGTCTGCCGCTCGGTTTCCTGCCGGTAGGCATTGCGGCTTACGACGATGAGCTTCTCCCGCAGGCTGTCCCCTGGGTTCACGTGAACGGTCTTCCCGGAGAACTGGCTGCTCAGGCAGTTGAGTTCTTCCCGTTCGGTCTCGTCCTGCACGTTCATGGAGAAGATGATCAGTTGCACGGAGTCCGTCAGGACGGGAAAAGGCGGGCCATCGCAGAAAGATTGGCCGTCGGTATCCGCTCCGTCGGTGATGAGGATCAGCAGCTTGCTGTCTGCTGTGTCGGGAAAATCGTGCAACGCTTTCTGCAGGTGTTCGGGTAGGGGCGCCCTGCCCCGTGGGTTGAGCCGCGCCAGTTCCTCGGGAAAAAGATCTCGGGTTTCGGTCCGCACCTGGATTCTCAGGCCCGGGTCGTCCGGTTCCCCCTCCGTACCGGGTGGGAGCGGGTAAACACGGAGGCCCATGGCAACGTCCGCGGGCAACTCCCGGCTGACCTCTTCCACGGCCTCGGCCATGAGGACCGTTTTCGGTGTGCCGTTCATCGCAGCCCACATGCTGCCGGAGCGGTCCAGGAGAAACGCCAGATACAGGTCGCACGAGCCGGTCCCGGACAGCGCTTGGAACACCAGCAGGAAAAACGCCAAGGCAAGGACCGGGTGAAGGGGGGAGCGGTTCATGACGCCCTTTTGGGTCGCCCCCGTTCGGGGGAGGTTCATATCTTCTTGTAGAGCAGCAAGCCGAGAACCATGAACAGAAAACTGCAACTGTTCAGGACGACCTGGAACCCAATGGAAAAGGAAACGATCCAAATGTCGATGCGCAACGGAGGGTCCAAACCGAAGCGGATGCTTTTTGCAACGGCGTCGTGCAGGGTGCCGTCTGGAAGCAGGGCTCCAACGAAGATCCCCACAAGGTTTCCCAGGATGCCGGAAACGATCAGCATCAGGAGCCCGATTCCCAGGTGGCGCTTCTTTTCATCACGAATGAGCATGGTTGGTCTTTCTACCCTCTACTGCCTGGAAAAGAAATAGAAAACAGAAAAAGAGTGCTTTGAAAACTGAATCCGGAGACCCGAGAGCACCTTTCTGATATCACAACCCCGCAGAATTGAAAAGGGCGTGTTACAGGGAACCTGGGGTGAAGCATGGAAAATGGACAATGGCAAGAAAACGAAAAGAAACACTTGACAACTTAACGCGATGCGTTATAGTTAAGTGTAATAACGCAGCGCGTTGTAATCGCGTTCGGCTCCTCTCCCGCTTTTGAAATCGAGAAGGGGGAAGGGGGGTGAGCGTCCAGTAAACCCAAGGAGAAGATGGAGGGCAGTGCCATGACGAAATCCAGAAAAGGGGTCAAAACAGGGGGACTCACAGAGAGAATCAAGGATGGTTGGGAGGGATCCATGCGGTCTCTGGAGCGGATCGAAGCGGAAGGGGAGCGGTTGTTGAAGAGCGTGGCGGAATTTGCGGAGCGATACGTTCCCGAACCGCACAGGAAGGCGGTGGAAGAACTTGCAAAGGACGCCGTGAAGTACGTAGGCCAACTCAACGCGAGCATGGAGGAAAATGCCAAGAAGCTGGTGGAGAAGTTGAACGTCCCCACCCGGAAGGAACTGGACGAATACAACAAGAAAATTCACCTCCTGATCGAGGAGAATGTTCGGACCCGGATTGAGAAGCTGAGAGTTCCCTCCGGAAAGGAACTGGACCAGATGGGCAAGCAAATGAGAAAGAACGTGGAGGAGCAAACCCTGAAAGTTCTCGGCCGCCTGAACATCGCAACGAAGAAGGACGTGGACTCGGTGGCCCTGGAAGTGAAGAAGCTTCGCAAGGACGTGAGCGCGATCCGAAATCCTGTTGCCGCGTCCAAGGGCACGGCTTCCAGGAAGAAGACCTCAAAGTGAGGGGAAAGCCTTCGCGCACCCGAGGATCTCCCTGGTTTGGAGAACAGGAAGAATCCGTCTGCAGGGACCCGGCCCCTCAAGCATCGGATCGGACTTCGGGGACGGAGAGGGGACCCGACCGCTCCGTGTGGCTCGGGACCAACCCCGAGTCCGGTCCGATGACGAGCACTGTGCCTTTCGTCGATTGGCCTGCGGGCAGGGAGGCTTCTTGTTCCCAGGTACCCGAAGCTCTTTTCGCGGAAGGCATCGGCCGGCGTCGGTTGTTTCCCGTGGTCGCGAAACCGGTGCCCTGCTGAACAACATCCAAAAGAAGGACGCCGGCACGTGGCCGCCGCGGGGGCCATGATGCCGGCTTCGCGTCTGAGGACCGTGCGCAGTGCCCCGTCAGGGGGCGGGTTGATTCGCCTGCTGAATCGGTCCACCTGGGAGGACCGTGCAACCCCGCTGCCACGTACAGGGCGCTGCGAAAGGCTGAGAGGGGAGCCGACCCCCTGGATGTCGGTTCACGCTCGAAGCATGAGCCGGGCACCTTGCACCTCGAGGGCGGCCTGTTGCGACCGAACAGAATGCGTTGGATGGACGCTCCTGTGAAACCGATCCCCACCCGTTGAAGGCGCACAACCGCCGGGTCGCGCTCTTGGCGTGCATGGCTCCAGGCGGTTCGTCTGACGTCTCGAGACCTCCCATGAATGAGAAGGGCTCATTTGGGCCCGGAATCGCTCGCGCCGTGGGGGCCGGCATCTCCGCTCCCTTCCTACCTCTTCTTGCCTGGCGCGTGCGGTGCTTGGGTGCCTCGAGGCACCTTGCGACGCCGTTCGGAGAGCTTGCATGTACAGGGCGCGTTGACTCCGAACCCGGAAAGCGCCCCTTTCGACCGGGCGCGTGCGGACAGAATCCAAAAAACGTGCATCCAAAAGAAACAGGGATGCGGGCAGGAGAAGATGCGGGGGGGGGTGACACGGGAGTATGAATCCACGCGGAGGTGAGACCCATGGAGAAGGGTGAGCAACGGCGCGAAACGGCATGCTCACGGTGCATGCAGCCAATGTCTGGATTGTCAGGATGAGGACCGCATGTTCTTTGAAGGTGACGGCCCTTGTTCGGCGCGGGTTTCGCCCTTCACCTTCAATCTGCGCAAACGGCCTTCAACGCTGTCTCTGGGCACCGCAAAACATTGCCTTTGCCGTAGCATCCCCTGCACCGAGTGCGAGCTATTCAAGGCCTGACCCCTCCCGACGACTTCCGGTGGACCGAACGTACGGGGAAACCCTCCAGGGAGGACGGCCCTTTCTCGTGCTGTGGGGAGCGTATCAGCGCCCGGAGAAGGGAGCGGAACCGAACCGGCCGCACAGATGCATAGATGTGCTCCGGACAGGACACTGCGCGTACCGGGCACGCAGCCGGTGGCGAGTTTGCACTCCTTGAGGTAGACTCCCAACCCATCGACCCCAACGCGGAAGGGAGGCGTATGGCGCCGGAGGTTCCGAGCCCGAAGTGGATTGCCTGGGAGATCACCGGAAGATGCAACCTGAACTGCATCCACTGCCGATCCTCCTCGGCCATGGACAGCGATTCCGGAGATGTGTCCACCGCGGAGGCCCGCGGCTGGATGGATCAGCTCGCGGCGTTTGGTTCGCCAGTGGTGGTCCTTTCCGGTGGGGAACCCTTGCTGCGGGAGGACTGGCAGGAACTGGCGAGCCATGGGAGCGAACAGGGGCTCCGGGTGTGCCTGGCCACGAATGGAACGCTGGTGGACGAAGCGGTCTGCGATCGTTTCCTGCGAGCGGGAATCCGGATGGTTTCTCTATCCTTGGATGGATCTACCCAGGCCATCCACGACGATTTTCGTCGCCAGCCGGGGGCCTTCCAGGCCGTGCTCCACGCCGCGGGACTCTTGCGGCGTTTCCAGATTCCCTTCCTGATCAACTCCTCCTTCACGCGAAGAAACCAAGGGGATATCCCGGGCGTGTACCGGCTCGCCAAGGAGCTGGGAGCTACGGCCTGGTACATGTTCATGATCGTTCCTACAGGGCGTGGGGAGCAGGCAACGGGTGAATTGATCTCCGCAGAGGATTATGAAAAGATTCTCAACTGGCATTACGAGCAGGAACGGCAGGAGAACGAGATCCTGATGCGCCCCACCTGCGCCCCGCACTATTTTCGAATCGTGCGGGAGCGGTCCCGTCGGGACGGCCTGGCGTGGAAACCCCGCAGCCTCGGATTCGCCACCGGTGTTGCCAAGGGATGCCTTGCCGGCCAACACATCGCGTTCATCGATCGGTTCGGCCGGGTGAAGCCTTGCAGCTATTTCCCCTTGTCGGCCGGGTCCCTGAAGGAGACGTCGTTCCGAGACATCTGGGAAGGGTCCCCGCTGCTGCGGACACTGCGGGATCCCGCCGGGTACGAGGGCAAGTGCGGGGTGTGTGAGTATGTGCACGTTTGCGGGGGCTGTCGGGCACGTGCATCGGCGATGAACCAGGGGAATTTCCTGGCCGAAGAACCCTTCTGCATGTATGTTCCCGGGAAACATCCTAGGGATGTGGATCCCGGGACAAGGGGTGGTCCATGAAGGTGCTTCCGAGATTCCTCCGTGCGTGCCGGTCCGAGCCCGTGGACCGGGTACCGGTCTGGTTGATGCGGCAGGCAGGTCGGTATCTCCCCGAATACAGGAAGCTTAGAACGATCCACCCGTTCTTGGAGATGTGCAAGACCCCGGCGTTGGCCGTGGAGGTGACGTTGCAGCCGGTGGAACGCTTCGGCATGGACGCCGCCATCCTGTTTTCCGACATCCTGCTCCTTCTGGAAAGCATGGGTGCCGAGCTTCACTTCGACGAACAACGGGGCCCTCGCGTGAGGTGCGAAGGGATCCGGGAAGGCGCTGTCCACGGGCTGCGAGTCCCGGATATGGATCGCCAGTTGCGGTTCGTCCTGGAAGCGGTGAAACAGTTGCGGGAGGCCCTGCCAGAAGACGTGGCGCTGATCGGTTTCAGTGGGGCTCCCTTCACCTTGGCCACCTACCTGATCGAGGGCGGGACCTCGCGCACCTTCTTCGACACCAAGACGTTTTTGTACCGGAATCCCGCCTCGTTTCATGGGCTGATGGGGAAGCTTTCGGAGGCCGTGGAGGTCTACCTCCTGGCCCAGATCGAGGCCGGTGCGCAGGCCATTCAGCTGTTTGACACCTGGGCCGGGATCCTGTCGCCGGACGACTACCGGGAATTCGTGCTGCCGTACATGCAGCGGATCCTGGGGGGGCTCCCGGCGGACCGAGCGCCCACGATCCATTTTTCCCTGGGCGCGTCCACCCTGCTGGACGAGATGAAATCCCTGGGGGCGGGGGTTCTGGGCCTGGACTGGCGGATCGACCTGGGAGTAGCCAGGGGGCGGCTCGGGCCATCCAAGCCCGTTCAGGGAAACCTGGATCCCCTTGCCCTATTTCAGCCCCGTGAAACCCTTCGGGCCACCGTGAGCACGATGCTCCGCAAGGGCGCTTCCATGCCCGGCTACATCTTCAACCTGGGGCACGGAATCCACCCCCAGACCCCCTTGGAGAGCGTGTACGACCTTGTGGAGGGGGTGCACTCGTTTCCCGTGGCCGGGACGGCAGAGGGTCTGTCCGTATGAGCGGTCATAGGGGGGGGATCGCACTCCTCAACATGGGTTCTCCGGCATCGCCGGAGGATACGCGCGGGTTCCTTTTTCGGTTGTTCACCGACCCGGACATCTTTCGGTTTCCCGGCGGGAATCTGCTGCGGCCCCTGTTCGCCGCACTCATCGCCACGCTGCGCGCCCCACGTGTGCGTCGGCGGTACGCGGCCATCGGCGGGGTCTCCCCCCTGCTGGAAATTACGCGGAAGCAGGCCGCCTCGCTGGAGACCGCACTCCAGGCGCGCGGGGTCCCCATGCCCGTGGAGGTCGGCATGCGCTACAGCCCCCCGGATTCCCGCCAGGCGGTGAACGCGTTGGCGGGGCGGGGTGCCCGGGAGATCGTGGGGGTGCCCCTATACCCTCAATACAGCGGCACGACCACCGGCTCTTCCCTGCGTGCGCTCCGGGATGCCGTGGCTGCTGTCTGCCCCCCGATTCCCATCCGGGAGATCCGGTACTGGTTCGACGACGAGGGCTACCAGACGGTGATGGCCGCGCGCATACTCGCCGGGTTGGACGCTCTCCGGGGAGAGGCCGGGATCGGGGTTCTTTTTCTGGCGCACAGCATCCCGGAACGGTTTGTGCGGGAGGGCGATCCATATATCGACCAGATCCAACGAACCGTTGCTGGCGTTTCGAGGATTCTCCTGGATCGGGGTGGGGGGGGGAGGCCGGAGTTCCTTGCGTACCAGGGGCAGGTGGGGCCCGTGCGATGGGTGGGACCTTCCGTGAGGGAGGTCCTACAGAGGATGATCCAGCAGGGGGTCCGGGGGGTGGTGGCGGCCCCGGTGAGCTTTGTTTCCGACCACCTGGAGACGCTGTACGAGATCGATCTGGAGATTCGGGCCGTGGCACAGGGTATGGGCATGAAGTCGTTTCATCGCATCCCTTCCTTGAACGCAGACGAGGATTTTATCGGCGCCTTGGCGGACCTGATCCTCAGAAGGGTCGGTTCTTCTTGACGGATCCAGGGGCCGCAACCTTCCCCGGACAGGACACGAGTCGATGAAGCTGATTGTGATCGGGGGAGGCATCTCGGGGTTGGCCACGGCCTTCCGATTGAAACAGACGTTCGCCGCTCGCCGCAAACCGCTGGAGCTTCTTCTCCTGGAGACCGAGGATCGGTTGGGCGGCAAGATTCGTACGGAAGCCACCCGGGGATACCTCATGGAATGGGGGCCCAACGGGTTCCTGGACAGCAAGCCCGACACCGTGGAACTGTGCCGGGAACTCGGCCTCGACGACGAGTTGCTCCCGAGCCGGGACGCGGCGCGAAAACGGTTCATTCTTTCCCGGGGAAGGCTCCACCGGGTGCCGGAAAATCCGGTGGCGTTCTTCCGCTCCCCCCTACTTTCCCTCGCGGGCCGGGTTCGCATCGTGAAGGAGTGCTGGGCCCCGGTGACGCCAGGGAATCTGGACACCAGCATCGCGGAGTTTGGCCGCAGGCGGTTGGGTCGGGAGGCCATGGAGCGTTTGCTGGACCCGATGGTCTCGGGCATCTTTGCCGGGGATCCCGCCGTCATGAGCCTTGCGTCGTGCTTTCCCAGGATCGCAGAGCTGGAACGGGAATACCACAGCCTGCTTCGCGCCATGGTGGCCCTAGCGCGGCAGCGGAAGGGGAACGGGGCGGCGCAGGGGGTGGAAAGCGGATCGCCGGGGAGTGGGCAACCATCGAAGCCTCCCCGGGCCGGGCCCGCAGGCCCGGGCGGGACGCTCACCTCGTTCCGGGGCGGTATGGTTCGCCTGGTGGATCGGCTCGCGGGAGTCTTGGGACATACGGCGATCACGGGCACACGCGTGGACAGGATCCTCCCCGGGCCTGGGGAGAGGCCGGGCAAGGGCTCCTACCGGATTCTGTGTCGGCGGCAGGGCGGGCCGCTGGAGTTGCATGCGGATGCGGTGGTGCTGGCCACCCCGGCGTATGCGGCCTCGTGGATCCTTCAGTCGTTGGACCCGGCGGTCGCGCGGTTGCTGCTCCAGATCCCTTATTCCCCGGTTGCCGTTGTGGGATTGGGTTTCGATGCGCGCTGCGGGCCCGGTCCATTGGATGGGTTCGGCTTCCTGGTGCCTCACGAGGAGGGGTTGCCCCTTCTGGGCTCGCTGTGGACATCGAGCATCTTCTCGGGGCGTGTCCCGGAGGGGAAGCAGCTGACGCGAAACATGGTGGGCGGTTGGAGGAACGGCTGGGTTCTCGCTCGGGACGATGCCGAACTCCAGGAGAGGGTTCTGGACGTGTTCGAAACGGCCTTGCAGGCTCGAGGACAAGTGGATTTCCTCCGGGTCGTTCGGCATGCCCGGGCGATCCCGCTTTATACGGTGGGGCATGAAAACCGTTTGCGGGAGATCGGCGCTCGGATGGAGAGACATCCGGGGGTCTACCTGACGGGAAACGCCTACCGGGGTGTGGCGCTGAACGACTGTGTGCGGGAGGCCCGGGTCATGGCCCGGCGTGTGGTGGAGGACCGGGTGGGGCGACCCCCGGGGGGGGAAGAAGCGGATGACGCGTAGCGACTGCGAAGCGAAGCGGGGTGCGTGGAGCCTGGTGCGGCAGACGGGCACCGTGTACCATCCTCAGGGGCGTGCGGTCCGGTACTGGTTGTGCGGGGAGGCTGGCCCGGTCTTGCTCCTGTGCAACGGGCTCTGGAGCGGGCCGGACGCCTGGGGACCGCTGGTCGCCCGTTTCCACGGGTCGCACCGGCTGCTGCTCTGGGAATACCCGGGGCAGGGGTTGTCTTCCGCATCGGGGTGCCCAGGGCTCAATGGCGTTCGTGCCCTGGCCGAGGATGCCTTGCTTGTCCTGGAGGGGGTGGACATCCAGCAGGCGGTCGTGATGGGCCAGGGTGTGGGTGTTCAGGTCGCAGCGGAGATGACGGCCGTGGGTCCGGAACGGGTGGTGTGCATCGTGGGGCTCTGCGGTGCGCTGGAGGGGCTCCTGTCCCGGTTCATCCCGCGTGCCCTGGACCGGGTCCTGCCGCGGGTGGTCCATGGCCTGATGGCGCCGGCGGGGATTCCCGCATGGAAGGTGCTACGGGCCTTGGATTCCGCTGGCGGGTCGATGTCTGGGGGAGACCGGAAAACGGGCGAAACCTCGAGCAAACGTCTCGCGGAAGGCGGGTCCGGGTACGTCCAGACCCTCTGCCGAACCGATCCGCAGGCAGGCCTGCGCCTCCTGTCCTCCATGCTGTTCTATCGAAGAATGGGACGCGTTGTCGGGAAGGAGACACCGCTCCTCCTGCTGGCCGGCGAACGGGATCGCTTGGTGTCGCCGACACGCTCCCGTGAGATGGCGCGCCTTGTTCCCGGTGCCCGCGTGGAGTTCTTAGCGGGCTGTTCGCACCGTGCTCTGCAGGAGGATCCGGAGTTGGTGGCACGGCACGTGAGGTCGTTTCTCCTGGAGCACGGGCTTGCCTGAACGGAGTCCCTCTTCGTCCCCTCGGCCATCCCTGTGAACGTTCCCTCATCGTCTGCACGTTGCAGAGCGGGACGGAACCGGCGCTGCCATGGAAGGTAACGGATGAACCCGCCCACTTTGGATTCCTTGAACCCCTGGCGATGTCGGGTCTCTGTGCAGGAGGCCGGCGTACGGCTCGACCGGTTTCTCATCGAAAGGGTGTCCGGAGCCACGCGGGGGGACGTGGTTGGGTGGATCGATTCCGGCCGGATACGATGCGACGGGCGGCCGGGCCGAAAGGGGGACCGTCTGCGCCCGGGCGTCCTGGTGGAGGTGGACCCTCCGTCGCCCCGGCCGGGGGGAACGGTCGAGCCCGAACCGGAACTGGACCTGCCGGTGCTTTGGGAGGATTCCTGGCTGGTGGCCCTTTCCAAACCCAGCGGAGTCCCGTCCCATCCTTTGCGTGGAAAGGAAGGAGGCACCGTGGCCAACTTCCTGGCGGCCCGCTACCCGGAAATGCAGGGCATCGGTTACTCCCCGGTGGAGATGGGGCTGCTTCACCGCCTGGACCGGGATACCTCCGGGGTGATCGTGGCGGCACGGACATCCATGGCCTTTGAACAACTCCGCAAGCAGTTCCAACAGGGGCGGGTGGTGAAGGTGTACCTGGCGGTGGTGCTGGGATGTCCAGGGGCCGAGGGGATCGTTTCCCTGCCCATCGGGAGCCGGGGGAGGCGGGAACGGAAGGTGATCGTGTGCGCGGAGCCGGGCGTCCATCGGAAACTCCGTTCGGCGTATCCGGCGGAGACGGCCTACCGCAGAATCCGGACGGGGAACGGATGCAGCCTGGTGCGCCTGGTGATGAGGACCGGCGTCCGCCACCAGATTCGGGCACACCTGAGTCACCTCGGGCATCCGGTGGCCGGGGACGGCTTGTACGGACCGGGAAGCGGACCGTCTGGGGGCTTGATCCCTCCTCCCCCTCGGCAACTCCTGCATGCGTCGGAGATCCGATTCGTTCACCCGGAGGACGACCGCCGCGACGTGCGAATCCTTTGTCCCCTGCCCGCGGATTTCCGGGCCAGCGTACAGGCGTACGGGCTGGGTGGCCCTGACGGTGTCGGGAAACAGGACGAGGGAGCGGTGGCCTAGCAGGCCGTTCAAAAAGGTCCGTCTGCTGCGTTGCGCTCATCCTTCGTCGGTCAACGTACCTCCGAAGTACGCCTCCCTCCTCAGGATTTCGCGCGCCTTGCATCCGGCACCTTCTGAACGGCCTGCCCGAGGTGAATTCTTCAACGGGCTGCTAGACGTTTCCCTCCTTCGGCTCCAGACAACCGGTTCCCCTTGCGACCGCTTTCGTCTCTGGGGGGACACTTCTCTTTCCGGACGCTGGATCCCGTCAGTCTGTGGCGCCTGGTTACGCCGAACCCGTGAACCAGCCACGCCTGTTGCCGTTCGCCCCTTCGCCGAGTGAAAACCCTTGTGCTTCAGGTTGTAATTCGGTTATCGTCTTGGTGTAAGGATTGGACGGTGCCTGTGCACTCCTCGTACGGAGTACCGAACATGATCCTCCCTGGCCGAAATCGCCCGTTTGCCGCCTGTCTTTCCGGGTCCGGTTGCATCGTGGTTCCCTTTTCGGGTTTCGGCTTTCGTGCGTCCACGGGGGGGGGCCAGATCGTGTACCCGCGGGGGAGGATTTCCCTGAAAGCGGTCTTTCCGGCTGCCCGGGGTCGGGGGGAGCGGAGTTGACGGTTTGGTAGGCAGGGGTCAGGGTCAACCACAATCCGAACGAAGGGAGGTCGCCATGGGCGTCCAGAGTATTCTGAAGGGGCACGAACTTTTTCGGAACCTGAGCGTGGAGGAGGTGGATCGGATCAGCGGATTCTCCGAGGTGAGAGGGTTCAAGAAGGGCGATACGCTGTTCGTGAAGGGCCAGAAGGCCGACCGAGTCTTCCTCCTGCAGAAGGGGGTGGTGTATCTCCGACTGCCGGCCAATCCGGAGGAGTTTCGGATCGTGGTGGACAAGCTGGAAAAGGACGACCTGTTCGGGTTGTCTCCCCTGCTGGGTTCGGAGCTGTACACGGTGGAGGGCCAGTGTGCGCAGGACTGCGAGGTGCTGGCCATCGATGCGCAGAAGTTCCGGCAACTTCTGGAAGCCAGTTCGGCGTCCGGTTTCTACATCATGAGCGAGGTGGCCAAGGTCTATTTCGAGCGGTATGCGGAACTGCTCAAGCGGTTGCAGAACATCGTGCTTCAGATCCCGCTGATCCCCTGAACCGCGGTGTGGATGGAGTGGACCCGGTCTTTCGGGGGGCGGATCGGCACGCACCCCAGGTGCTATTCACAGGTACCTACCGGCATGTAGACGGTGATGTGGACCGGGGTGCCGACGGCCAGTTGGGCTCCGGGAAGGGGTCTCTGTGCGATGACCCTGCAGTGCATGCCGGTCAGCTTGAAGTTCACGGCGAGTTCGGTCCTGACCACCGGGGTCAGTCCTGCCCCTTCCAGCTGAGTGACCGCCTGCAACCGGGTCAGGCTGAAGAGATCCGGGACATGGATCGGGCCCGGGTGAAGGCGTTCCAACGGCGTGGAGGGCGCCGGGTCCGTATGGACCGAGGCCCGGTCCCGGCTGCACGCCGGGCCTGCGAGGAACAGAATCAAGACCAGAATCCCCCCCCGTGTCACCGCAGGGACCGTACCCGGACGTCTGCGCATCTTCCTGCCCTCCTCCTGCCCGAGCGAACCCTGTTTCCCCACGAGGCCACCTCGTTGCGGATCCGGCGGACGCCAGCCTCCGATGGGTGCCGAGTGCCGAGGAGTATAGAGGAACCCTGTTTTTCCTGTCAATGATACCGTCATGTCCCTGCCCGGTCCGCTGTTGCCCACGGTCCGGGCATATGGTATACGTCTGAGTCCAACCATGCCCGTCCGACACCGGAGAAGGAGAAATCGTATGAAAGTCTGTCGCCTTGCCGGATGGTCGGCCGCTGCCTGTTGGGTGGCCCTGGTGGTGGGGGCCTGCACGTCCACGTCGCTTTCCGGCCGCAAGGCCGACGACCTCACCTCCGGGGGCTTCCGGAAGATCGTCGTGCTGGGGTTCTTCAATTCCCCGGAGGACCGGAAGGTCTTTGAAACCCGCGTGGCCCGGGCCCTGTACGGGAAGGGGGTCAACGCGGTGTCGAGCTTGAATGTCCTGGAGCACGATGTCCGGTACACGAAGAACGAAATGGGGGAGATCTTCACCCGGGAAGGCTTTGACGCCGCCCTCATCCTGAGGATCTCCGACGTGCAGGAGGTCCGGACCGACATCCCGGAGAACACCTACTTCCCCTTGGAGCCTTTTGTCTACTCCTGGTACCCGTACTGGATGGACGGCATGGGCCTCATGATCCGGGGGGGGTACCACGAGAAACACGACGTGGTGCACATGGAGAGCGGGCTGTTCTCCCTGGAGACGGAAAAACGGGTCTGGATCGGCCAGTCCGATACGAAGCGAATCCAGTCCGTGGCCG
>Ga0068714_10004899_pt1 | contig 14604 bp, 16 predicted proteins | sample MTBNYHSulfiMetaG_FD_62988 | JGI IMG/M metagenome (GOLD analysis project Ga0068714, IMG submission 62988) | Enrichment culture microbial communities from rom New York Harbor, USA that are MTBE-degrading - MTBE-NYH (New York Harbor Sulfidogenic)... | ecosystem: Environmental > Aquatic > Marine >... | reverse complement strand
CCCCGGATCTGAAAAGGATTTCACCCATGAGAATGAACCCCGGCAGGCAGACGAGGACGAAGTTGTTGACGAGCCCCATGCACAAGGAGGCCATCATGTTGCCCACAGGGTACCGGGTGAAAACCGCCATGGCCACGATGCCGACCAGACCGATTCCCACCCCGATCCAGATGCCGGTCAACAGGATAAGCAAAAGCGCGCCGAAAAGGAGCACGACCAGTTCGATTTCAGTCATGGTCGGAGTTCTCCCCCCTGAGAATTCCGGTCAGCCGATCAAGAAAGATACCGACGAACTGAAGGGTAAAGAGGCTCAGGCCCAGGAAGGCGACTCCCCAGATGATGTAGAGGGGAGGATCGAGTTCACTCAGCCCCCGGGCGCCGGTCTCGTAGTTCGAGACGGCGCCTTTAAAGACATAAACCGAAAGGAAGGCAAACAGACCCGCTCCGAAAAGAGCGTGGACCAGCTCCAGGCAATTCCTGGTTTTCCTGGACAGGCGAGCGGTCAGGAGCTGCACCCGCACGTGCCCGTCCGTTTGGAGGGTGTAGGCCATGCCCAGGAAAATAAAGCCCACCAGGAGCCACGATGACATCTCAAAGGCCCAGAGAAATGAAGAGCCCCAGAAGGTTCTTCGGGCGATCTCGGCCAGGACCAAGAGCACCAGCAGGCCTCCGAGCAGCGAGGCCAGGTAGGCCGCCCAGCGGCTGACCCGGTTGATGGCCGCACTGGCTCTTTCAATGCCGTTCATTTCGGGTTCCTCTTTCCTCCAGCGCTGTCACCTTTCACCCAGCCCTGCCGCAGCGGCCGGGTTTGACTCGGAATACTTACTTGATCAGCCCGCCCTGTTTGAGGATCTTGTCGGCCAGAGGGCCCGTGTCCTTGGCCCACTCGACCCACACCTCCCGAGCCGCCGTCCTGAACTTATCCAGGACCGGCTCGGGCATGTCGGTAAGGACCATCTTGTTCTGACGGTACTTCTCCAGGGCGATTTTGCTCTCCTTGGTGATTTCCTCTTTCATGTGCCGGGAGTAAGCCTCTCCGCTTTCCAGAACGACCTTCTGCACCTCCGGGGGCAGGGATTCGAAGGACGTCTTGTTCACTACCATGAATCCGCATCCGATCACGTACCCGATCATGGTGGCGTGGCTGCACACTTCCCACACCTTGATGTCCGCCGCCGCAGTGAGGCTGTTCGGCATGGCCTGGACGACCCCTCTCTGAAGCGCCGTGTAAAGATCCTCAAAGGGGATGTAGGTAGGCTCGGCGCCGAGCTTCTTGAAAATCATGGAATCCAGCTTTCCCATCACCCGTACCTTGAGACCCTTGAAATCGTCTACGCTCTGGATGGATTTCTTGCCGTAGAAAGCCGTCCTCGGGTACATGACGACGCCGATGAGCTTCATGTTCCACTTCTTTTCCACCACTTCGGAAAGATTGGGAACCAGCACCGTTTGGGCAAAACTGAGGAACTCGTCGTAGGAGAAGAAGGTGAAGGGAAGGACGCACGCTCCGAAAATGGGTTCGGTGCCCGTCGCGTGGGGGGAGGAAAACTCGGCCATGTCCATCAGTCCATCCTTGATGACCTTCAGGTATTCCGGGCTCTTGTAACCGAGAGAGCCGGCGTAGTAAGGCTCGATGAGAAGGTGCCCCCCGCTTTTCTCTTGGATGCGGTTGATGATCCAGGCGACCCCTTTGCCCCCGTAAGACTCGCTGCTGAAGGGCGTGGAAAGCACCCATTTCACAGGCTTGTCGGCCGCTGAACAGAGCACGGGCCCCGACACAAAGCTGACCGCGACCAACAGGGTCGCAATTAGTACGAGAATCCTTTTCGTCTGTTTCATGTTCGTCCTCCTTCGGTGCGTTTCGTTACTCGATAACATGGATGTTCTTCTTGCTGCACATCTCCTTGAGAATCTTCGGCCACACGGTGACGCTCACTTCGCCCAGGTGCGCTTTCCTGAGAAGCAACATGAGAGTGCGGGACTGGCCGATGCCTCCTCCAATGCTGAGTGGGATCTGATTCTCGGCGATAGACCTGTGATAGGGAAGCTCCAACCAGTCCAGTTGTCCGGTGATCTCCAACTGCTTCCTGAGGGTTTCAGCATTGACCCGGATGCCCCCGGACATCAGCTCGTGGCGGCGCCTTGTCACGGGATTCCAGACCAGGATGTCGCCGTTGAGGCCGTGCATGGTGCGGCCTCCTTTTGAAACCGTTTCGGTCACCCAGTCGTCGTAGTCGGCGGCTCTCATCTCGTGCGGATAGCCGTCCTCAAGGGTCCAGCCGATGCCGATGATGAAGAGGGCCGGGTACTTCTGGACCACCAGGGTTTCGCGCTGCTTGCGGGGAAGATCCGGGTACAGGTCCAGGATTTCCTCGGCGTGGAGAAAGGTGATTTCATCCGGGAGGTCGGGATATCGGTCCGTCTTGAGTTGAGGAAAGAGTTCCCGGGCGAACATTTCCGCGCCCTTGATGACCTTCCAGATTTTTCTCACCGAGTCTTTGAGAAAATCCAGGGTACGCTGTTCCGGGGTGATTCGCTTTTCCCAATCCCACTGGTCCACGTAGGCGCTGTGATCGTGGTCCAGGAAGTAGTCCTTTCTCACGGCCCTCATGTCCGTGCAGAGCCCTTCGCCCGCTTCCATCCCAAATTGCTTCAGGGCCATTCTCTTCCACTTGGTGGCCGCCTGAACGATCTGGGCGTCAACCGGATGCTTGTCGTGGTCGTTGGAAATGTGAAACTGGATCGGCGTTCGAGAGCCGTCCCGGTCAAGCATGTCGTTGACGCCGCTTTCGACATCCACGATCAGGGGAACGGTAACCATCATGAGGTTCAGTTCCCTGCAAAGGTTTTCCTCGATGTAGTGCTTCAGTGCAAAGACGGCTTTTTGCGTCTCCTTGGGGGTGAGCAGGGAAGCGTAGTCCTGAGGGAGGATCTTATCCAGTTCCTCGTAGTCGCCGATGCCCGGGCCTGCCAGGTCCGCCTGTTTGTCGTTCAGCACGCTGACCATTCGTCCTCCTTTCATGGGCCATTTCGTTTAAATCAGTCCGCCCAACCGAGAAAAGCAGGCCCGGCCTCTCGAAAAAAACCTGAGTCCTCCGGCAATGCCCGGGACGATGCTCGAACGGGCCCTCAGGAGGGGCCCGATTAATGAGGGTGAGCGACGCCGGAATCCGGGGTGTTGCGGGAATGAGACCCTGGGAAGAGGTTGAATTCTAATTGAAGCTTCCCGGCCGAGTCAAGTAAGCAATTGGTCACCCCTTGACGCCTTTCCCCGGTTCCAATATAGATAGAGAATCCCGAAAAACAGGTTCCAAGCATGGCGGATTTCATCAAGGCCTTTTACGCTTCGCAGGTAGCGTTAAGCGGGTACACGGCGGTGTTGCCGGATATCGAGATTTACTGCGGGATTGAAAGGCATTTCCATCCCAAGTGGAACGGTTGGCCCATCGTCGACGCCCTGAAGTTTGCCGCAAGCGATGAGGATGAGCTCAAGCGCACGCTGGAACAGAACAGGAAGCTCAAGGAGGAAGTGGAGGAGTTTTTCAGGAGCCTTTACTGGGACCGTTTTTTGGGCGATCGAATAGCCGACCAGGAGATCGCGACGGAGCTCTTCCTGTCCTCGACAGAGTTGGGGGTCGGGAGAGCCGTGAACGGCTTTCAAAAAAGCCTCAATGCCCTGAACCCGGGCGATACCGCCTACGCCCGTGTGATCGAAGACGGACGGCTGGGCCCGGCGACGCTTTCGGCCCTGGAGGCCTACCTCGAAAGCGAAGATCCCTCCTTCCTGCTCAAGGCGATGAGAATCCTGCAAGCGCTGCACTACCTGGCCAGGATGAAGAAGAATCCGGGCCGGGATGCCAATGCCAGAGCGTGGCTGGACAGACTGGCCGTGGCGAGAGAAAAGCCGAAACCCGCCCCACCGACGGACTTGAGAATCGAGGACTGAGTTCGCCATGGCCAAGAATCGACGCCTGGAGTTGATCGAGAGCCTTCAAGAAAAGCGCAAATCCCACGTGATCGCCTATGTCCTGAGTGACCGGCCCGGAGCCGAGGGAAGCATCGGTCCGGATGCCGTCGATGAGATGTACCGCCTCGTCTCGGAGCTGAAACCCCTGGGGAAAAAGCCCCTGGATCTGTTCCTTTTCGCTCAACGGGGCGACCTCACCGTGCCGTGGCAGATGGTGGGGATGATCCGGGAGATCTTCGATCTCTTCAACGTGATGGTTCCCCACCGCGCGCACGGGGCCGCCACGATGGTCGCCCTCGGAGCCGATACCCTCATCATGGGCGAGAGGGGGGAACTGAGTCCTTTAGAAGCCTTTGCTCCGGAAGGCCTGCGGTCCGGGGGCCAGGGGCCGCAGGCCAAAGGGCTGGAGCTCGAGGATGCCAAGGCACTGATGTCCCTGATAGAGGGGTTCGGAAGAGTCCGGGAAAAGCAGAGAATCGATGCTTTCCTCCGCGCCATGGACCGAATCGATCCTTTGCTTCTGGGCGGCATGCAGAGATCGGTCGAACAAGCCAAGGCGGACTGTCTGAGGCTCCTCCAAAAGAGACGGCGAGCCTTTACCAAGGGGCGGAACAAGAAAATCGTCAGCCGCCTCTTTACCGATTTCCTTTACCCCCATCGCATCGTCACGCGGTCGGAGGCGGTGAAGAGTCTCGGCCTGAAGCAGGTTCGAAGCGAGGGGAATCTAGAGCCCGCGTTTCAGGAGCTGCTGACGCTCTACCAGGAGGAGTTCATGAGCGGCCGGCCCTTTGATCCCGCATCGGACCTGGAAGTCTCCGGCCTGGAAGAAAAACTTTTTCCGGACCGCAAACTCGCCTATTTGGAGACAACCAAAAGGACGCGCGTCTTCCTCGAAGACCTGAAGGTGCAGAGAATGCGGGAGTCTCCAGTGAATATGCGGCTCGACCCCCAGATCATCCTGCCCTCGCTCCATGGGGTTGCAGAGCTGAAGGAGGAGGACCTGTGGTCTTTCATCGAGGGATGGTTGCAGAGCCACCTTCCAGTGTTGATGGACGAAGCTCTGGTGCGGTTCGGAAAGACGCTGCCTGTTTCCGGGTATCAAAGGATCCCGATGAATCGGCGCTGGGTCGACGAATGAGAACGTTCAGGTTGAGAAGATTCGAGCTGCGGGGTTCCCCGGAAGGTGAACGAAGCGCGGTGTCCGTGCCGCCGCCCTTCTTTGTGAGACCTGTGAAGACGATGGCAGGCACGGGAAGAGTGAGCGGGAAAAAGCTGTCCTGGGATACATCCCAGGACCCTGCGGTGGAGGGGTACCGGGTTTACTGGGAAGTGGGCAACAACGTCGGCTACGGTTCCACGTTCGCCGATGTCGGCAAGGTAACCCTTCTCCTGCTGCCGCACGACCTCCCTTCTTTTCCCCTTGTGTCCGGCCGAATGGAGATCGGGGTCACCTCGGTCAGCAAGAGCGGAAACGAATCCGACATGCGCGTCCTGTCCGCTTATCTTGATTTCGGCAGACCCGAGGCGCCGCGGAATGTGAAAATCGAAAACACCGAGGGGGAAAGGTGATCGGCCAGGACCTCTACGTTTTGGCGCTTGCGCTGGGACTATCGGGTTTCATCGCCTACAAAACCTTTCAGTGGGTGCTATACGAAGAAATCGGCCCCGGGTCGGCCGCCCTGTTTCTTGCCTTTGCCGTTGCGGTATTCTTCGCCGTCAATCACTATGATTTTGGGAAAAGGCTCATCGATCGGCGAGCAAGAAGCGAGGTCGAGGAGAGCGCGATCAAGCGCATGAATGCCGAGCTTCAAAAGCAGGCGGAGACCACGCGGCTTCTTGCCGAATCCGTCCGGGAAGCCTCTGAAACCGCACGCCGGCTCGCCATGGAGGCTGACAAGAACGGACTGGCCGCCCTGGAAACGGCCAAGAAATCTCATGAAAAATCCGGGGAAATCGCCTCGGTCACGGCTTGGGCCACCTGGGAAATCCTCATCGGGGAGTTCGTCGAGATCGAGGACTACCTGAAAAGCTGGGAAGAGAAAAAAGGCCTGAGAAGAGGCTGGGACACGGCACGCTCCCTGGCGGATCTGTCGAAGAGGCTCGACCGGTTTGGCTCGATCATCCCGGAACCCATCAGGACCCTTTACATCGAAAGGCAAAGAAAATACGAGATTCTCAAGAAAATCAAAGAGAGCTCGGAATCCGCCTCCTCCCATCCTGTCGGAACCGGGTTCGACCTGCCTGCACCTCCCAAACTGCCCGCCACATTGGTTACCAACAAAGAGTCCCCTGAGCCGGTCCGCTGAGCAGCGCGCGGCCGGAGCTGGATTCGAAGAATAAAAACAATTCGTGTCCGCAGATTACACAGATTAACGCAGATTTCTCAGAAGGCCAATTATCGATAGGAATCGACACCAGCTTCTTCAAGGCACCCGGGAAAAGACAACGTGAGTGATGACGGTGCCGACCGCTTGCAGGCTCTCGGGACTGCAATGCTCCGGCACATCGTTGTGGGTGTGCCAGAACCGGTTGGTTTCATCCGGATAATTGAAGTCGATGATGTCGATCGTCTTGATACCCGCCTGATTCAAAGGGAGATGATCGTCGAACATGGCTTCCCCCACTTCCGGGGAGAACTCCTTGATTCCCAGTTCACGGGCCTTATTCCACACGAGATCCACAATGTCCGGGGCGAGGCGGATCGAGTTCTGCTCCCTGGGAAGATCCAGAGCCTTGTCCCCCACCATGTCCAGGAGGATCCCGAAACGGGGCCGGTAATCCGGAGGCTTTTCCGCGGCAAAAAAACGCGAGCCCAGGAGGTACATGGACAAGTCCCCTTCCAGTCCATAGTCTTCGCCGTCAAAAAGAACGATGTCGACTCCAAGGGGCGGGGGCGACACCTTCATCAAGTCGGCCAGGTGAAGCAGCACTGCTACCCCGCTGGCTCCGTCATTGGCGCCGGGAATGGGCTGATTCCTTCGCAGGATGTTTTCATCCTTGTCGGCCCGGGGCCGGGTGTCCCAGTGGGCGCACAGGAGAATCCGGTCCTGCAGATCGGGCCGGAAGGAGGCGATCACGTTGGTGAGCCAGAGTTCTTCTCCGTATCCCCGGTGGGTGAAATGCTGCAGGCGAACTCGATCGGCCGACCGGCGCAGCGTCTCCGCCAAAAAATCCAGGCACGCACGGTGTCCACCGGAGTTCGGATTGCGGGGGCCGAAGTCCGTTTGTTTCACGAGATAGTCGAAGGCCGCCTTCCCTCTGAAGGTCGGGATCGGTTGCCCGTGTGCGGCCCACGGGAGCCCTGCGAAGGTAATCATCAGGAGAGACAGGCGAAAGAAGTTTTTCATCATCAGCACGCGGTTTTCGACCAACCCTCATTCCCTCCGGCCCATGACCGGCGCTTTGACGCGGTTATAGGGGTATCTTGACGCCAAAGTGTACCTGTGAGCGCAGAGAGAAAACAACAAAAAACGCAAGAGGCCCCTTTTCGAAGCCAACGCCTGCGGGAAGCCCGCGAGGGGATTGAGATGGGAGATTGCCAAAGCTGCGCAAATCGGTTAATTTGTGGGCCTGAGGATTGATGGCTTCGGACTTTCAGAAGATTGCCACGGCGCTTCGCGCCTCGCAATGACCGTGCGGGGCTTTTTACGAGCCCGTCAGGATTAACCGATATGTCTTTTATTATTCGAAAAGCCCTGGTCGTATACTGCTCTCCGGCCGGAAGCACCGAAAGGGTGGCGCGTGTTCTGCATGGGAAAATCAAGGCCCTGGGTGTTCCTGTGGACCTGATCGACCTGGCCCATGAACCGGACATCGGCTTCATCATCAGCCAGCTACCGGCCGCTCGAGACAATGTCTGCTTTTACATCGGCTCACCCGTGTACGGCGGATACCCCGTCCCGCCGGTGATGGAATTCATCACCCGGCTTCCGAAGGCGGAGTCCGGCTATTCCGTCCCCTTTGTCACCTATGGGGGCGTGACCAGCGGCATTGCCCTGCAGATGATGGGGCGGGCTCTTGAGGAGCGAGGATATCCCGTGCTCGGCGCCGCAAAGGTCATGGCGGTTCACTCCATCATGCTGGAGACGGATTCCCCGCTCGGTCGAGGCCGCCCCGACGGCTCGGATGATCGGATGATCGAAGATCTGGCCTTGACCGTGACTGCCAAACTGAAGCTCGGAACCCCTCCCGGATTGGATCTCTCCGTGCTGGCCTATCAACCTGAGGAAATCCGCAGCCTGAAGGAAAAAAGCGACTTCGAGTCGGCCAAGCGCAACTTTCCTTCCCTGACGGTAAACCGGGAAGCCTGCACTCAATGCGGCCTGTGTGGGGAGGCCTGTCCTGTGGATGCTCTCACCTTTTCTCCCTATCCGGAGATCGGAGCCTCCTGCATTTCCTGCTACAGCTGCCTTCGCCGTTGCCCGGAGGGGGCCATCGCAGCCGACCTCCCGTCGGCCTTTTCCCGCATCCGAGCCGCTGCCGAGAAGTTCAACGAACAGCCTGAAACCCGGATATTCACCTAACTGCACATTGGGCATCGCACATTGAACATCGCACATTGGACGTTGACCTACGACCACTGACCAACGGCAATGACCGGTGACAAATAGGGCTTGATCTGAGGAGCGTTTTCCGTGTAGTAAGAATGGGCAGTGCCCATGCGGGGCGCTCTCAATTCAGGTCATCACGGGGAGGGCTGAAATGCAAAAGCGCAGAAAACTGGGAAGAGGCGTCGCCATGGTAGGCGCCGGCATGTCGAAATTCGCCATGTTCAAGGACAAGGACTCCAAGGATCTTTTTACAGAGGCCTTCAGGGAGATGCTCGCGTCGGTGGACAAAGGAGTGGACCCGGCAGACATCGATGCCCTGTACATCGGGAATTTTTCGAACGACTATTTCGCTCACCAGTCCCACTGGGGCCCCATCATCTCCGACATTATCGGCCACGCGCCGAAGCCGGCCACCAGGACGGAGGGGGCCTGCGCTTCGAGCGCCCTGGCTTTGCGGGAGGGCGTTTTTGCCATCGCCTCGGGATTTTACGACATGGTCCTGGTAGGCGGGGTGGAGGACATGTCCAAGCGAACCACCGAAGAGGTCGCCGAAGGTCTCGCCCTTGCCACCGTCCCCTACGAGGGCAGGGTGGGGTTCACCTTCCCCGGGGTTTTCGGGGCGGTTGCGACGGCCTATTTTGCCAAGTACGGCGCCAACCGGGAACACCTGATGAACGTGACCATCAAGAGCCACAACAATGCCCCTCTCAATCCCAAGGCCCAGTTCCCCATGACCATCCGGGACATGATGAACGCCAAAATGGAAAGCCTGAAGAAAAAGGGCCAGCCGGTGCCGGAGTGGAAAGACGAGAAGGATTTCCTCAGAGACCCGAAGGCCAACCCGGCCGTGGCCTGGCCCATGCACCTGTTCGACTGCTGCCCCATCAGTGACGGGGCAAGCTGCGTGCTCCTGGTGGCTGAAGAGATCGCGAAGAATTTCACCGACGACCCCATTCACGTGGTGGGCATCGGCCAGGGGAGCGGCAGGGGATTCCACGCCAGCGACGACATGACCTATTTCGAAGCCACCCGGTACGCCGCCCAGGAGGCCTACGGGCTGTCCGGCCTCACGCCGAAAGACGTGCAGTTTTCCGAGGTGCACGACTGCTTTTCCATCGCGGAGCTCGTCCACATCGAGGATCTCGGTTTCTTCAAGCCGGGTGAAGGGTACAAGGCCGTGGCGGAAGGCGCCACGAGGCTGGACGGGCCCAAACCCATCAACACGTCCGGAGGGTTGAAGTGCAAAGGCCATCCCGTTGGAGCCACGGGCACGTCCCAGATCTATGAGGTGTGGACCCAGCTCAGGGGAAAAGCGGGCAAGAGGCAGATCCCCATCAAGGACCTGAGGATCGGGGGTGCTCACAACCTGGGCGGAACGGGCGGAACGTGTACCTTCACCATTCTGGAAAGGAGATAGGGCGATGGAACAGAGACCTTTCAGCGATACATCCTACAATCAGTTCCTCAACGAGGAAAAGCTCATGGGGTCGCGGTGCAAAGGATGCGGGGCCACTTACGTGCCTCCTCGCCCTCTCTGCGTCAAGTGCTACAAGCCGGACATGGAGTGGGTGGAGATGAAGGGGACCGGCAAGCTGGCGGCCTTCACGTGCATCACCATCGCTCCCCCTTTCATGATGGCCCAGGGGTACAACCGGAAGAATCCCTACTACTCCGGGGTGGTGGAACTGGATGGGGGAGGCCGCGTGGATGCCCGCATCGACGGCGTGGACACGGCCCATCCGGAGAACATCAAGGTAGGGATGCCGATGAAAGTGAAATTCCTCCATCGGGAAGGGGCCCAAGTGCCCGAAACCTATTTGGCCTTTGAGCCGGCGTAGGTCCTTTTTCTGCCTGGAGAGTCTTTAGGTTAAATGGAAGGCCAAATTCTCGCCCTCGAAATCGGCGAAGCCGAGTTGACAGGGCGAGAGTCGTTCAGATCATCCAACCTTGCGAGCGGGTTGTTCGTCCACGGAAGGTGCCAGGACCAGCGATGAGACGGTGCCTTCTTCCGTCTTGACGTCCATCATGGCACCGCATCGGAAGCACTTGACCGGTCCGGCGTAGTTTTCGAAGATCTTGTGATCCAAATTGACCTCGCAGGCACAGCAAAGACAGGTGATCTTCATCTCCTTGCCCCCTTTCCGTGAAGAGTTCAGCGCAACCGGGTCGTCAATGATCTCCCCAAAAAAAACTCCTGGAAAACGGCTTGCCGTTTTCAGGAGTGTGCCGAGCCGATCTCCAGAAGATCCTCCATGTCAGCCTCCTCCGAAGGTAAGCAGGATTTCGATGCGTTTCGGATTATGAAACAAAAAAAGGGGGGAAAAGTCAAGAAGAAATCCGGCTGAGCCTTTCCCGCAAGGCCTTGAGACGCTCCTCGGTGCGTTGGAGGGCATCGAGCGCATCGGCGAGAGTCACTTGTTGAAAGGTTACTTGATCTCCGGGCTTGACCTGTCCCAGCAAGGGAAGGTCCGCGCTGATGACGGTGGCGATTTTTCGGTAGCCCCCGGTGATGGTCTCAGACAGGATGATGATCGGCTGGGCGTCACCGGGAATCTGAATCGTTCCGGGCGCAACCCCTTCTGAGATGATGGACTCGCCGGTTCCTTTTTCCCGGAGAACAGAAGGCCCGGAGAGCCGAATGCCGGTCCGGTCGGACTGGGAAGAGACCTTGAAGGGGGAACCCAGCAGCACTTCCCTCGAAGCTTCGGGGAAATCGCCGTCCTGGGGACCGAAGAGGATCCTGAAAATCCAATCTCTCCCGTAAAGGGGGGTCCATTCGGAGGGCAATGCTCTCTCTCCCAGTTTCAAGAATTTTTCAGGAGAATGGGAAATGAGAACGTCTTTCCTTCTGAGGGGCCTTCCCTCGTATCCTCCGAACCGGGAGGAGAGATTGGTCGATTTGCTTCCCAGAACGGGCCGAAGCGAGATCCCGCCGCCCACGCACAGATAGGCGCGACAGCCGGTATTCGGTCCCTTGAAGTGAAGCACGTCATTTTTCTTCAGAATGTGAGAACGCCAGGTTGCGACCGGCTTCTCGTTGATCGAAGGTCGAAGGTCTCCGCCCCCTATGGCGACGACGATGTCCGCGAGGGATAGGACTTTGAGCCCCATCAGGGTAATTTCCAAACCGGCCTCCTCTTCAGGGTTTCCCGCAAGCAGGTTCGCGATTCTGAGGGCGAAAGCATCCAGGGCTCCGCTCGGGGGGACCCCGTAGCGTCCGAAGCCATACCTTCCCAGGTCCTGGACGGTGGTCAGCGGGCCCGGTTCCAGGACCTCCAGGATTGCTAGGTCTCCCAACGGCCGATCTCCTTTTCCTGAATCGAGAAAAACCTCACATGATCGCCGATCTCGATCGGCGTGGGCGGCCACTTGCCCGCGTCGAAGAGCTTCAGGGGGGTCCATCCGATAATGTGCCAGCCCCCCGGGCTCTGCACAGGGTAGATGCCCGTTTGTTTCTGTGCGATGGCCACGGAACCCTGCGGGACCACGGTCCGCGGCGTCTCTCTGCGCGGGGTCTCGATGGGTTTCGGGATCTCGCCCAGGTAAGGGAACCCAGGGGTGAACCCGATCATGTACACCTGGTAGAGAGGCCGGCTGTGGTACCGGATCACCTCTTCGGGGGGAATGCCGTGGAAGGACGCGACCCATGAGAGGTCGGGCCCGAAGCGGCCTCCATACACCACCGGCACCTCGAGGGATTTAGGTTCAGGGAGATGAGATCCGGATTCTTCCTCGTGGAGGCGGATGGCGGTTTCCTGAAGCGAGGCCGGGGCGATGGTCAGGGGATCGTAGACGATCATGACGGATCGGTAGCCGGGAACGAGTTCCTTGACCCCCTTGACGGCTTCCCGGTCCAGCCTGAGAAAGAGCTCTCGCACCTTTCGGTTCACTGAGGGATGGATCTCGTCGCCCACTTCGACCAGCAGGGCCCGGTCGCCCATGAGACGGAATTTCGGCGTGTCGTATATCATCCTACAGAAAGCTTCCCATGGGGGCGATCTCGATGCCCTCACTGACAAGGGTCTCGCGGATCTTCCCGGTCAGTGTCACGGCTGTGGGATTGTCACCATGGACGCAGATCGTGTCCGCGGCCAGCTCGATTTCCGTGCCGTCCTTTGCCACCACCTTGCCTTCCTTGACCAGCTTGAGAATCCTCGAAGCGGCCAGGTCCTGGTCGTGAATGACGGAGCCGGGCTCTTTCCTGGAGACCAGAGATCCGTCGGGATTGTAGGCCCTGTCCCCGAAGAACTCATAGGCGATCCGGATGCCGAAGCGGGACCCTATGCGCTCCAGTTCATCTCTGTTCACCCCTGCGAGGACGACCAGCACGAGCCGAGGATCCAGTCGGGCGAGGGCTTCGGCCACCGCTTCCCAAATCGCGGTGTTCTTGACGGCCATGTTGTAGAGCGCACCATGGGGCTTGACGTGCTGGAGGGGCAGACCTTCCGCGGCGGCGAAAGCCTGGATCGCACCGACCTGGTAGGTGATGTAGTCCTTGATCTCTTCGAGGGATGCGTCCATGTTCCGGCGGCCGAAACCGAGCAGGTCCGGAAAGCCGGGATGGGCGCCCGGCGCGACGCCGTGCTCTTTGGCGAGTCCGATGGTTTTCCTCATCACGCCGGGATCTCCGGCGTGAAACCCGCAGGCGATGTTGGCCGAGCTGATCAGCGGAATGACCTCCTCATCCAGGCCGAGCTTATAGTTGCCGAAGCTTTCGCCCACATCCGAATTGAGGTCGATCTTGTTTCTCATGCCTTTCCTCCCTTTTTCACGGCCGCCGCCGGTTTCCTTGCGAGCCCGGAATTCCCCTGAGGCCATGGATCGAAGAATCTTCTGGCGCCGCCGGGAGATCTCTCGCTTTGCTGGAGACGGGGGTATGGCAGCTATGAATGGTTGCATAATAGTATTGACATACTTATCTCCCCATCTTTGTAGGAGTCCCGCCAGGAGCGGGACGATAGGATCGCGACCGGGAGGTCGCTCCTACAGGGGGGTGACATATGTACAAAACCGAAGCGTCAATACTATTTCGAGACGACTAATATATAGCACATGTTCGCCGAGAATGGGTAGGCATACTTAGAGAAATTTTCAGGCTCCGTTCAATATCATGGTATCGTTCAAACGTGTTTACATGGGCTCACAAAACAATCGGCGAGACCGGAAAAGGTCCCAGCCCTTTTCGGAGAGGCTGACCTATGTAAACACTTTTTGACCTTCCCAATATATTCTGAATCGCTTGACGAGCCGGCGGATAAGGACGATGATGGCCGGGCCATCCTGTCTGAGGGGGAGAACATGGGAAACGACGTCATCCTTGGGTCTGCAATCCTACTCCTTGCAGCCGTCCTCCGGTTTGAGAAGACGGAGAATCGGTCCGGTCTTGTTCCCGCCAAGGGACTGCTTTCGTGCTTGTTCGTGGCGACGGCCCTCCTTCAGGTCGATCCCCCGCCTGTTTTTTCCCGGCTCGTGATCCCGGGGCTGGTGTTCTGCTTGGGCGGGGACGTCCTTCTGGCTCTCCCGCAAAAGCGCGCCTTTTTGCTCGGGCTGATCAGCTTCCTGGTCGGCCACGTGCTCTATTGCGCCGCGTTCTTCCTGGCGGCCGGGATCAACGCCGGCACGTGGCTGGGCTCCGCTCCGGCCCTGCTCGTGAGCACCGGGGTCTATCTGTGGCTGAGACCTCACCTGGGGGCCATGCACGGTCCCGTGACCGCCTACATCATCGTCATCACCGCCATGGTTTCAGGGGCTGCTTCGGTTCTGGGAAACATCCGTTTCAGCGAGGCGGGCCGGGTGATGCTGTTCGCAGGGGCGGTGGCTTTCTACTTCTCGGATGTGTTCGTAGCGAGAGATCGGTTTGTGCGAAAAGGATATATCAATCGGCTTGCCGGGTTGCCCCTGTATTACGCAGGCCAGTTTCTCATCGCCTTCTCGCTGGGAAGCTTAAACCAGTGATCGGTGATCAGTGATCAGCAGACAAAAGTTTTGACCATGTCGATCCTGTCATCCTGTCTGATCTCTGTTTCTTTTCGCCGACTCTGTGGTGAACAGGCGTATGGGAAGGGGGGAAGCTTCGTCGGCGATTTT
>Ga0068714_10004898_pt1 | contig 14606 bp, 10 predicted proteins | sample MTBNYHSulfiMetaG_FD_62988 | JGI IMG/M metagenome (GOLD analysis project Ga0068714, IMG submission 62988) | Enrichment culture microbial communities from rom New York Harbor, USA that are MTBE-degrading - MTBE-NYH (New York Harbor Sulfidogenic)... | ecosystem: Environmental > Aquatic > Marine >... | reverse complement strand
CGAGTACTGGCCGACAACCCCTGAAATTTTAATTACCATCGGTGTGTGGGCGACTGGTTTCTTTGTTCTGACGGTGCTGTATAAGATCGCTGTCTCGGTCAAGGAGGAGGTTGGGGCCTAATAAGTCCTGCGGGGGCCCCATGCCCCTGTTTTGGGCTTTCATTTGTGGGTATGCGATGGCCTTGTTCCTGCTCGAACAAGGCCATCTGACTTTTGACTGGCGATCTCCTGTCGGTCGACCGTTGGTTTGTTTGCTGAGCGCGGGCGAGCGGGACGAGCAGGAGGTTTTGTGGTGGTTAAGGGGGATAAAAAGCTTGACAGGGTCTGGTTACTCTGTTACATAACGCGCTGACGTTCAGGGGCATGCCAGTTCCGGAGCCAAAATCAGCGGTCATTTCAAGAGATTGGGTATCTCGTATTCAAAAACTTAGGAGGGTTTGACAGATGGGTTATGAAGTAGTGGTTGACCACGACAAGTGCGAGGGATGTGAGGAGTGCGTCGAGGTTTGTCCAGTCGACGTGTACGAGATGGAAGACGGGAAGTCTGTTCCGGTCAATGCGGAAGAGTGCCTCGGTTGCGAAAGCTGCGTGGAGGTTTGTGATCAGGAAGCCATCACGGTTACCGAAGTATAAATAGAATCGCACAACACAGAAAGTCGGCCGCCTTGGGTTTGGCATGAGCAAGCCCAGGCGGCTTTTTTCGTGGGGACGAACGGGGGTGGTTGGTTTTGGGGCTATACCTGCCATCATTTGCCGGGGACATGAAAGAAGGGTGCAGGACAGGCCTCCTGTTCACAAAGAAAAAAACCGCACCGTCTTTCGGCGGTGCGGTTCAAAACAAGTGGATGCAAAAGGCATCCCTGGCGAAGCTGGCTTTACAAAAGAGGATCAACCCTTCTTTTCGTGGCAGCCGTTGCACTTCTTGAAGGGAGCCTTGGCATCGTCGTTCTGCTCTTTGTGGCAATCCTTGCAGTTCTTATGGAACGCATTCTGCAGCTTCAGTGCTTCCTTGTCCGGTGGATCGGCTGGATGGCACTCGCTGCATTTCTGGACAGCATCACCTTCCTTCCAGACGTTTTTGCCATCCTGAATAACATGGTGGCAATCGTCACAGGTGGCGCCGTAGTCCTCGGCATGCTTCTTGTGGCTGAATTTTACCGGTCCTTGCTTATCTGCGGGGTATTCATTCTGAAGGACGATTTCTTCCGCGACATCGGCGGCTGTGATGGCCCCCACTGCGCAGAGCATAAGGCCGCAAAAGACAACCGTCAGAAGGCTTAGGAATTTCTTGTTCATTTTGCTGTTTCACCTCCTTTCACCGTAGGTTAATAAAACGCCAAGTCTGTGGCAGAGCCGGCGTGGAACCCGCACCATACAGCCTAAAATTATAATCTCAGCGCCGAAAAGGTGTCAAGAAAATACCTGTTTTCCGGTGCAAGAGGAGGACTACGGCTGCTTCCTCCGGTTAGTGGAGGTGCTGAAAACAGCCGGTTACGGATTTGAGAAAAAGGTCCAAACGAAAGGCCTGTAAATTCCGAGCAATGTGAGAAGGAGGGTGCATACAGCAAGTTCCCCCCTGTATTGGAAATGAGCAGGTGCCCCACATGGGTGTCCGCAGCAGGTGTCAGCCATGGCTCACAGCCGAAGGCGAGGGCCTGCGATGTTCAAGGGAGGTCGGTGAGATCCGCCATCTCTCGAAGGAGGGTCAGGGCCGCCATGGCCTCCTTCTCGTCGATCCGATGGATGGCAAATCCGGCGTGGACGATCACGTAATCTCCCACCTGAGCGTCATCGAGCAGAAGGAGGCTTGTCTGTCGTTGGGTTCCATCCAGATCGATGACGGCCGTTCGATCGTGGATCTGAATGATCTTTGCTGGGATGGCCAGGCACATGTCCGTCATTCTCCTCTCGCTTGGGGGACGCAGCCCAGCAGCTTGAGTTCAGCGAGGACCGCATCGACGAGTTCAGGGATTCGTTCTCGTACGGGTAGGGTGGGTTCGAGGCCGATCGACGCGATGTCGAGCGGTTCCACTCCCAGGATGACGGTCGAGGGAGGATCGCCGAGGACGCTCGCCAAAGCGAGCGCCTCGAGCAACCCCACTTGGTGAAGGGAGTTCTTTTGAAGGACCCGCCTGGGGATTTGTCCTCCCGCAAGGCGATAGAGAGTTCCCGGGGCACCCCCATTGCGAACGGCATCGATGACGATCAGATGCTTCGCTTCAGCGATGAAGCCCAGAAGATTCAGCCCCTGTACGCCCCCGTCCATGATTTCTACAGGAGGGTTGAAGGAATAGGCCTTTTCCAATGCAGCAATGGCGTGAATGCCGACCCCATCATCCGTGAGAAGGGGATTACCGACGCCAAGAACAAGGATAGGACTCTTTTGATCCATCATTCAGTGAGGTCTCTCCCGGTGCCGAAAGGCTCAGTGGATCCTGTTTTACGCACGGGCGAAGCCGCGGAAGGCGCGCCCTTCGGAATCTGAACGCGGCGCCGGCTGGTCAGGGTTGGCGCAGGTTTGCACCCCAAGCCGGGGAAAGGCATACACCCTGCAGCCGGGCTCCGCGGTTGACTGCCAGCTTCCAATGGCGGAAACCGGCAGTCAAGAGGGTATTGTAGCGACCGTCGGAAGCCGAAGCAATCACAGCACATGGATTTTGTAGACTTCGTTTGATCGGGGGTCGATCATGTGCACAGCGCAGGCGATGCAGGGATCGAACGAATGCACGGTTCTCAAAACCTCCACGGGCCGTTTGGGATCGGCGACCGGTGTCCCGATCAACGCTTGTTCGACCGGTCCGAGCTTTCCATTGCTGCAGCGGGGCCCGAGATTCCAGGTGGATGGGACGACATATTGATAATTCTTTATTTTTTTGTCCTCGATTTCTATCCAGTGTCCCAGGGAGCCGCGCGGAACATCGTTGAGGCCGCAACCCGTCGCCTTGTCGGGCATGGTCCACGCCTGGTAGATGGTGTCCTGGCCCGCTTTCAGATTTTCCACCAGTTTCATGACCCAGCCCTCCATGGCGTCGCCTACCAGCACGGTTTCGAGGGCCCGCGCCGCAGTCCTGCCAAGAGTGGAAAAAAGGGCTGTGACGGGGACCCCCAATCGGGCAAGGGTGTCGTCAACTAGCTTCCGGGCGCTGTCCTTTCCCCTGGCGTATGCCACGAGCATCCTCGCCAGAGGGCCGACCTCGCATGGCTCGCCTTCATAACGCGGTGCCTTGATCCACGAGTAGCGGTTGTCGGGGTCGTAGTCGCCATGCTGGGGGGCGGTCTGTCCTTTATATGGATGCTGATCGGTATTCCCCTCGTACCAGGAGTGGGAGATGTGTTCCGTGACCTTTTCCTGCTCCGCCGGTCTGACGGCGGCGATATCACGGTTCATGATGACGCCCCGAGGCATGAATAGGCTCTCGGGTTCTTTTTCGCCTTCGGGAAAGTCGCCCCAGGCGAGGAAGTTGGAAGTGCCTCCCAGCGCAGCCCAATCTTTGTAAAAGGACCCGATCGCGAGGATGTCGGAAAGATAAACATTCCTGACGAAGGTTTGCGTCTCCTTCCAGAGATAGAGGAATTCGGCAATCCGATCTGGAGTGAGGTCCATGGCGCAGGTGATTCCACCGACCACCAGGGACTGCAGATGCGGGTTCTTGGCACCGAAGATCGCGTGCATTTGGGCGGCCTTGGCTTGCAGGCGCAAGGCCTCGAGGTAATGAGAGACCGCCATCAGGTTGGCTTCCGGTGGGAGGGCGTAGGCCGAATGCCCCCAATAGGCATTGTTGAATGGCCCCAACTGGCCGCTCTCCACAAAGGTCTTGATGCGCTCCTGGACTTGTTTGAAATAGGCAGTCCCCCCCCATCGTGCCTGGCTCACGTTTTCAGCGAGGGCAGCGGTTTTTTGCGGGTCGGCTTTCAATGCACTCAGTATGTCGACCCAATCCAGGGCATGGAGATGATAGAAGTGAATGATGTGGTCGTGCTGGTACTGGGTTCCATGGAGAAGATTCCGGAGGATGCGTGCGTTTTCAGGGACCTCGACACCTACGGCCGCTTCGATCGCCCGGATGGAGGCGAGATAGTGCACATAGGTGCAGACGCCGCAGGATCGCTGTGTAAAAAGAGGGGCATCCCGCGGGTCCCTTCCCTTGAGGATCATCTCGATGCCTCTAAACATCTGCCCGGAACTCCAGGCATTGACGACCTTCCCGTCAGCGATTTCCACTTCGATCCGCAGGTGGCCTTCAATCCGGGTGACAGGATCGATGGTGATTCGTTTGGCCATGGCGACTCCTTTCAAGATAAGGGCGGTTGAACGCGGGAGATATTCCGTGAACTTCGAGTGTTCAAGCGGCAGCCGGCCCCGCTCGAGTATCTGCTTCTAAACAGTTTCCGTCCGGAAATGGTCTTTTTGTCCAATCTCGGCGTCAATCTGCACGTTTGCTCGTGCGGCGACCTCCAGGTCGCCTCCGCGCAAAGGCTGGATTTGCTCAACTTTGGCCAAACCGGGACCCGCCGCGAAGCGGTGGGACGGAGCACCCGAAGGGTGTGAAGAAACCGGGCCTCCCCGAAGGGGCGGGACTAGGCACGCGTAACGTGTGAAGAAAAACCCTCATTTCCGGCCTGGAAACGACCTCGTTTTCAAAGGTTGATTTCCGGATGATCTAAATGACCGCTTCTGTGGTCATGACGATTTTCACGCCTGAACCAAAGTCTCTGGTTATTTCACCCATTCCTGAGGCGTGTCCGGAAACCCCGCGCGAGACATTAAAGCGGTTCGAAGAAGGGGCCCTTTTCGTCCCAGAATCCGGGCTCGCTGCAACCGATACAGGGATGGCCGGCCTCCACCGGCCAGCTGGTGCCGGCATTGAACTTTGCAGTCGGGCAGTTGTTGTACGTATCCGGCCCTTTGCAGCCCATCTTGTAGAGGCAGTAACCCATCTTGGCTTCCGGGGATCCGAATGATTCCACGTACTCGTCGTTTTCGTAATGAGAGCGCCTGGGACACTGATCATGGATGGTGCGACCGTAGGCGAAAAGCGGACGCCCCTTTTCGTCCAGGTCCGGAAGCTGGCCGAGCAGGAGGTAGTTGACTACGGTTCCGACGAAATTGACAGGGTTCGGCGGGCAGCCAGGGATGTTGAGGGTCTTGATGCCCAAGGCGTCGCCGACACCCTTGTATCCGCCGGGATTCGGGGCGGCCGCCTGGATGCCGCCGAAGCTGGAGCAGGTCCCGATGCAAATAACGGAGGCGGCTTTGCGGCAGACATCGTTTGCGATTTCGAGGAAGGTCCTGCCAGCGATCTTTCCGTAGGCCCCATTGTGGGCGGTGGCCACAGCGCCTTCCACCACGCAGAGAAATTGCCCCTCATACTTTTTGACGGCGGCCTGCAGGTTGTCTTCGGCCTGATGACCGGCTGCAGCCATGATCGTTTCATGGTACTCCATGGAAAGGATCTCCATGAGCAGATCGTCGATCCAAGGATATTGTGATCTCAGAACCGCCTCCGAGCATCCCGTGCACTCGGCCAAGTGGAGCCATACGACGGGTGGCCTCTGCTTCGGGGCGGCGAAGACCTCTGCCACCTTCGGCACGAAAGAGGCTGAAAGCCCCATGGTTGCGGTCAGCATCCCGCAGTAGCGCATGAAATCGCGCCGGGAGATCGATCTCGCAGCCAGTCTGTCGTAGAAATCCCGTTTAAGCTGTTGATCCATGATCAGTCACCTCCTGATGAGTAGAATGTTGCATGTCGCGGGGAACTGCATCCGAATCGCGAGACTCCGTAAAAAGCACACAGGGGGGCTGTTTAGAAGGGGGCATTCGAAGATCATTGCCCGGGACGACCAAGACGCCAATCCCCTGGGAAGGGTCTTTTTCCCGGTATCAAAGGGATCAATCCCTTGTGCCGACGGGGCTTGCAGCCTGCTGGACAAGGAACCGCCTGTGGATTGACACCGAGACAGGCAAAATGGCCACTTCTGCACACAAATTCGCTCTGCACGGAGAAGGGGAGGGGCATCGCCTCAGATTTCTCCTCAAAGGGCTTTTTTAGATCTATCAGCAAAATTGGAATCGCTGTGCATGGCTCCTTTGTTCCGTGTAAAAAACCCGATTCAGGAGAATGCTACAGGTAAGACTCAAACCGCCTGGGAGGGCCTGCTGGGGGGGGCTGAAAACGGCCCAGGATGGGAGTCGTTTATGGCGGTTCAATCACTGGATAACACTGTTATCCGAGGCCGAAAAAAAAGTCAAGAGTATCCATCGAAATTTTATTATAATTTGATGCTATGCGCTTTTTATCCCATCGATTCCGCAAATGGCAGATGCCCCGGCCGGGCAGAGAGGACCCCTTCCCACCCCCGGCCTGGAGAAAGGCTTCCGGATGGGCGTGCCCGTTTCGGCAGGTCTGACACGAACGGCTCCAGGGTTGCGAAGAATGCCTGAACGAGGCGCAGCATGAACGGCAGGGGTTGTCTTGGAAACCGGCTCGCGCCGGGCATTTCCCGATGGACATCCAGAGGGGACAGAACCTGGTTTCGGGTGAAGCCCGGGCCGGGTTTGCATGCTCCGGTCAAACGGCAGCGCCCGGACGGCTCCGGGGAGTCTCCGCGCGGCGGATTGCGCCCAGGATTGAAACGCAGTGGGCGTGAGAGGCATTGGAGGGGGCATCATGGCACGGTCGATCAGGTTTTGTCTCAGATGGGCCCTTTTTATGGGGATCTTCATGTTTGCGGCCGGTTGCGATGCACCGTTAGGGGTGGCCGATCGGCCGCCGGCGTCTTACCAGGTCGATGAGACGAGGATCCTCCTGGGTTCTTCGCTGGCCCTGGGAGGTCATGCGGGTTACCTGGGCACCCAGACCCTGCATGGCGCGCTCGCGTATCTCCATCATGTCAACGAGCGTGGCGGTGTGCATGGCCGCCGGATCGAACTGATCGCTTATGACGATGGCTACGATCCGCCGCGCTGCGTCGCCAACACCCAGAAGCTGATTATCGAGGACCGGGTTTTCGCGCTTTTCTGTTATGTCGGTACGCCTACGACGGTCAAAATCGTGCCTCTGGTTGAAAAGGCGCGGATCCCTCTTGTGGGCATGTTTACGGGGGCTTATGCGCTGCGTGAACCGGTGAACCGTTACCTCTTCAATGTGAGGGCTTCCTACTACCAGGAGACGGCCGCCGCCGTGAAGCATCTGGTCGGCGATCTGGGCATTCGGCGTATCGCCGTGTTCTATCAGTACGACGCCTATGGTTTCGACGGCCTCAAAGGAACGGAACTGGCCCTGCGGGCATACGGGTTGACGCCCGTTGCCCGGGGATCCTATATCCGGGGGACTCTCGACGTGGAAGAGGGGCTTGCAAGGATCAAGGAGAGCGCCGCCGAGGCGGTCGTGATGATCGGCACCTACGAGCCCTGCGCCCGGTTCGTCCGGGAGGCGAGAGCAGATGAATTCAACCCCCTCTTCTACAACGTCTCGTTTGTCGGCGCCGATGAACTTGCCCGGCGGCTTGGCCCGGATGGGGACGGGGTGATAGTCAGCCAGGTCGTTCCGCCGCCTGAATCGGTCGAGATGCAGGCCCTTCTTCCGGGTGTCGCAGAATATGTGCGGTGTCTCGCCCGATTTTTCCCGGAAGACAAGCCGAATTTCGTCAGTTTGGAGGGTTACATCAACGCGAGGGTCCTGGTCGAGGGCCTGGAGCGGGCGGGCAGGGATGTCGACCGGGAGTCTTTCATCGATGCGGTCGAGACGATCAGGGATTGGGATATTGGGATCGCGAACACCATATCTTTCAGCCCGACGGACCACCAAGCGCTCGAAGAGGTCTACTTCACCCGTATCGAGGACGAGTCCTTTCACCTGATTTCGGACTGGCAGGTTGCCGGGTCGGCGAACCCCCCTTCCGTGAAGAGGCATTCAGCGGAAGAATGATGGAGCGATTCGAAAATATCAGCCTCAAGAACAAGATCCTCTATTCGATTCTTGCCATCATCTTGATGATGAGTTTTGGCAGCGCCCTGGTGACGCGGACGGTCCTGGTATCGAGCATGACCGAAGAACTCCGGCAGAGAGGCGTCGCTATTGCACGGGGTGTCGCCGATACGGGCCGGAGCTTTATTCTGACGGAAGATTATCCCAACCTCATCAGCCTTCTTTTCGATGCGGCCAGGCTCGAAGAGCGCAGGCAGTTGATCGCCTACATCTTCATCCTCGATGACGGGCATAACGTCATCGCCCACAATTTCATCCGTCCCTTTCCGGAAGGTCTTGCCGGTGCGAATGTCGTGAAGGCCGGCGAGAATTACAGCATACGCCTCCTGAATCTGGAGGGGATGAGCGCCTATGACATCGGAGTCCCGATCCTCGAGGGCATCTACGAGATCGGTGCAGTTCATGTGGGTCTGGACAAAAATTACATAGATGGTGTCATCGCCAATCTGCGGATGACCTATCTCGGGATTCTTTCTTCCATCGTGGTGATTTTTTTCCTGGTCAGCCGGTGGCTCTCCAAGTACATCACACGCCCGATCTGGGAGTTGACACAACTGGCGGACGAAATCAGCCGGGGAAATCTCGATGTCAAGTCGCACCTGGGAAGCCGTCCGCGATGCTGGGAGCAACTTCGATGCCGGGAATACAGCTGTCCGGCCCATCACAATATCGAGGTCCCCTGCTGGTATGTCGACGGGACCGAATTCATGGAGAAGGCGGCCTCCAAATTCCCCGAAAAGCTTCAGGTGTGTTATGACTGTGTCGTCTACAAGCGGCGGGCTCGCGACGAGGTCAAGCAGTTGGCCGATTCGCTGATGAACATGACCTTCCGGCTCAAGGCCTCGCAGGAGCGGCTGCAGGAATCCGAGGAGAAATACCGCTCCCTTTTCACGAGCGGCCCCAACCCGATCTTCGTGCTCGACCGGGAAACCCTGGATATACTGGACGCCAACCCCAGCGCCGAGGAAGTCTATGGATACGGGCGCCATGAACTGATCGGGCGCTCGTTTGCCGCCCTGGCCTGCCGCAGGGATGGACAGCCGGAAATCGAACATTTCCGGCCCGATGCCGAGGGTCATGTGAAACGGTCCTACTCGAAGGTCTGCCATTTCAGAAAGGGCGGAGATCCTTTTTTTGTCAATATTCATGCCGTACCATCCAAGGTCCAGGATCGGGACGTGATGATTGCCGCTGTCACCGATATTACGGAGATGCTCGAAAAGGATGCGCAGCTCATTCAGGCCAGCAAGATGAGCACGCTGGGGGAAATGTCCGCCGGCATCGCGCACGAATTGAACCAGCCGCTGAACGCGATCAAGATGGGAAGCGAATTCCTCCAGATGATGCTCGAGAAAGGGGAAACCGTTCCGAAGCAGGATCTCGACTGCGTTGCGAAGGAGGTGAGTGAGCAGGTCGATCGTGCGACGGGCATCATCAAGCGCCTCAGAGAATTCGGCCGCAAGGCGGATTTCGCCCGCGAAATGATCGATATCAACCTGCCGATCCGTAATGTCTACGAAATGATCGAAAGGCAGCTGAGCATCCAGAACATCGAGATGGAGCTGGATCTGGCGGAAACCCTTCCGCTGATCTACGGCCACGTCAATCGGTTGGAGCAGGTCATCTTTAACCTGATCGCCAATGCACGGGATGCCATCAATCAGAAGCGGGAGTCGACCGGCTTTTCCGGGGAGAGGAAGATCCGGGTCCGCTCATTTCTGGATCAGGGGCAGGCCGCCGTAAGCATTTCCGATACCGGGAGCGGCATTCCGGAGGCGCTGCGCCGGCGGATTTTCGACGCCTTCTTCACGACCAAGCGAATGGGCCAGGGGATGGGGCTCGGCCTCTCTATTTCTCAGGGGATCGTCAATGACTACGGCGGGGAGATTTCCTTCGAGAGTGAGGAAGGCGTCGGAACGACCTTTACCTTGACCTTTCCTCCCGCCAAGGATTGACCTGGCCCCCATGAGCATTGATATGCGGGAAACCATGTGGAAGGCGCTCGCTGACGCAATGCTGGTGCATCAGTCGGAGCGCGGAGGCGCGGCGGGGGTCTTCCGCCCGCCCGGCTGCCGGAAAGGGGATTCGATCCGGTGATGATCGCCTCCTATTACAAATCCGCATTGAAGCAGCAGTGGATCCGGCTGATTCTAGACCATCCCCGCTGGACGATCGGCTTCCTCCTGATGCTGACCCTCTTCTTCATCTGGCATATTCCCCATCTTCGGTTCCAGTCCTCCCTGTATGATCTGGCGGTCGAAGACCTGCCGGAGACCCGCCGGTATGAGACATTCAAGAAGATCTTCGGGACGGAAGAGGTGATTCTCGTCGTGGCCCGGACGAAAGGGGTGTTCGAGACCGGTGCCTTCAAAGCAATCGAAAAACTGGCGGATCGCCTGGGGGAGATCGAGGGGGTTCGCAGGGTGATCAGTCTGCCCGGCATCAAACGGGATGTGGAGCTTTTCGGCATCAAGAGCCTGAGGGAGTTCGAGCAGATCCTTCAACCGGTCGAACTGATCTGGAAGAGCCTCCTTTCCGAAAACCGAAAAAACACCTCCGTCATGCTGCTGCTCGACGACTCCGAAGACCGGCGGGCGGTCGTGAACGCAGTGCAGAAGGAAATAGAGCGGGTACGGGAAGGGATCGATCTGTATCAGATTGGAATGCCGGTTGTTTCGGAGGCCCTTTCCCGTTTTACGGAAAGAGATTTTCTGCATCTGCCTCCCTTGACATTCGGTGTGATTGCGGTGTTGCTGTTTCTGTTTTTCAGAGACCTTCGGGGGATGTTGATCCCGCTCGGCATGGTGTTGATGGTGCTGATCTGGGTGTTCGGCCTGATGGGCATGACGGGCGAACCCCTGACCATGCTGACCATGATCGTGCCCGTTTTTCTGATTGCCGTCGGAACGGCCTACTGTATGCATGTCTGGTCCATGTACCTCGAGGAACTCGAGGACGCGGTCTCGAACAGACAGGCGGTGATCCAATCCTTTTCGCGCAGCGCGCTGCCGATGGTCCTGGTGGTGGCCACCACCATCATCGGCCTGGGTTCGCTTTTCGTCAGCCGGATCGAGGGGATCCGGTCCTTCGCGCTTTTCTCATGCCTGGGAATGGTTTGCCTCCTGGTCGTGATCTTGACCTTTCTCCCCGCGCTCCTGACGGCGCTGCCGACACCGCGGAGCCGTCTATCATCGATCTCACGACCCCACGCATGCGTTGCCCGATTCCTCGAGGCGATTGTCCGGATCGATGTCGCGCATCAGAGGATGACCCTCCCCCTCCTGGCGGTGGTCATCCTCCTGGCGTTCTGGGGGATGACGCGCATCCGCGTCGAGACGAACCCTGTCGCCTATTTCAGGGAGCAAAGTGAAATCAGCCGGCATTTCCATGACGCGCACCGGGATATGACCGGCTCCTTCCCTGTGAATGTAGTGGTGGAGGGAGAGGGGGAGGGCTATTTCGAAGACCCGGCCCATTTGAGAAAGGTCGAAGAGATCCAGGACTATCTGCAAACGCTCGAGGGTGTCGACAAGACCCTGTCCTTCCTGGACTATCTCAAACTGGTCCGCTATGCCCTCAATCGGTTCGATCCGAATCACTATGCCCTGCCGGAAGAGGCCTTCGAGGTCCGGATGCTGGTGAACAGCTACCAGACGATCCTCGGGACCGACATGCTGCGCACCTATATGGACGAGGATCTTTCCAGAACCGGCATTCTCCTGCTGACCCGCCTTTCCAGTTCTGCGGAGTTCCTGCGGATGAAATCTAGGATTGAAGCACACTGCAATTCGGTTCTGGGAGGGTCCCCCCGCGTCGATGCCACGGGCTTCGGCATGGTCATATCCGCCAGCAGCGAATGGGTGACGCGGGGGCAGGTGAGCAGCCTCTGGATCACCGTCGCTGCGGTGTTTGCATTAATGCTGGTGTTGTTCGTTTCGCTCAGAGTAGGCGTCGTCGCGATTCTGGCCAATTTTTTCCCGATCATCGTGAATTTCGGTCTAATGGGATGGCTGGGGATCAAGTTGTCCATGGTGACGAGCCTGATAGCCGGGATAGCCATCGGGCTGGCGGTGGATGACACCATTCATTACCTCGTCGGGTTCAGCCGCGAGCTCAAAAAGGACCTGAACAAGCAGCGCGCCTTGACCGATACCCTCTTGCGTGTCGGCCGCCCGATGGTTTATACCACACTCACGATCGGCTCGGGCTTTGCAGTCCTGCTGTTTTCCCATTTCGAACCGACGGCCGTCTTCGGCCTGATGATGGCCGTCACCCTGCTCGCGGCCCTGGTGGGGGATCTCGTTTTGCTGCCATCCTTGATGCTGCATGTCGATCTGGTGACGGTGTGGGATTTATTGAAGCTGATGCGGCCGCTCGGGGGGGTGGCGGGCGGAGTGGCTCACGAATTGAACCAGCCGTTGAATGCCATCAAGATGGGCAGCGAATATCTCAAGATGACGCTCGATCGCGGGGAGGAGATTTCCCGGGAGCAGCTCAGGCAGATTGTTCAGGAGATCGACGAACAGGTCGACCGGGCAAGCGGGACGATCAAGCGCCTATGCAGGTTCGACCAGAAGGCGGATGTCGACTGCGAGGAGGTGGACCTGAATGCCGCTGCTCAGGAGGTGCTGGCGATCCTCGGGCATCAGCTGGCGCTCGAAAACATCCGGCTCGAGCTGAATTTCGAGCCGGATCTGCCCCCTGTCCTCGCCAACGTGAACCGGATCGGGCAGGTCGTCTTCAATCTTCTGAACAACGCCCGGGAAGCGATCCTGCGCAAACGGAGGGCCGGAGGCGAGACGGCGGAAGACCATATCGGTGTGCGCACCTTCAGGGCGGGCAAGCGGGCGGTGGGGTTGGAGATATCGGACACCGGCCCGGGTATTCCCGAGGAACGCCTGAGCAGAGTCTTCGAACCTTTCTATACAACGAAAAAGGGTGGCGAGGGATTGGGGCTAGGGCTTTCCATCGTCTATGGTATAGTCAAGGCCTATGGGGGCCGTGTCCGAATACGGAGCGAGGAAGGCCGGGGAAGCGCTTTCAGGATTCTGTTCCCGGTGCCGGGGGAGGAAAGGGGATAAACCGATGGACCGTAAACCGAAGATCCTTGTCATCGACGACGAGAACGCGAATCTGACCATGTTTCGCCTCTTTCTCTCGGCATACGGCTATGAGGTCCTCCTGGCCGAAAACGGCACCGGGGGGTTGGCGCTTTTCGAGAAAGAAAGGCCCCGGATCGTTTTTACCGACATCAAGATGCCCGGTATCGACGGATTCGAGGTCCTGCAGCGGATCAAGGCGGCCGACCCGGGGACCCAGGTGATCGTGATTACAGGCCACGGTGACATGGATCTGGCGCTCCAGGCGCTCGATCTCGATGCCACGGATTTCATCAACAAACCGATCAGCCGCTCAGCCCTCGATTCGGCTCTGGACAGGGCGGAAAAGCGGCTGAAGCGTGTGGAGGAGCCTTCCGGTTCTGTATCTTCGTTTCGAAAAGAGGGGGGGGTCACTATCTTCGAGATTGTCGGACGGCTGGATGGAAAAACGGGGGCCGAGCTCCTGCAGGACTGGCGGGTAGCCAAAGAGGAGGCGGGCGGGGTGCTCATCCATTTTGCGGCTACGGCCGGTATGAACAGCGCAGGAATCGCCGTCCTGATTCAACTGCTTTCAGATGCTGCAAAAAGCGGCCGGAAAGCGGTCTTGACAGGGGTAACCGAAAATCTCCGGGAGATCCTGACGATGGTGGGGATTACCCGCCTCGCGCCTGTTTTTGAACAAGAGCAAGAAGGGCTGCTGCATCTGAAGAAATCTGTTTGCAGGTGATTGCGCCCCTGAGAGCTGGATGAGGTCCGGGGACCAGCTCCCGTCATCCGGCGCAGATGAAGCGAGGAGAAAGGTATTTCCAGGGCGGATGCGTGCGTCATCGGCATCCGCCGGCATCGGTCATGTGGATGACCTGACGCGATGGAAGGAGTTTTTTGATGGGGCTTTCCGCCTGTGTGATCTGCTACAACGAAGAAGAGAATATCGGCCGCTGCCTGGAAAGCGTCTCTTGGGTGGATGAACTGGTGGTGGTGGATTCTTTGAGCCGGGATGACACCGTGCGGATTGCGCGCTCCTTTACGGGGAAGGTTTACGAAAGGCCTTGGGAGGGCTATGTCAGGCAGAAGAATTTCGCCGTGTCGCAGGCCACGCAGAACTGGATTCTGAGCCTCGATGCAGACGAGCAGGTTTCGAAGGCTTTGCGCGAAGAGATCCTCGCCGTGATGGCGCACCCGGAGGCGAAGAACGGCTACAGGATGCCCCGCTGCTCTTTTTATCAAGGTCGTTGGATCAGGCACAGCGGCTTTTATCCCGATCACCAGACACGGCTCTTCCGCTGCGGCAAGGGCCGGTTCGTCGGCGGCCGAGTGCATGAGCGGCTGGAGATCGAGGGGCCGGTCGGACGGTTGACGCAAGACCTTCTGCACTACCCGTATCATGGGGGACTGACGGGGCAGATCGACACGGTCAACCGGTTTTCTTCCCTTCTGGCAGCGGATCTCTATGACCAAGGCAAGCGCTATGGAGGGCATTTGCTCCTGCTGAGGCCCGTGTTCAAGTTTCTCGAGGTCT
>Ga0068714_10004895_pt1 | contig 14612 bp, 9 predicted proteins | sample MTBNYHSulfiMetaG_FD_62988 | JGI IMG/M metagenome (GOLD analysis project Ga0068714, IMG submission 62988) | Enrichment culture microbial communities from rom New York Harbor, USA that are MTBE-degrading - MTBE-NYH (New York Harbor Sulfidogenic)... | ecosystem: Environmental > Aquatic > Marine >... | reverse complement strand
AAACCCCGCCGCCCCGAGCAACAGCAATGGCACCTTGCGGTGACCTTCCACCATGTTATCCAGCAGCCGCTTGACGCCGACTTTGCCCGCTTCGACTTTGGCCTTCGGAGCGGTTTGGCGGAGTTGCCCGGCCAACACGCCCAGATTGGCGTCCGCCTGCTGCACCGTGACACCCTCCTTCAGGCGAGCCAGAGGGCGAATGGGCCAGGTGAAGCGCCCATTGCCGAGTTCGGAGAGAACCAGCGGCCTCCACAGCGGCGCGATTCTATCAAAGGGAAAACGAAAACCCGCCGGCATGACGCCTGCAATCGTATAGCTCTCGCGCTGCAAGACCGCCTCATCGTTCTGGTCCCTCGCGGTTGACGTGAGCGTGAGGTCCTTGCCGATCGCATTGGGATCGCTGCCCATGTGCTGTTGCCAGAACTCATGGCTCAGAATCGCCACGTGGCGTCCCGCCGGGGTCTCGTCTTCGGGCAGAAATCCTCGCCCGAGAACGGGCTGAGCTCCAAGCATGGGAAACAGGTCGGCGGTGACCTCCCAGACGTCCACTTCGTGCGGTGTCTCAATTCCGCCCACATAGAACGTATTCCGCCAGTAGCCGGCGACCGTCTCGAATACCTCGTTGTTCTCACGCAGAAACGGGAAGTGAGCGCGGGCGTCAAATCTCTCATCCATGCGGACGCCTTCCTCCCAGATCCTCACCAGGCGGTGCGAATCCCTGTAAGGCAAGGGCCGCAGAATCACGGCGTTGACCACGCTGAACAGCGCCGTATTGGCTGCGATCCCCACCGCCAGAATTCCTACCACGAGAACGGCAAACCCGGGACTGCGCGTCACCATCCGAAAACCGTACCGAATGTCCTGCCAGAGCGTTTCCATGCGTTTCTCCTATTCATAGCGCAGGGCCACCATAGGGTCGACTCTCGCGGCCCGACGGGCGGGAATCCACGCAGCCAGAGTCGCGACCATGAGCATAATCACGACGGCACCGATCACCGTGAGAGGATCGTGAGGTTCGATCCCGTAGAAAAGAGAACGCATCAGATGGCCCAGAGCCAAAGCGACGGGCAAGCCGACGACGCCGCCGATGGCTGCGAGGGTCAGGGCCCCTCGGAGGACCGACCAAGCCACGTCCCAGGGACGGGCGCCCAGAGCCTTGCGAATACCCATTTCGCTGGTTCGCCGGGCGACATTGTAGGCCATCAGTCCGTAGACGCCGATGCAGGATAGGGTCAAAGCCAAGAGGGCAAAGCTGCCAATAAGCCATGTCATGAGGCGTTCTAGCCGAAGAGACTCTCTGATGGCGAGTTTCTGCGTCGTAATTCCCTCCAGCATCAGGTTCCGGTCGATCTCGGCCGTGGCCTTGCGCACGGCAGGTACCAGAGACAACGGTTCAAGCACACTACGTACCATGCAGGTCATACCGGACAGCTCACATTGACTATAAGGTCTGTAGAGAATCGGCGAAATGCTTCGACGCAAGCCGCAATACTTGTGGTTACTGCATAGACCCACAATTATGCATTGTTCATCATCGATCACAATAGTCTGACCCAGGGGATTCCCATCCGGGAAACACAGACGTGCGAATTCTTCATTGACGACAACGACACGCTGGGAGCCTTCTGTATCCGTTACGCGGAAGTCGCGCCCATCCAACAGGTTGATCCCCAGGGTCGCAAAGTACCCTTCACTCACTCTCAGCGCAATCAAGTCTAAATCGCGCGGCCTTTCATCGGGACGGCTTGGGATCGACACTTGAGGGCTCCATCCGTATCCACCTGTCAACGTCGTATTTGCGAGGGCGACGGACCGGACACCGGGGATTGCTGCAATCTTCTGGCGCACGGAATCAAAGAAGAGTCGCCCATCTTTCAGAGTAGACACGGATTCGCCAGGGCCGATCGGAACCAACAAGAGATTCTCCGTGTCAAATCCCGGGTCCATGTGGTAGAGATTGATCAGAGTTCGACACAAGAGCCCGCCGACCACAACAAAAAGGACGGACAGCCCCATCTGTGTAGAGACCAACACTTTCCCCAGGCGCAGTCGGGGGGGGCTGCAACTTCCGGCACCCTTAAGCCCGGTCAACGGGTCGGCATTGCTCGCACGCAAAGCAGGGAAGAGACCAGATAATAGGGTGGTGATCAGGCCAATGCCCAGTGCGAACAGCAGGACGTTCGGATCGATGTGTGAGTTGAAGTGTCGATTGCTTAACGGACCGATTTGAAGACCGCTCACTGCCGCTCTTGTCCATGCGGACAGCACCAATCCGAGACAAACACCTCCCAGTGACAGGATCATACTCTCCGTGAGGGACTGGCGTACAAGACGCCATCGTCCGGCGCCCATCGCCGCCCGCACGGCCATCTCATGTTGACGCATTGCTCCCCGAGTCAGAAGCAGGCCGGCCAGATTCGTGCAGGCGATCAAAAGGACCAGACCTACCACGATCTGCAGAGGCCATAAGTCTTCAGCCACCCTTCGACGATTACGCAATATCCCTTGATGACCTTTTTGCAGCACGATCCCGGGCCGGTCAATTTTCGCTCCGGAGCGATTTACAACATGACTGAACAGAGGCTCCAATGATGCCTGAATCTGAGCCTCATCGGCCCCGGGAGCCAGCCGCCCCATCATTTGAATCCACCATACGTAATCCCTTTCCAACCACATCTTATCGGGCAGAAGTTGCCGCTGAGCCGTCAGGGGTACATAGAAATCGGCTCGGCTTTGTCCGTCCAGGGGACCGACGTAACGACGAGGCAACACGCCAATGATCGTAAAACCTGCTTTGCCTACTGTGAGAGTCCGGCCAATAACATGAGGATCGAGACCAAAGACGCGCTGCCAAATAGGATAGGTCAGGACGGTTACAGGCGGGGCGCCAATATGGTCATCTTCGGGTGTAATCGGTCTGCCAATCAGGACCGGGGCACCGTAGCCCTGGAAGAAGTTACCCGACACCATCCGCGCATTGGCCGAAGTCGAAATACCGCCGCCATTGATTGTCACGGAATATCCATCGTTGGAAAGTGCAAAGAGATCGGAGAAACCCTCTGTCTGTATGGCGAAACCACGGTATGCATAATACGGGAAGGAACCGCGGGAATGTGTGCCAGGCTGGGTGAGGGCGTAATGCCCTTCAATACCGTGCATCCTGTTCACATCATGGACCACATGGCATGTCCAGTTGATCACACGAAGCTCGTGCGGATTTCGGACCGGTAAAGACTTGTACAGGATGCCGTTGATCATACTGAAGACGGCCGTATTCACTCCAATCCCCAGGGCCAGTGACAACACCGCCACCGTCGTGAAGCCGGGGCTCTTCCGGAGTTGACGAAACGCGTATTTAGCATCATTCCAGAACACCACCATCAATTCCCCCTATTCGTAGCGTAGCGCCTCCATCGGATCGATCCGCGCCGCCCGGCGGGCCGGGAGGTACGCTGCCAACAAGGCGGTCGTCAACAGAATCAACAAGGTGACGACCAACACAGCGGGGTCGGTGGGCTTGGCTTCATAGAGCAGGCTCGTCATCAAACGACCGGCGAGCCAGGCTCCCAACAACCCTGCGATACTCCCCAGAAGCACCAATCCCAGGCTGCGGCGCAGAAATGTCCGCGTGATGTTCGCCTGGGTCGCTCCCAAGGCCATGCGGATGCCAATCTCGTGAGTCCTCTGGGTGATCGTGTACCGAAGCAGACCGAAGAGGCCCACGGCCGCCAGGACCAGGGCGATCTGCGCAGAAAGACCCAAAAGGACCGTCGTATAGCGTCGCGGGGCCAGCATCTCGGCAAGGTCGGACATCAGGGCGCGGATTTCTCTGATCTCCAGGTCCTTATCGAGGGCCGCGACCTGCGCCCGCACCATGTCGGCCAGTCGCATAGGATCGCCTTGCGTTCTCACCACAAGGTCGGATATGAGGTAACAGTAGCGGGAAATCGGTGTGTAGATGGTGTTGATTGTCGGCGCCAGTTCCCCGTAGTCCCGCAGGGTGCTGGCGACTCCCACGATGGGTCTCCCATCAATGCGCTCGCCCAGAGGACTGCTTTGTGGAAAGTACTTGCGGGCCAAGTTTTGATCGATGATGATCCCCTGGACACCGCCGGAGGTATCTTCCGGCGTGAAAGCCCGGCCCTCGACGATCGACATTCCCATGGTTTTGAAAAAGTCAAGGCTGACCTCCTCCCCCCGCGCCATCGGCTTCTCGTCGGGATTGAGGGGGGGATGCCCATCGATCGAGAACGTCATGAAGCCTCCTCCGCCGGCCAAGTCCAAGCCTCCCGAGACCAGGGCGGCCGATTGAACGCCCGGTGCGGCCTGTACGCGATGCAACAACTGCTCGTAGAAGCTCAGCCAGTCGTCCAGCTCGGGGTATTTCATCTTGGGCAACTCAATTTCCGCCACCAGAACATTGGCCGGCTGAAATCCCAGGTCCACCTCCTGCATGGCGATCAGGCTTCGCGTCAGCATAGCTACCGCCATAAGCAGGGTGCAGGCAACGGCGATCTGAACCACAACCAGCCCGCTATGAGCGAACCGGCGGTCACGGCCCTGCAAGAGCCCCCCCTGCCCCTGTTTCAGGACATCGCTGAGGCGCACGCCTGTAGCCTTCCAGGCCGGCAAGAGGCTGAGCATCAGACCCGTGAGCACAGAAACCGCGAAGACAAAACACAGAACCGAGATATCCATGCGGGTCTCCTGCATGCGCGGAATATGCATGGGAGAGGCACGAACCAAGACTCTGATCGCCAGATACGCCAATAATGTCCCGATCATGCCGGCAGCCAGACTGAGGATGATGCCCTCCGCGAGCATGTGGCGTATGATTCGGCCTCGGGATGCGCCAAGAGCCGAGCGTACGGCGATCTCCTGCCGACGCCCGCTGCTGCGAATCAGAAACAAGCCGGAAGCGTTTGTACACGCGATCAGCAACAGCAGTCCTACCCCAGCCCATAGCAAATACAAGAGAGCACGGCTGTTCCTGACCTGGTCGTCGAGGAAACGCTGAAGCTCCACGGTGTAGCCGGCCTTATACTCGGGCTCCATCTGCACCATCTGTTGTTGCAGGACATCCATGTGCGCCTGTGCCTGCGCCAGCGTCACACCGGGCTTGAGGCGCGCTCGTATCCTCGTGCCCCCACCTCTGTCGGTGGGATCCAGGACCAGAGGGACCCAACAAGGGGCGCAGCGTCGCAAGTGGTCACGAAACGCGGCGGGCATGACACCAACAACGGTGTAGTTTTGTCCGTCCATGAGAAGGGACTTGCCGATCACCTGTGGATCGCCCCCCATCTGCTCACGCCAGAATGCGAAGCTCAGGATGACAACCTGTCCGTGTCCCCCTTGTTCCTCTTCGGCAAGAAACTCCCGGCCCAACATAGGTTTCATGCCCATCACGGAGAAGTAGCCCGGCGATACCGCAAAGGCGATCAGGTGCTGTGACTTCTGGGGCCCCGTGACGTAGAAACGGTGGCCCTCCAGACCGGAGATGCTCTCGAATACCTCGTTGTGCTCCCGCCAGTAGGTCAGGGTGTGGTGTGACGAGGCAATTTCGTGCAATCCCTGCTGGAGTTTCTGCTCGTGAAGAACGACGATTCGGTCCGGCTCTTTGTAGGGCATGCGCTTGAACAGAACCGCATTCACCACGCTGAAGACCGCCGTATTCGCTCCAATCCCCAGCGAGAGAATCACAATGACGATGACTGCGAAGGCGGGCCTCCTGGCCAGCATCCGCAATCCGTACTTGACGTCCTGCCACAGCGTTCCCATTTCTGTCTCCTATTCGTAGCGGAGCGCCTCCATCGGGTCGATCCGCGCCGCCCGCCGGGCGGGGATGTAGCCGGCCAGCAGCGAGGTGACGCCGAGCAACACGACGGTCGCAGCGATGCTCGCGGGATCGATGGGATCGACCCCGCACAGAACGCTGGCGATCACACGGGCGACAGCCAAAGCCAGGAACATCCCCGTGAGTAATCCCACCAGCGTCAAGGCCGCTCCTTCCCGCAAGACCATTGCCAGAATATTCCTGCACGTGGCCCCCAGCGCCATGCGAATCCCGATCTCTGCGGTCCGGGAGGCCACCATGTATCCCTTGACAGCGTAGATGCCCAGGGCCGCCAGAAACAAAGCCATGGCGCCAAAAGTCACCGCCAGCCCTGCCACGATGCGTACCAGCCACATATTCGGGCCATTGCGGTGGAAGTCCGACATGGTCATCAGCGACAGGATCGCCACGTGCGGGTCCACCTTGCGAATCTCCTGTGGCAGATTCGCCAGCAGAGCCGTCTGGGCTTCGGGGACGTCGCCAGTCATGCGGACATGGATGTAGATCGGAGCGTCGTAGGAGTCCAAATCGCGTGTGAGAGGCAGGTAGACATGCGGCTGCATCTGTTTCTCGAAGATGCCATGGCGCACGCCCCGCACGATGCCCACGACCTCACGAGGCTTGCGGCCGGCCCCCGAGATCAGGCAACCCAGCGCATTTCCATCGGGCCGAAGCCGGCGCGCCTGCAACTCATCGATGACAACGACCGGGGCATCCGTGAGCCACTCTGCGCGACGAAAGTATCGGCCCTGCAACAGTGGGAGCCCCATGGCCTGCAAGTAATCGCCGCCGATACCGTGAATGATGCTCAGCGGCGTATCCATGGACACAGGCCTGTCATCGTCTGCATCTGCCTTGTATTCGTGGATGTCGTTGCAGGGAATTCCGACTCCGAAGGGCATGGAAGTGGAAAGGCCGACCGCTTGGGCGGACGGCAACGCGCTCAGGTGGTCCACCAATTGCTCGCAGATTTGCAGGCTCTGGCTTCCGGTGCGACCGGCCCGACGGGGTTCCACTTCGATCAACAGCTTGTCGTGGAGGCTGTAACCGGGAGTCATGCGAGTCGCGGTCAGGGCACTATGGGTGAACAGGCTTGCTCCCATGACGAGCACAACGGACAGCGCGGTCTGGCAGGCCGCCGACAGGCCGCGTGGCGAGAGCCGACGAGTCTTCACGATGGGTTGCAGAACGCCGCCTTTGGCTTCCTTCAGATCGACAACAATGTCGCGCCGGGAAAGCCGCAACGCGGGCCTCAAACCGGACAACACGGCGGCAATCACGCAGAATCCCACCGTCGCCGCCAGAACACGAGCGTCGAGCCCCGCCTCCAGTGCTGTCCCCATCTCGAAGGGCAACCTCAGAGCGCCCAGTGCAGTATTCAGGACCTTCGTACCCCAGAAAGCAAGGGCCAGTCCGCCGATTCCGCCCAGGCCTGCCAGTAACAGGGACTCGATCAACAACTGTCGTATGATTCGCGTCCGCCCGCCCCCGATGGCCATGCGGATGGCAATCTCGCGACGCCGGGAAGCCCCCTGCACTACCTGCATATTTGCGAGGTTCAGGCACGCAATGAGCAGGACAATCCCGGATATGCCCATCAGGAACAGGCCCAAGGCAGACAATTTCCCTTGATCGTTGTCCTCGTATGTGGTGAGTCTGCCCGGCCGGTGGAGGTAAAACGTGCGCCCCTGCTCCTGCCGGTCCGGGAAGCTCTCCTTCAGACGCGCCGCCATAGCCGGGAGCCGGGTCTCAGCCTGTGACAGACTCACGTCGGCCTTGAGCCGACCCACCAGGGCCAGCGTGGGGTAGTCCCAGTAGTCGCTCGACGCGTTGGGCGGTCGCGGTTCCCAATTGTCCTTGATCGCGAGGCTATAGCCCCCCAGGGGAAGCCACAGGTCAGGTCCGAACAGCGATGTTCCCGTGAATCGCTTCGGAGCTACACCGATCACCTGAAAGAGAGCACCGTTGACGGACACTCGTGCGCCCACGATATTCGGATCGGCCCCCTGCCGCTGCCAGGCCCGATAGCTGAGGACAGCGACCGGCGGCGCACCTACCCGTTCCTCTTCCGGCAGGAAACTCCGTCCTCGCGCCGGTGCAATCCCCAACGTGGTGAAGTAGTTGGCGGATACGAACATGGCATAGGCCCGCCGGGTGCTGTTCCCCTGTTCCAACGTGACAAACTGCGTGTCCCAGCCATGCGCCGCCAAGTTACTGAAGATGGGATTGTCGTCCCGCAGAACGACGTAAGCGGAGTACGGAATGAACGCGAATCCGCGAGAGCGGCAACCCATCAGTCGCCCCGGGTCTTTCACCGGCGCAGGCCGCAGTAGTAGCACGTTGACCACGCTGAACATGATCGTATTGGCGCCGATGCCGACCGCCAGCGTCACCAGCGCAATGGCCGTGAATCCCGGCACCTTCCACAACATCCGAACCCCGTAGCGAACGTCCTGCCACAGCGTCCCCATCGCGTCTCCCCGAAGCTGAACATGCCCCACTGAACCGCGTCGCCTTGCTCGATCATCAGCTCTTGAGATGCCTCAAGTGCATAGGCAGCAGGCTCTGCCTGTGTTCCCGGGGTCCCTGGAAGGACCGCGGACGACGGTCGTATTGTGTCAGATGAACATCCGCGGCTGTGCCCATGAAAGTGCCTGGCTCGTGGCAGCTCTCGCCGGCCAGCAATGACTGCTCACAAGACCGTAGCCTGTCGAGCTCATAGGTCCAGCCGACCCTGGGGGCTTGATCGAGGAGCAGGCGTACTACCTCCAGGGCCGTGGCGTTGTCCTTTCGCCACCGACAGGCCATCAAGAGATCGCAGCAGCGCACAATGTCCCTCCAGGTGAGCATGTAGCCGTGCTTGACCTTGGCCTTCAGCAGGACGAACTGCTCATTCCGCAGGTCGCCCAGAAGCGCGGTATACAGGGGATTCCTTTCCGGCTTCTTGGGCTCCGGGTCCGACCAGTAGTAGAGCACTTCATACGCCACGATCGATTCGACAAGCTGGTCAATGATGGCTGGGTCGTCAGGGGCCTTCTCGTGCGCGATCTCGTCGAGGAGCCGGGCCGCGTAGATGTAAGGGTATGCCGTGTCAGACAGACACCCGCCAAGCTCCCAGAAGAGATTCCGTAGCGCGATCCCCGTCGTCACCAGCCCGTTCACATCCAACGTGTCGATGCAGAGCTTAGCCTGAAGCTCCTGGCCAAGCCGATCTCGCACCCCCTCATAACGAGGCCATTTCGCGACACAGGCATCGTGGGTCATGAAGATTCCCGTCCTGCCGAGCAGGCGCACCTGGGGCTTGGGAGCCTTGGAGTCCACCCCGAGCAGGCTCAAGCCGCTTACATCCGGCAATTCGAGATGATCGAAGTCGCCGAGATAAGGCTCTTCCAGGGTGTGCCGGGCAAACGCCTCCTCCAAAGGCGTCTTCGGCGTGCTGTCCGGCGGCTTCTTACTGGGGTCATGGTCATAGACCTCATAATCGGCCGGGATTTCCGGCTGGAACAGGCTCTCCTCCAGCGGCACGCCCCACTCGAATTGGTCCTCGATCGTTGTTCTTCGTACCGGAGATCCTTTCATGACAAAGCTCATCTCCATCCACACCGGCAGTTCGGTCTGAATGTCGATCCAGAGCCGGATGAAGAAGTCATCCAGTGGAGGCACCTCTGTCCCCTCCGGCACCAGCACACTCGGATCGCGCAGTTCGGCGCCTCGGACCGGCTTGCCCTCGATGACATCCGTGCCGATCTCCACGTAATCTCCTGTAAGAACCCTCGCCACCCTTTGCCTGGGATCGCACTTCTGGAACTCTTCGATGTCCTTTTCGCTCACGGGGCTCCGGAAGCATACTTTGGGCGTCCCGATGCCAAAATACAGACGCTGTTTCTCCTGCAACAGTGTGTACATCCGCCGGGCAAGCCTGCCATTCTCGTACTCCTCGCTGAACGATCCATAGGCCTCGGACCGATAGTTCTTGGATTCCTTCTCCACGGCGAACTCGAAGCCGTTGGGCCGGGGCCCGGAGGTCTCCACCTCGCGGCTGCGGAAAACGCAGGTGGTGAAGCCGTTGATCTTCCTGAGCACCACCGCCCAGACGACGCCGGGGATGCCTCCAAAGAAATATGTCCCGATCCGAGTGCCGGCCGTCACCACAGCGGCGGCAACAGCCAGTCTCATCAGCGGGCCTTTCATGATCCACCTGGCCACCGGATGAGTCTGTATGAGATATGGCACGTGCGCCCGCCGGCCTAACGCCCCTTGTGCCGCAGACAGGATTCGTTCATCGGCCGAAGCGTCCGGCTCGAACCGGATTCCCCGAGCCACGGATTCAATCTCTCTTGCCTGTTTCATGGCTATGTCCCTTCCCGCAGGAGCTCGCGGAGTTTCTCGATGGCATACCGGTACCGGCTGTGCGCTGTCCGCAACGACACATCCTGCACCACGGCAATGTCCCTGAATGACAGACCGGCCTGAGCGTGCAGCACGAACACCTCCCGTTGCTCACGCGGCAGTTGCCCGACGGCATCCAGCAATGCCGCCGCCTGCTCGTCCCTGACCAATTGCTCAGGCGGGCTCAGCACGGCCGACCCGCGTGCCGGCCCTGCGCAGTCGCGGACTGCCCCTACGCGACTTGCCCGTCTGGCCTCTCGCCGGACCTTGTCCCGCGCCCGATTCACCATGCAACTGGCCAGGTAAGCCTTCAGATTACTGGCTATCTTGATCTGTCCGGCGGATTCGGCCAATCGGACAAACACATCCTGCAAACAGTCCTCTGCCAGGTCCCTGTCACCGACGAGCGAGACGCCGATCGTGAACAGCTCGCGCCCGTACTTCTGGTAGATCCGGCGCAAGGCGTCCCCACTGCCATGGTTCAGCTCTCTCAGCAATAACCGGTCTTCGAATGCCAGCATCTATGCACTCGGTGCCATACCCACGCCTGTGTGGAGATGCTTCATCTGGTGGAAACACGCACTCACACGAGCGTACGCATGACACCCGTGTCGAACGTTCAACTGCCCATAGACGAACGTCTTCGCCATTCTACTCTAAGAAAACCACCCGGCGATGAACTGCGTAGATCCTCTCCGGCTTTACGCAAGGTGTGCATCCTGCCGGCATCCGCCGTCCGCACCTGACGCCCTGCCGGAGGGTATCCATTTCCGCATCTCCAGACCATCTCCTTGCCCCTTAAGACGGCCGAGTCGCCGGAACGTTACCCTGCGAAATGCGACTTCTCGCAGATTCCCTGCGGAGCGTCCGTCGATCCCACCATGGCGAACCGGCCGCGAGGGCTGCGGAGAAGCCCGTTCCCGGCAAGCGAGCGGTTTCCCTTTTCCGACACCATTTATTCGCTTGCATTGGCCCGATTGCCCGCCCATAATGGGGATATTGAAGCGGGTTCGCCGCCCCTGATCCGAGCTGCCGGAGGAAATGGCTGTTGCTCTTGCGATCAGCAGCGGGAGGCCGCGATGATGGGCTGGAGACGACGTATGAGCCGATGGCCGCAACAACGCGCGGTTCAGTACCCGGACTGGGAAAAGGAGCGGTGAATCATGAGGACGATCCGTACCCGGACCGGCATCATCGTGATCGTCTCGTTCGCGATCATTGCCTTCAGCCTTTCGTTCCTGTTGTCGAAACTGCCCGGCCGCAGCGAATGGGAGCGATACCGAACACAGTATCCCGAGAAGGCGATCCAGGCTAACCTCAAGCAGATAGTCATGGCGGGCAGCGCCTACCTCAGGAGCAATCGCGTCCCCGAGGTGACGTACGAAGACCTTCTCCGCGACGGCAAGTTTCTCTCACGCGCCGTCGATCCGGTACTGGGCGAGGACTACCGCACGATTCGCCTGTCGTTGAGAGACACCAAAGTCGCGGTCGTCACGAAAGACGGCAGGACGATCACGTATGAGTTCGGGACCCTCAGCGTGGGGGGAATCGATCCGGGTCCTTTTGCCTTGCCTCCAATGCAGAGCGACACGAACCAAGCCAATGGTGACTCGTGAATCGCTGCGCATGGTGCACCGCCGACCCCGTCTATCAGGCCTATCATGACGGCGAATGGGGTGTCCCGACGCACGACGACCGCAGGCTTTTCGAGATGCTGGTTCTCGAAGGCGCCCAGGCAGGACTAAACTGGCTGACGATCCTGAAGAAACGAGAGGGCTACCGCCGGGCCTTCGACAACTTCGATGTCGAGAAGGTCGCTCGTTACGGCCCGAAACAGATCCACCGCCTGCTGAACGATTCCGGAGTCGTCAGGAATCGCCTCAAAGTCGAATCGGCTGTGCGCAACGCCCGCGCGTTCCTGGACGTGCAGTCTGAATTCGGCTCCTTCGACGTGTTCGTCTGGCGGTTCGTCGATTCGACGCCGAAACAGAACGCCTGGACGTCCCTATCCCAGATCCCTGCCCGCACGGAGGAATCGGACGCCATGAGCAAAGAACTCAAGAAGCGAGGGTTCAATTTCATCGGTTCGACGATCTGCTACGCCTTCATGCAGTCCGTGGGCTTGGTAAACGATCACGTCACCGATTGCTTTCGATACAAAGAGGTGGCGAAGCTCGGGCGGCCGACTCCTTGAAGGCAGCGGGAGGATTCAATCTGCCCATGATCCAGGTGCGATCCATCGGCGATGTAGCCAGACGATTGCAGGATAACTGGCCCGGCTATCTTGCGACGTATTGGGCCTTCCTGGTCGTGCTGGCGCTGGCAGCGGTGGCGGACATGCTTTCGACGGTTTTCTTCATGGCGATCGATGGTCCGCACGCCGAAAGTCACCCTATCATCCGGCTGCTCGCTCTCTCTCTGGGTCCCGTACTGGGCCCGGTCGTCGGCAAGCTCGCCCAGTTCGCGGCGGTCGTCCTGCTGACGGTCTTCCTGCGCCCCTGGGCGATCTACATCTTCGTCGCCGTCATCATCCTGTACGCCTGGGCGGCCGTCTACAACGTCGTCGCCACCCCGGTCCTGCTGGGCGCCTTCTGACACGAGTGGCAGCCCTCTACACGCCTGAAAGGGGCCTTGCACGAGAATCGGTATAGGCGCCCCCGCACCCTTCCGGCACTTTTTTCTTGCCTTTGCCGTTCGTTCGGGCCATGATAGAGTCCGGATCAGGCGACTCCAACGATTGTGATGTGGTTATCCTGGCAAAAGGGAGGGACTCGCATGACGTATAACTACGGGGTAGGGCGAGCCAAGAGGGGTTTCACGCTGATCGAGCTTCTCGTCGTGATTTCCATCATTGCGGTGCTGCTGAGCATCCTGATGCCCGCGCTGGGCATCGTCCGCGAGCAAGGCCGCCGGATGGTTTGCGCCCAGAACGAGAAGAACATGGGGTTGGGCCTGTTCGTCTATGCCAACGACAACGACGGCAAGCTGCCAATGAATGAGGTCGACCGCTGGCTGTTCGACGTCTCGTACTGGACCACGGACATCATCCTCAAGACGGGCGCCTTCGACCGGCATATCTTCTACTGCCCATCCTGGAAGCAGCGGGACAGCATCCTCTTCTGGCGCTACGGCGAAAACTTCCCGGCTGGAACCCCGGAGAGCGCTCTGACGCCGGAACCCAAGGACGAACCGACCCGAAAGAACTACCATCGCATCATGGGGTACTACTGGCTCATCGACTACAAAGGCGGCCGGGAAAACCAGCCGATGAGCCCTGACGGAGTGACGAAGCGGTGGGTCCGGACGACAACGTCCACGAAGATAAAGGGCTCAGACAAGCAGATCCCGCCGGCCACAATGGAGCTGATCACCGATGTGACCGCCAGCAACGGACCCGACCGGGAAAACGCCGATTTCACCCGCGCGCAGGGAGGCTGCTACGATCGCTGGCAGGTGTACGATAGGACTAATCACCTCAAGAACAGCACCAAGCCCTCCGGAGGGAATATCCTCTTTCTCGACGGGCACGTCGACTGGCGCAAGTTCCAGGAGATGGAGCACCGCTGGTTCTACAATGTGTTCGCGAACCCCTGCATGTGGTGGTAGATTTCGTGACTTCGTATCGCTTCTCACACGTCTTGATTGCGATCCTCATTTTGTCGCATGCGTGTTCTCTCCTCGCGCGCACTGTAGACCCTCTGCAGGCAGGATTTCGGGAGCCGCCGTTGCCGGCGCGACCGTCGGTCTATTGGGCTTGGGTCAACGGCCTGACGAACCAGGACCGCATGACGGTAGAGTTGGAGGAGATGAAAGCCAAGGGCATCGGCGGCGTATACATCTTCGACGTCGGCGCACAAGATCCTCGGGGCAGCGTGCCGGCCGGTCCCGCCTTCATGGGACCGGAGTCGCTCGACGCCATCGGCCACACGGTGCGCGAAGCGGCGCGGCTCGGCATGGAGGTGGGCCTGGTCACATCGAGCAGTTGGAACTGCGGCGGGCCGTGGGTCCCGCCCCAATACGCCAGCATGGGCCTCTACCACTGCCAGATCGCCGTGACAGGCCCGATGCGCCTCGATAGCCCTCTGCCTATGCCCGCCCTGCCCGCCGCCGCCCCGCGAGGGCCCGACGGCAAGCCGGCATACGTCAAGAGTGTGGCGGTGCTGGCGATTCCGTCGCCGCAGCGACTGGCCGGCCACGAGTTTCTCTTCGAGCTGGCGCCGCCCGGGACGCATACCGTCGACCGCGTGGTCCTGTACAACACGGTCAGCGGCGACGAGAAGCGCTACGGCCCGATGCACCTGTTCGCCAGGGACTTCGCGGTCTACGCGTCGCCCGAAAGCACGGAGCCCAACAGCTTCCGCCGGATCGTGCGGGCGGCGCTCGAGCCCAA
>Ga0068714_10004894_pt1 | contig 14612 bp, 9 predicted proteins | sample MTBNYHSulfiMetaG_FD_62988 | JGI IMG/M metagenome (GOLD analysis project Ga0068714, IMG submission 62988) | Enrichment culture microbial communities from rom New York Harbor, USA that are MTBE-degrading - MTBE-NYH (New York Harbor Sulfidogenic)... | ecosystem: Environmental > Aquatic > Marine >... | reverse complement strand
GCCATCAGCCGGGCGTGCGACCCTTGCTCCACCACCCGGCCGTCTCCCAGCACGACGATCTTATCGGCTTGAGAGGCGGTGCCCAACCGGTGGGCAATGATTAGCGCGCTGCGTCCTTTCAGCAAACGCGCCGTCGCCCCCACCAGCCGGGCCTCGTTGGCCGGATCAAGACTGGCGGCCGGTTCGTCCAGGATCATCAGCGGCGCGTCCTTCAAGAAAGCTCGCCCCAGGGCGATACGCTGGGCCTGCCCGCCGCTCAGCCGGGCGCCACGTTCGCCGATCACCGTCTGGTAGTCTCGCGGCAAGGCCATGACCTCTTCATGCACCTGCGCCTGTTTCGCCGCCCATATCACTCGCTCCAAATTGGCTTCAGGCGCCCCCAACTGGAGGTTGGCGGCCACCGTATCGCAGAACAGATAAGGCGCCTGAGGCACCCAGGCCACCATCTCGCGCCACAATTCCGGGGCATATCCGTCGATAGCAACCCCGTCCACCGTGATCTGTCCACGTTGGGCTTCCAGGAAGCGCAGCAACAGTGCCGCCACCGTGCTCTTCCCGGCCCCGCTCGGCCCCACCAGCGCCACCTTCTCACCCGCCTCTATCGTGAAGGAAACGCCATGCAAGGAAGGGCGCTGGCCTTCATCGTAGGCATAATGGACGTCCTCGAAAGCGATCTGCTCTCGGAAGGCTGGAGGGGCTACTCGCCGTCCCCCAGATCGCACCTGAAGCTTGCTATCCAAGATGGTGAAGATGCGCTCGGCCGCCGCCACCCCCTCCATGCCAGCGTGGAAGCGCGCCCCCAGCGTACGTAGCGGCAGGTAGAATTCCGGCGCCAATACCAAGATAAACAATGTCTGCGCGAAAGCCAATTGTCCGTAGAGCAGGCGCAGGCCGATCTCCACCGCCACGATGGCGGTGCTCACCGTGGCCAGCATCTCCAGCGCCAGCGCCGACAGGAAAGCCACCCGCAGCACCTTCATGGTGACCTCGGCGTAACGCTGGCTGAACTGCCGGATCGTGCCCGCTTGCTGGCGGCTGCGCCCCAGCATCTTGAGCGTCTTCAAGCCCTGCAACACGTCCAAGTAGTGGGCGCTCAAGCGGCTGAGCAGCCCCCATTGTCGCTTCGTCAGCGCCTCGGCCCAGCGCCCGATCAGCACCATGAAGAGCGGGATCAGCGGCGCGGTCACCAGAAGCACAATACCGGAGAGCAGGTCCAAGGGAAAGACCACCAGCAGGATTGTCAAGGGGATGATCGCCGCCATCGCCAGGCCGGGCAGATATTGGCTGAAATAGGCTTCCAGCGCTTCCACCCCCTCCACCACGGTGTTTACCAGCTCGCCGCTGCGCTCCTCATGTCGGTAAGCGGGGCCTAAGGCCAGCAAGTGACCGAACAGCCGCTCGCGCAGGCCTTGCTTCACCCTCACCGCCAGGAACTTGGCCGCCACCTCGCCGCCGCCCGTGACTGCCACCCGCAGCACGATCACCGCCAGCAGCGCCAGCATCTGCGGCATCACTGCGTCGAGCGACTGGCCCTCCAGGAACACCTCGGCCACGACCTGGCTCAGCAGCCAAGCCTGCGCCACCGTGAATGCCCCTGCCAGGAAGCCCAGCCCCACCGCCAGGCCCAGGGTAGCTCGCTGTGTTCGGCTCTCCTGCCACAACCGTCGGTCAAACATCGTTTCGCTAGCTGCTCACTCTAAATCGCCCGCCCCCCTACAAAACGGGCGGGGCAAGATTATCTCGACCTGCCCCGCCCGAATCACAGCGTTGGTTCGCTCAGTACTCCAGTTTCTCCGGCTCGGCGGTCAGCCGTTTCCGGAACACACGGTACGACCATATCTGGTAGCCCAGCATGATGGGCACGAAGATTAGTGCCACAATGCTCATCACCCGCAGCGTATATTCGCTGGAAGAAGCGTTGTAGATCGTCAAGCTCCAATCCGGGTTGGTGGTCGAGATCATCACCCGCGGGTACATGAAAGTAAACACCGTCACCAGGGTGAAGACGATCACCAGTGTAGTCATGGCAAAGGCCCAGCCGTCGGATACCCGGCGCACGAAGTAGCCCGCCAGCAACAGCGCGGCCAGGGCAGCGATAGGCACCACACCCGGGTTGACACCCAGCACCAGCAAGATGTCGGTTTCCAGGTAGGTGTAAACCGTCAGAGCAGCGAAGAGCACCAGCGCCACCGCCCACAGCCGACCACTCACCGCCTGGGCGCGCCCCGCCACCTCGTCGCTGGCCTTCAAGCTCAAGAAGATCGCCCCGTGCAGCAGGAAGACCGCCACCGTAGCCAGCCCACCCACCAGGCCATAGGGGTTGAGCAGATACCAGAAGCCACCGGTGTAGGTCATGCTGGCGTCGATGGGTAGGCCGCGCATCAGATTGGCGAAGGCCACGCCCAGCAGCAGGGCACTCAGCAGGCTGCCAGTGAAGATCGCCCAGTCCCACAGCTTGCGCCAGCGCGGGTCTTCAATCTTGCTGCGGAATTCGAAGGCTACCCCCCGCAAGATCAAACCCACCAGCAGCAGAAAGAGCGCCTGATAGAAGCCGCTGAACATTGTAGCGTACCAGTGGGGGAAAGCCGCAAAGGTCGCCCCACCCGCCGTGATCAGCCACACTTCATTACCATCCCAGTGCGGCCCGATGGTGTTGATGATCACGCGACGCTGGGTATCGTCCCGCCCCAGGAAAGGCAGCAGCATACCCACCCCGAAATCGAAGCCCTCCAGCACGAAGAAACCGATGTACAGCACCGCGATCAAGATAAACCATAGTGTATTAAGATCCATTGTCAACCTCCCGTTCTCCGCGCCCGCTCACCCTTGCTCTCCGAGCAAGGAGGGCTCCATCTCCGGCGCAATTTCATCCTTCCCGTCATCCGGGCCTGCCTTGGCATATTTGGTCAGCAGGAAGATATCCGCCCCCATCAGCAGGCCATAGATCAGCACAAAGCCGATCAGCGAGAACAGCAGCGTGCCGCTCGATACCGTCGGCGAGACGGCATCCTCCACTTTCAATAGGCCGTACACCGCCCAGGGCATGCGCCCCACTTCGGTCATCAGCCATCCGGCGGTGTTGGCCAGGTAAGGCAGGCCGATGGCCCACACAAAGAGCTTCAACCCCCGCTGGCTGAACTTGGGCATGTCACCCATCACACCGAAGAGAGCGTACGCTGCCAGCGCCAGCAGGGCAAAACCCGCCCCCACCATAGCGCGGAAACTCCAATAGGTCAGCGCCACCGGTGGGATGTAGTCCCCCGGGCCATATTGGGCTTCATATTCCGCTTGAAGGTCATAGATGCCTTTAACCTCCCCCTGCAACTGGTTGTACGTCATTAGGCTCAGCAATCCTGGCACGCGGATCGAGAACACGTCGTTACGCTGCTCCAGGTCGCCGATGGTCAGCAGTGAGAAGGAGGCCGGGTCTTCGGAATACCACAGCGCCTCACCAGCCGCCACCTTCATCGGCTGGATCTCGGCCAGGTGCTGAGCCTGGCTGTGCCCACCCAGGATCACCAAAAAGATGGCGATAGTGCCCAGGATAGCTGCGATCTGGAAAGAGCGGCGGAAGAAGTCCTCGTTGCGCTTCTTGAGGAAATGATAGGCTGAGATGCCCATAATGAAGAACGCCGCCGTGGTCAGCCCTGCCAGCACCGTGTGAGGGAATTGCACCCAGATGTTGGGATTGAAGATCAAGGCGAAGAAATCGGTCATCTCCGCCCGGCCGGTGACCTCGTTGAACGTGAACCCCACCGGCTGCTGCATGAAGGAATTGGCGATCAAAATCCATAAGGCGGATACGTTGGCCCCGATGGCCACCAACCAGATGGCCGCGGCGTGCATCCCCTTGGAGAGTTTATCCCAGCCGAAGATCCACACCCCCAGGAAAGTCGATTCGAGGAAGAAGGCCAGTAGCGCCTCGATCGCCAGCGGTGCGCCGAAGATATCGCCCACGAAGCGCGAGTACTCCGACCAGTTCATCCCGAACTGGAATTCGAGCACGATGCCGGTCACCACGCCCATGGCGAAGTTGATCAGGAACAGCTTCCCCCAGAATTTCGTCATCCGCTTGTAGACTTCCTGACCGGTGCGCACGTACACCGTCTCCATGATCGCCACCAGCACCGAGAGGCCCAGCGTCAGCGGCACGAAAAAGAAGTGATAAATAGTGGTAGCGGCGAACTGCAAACGCGCCAGAAGTAATGCATCCATACAGTTCCTCCTATGAAATGAAAATCAGATCACAGCGATTTGCGCCTCATGTTCCGGTTCCCCTTCCGCAAGCACATGCGCATCCTGCGCCAGCTTGGCGAAGGTCGTGCCTTCAAGCTCACGCAGCAACATCCTTTGGATCTTACCGACCTGCACCCGCACCGGGCAACTTGCCCCCAGCGGGCAGTAACCCGGCTCGCACAAGCAATCCGAGAGCATCAAAGGGCCGTCGAGTCCCTCGATCACGTCTCGCAAGCTGATCTCCTCTGGGGCTCGGGCCAACTCTAGCCCACCATTGGGGCCGGGGGTGGTCTCGACCAGCCCTAGCCGCGCCAGCTCAGCCACGATGCGCTGCAAAAACGGGCGCGGCAGCAGCATCTCGGCTTGAATATCATCGGTCGAGAGCCTGGTGCCCGGCGGGCGTTTCGCCAACGCCAAGACCACCCGAACAGCGTAATCCGTTTTGCGATTGATCCTCAGCATGGGGATGTCGATTCCTTGACTGTCTTGGTAAAGGTTTGCCATTACCAGTTTAAAACGAGCCTTTTCGCCCGGATATGGGCATATGTCCTTGAATTCATGTGACATTTATCACGAATAGCGGGGTAGGAATTCGGTTACAATGAGAAGCGGCTACCCAGGGCATGGAGGAAGCCAGCGACCGTTCGTGCGGCTTCCTCGATCAACTGCCCTGTGACCTGAGATAGTGATCTAACTTATGCTGAAAAACTTCTTCGAACCGGCCTCCGTGGCCGTGATTGGCGCATCCACCGATCCTTCCAAACTTGGCAACGCAGTCGTCAGGAACTTGGTCGATGGGGGTTACATCAAGGTCGGCAAGGTCTACCCGATCAACCCCAAAGCCCAACAGATCTACGATCTGCCCGTCTACCCCTCCGTTCTCGATGTCCCCGATCCTATCGATCTGGCGGTGATCGTCATCCCTTACTCCTATGTGCCCGATGCATTGCGCACCTGCGGCGAGAAGGGCATCCCCGCCGTGGTCGTGATCTCGGCCGGTTTCCGCGAGGCCGGCATGGAAGGCCTCGAGCGCGAACGCGAATTAGTCGCCATCATCAAGCAGTACGGCATGCGCCTGATCGGCCCCAACTGCCTGGGCGTCATCGATACCTTCACCCCTCTCAACGCCTCCTTTTCGGCCGGGTCGCCCCCCAGCGGTCCGATGGCCTTCACCTCCCAATCCGGGGCGTTGGGCACCGCCATTCTCGACTGGGCCCAGGCCGGTCAGCTAGGCCTCTCCAAGTTCATCAGCCTCGGCAACAAGGCCGACGTCAGCGAATTAGATTTGCTGCAGACCTTCATCGACGACGAGCAAACCCGCGTCATCCTGATGTACATCGAGGAGCTTTCCAATGGGCAGGAGTTCATTCAGGCGGCTCGCAAGGGCGCCAAGGTCAAGCCCATCGCCGCTATCAAGTCCGGCGTGACCCAATCCGGCGCGCGGGCAGTCTCCTCTCACACCGGCTCGCTGGCCGGCTCCGAGCAAGCCTACCAGGCCGCCTTTCACCAGGCTGGCGTGCTGCGCGCCAATTCGATGGAGGCCTTGTTCGACATGGCCCTGGCTTTCGCCTACCAGCCTCCATTAAAAGGCAACCGCATCGCCATCGTCACCAACGCCGGTGGGCCGGGCATCCTGGCCACCGACGCCCTCGAACACGTCGGCTTGAGCCTCTCACGCTTCGAAGCCGAGACCATCCACGCCCTCGAGCAATACCTCCCAGACGCCGCCAGCGCTGCCAACCCGGTCGACGTGCTCGGCGATGCTCTCGCCGACCGTTACGCCACCGCCCTCGAAAAGGTGGCCGCCGACCCCAATGTGGACGGCCTGATCGTGATCCTCACCCCCCAGGCGATGACCGAGATCGAAGCTACTGCCAGGGCAGTTTGCGAATTGGCGAAGGGCATCGACAAGCCCATCCTGGGCTGTTTCATGGGCGAGGCCCGCGTCCAGGTCGGCATCGATATCCTCACCGAGGGCAACGTCCCCAATTATTCCTTCCCCGAGCGGGCCGCCACCGCCCTGCGCGCCATGGCCGATTATCAGGTCATCCGCGCCCGCCCCGAGCCTGAATACGACACCTTCGACTGCGATTGTGCCGCCGCACAAGCTGTAATCGATAAGGCTCGCGGTGAAGGCCGCGTGACCATCGGCGACGCCGAGGCCCGCAGCATCCTGCAGGCCTACGATCTGCGCATCCCCCGTTCGGAGATCGGCGCAGACCCCGACCAAGCCGTCGAGATCGCTAACAGCATCGGCTATCCCGTGGTGCTCAAGATCGCCTCCCCCGATATCCTGCACAAGACCGATATGGGCGGTGTCAAGGTCGGCCTTGAGAGCGCTCAGGATGTGCGCGATGCCTTCGAACTCATGACCTACCGTGCCCAGCGTTACCTGCCCGAAGCTCGCCTGTGGGGCTGTCTGGTGCAGGAGATGGCCCCTCCTGGCGGTCTGGAGGTGCTGGTGGGCATGAACCGCGATCCTCAGTTCGGCCCGCTGGTCACCTTTGGCCTGGGTGGCATCTACGTCGAGACTCTCAAGGACGTCACCTTCCGCATTGCGCCCTTTTCGCGGCGCGAAGCCGAAGCCATGCTCAGCGAGATCCGCGCCCACGCCCTGCTCGATGGCGTGCGCGGCCAGCCGCCCGCTGACAAGGAAGCCATCGTCGATACCCTGCTCAAGATTGGCCAATTGGTGCAGGATTTCCCCGATATCGTCGAGCTAGACATCAACCCCCTCATCGTTTACCCACAAGGGCAAGGGGCTATTTCAATTGATATGCGCCTGGTTCTCACCCGAGAACCGGATTCAGGAGGATGATCGTGAAATCATTATATGTAACTTCGGTAGAGCGCTATTCCGGCAAGACCGCCACCTGCCTTGCGCTGGGCAAGCACTTCATGGCGCAGGGCTACAAGGTGGGCTACATGAAACCCCTCAGCCTGCAGCCCTGGTTGGTGGCCGGAAAGGTCGCCGATGAGGATGCCGCCTTCGTCAAGAGCGCACTCGACTTAGAAGCCGAGCCCTGGGAATTATCCCCGGTGGTCATCACGCCCGAATACCTGCGCGAGCATCTGCGGGAGGACAAACCCCCCGACCTGATGAAAAAGGTCAAAGCTGCGTGCAAGCTTGCCAGCGATGGCAAGGATATCTTGCTGCTCGAGGGCGGCGGCAGCCTGCGGGAGGGCTACGTCGTCGGCCTGCCCACCCCCGTTGTTGCCGAGGAATTGGGCAGTTGTGTGCTGGCGATCGTCAAGTATCGCGACCACGTGCGCGTGCTCGATGACGCCCTCACCGCCCGCGCCCGCCTCGGCAAGGCTGGCTGCGGCATGATCATCAACCGGGTGCCGGAAGGCGCGCTCCCCTTCGTCAAGGAAACTGCCGCTCCATATCTTGAGAAACAAGACATTGCCGTGGTCGGCATCTTGCCCGAAGTGCGCGGCCTGCAAGCCCTCACCGTCATGGAAATCATCCAGGTGCTCAAGGCTGAGGTGCTCACCGAGCGCTTCAATCCCGAGGGGCTGGTAGAGACGCTCACCGTTGGCGCCATGACTGCCGAAGCCGCCCTCAGCCGTTTCCGCAGGTACACCAATAAGGCCGTCATCACCGGCGGCGACCGCACCGATATCCAACTCGCCGCCCTGGAGACGTCCACCGTGTGCCTGGTCTTGACCGGCAATCTGCGCCCTAGCCCGCTGATCATCAAACAAGCCGAAGAATCGGGCGTCGCCATCCTGCTCGTCCGCGAAAATACCCTCGAGACCGTTGAAGCGATTGAAAGCGTCTTTGGCAAATCCCGGCTGGGCCAGACCAGCAAACTGGCCCAATTCGAGGCCTTGATGGCCAAGCACCTCGACTGGGATCGGCTCGATAAGCGATTCGGGCTGGAAGGCTCTGGCAAATAGCACTGATGAACGCTTTCCGCTCCGTGCCCACACCATCAGGGGAACGATCAGCGAGTGATGCGTTGAGATACCTGCGGCTGTTCCTGTTACTTGTCCTCCTTGCCGGGCTTCTCACCCCCAGCGCTACCGTCAGCGCCCAGCAGCCGGTGGTGCACGCCGTGCTTTTCTACTCCCCCTCCTGCCCTCACTGCGAAGCCGTGATCACCGAGCTGCTCATGCCACTCGTCGAGCAATACGGCGAGCAGCTGTACATCATCGCCATCGATTACACCACCGAGGAGGGTTGGGCCTTCTACGAATCGGCCGCCCAGAACATACCCATCGCTGAAGATGTCTACGGTTACGTGCCCACCTTGATCGTCGGCGACAACGTCCTGGTGGGCAGCGGCGAGATTCCGGAGCGTTTCCCCAGCCTGGTGGAGCAATACTTGGCTGGAGGGGGCGTGGACTGGCCAAACATTCCCCTGCTGTGGCAGGCCTTGGAGGCGCAAGCGAATGCCACTGCCACCACTCAAGGCAGTGCTACGCCCGACGAGCAACCGGAAACACAAACACCGGATGCGCAGACGACCGCCGATGTGGATACAGATGGCCTCAGCACCGATCTGGCCACTGCCAGGGAGATCGCCGTCGGCGAGCGCTTCGCCCAGGACCCAGTCGGCAATGGCCTCTCTGTGGCGGTGCTGGTCGTCATGCTGTTCACCTTGCTCAGGGTCGGCCTCGACTTCCAGCGCGCCCAGGCTAGGGTCAAGCCCTGGCACCAGTGGGCCGTGCCAGCCTTGGCCGTGATCGGTTTAGGGGTGGCCGCCTACATGAGCTACGTTGAGGTCACCCAAACGGAGGCCGTTTGCGGGCCAATCGGCGATTGCAACACCGTGCAGCACAGCTCCTACGCCCTGCTCTTCGGCTTCCTGCCCATCGGCGTGTTTGGCATCTTTGGCTACCTGTTGGTCGGCCTGGCTTGGGTGGCGTCTTACTTCGGCACGCCCGATATCCGCCACTACGGCTCGCTGGCATTGTGGGGGCTGGCGCTCTTCGGCACGCTCTTCTCGGTCTACCTCACCTTCCTGGAGCCCTTCGTGATCGGCGCGAGCTGCGCCTGGTGCTTGAGTTCGGCGCTGGCGATGACCACCTTGCTATACGTCACCACCCCCAAAGCTATCCTGGCTTGGATGAATCTCTCAAAATCCTAGAAAGGCTCGGTAAATGAAGATCGCCATCGTGACCGACGATGAAAAGACCATCAGCGCCCACTTCGGGCGTGCTACCAAATACGTGGTCGTGACCGTGGAAGGCAATGCGGTGACCGACCGCCAGGTGCTGGATAAGGCAGGCCACCGCGAGTTCCAGCACGACCACGATCATCACGACCACAATCATGGGCACGGCCAGCACGACTCACGCGGCCACGGATTCGGCAAGCACGCCGGCGAGAGGCACCAGCTGATGTTTACTCCCATCCAGGATTGCCAGGTCTTACTGGCGCGCGGCATGGGCCGCGGCGCTCGCATTGGGCTGGAGGGCCTCGGCATTCGCCCCATCCTCACCGAACTGCGCGAGATCGACGACGCCGTCCAGGCCGTGATCGACGGCAGCATCCAAGACCACCCCGAGCGCCTGCACTGATCGGCAATTTATCCTCCACGGCGATCTAGAACACGATTGGAGCGCCCATGCCCTTGTTAGATGACCTGCTCGCCACGCTGCCTGACGGCGATGTGGTGGAGGTCTGCATCGGCATCCACTGGAGCGCCGTGGTCGTGGAAACAAATGGGGTGCAGCGCTGCGGGCTAGCCACCACCCTGCTCACCGACCACGAGCATCACCTCCACCCCGACGTGCCCGTCGCCGGGGAACTGCTCGACTTTCCAGCCCGCGAGCTGGCCGCCCAAGTCAAATCCGATCAGCCCACCATGGTGGGCGTGGGCATGGCAGCCGTCAATGCCCTGCTGCCTCCCCTCGACTTGCCCTCCCGCGACCTGAACGCCGAGGAGGTCATCGCCCGGCTGGGGACGGGTAAGCCGGTGGCCTTGATCGGCCATTTCCCCTTCATCCCCAGGCTCGAAGGGCGCGTCGGCCAACTCACCGTGCTCGAGCGCACCCCGCGTCCCGGCGACCTGCCGGCTTCCGCCGCGCCGCAGGTGCTGCCGGAGGCCGAAGTGGTCGCCATCACCGGCATGGCGCTGCTCAACGGCAGCATGGAAGACCTGCTGGCGCTCTGCCAGCCCGATGCCCAGGTGATCGTGCTCGGCCCCACCACCCCGCTCAGCCCGGTACTCTTCGATTACGGCGTCGATTTCCTGAGCGGCTCGCTGGTCACCGATATCGAGGCCGTGCTGCGCTGCATCCGCCAGGGCGGCAACTTCCGCCAGGTGCACAAAGCTGGCGTGCGCCTGGTGACCTACGCCACCCCGCAACTCATCCAGGCCCTGGAAACTTAAACGAAAAGGGCGGGCCTTCAACCCGCCCTCTTTTTCGCCTACTCCCCTAATTGCCGATCCCTAGTCACTTATTCCTCTTCACCCCCAGCGTGATCTTACCCCCCTCCAACCTGTGCGTCTCGACATGCGCCTCGGCGGGCGGCTTTCCGGCCACCAGCTCGGTGCTCAAGGTCTCGTTCTTGAGGTAATCGCCCCAGGTCTCGAAGACAGCGGCCAGCTCGCCTTCTGCCTGGTAGTAGGTGGTGATGCGGTCCTCGATGTTGAAGTCGGCGTTCTTGCGCATCGACTGCACCCGCCGCACGATCTCGCGCGCCAGCCCTTCGGCGCGCAGCTCCGGCGTCAGCACGGTATCCACCGCCACCGTCACGCCTTTCTCGGCGGCCACTGCCAGCCCCTCAGCAGGCTCGGTGTTCACCAGCAGCTCCTCGGGCGCCAGCTCGACCTGTTTTCCCCCCACCTTGACCGGCACCGTTTCCCCAGCAGCCACCAAGGCGCTGACCGCAGTGGCGTCCAGCGCCGCCAGCGCCTCTCGCAGCTTGGGGAAATCCGCGCCCAACTTCGGCCCCAGCAGCTTGTTATCCGGCTGCACCTTGTAGTCCACCAGCTCGCTGGCCTTTTTCACAAAGGCCAAGTCCTTCACGTTAAGCTCGTCGGCCACAATCTCCGCCAGGTAGTCCGGCAGCTTTCCCCCCTCGGCGCTGTGCACCAGCGCCTTGGCCAGCGGTTGGCGCACCTTCAAACCGGCGCCGCTGCGGGCGCTCAGCCCCAGGCTGGCCACCTGCCGCGCTAAGCTCATCTCACGGGTCAGCGCCTCGTCCACGGCGGCGGCATCCACCTGCGGCCAATCGGTCATGTGCACGCTCTCGTGGGCTTGCTTGAAGAAGGAGCGCACCAGGTTCTGGTACATGACCTCGCTCACGAAGGGGGCAAAGGGCGCCAGCAGCCGGGCGAACTTGACCAGCACGTGATACAGCGTGGCGTAAGCCGCCCTCTTGTCGCTGTCCTGCTCGCTCTTCCAGAAGCGCCGCCGGCTGCGCCGCACGTACCAGTTGGTCAGGTCGTCCAGGAAAGGCTCAACCGTCAGCGTGGCGGCGAACGGGTCGGAGTTCTCTAGGGCTTGCGTGACATCCCCCACTACCTCATTCAGCCGCGCCAGCACCCAGCGATCCAGCGGATTCTTGCCCCGAGGCGTAGCACCCTCGGGGTGCGCCGGATCGAACTCGGCCACCTCCGGCCTCCAGCCATCTAGGTTGGCGTAGGTCGTCAGGAAGCTGTACACGTTCCACAGAGGGATCAGGAACTGCCTCCGCACCTCCTCGGCGCGGTTGTAGCCGAACAGCAGGTTGTTCTCCGGCTTGTGGGCGAAGAACTGCCAGCGCATCACGTCCACGCCCATCTTATCGGCCGCCTCGTTGAACTCGATGGCGTTGCCCCAGCTCTTGTGCATCTCGCGCCCGTCCTCGGCCAGCAGCGTGGCGTAGCTGAACACCTCTTTGAAGGGCGGTGAACTGTCCATCACCGTGCCCATCGCCAGCAAGCTGTAGAACCAGTTGCGGAACTGGCCGGGGAAGGACTCGCTGATCCAGTCGGCCGGATACCACTTCTCCCAATAATCCGGGTCGTCGCGGTAGTGCAGGGTGCTGAAGTTGACGATGCCGGCATCCAGCCAGGGGTTGCCGACGTCGGGCAGGCGGCTCATACGCCCCTCGCATTCCGGGCAGGCCAGTTTGACGGCGTCGATGTAGGGGCGGTGGGGGGTGTGCCCCTCGAACTGCTCCCAGCCCTCCACGGCGCGCTCCGCCAGCTCGTGCTCGTCCCCGACCACCAGCCAATGGCCGCAATCCTCGCACACCCAGATGGGCAGCGCCAGCCCCCAGTAGCGCTTCTTGGAGATCATCCAATCGTGCATGTTGCGCAGCCAATCCATCTCGCGGGCGTAACCGAACTCCGGTACCCAGCGGATCTGGTCAACCACATCCATAATCTGGTAACGCAGGCTGCGATCTTTCTCCTCGGCCGTCAATTGCTCGCGCGGCTTATCGTAGACCTCGCCCATGCTGATGAACCACTCATCCACCAGCCGGAAGACCAGCTCGGTCTGGCAGCGCCAGCAGGTCGGGTAGCGGTGGGTGTAATTCTCCACGTTGTACAGCAGATCCTTGTGATCGAGGTCGTCGAAGATCGAGCGCGCCACATCGGCCACGTTGTTGCCAGTAAGCCAGCCAAAGCCGTCCACGAAATAGCCCTCGTCGTCCAGCGGGGCCAGCAACGGGAATCCATGCTCTTTGCCGAGCTGGAAGTCCTCGGCGCCGCAGCCGGGGGCGATGTGCACGATGCCGGTGCCTTCCGCCTCCCCGACCTCATCCCAGGTGATCACCCGGTGGGCCTGGGCGGCGCTTTGCTCGATGCCCTCGGTCAGTTCATGCAGCTCGGTGTGCCCGCCCAGCTCCTGGGCCGCAGGCAACTCGTCGAAGGGGCCATCGTAGGCCCAGCCCTCCATCTCGGCCCCCTTGAGCTCCTCCAGCACCTCGTATTCGCCCAGCAGCATGTGCTTGGTGCCCTCGGAGAGATACAGCACCTCATCGCCCTGCTTGACCTTGAGGTAGACCAAATCCGGGCCGACGGCCGCCGCCACGTTGCTGGTCAGCGTCCAAGGGGTGGTCGTCCACACCAGCAGGGATTCGCCCTCCCGCCCCCTCAGCGGGAAGCGCAGCGTCACACTGGGGTGAGTCAGTTCGGCGTAGCCATCGGTGACGATCTCGTGCTGGCTGATGGCGGTGGCGCAGCGCGGGCACCAGGGCATCACGTCGGCCCCCCGGTACACCCAGCCGCGCCCCCAGCACTTCTTCAAGAAGGTCCAGATCATGTAGTTGTTCTCGTTCGAGAAGGTGTAATAGCTGCCGCCCACCTCCGGCATCCCCAAATGCCCGACCACCTGCTCGACCGTGCCCTTCATCGTCCCCCCCGGCCCCTGGTACTCGATCTCCTGCTCGGGGTCCTCCGCCAGCTTATCGGCCAGCCAGCGCAGCTTATCGGAGTCGTCCCACTCCATCCAGTAGCCCAGCCGCTGGGATTGCTCGGTGATGGTGGCGGCGTATTGCAGCACGCGCTGCTTGCACTTGAGCACGAACTCAGCCAGCCCGTAGTCCTCGATGTCCTTCTTCGATTTGAAGCCCAGCTCGCGCTCGACCTCGACCTCCACCCACAGGCCCTGGCAGTCGTAGCCGTTCTGGTAGCGCGTGTGATGGCCGCGCATCGTCCAGAAGCGGTTGAACAGGTCCTTGTAGCTGCGGCCCCAGCCGTGGTGCACGCCCATCGGGTTGTTGGCCGTCATCGGCCCGTCCATGAAGGACCAGCGCGGGCCGTCGCGCCGCAGGGCGCGCATCTTCTCGAAGGCCGCGGTCTTCTTCCAGAATTCCAGGACCTCGCGCTCCTGCTTCACAAAATCCACTTTGTTGGGTACCTGTTTGAAGGGCATAATGCCTCCTACTTCAGTAATCAGTGATTAGGGATTAGGAATCAGGGGAAAAGCTTCCTGTCAGTCCTTGTTCCTGTGCGCCTGATACCCAATCTCCTGGTTGCCTAATTCCTGGTTGCCTGATTGCCTAATCGCCTGATCTCCTAATTGCCTGCTTCCTGCTTCCTAATTGCCTGATTCCTGCTCTCCTAATTACCTAATTCCTAAGTGCCTGGTTGCCTTAAAAAGCAACGACCCTCATCCCATGTGGGGACGAAGGCCGAAAAAAGCCTGCGCGGTACCACCCCGCTTCCCGCCTTGCGGCGGGCACTCGGTCAGATGCGGCGAGCCGGACGGCTCACGATATCTGCGCTGGGCTAACGAGGGACGACCCCGTCTCACCTACTCGCAAGTCGCCTTGCTTTCAGATCGAGGCTCCGGAAGGATTTTCAGCCTGCCTGACTGCCCCGGCTCTCACCGCGCCCGGGTTCGCTGCCAGCCCGTCCACAGGCCTACTCGTTTCCATCACCGCCTTTGGCTATGCGGTTGATAGGAGGATTATGCCATAAGATAGG
>Ga0068714_10004892_pt1 | contig 14615 bp, 15 predicted proteins | sample MTBNYHSulfiMetaG_FD_62988 | JGI IMG/M metagenome (GOLD analysis project Ga0068714, IMG submission 62988) | Enrichment culture microbial communities from rom New York Harbor, USA that are MTBE-degrading - MTBE-NYH (New York Harbor Sulfidogenic)... | ecosystem: Environmental > Aquatic > Marine >... | reverse complement strand
AGGCGACCCGGAAATAAGGTGGTATGCGCCGTCGGATGCAGATGAAATCGTCCGGCAGGTACGGTTGTTTTTGCAAAGATCGTAAAAACTTGTTCACCACAGAACACACAGAGATCGCAGAAAAAGACATTTTTTCTCCGCGCCCTTTGCGTGCTCAGCGGTGAAAAAAGTAGGATAGAAGAAAAGATGCCTTTTGAAGAGGCTTACCAGGAATCGATTGCGTTAGCCAGGAAAACATTGGCCGTGATGGAGCCGGAACCAATCTCCATAAGAACCGGCGGCCGCTGGGAAGGAAACGCCCGGGGCGAAGGGCTCCTCCATCTCACCTTCTGGGCCGGAGAGTGCGCCATCCACTTCCCGGAAGTGAAAATCGAAGTTATCACCGGCCCAAAAACGCTGAAGCCAACGGAACAAATCGTTATCCTCCATTACCTGATACACGCCCGGGGAGTCCCGATCACGGGAAACTGGATAACCTTCCGGCAGGTCCCGTCCGGCCAGTTTTACTATGAACCTTTCGTCAAGAGGTGCATTAAGCCTTTCACCGGTTTATTTGGCCGTCACCCGGAGATATTGCGGGAATTTTCCAAGGGGCTGCCTACCCTGTCCTCTATTGGGCTGGGCGACATCTCGCTCGTGCGTCGTCCGCTCCCCAATATCCCCCTGGCCTTTGTACTCTGGCAGGGGGATGACGAATTCCCGGCGGAAGGAAACATCCTCTTTGATGAAACGATCCCTTCTTTCCTCCCTACGGAAGACATAGTGGTGCTTGCCGGTATCCTTACCTATGGTCTTCTCGCCCGGGGGAGGAATCTTCTCGAATCAAAGCAGGGCATTGGACGCAGATGAACGCAGAGTTACAGGATTAAAATATAGAGCCTCTTACAAAAGTCTTGTAAATGGTGTTCTTGTCATTCCGGCGGAAGCCGGAATCCAGTAATTTCAAACAGATTGAGCTATCTCTGGACACCGGTTTTCACCGGTGTGACGATTTTTACAAGAGCCTCTATAAACAGATAATTTGAAAAATTTTTCTGTTCATATCTGTCCGCCCAGGCGGACATCCTGACAGGGAAAAAAGATGAAAAAGATCATTACTACAAAAGAGGCCCCGGAGGCCATAGGGCCATATAGTCAGGCGGTCATGGCCGGCGGCCAGTTGTTCATCTCAGGGCAGATCGCCCTTGACCCGGCCACCGGAGAGATGGTCAAATCGGATATAGCTGCCGAGACCGGACAGATTCTGAAAAATCTTGGGGCGATATTAAGGGCGGCAGGCATGGGCTATGCGGATGTGGTTCAGGCTACTGTCTATCTGAGAAATTTGAATGATTTTGCCGCCATGAATGCCGTCTATGGTGAATCCTTTAAAGACGATCCGCCGGCCCGGGCCACCGTGGGAGTCTTGGGGCTGCCCAAAGACGCGCGGGTAGAGATGGCCTTTATTGCGGTAAAAAAATAATGAGCAATCAGCCGTCAGTCTTGAGGAATTTTATAAAAAAGCCTTTTCACCACAGAGCACACAGAGTCCGCAGAGAAAAACTGTAACATATTCAATATATTATCTCAGCGTTCTCAGCGACCTCTGCGGTAAAATCTTACTTTTTGCAAAGCCATCAGTCTTGAGGAGACAATAATGGACGAGACAATGACGCTTGGCCTGGATGACATATTCCCCTTTGACTGCCGGAAGGGCTTGGACTGCTTCAACCGGTGCTGCCGGGATATCAACCTTTTTCTGACTCCTTACGACATAATGCGCCTAAAAAATAATCTGGGACTCTCATCGAGAAAATTCCTGTATACATATACTGCGGCCATCTATATGGAAGAAATCGGCCACCCCCTGGTGGTAATGAAGATGACTGGCGATGAAAAACGCTGTCCATTCTCCGGTCCGGATGGATGCCGGGTATATCCGGACCGTCCCTGGTCATGCCGCATCTTTCCACTGGAACCATGCATCGACAAAGCCGGGGATGGCAAACCGGCAACGCCCTTGTATTCAGTAGTTAAGAGGTCTTTTTGCCTGGGCTTTAATGGGAACAACCCCCTTGGGGGAAAGGAAGGCACAGGGAGATTGCCGGGAGACGATAACTTGTTAACCGTGAGGAAATGGCGGGAAAGACAAGGGACGGCTGTTTACGAAGAGATGAACGACCTGTGGTCCCAGGTAACCCTTAGCGAGATGTTCCCCGCCGGCGGTCTGGACAAAACGGGCATACAGATGTTCTTTCTCGCTAGTTACAGCCTGGACGAATTCGCTCAACTGGTGTGCAGACAAGGCTTCCTGGATACATACAACCTTAAGGGCGAAGAGATAAGGCCAGCGTTACAAGACGAACTTTCTCTCTTTAAGTTTGCGTGCAGGTGGCTTCGGGTGGCGTTGCTTGGTGAAAAAATACCGCTTATAGCTGACGGCTGAAAGATAGAAGCTGAAAGCTGAAAGTTCAAGGCCAAAAGCTAATCGGGCGAGATGTCCGGCCTGTCCGCCGAAAGCAGAATATCGCACCTGGAAGGTGCTCCTACGGAAGTAGGGCTGTGAACCCGTAGGAGCGGCATCTTGCCGCGACATGGCTGAGGCAAAGAATGTCAGTCACAAGGTAGTCAATGGTCAGACTCAAGGCTGAAAGCTGACCGCTGAAAGCTGAACGCTTATCACGTTTTTATAATCACCATTTCATCCGGTGACGTAGTCAGCGCCTCAGGACCCTCCGGCGTAAGAACGTAGGTATCTTCAACGCCTATGTGCCCTGCTCCTGGGAAGATGAGCTTTGGCTCGATGGCAAAAGTCATCCCGGCCTCCAGCCGTAGGGGATTCCGGGCCGAAAAAACCGGCAGCTCATCTACTTCCAACCCTATGCCGTGACCGATAAACGGCATCTTAGCCTCTCCATATCCCATAAAGTTGTCCGCATAACCCAGAGAGGCCGCCTTGTCAGAGGCCCATTCATAGATGCGGCCGCAGGTCTCGCCCACCCTTATCTTTTTCCGGAGTCCATAGTGTATCTCAATGACCGCCTCATAAGCCTTTTTCAACTCCTCGGGCAGGAAACCGAGGGCAAACATCCTGGTCTGGTCGGTCATATAACCATTTACACATCCTCCCAGGTCAACACTAACAGGCTCCCCCACAGAGATAACCTTACTTGACGCCCCCTGACTAAAGGCCGGATTGATACCCCTGCCTCCTGTGGCCCCCTTAAAATAAGAAGGTTCCGCGCCGGACGGCCCGGATAGTATGTGCCCAAAGAAGAGTTCCTGGTTCCAGGCCCGCATACGCATAAATCCCTGGTGACCGGCCCGGCGGAGCCGGTATTCAAGCTCAATGGAAAGTTCCAATTCGGTCATCCCCGGCCGCAGCAAATCCGGCACTTCTTTAATGACGCTGTTCAGTTGTTCGGCGGCCTGCCGCAGCCATTCTATCTCCAGGGAAGACTTGAGCATCCGCACCTCGCGAATCGCATGAGCAATGTCTGTTATTTCCACTCCCGAAAATACGTCATCCCTTAAATAAAGAAACAGCTTGGCCGGGATGACATCCATTTCCAGGCCCAGAAGTCCCGGTATGTCGTAACCATGCCCGGCTATCGTCTTGGTTATCTCCCGCACACCGCCGAGCGGTATGACGTTTTCAAGGGAAGACTCCGCTCTCGCCCGTGCCAGATTGCGTCTGACCATGAGAAGGGGTGCGCCGCTCAGAGGCACAAAAAGATACGCTTCCTGCATCGTGCCGCTAAAATAGTAGAGGTCTGCATTCTGTCTTATGAGGGCTCCGGGGATGCCTTTCGCCCGCATCTTTTCCTGTAGCCGCTGTGTGCGGGCCTTTAAGATGTCGCTTCTAAAAATAGGCGCAGCTTTCATATAATTGTCACCCCCCAATCTCTATAACTTAATTCTCACTAAGCTACTCATACGTCAAGGCAAAAATTAGATTTCTTGACATGAAATCCAAATACCCATAATATCCCTATAACCCATCAGGTAAAAATATGGCCAATACCGCACGCCCCAAAATTCTGGTTGTAGATGATGACAAGCTCACGCTGGACATCCTGACCAGTTTGCTGGAACGAGACGGGTATCAGGTCACGCCGGTCACCAGCGGCAAAGAGGCCCTGGCCAGCCTGGGCCGTGAATTTTATAACCTGATCCTTACTGACCTGGTCATGGATGGCATGGACGGTCTCACCCTTCTTAAAGAGGCCAAGAAAATCTCGCCGGAATCCATAGTCCTCATGATAACCGGGCATTCCTCCGTTGAAACGGCCGTAAATGCCATGTATGCCGGGGCCATGGATTACATTCTTAAACCCTGTGAACAGGCTGATCTGCTCTTTAAGGTGCAACGGGCACTGGACAGGCAGCAACTGGGAAGGATAGCCAAGGAAAAGGAAAAGCAGGATGCCCTGCTGGACTTAGTGCGCGGCTTGGCCGACACATTGAATAACAGGATAACCACAGTAGTGGCCCTGGGGGACCTTGCCCTCGGAGATCTGCAGCATAGTGAGATTGAGAAGGCCAGAGACCGCTTAAAATCTGCTGTTGAGGCCGCGCTGCGCGTCACGGAAGTAGTCAACGAACTTCTTATGGTTACTTCCTACGTCAAAAAAGAAGAGTTATTTACGGCAGATATTCCCTTTATTTTCTCCTCACTCCGAAAAAAAATTGCGCCCTTCACCATAAAGGTTACCGGTGACGGGCAGACCCTGTCCGTGAAGGCCTTAGACAATATCTCCCTGGCCTTTGAAAAAATCGTGCAGAATGCCGTTGAGGCCATGCATGGCAAAGGAGGTATCGAGGTTAACATAAACCGGATCGGGGATCAGAACATGGTCGAGATTCGATTCATTGACCAAGGATCGGGAATCATGCGCGAAGATATCTCAAAGGTCTTTCTGCCTTTCTTCACTACAAAAGGGACGCGGGCGCCGGGGCTTGGTTTATGGACGGCTTACCAGATAGTGACCGGGTCAAGCGGAACCATCCACATCGAAAGTGAGACCGGGAAAGGAACAACGGTAATAGTCAGGTTGCTGATAGCCGAGGCTCAAAACTGACATCTTAAAAGGAACACGTCCATGACTGCCGCTATCACTATAAGGACGACGAATCAGACTGAGCTAATAGACATAACCGGTCAGGTAGAGCGGGTTGTAACAGAAAAGGGTGCCCGGGATGGCCTATGCTGTATCTTTGTGCCCCATACCACCGCCGGGATTACCATTAATGAAGGGGCAGATCGGAGCGTGCAAACGGACATCCTGGCCGTCCTGAATGAGGTAATACCTTTTCGGTTCCCCTACCGTCACGCTGAGGGCAACTCGCCGGCCCACATAAAGGCCAGTATCATGGGCTCTTCGGTAAAGGTAATTGTAGAATCAGGTAAGTTCCTACTGGGGACGTGGCAGAGCATCTTTTTCTGCGAATTTGACGGCCCGCGCACCCGAAAGGTTTATGTCAAGGTCATTGAGGGGTAAGGAAGGATTGCAACCTGGTATTAAAGATAGTCGCCTCTATTGAATTTAATGGTCTCAACCGCAATAATAATCCCTGTTTCATTCAGAAGCCTTTTGAGCGGGTCATTTGAAGGCAGGCCCTGGATAACAGGAGCAAGCTGTTTGACCTTCTCACCAGCCGAATCAAGCAGGAGACCGGCATCTTTCAGAGTTTTCTTTGGATCAGCGAGGGTCATACGGTATTGATCCAGAAGGGCAACCAGTTCCTCTGCCCTGGCCACTTCCTGAAGCCTGGTGTCTGTCCCCAGGGCAGCCAGCGCATCAATGGAAGAAAGCGGAGCCGCATTGTTTAGTCCTGCGCTCGCAGGCGCTTGATCTGCCTTCCCTGCAACTTTGGAAAAGACATCACGAAAGGACGCCCCTTCTGTTTTTTTCCCGGGCTGTAACCGGCCAGCCCCGCCAGGCAAATGGGTTACTGTCTCTTTTATCTTCATGGCCCTGCCTCCTTTATTGTTTTATCGGCAGTTAGATAAATAACTTAAAGAGAATGGCCTTCTTTTGTCAACTCCAGGGCCTTATCCAGATATTTTTTTGCCTGGACTTCGTTCCCTCTCATCCGATAAGCCGCGGCCAGATGTCTATAGACCTCATCCAGAAAGACTTTATCCTCAACCGGCGCGATGTCAAGCGCCGCCTCTAAACACCGGAGCGCCTTATCAACTTCTCCCTGACCAAGATAAGCCATGCCCAGGGTATCCAGGTAACGATAATGCCTCTCGGAGATAAGTTGGGACGCGGGCACGGATAAGCTCACGGCCTTTTCAGCCATTTTTTGCGCTTCATCCGGATGGCGGCCGCCCTGAAGATAAAGATGGGCCAGATTATTATAAGGATCGGGGTGAGCGGGATCAAGGGCTATAGCCTTTTTATAGGCATCTTCCGCCTCGTTATCTCGTCCCATCTTTAAGTATAGGTTACCGAGGTTAAATTGGGCGCAAAAAAGGTCTTTCCTTATCTTTAATGCCTCCTTATACTCGCGCTCCGCCAAACTATATTCCCCGCGCGCCTCATAGGACACGCCCAGATTATTGTGTTCCTCCGCCGTGAGCGGATCGTGAAGAACGACGATTTCCGGTAGTTTTCCGCAGCCCAGGCACAACAAAATCCAAAATAGTATAAAGGTCCGGGCTCTGTTAGAGATAATAGAACGCATATCACTCTTTTGTGGCCTTGGAAACAGGCATAATAAGGAGGCAGAGATAATTCATCCGGGCCCAGGCCGATTCCAGCCGTCCGTAAGACCAGAGGGCATCGGCCTCTGTCCCGGTATGGACAAGCACCAGCCTCTGTTTTTCACTGTACCCCACAGCTACGAGGTAGTGGGGACGCTGATAGGCTAAAAAGCCCTCATCGATAAGGATAATAACCGGCTCATTACGTTCGATATGCTTTTTGAGGTCAGACAGACTTCCCGGATAGACACGGGTGTAGAATCCCCGGCGACGGGCAAAATTTTCCAAGTCGGATAGCAATGTGCCCTTCAGCTCCGGAGAAAAAATATCCCCGGCAATTGCCTCCTCACTGATCGGATCCCCATAATAGTGAAGGACGCCGGCCAGGGCCGCCGTCCCGCAACGCCTATCTTTTTGATAAATAAAAGGGACGGAAGGAATGTAGTGACCCCGTTCCTCTCCGCGTGTAATCGCCTCGATAATCTGAAGACGCGTAGTTATGCGGCTGCAGGCGGCCGTCAGAAAAACCTGTAGAACGACGGCAATCAACCCTACATTCCTGCGCCAAGCCGGGGAAAGGAACGGGGTCACGATGGCGTTATCTTATGATAATCCTTTTATCCAAAAGATGGATAATTACTATGACCAGAATAATGATGAGCAATACGCCGATGACCGTGCCTACCCCATCACCGCCGGCCGTGATGCGCTCAGAAAGCGAGGCCAAGTGATGAATCTGTTCATCGGTCATCGAAGATAGCTTGCACGAGACCTCGTCCGGGCTCAAGCCAAAATCCTTTAGCTTCTGCACGGCTATTTTGTTCTCCAGGACCTGCCTGACCTTAGCCAGTTCCGCCTCCCGCGCCAGAGATGCCCCCGGGCTGCTCAGAATGGAGTCAGAAAGGGCGGCCGTAGCTAAAGCCGGAAACAGAAGAAAGGCTGTAAACCAGACGGTCACCGACAATACCAGCAATGGATTTTTTAAACTATTTAGGCTCAATTTCGTACTCATGTTATATCCCCCCGCAACCAGGTAAGCCGCAATGAAGACGGCAAAATTTGACAGCTATCTTATTCATCCTGTTTCTGATGTCAACAATTTTTCCACGCCATAACAAATTTAACCAAAATTGCGGTTCAGCATTTTTCACCTAAGACCAGAATAATGCCTGCCTCGTTTAAAAACCCGGTTCTCGGATACTCCATCGACTCCACCTGCCCCGGTGGCTGCAAAAGGGTCGAGTATAATCTTTCCACTTTGAATCCGGCTGCAATCAGTAACCCTTCCACCTCAGCAGAGGCATAAAAAGTGGCATATCTATATAAGGGGTGGCCGGCCTGCTTCTTTTCCGCATAGAGCTTGCCCCATGCGCTGTCTTTATTAATACAGGCGATAACTATCCGTCCACCCGGCCGCAAAATCCGCCCGCATTCTTTAAATAAATTTGGAGGGCGCTGTACAAAACACAATGTAAAAAGGATAAAGACGGCGGCAAGGGTCTCGCCCCGGAAAGGAATAGCCTCTCCCATGGCCCGGACGGATATAACTCCCCTGGCCTTGGCCAGATTAAGCATAGCCATGGAAGGGTCAATTCCAAACTCAACCCCCAAGGCTGCGGCAAAACGGCCGCTTCCCGTTCCCACTTCCAGCGACGGCCTGCCCGGAGAAGGGCAGACGCATCTTATCGCCTCCAGCTCTATAGCAAAAAGGAGCGGCTCCTTTTCATACCAGGCATCGTACTCACGAGCCAAAGCATCAAACGCCGTAGCGGCCTCTCGCGCCATCCGATCACCATACAAAATGCCGACACGTGGGAAATATCATTTGCTCATCGAAATTATCTTATCAATCAACTCCTTAAATGCCTTCGCCGCAACGCCATTATCCGTATTCAGCACATAAGGTTTGCCGGCATCGCCTGCTGTCACTACCGCCGGATCAATGGGTATTTTGCCTAAAAACGGTATCCCCATATCACGGGCTGTTCTCTCACCGCCGCCGCTCTTAAACAACGAGATTTCGTGCCCGCACTGCGGACATTTTTGTCCGCTCATATTCTCCACAATGCCCAGTATCTGCATCTTTACTTCACGGCAAAAGTTTATGGATTTACGGACATCGGCCAAAGAGACCTCCTGCGGAGTGGTCACGATCACCGCCCGGGCCTCCGGGATAGTCTGGGCCACAGTCAGCGGTTCATCCCCTGTTCCCGGAGGAGCATCGACAATCAGATAATCCATCTCACCCCATTCCACATCCGATAGAAATTGACGGATCGCCGAAATTTTTACCGGGCCGCGCCAAATTACAGCCTGATCCTTATCGCTCATCACTGATTCGATCGAAATAATCCCGAGGTTATTCGAATACCGTACCGGCCCAACCCGATGTCCCGGAAGATTCTCCGGTTGCCCGGTAACCCCAAGCATCCGTGGAATATTCGGCCCATGCAGGTCAACATCCATCAGGCCTACTTTATACCCGGACTGGCTCAAGCCAACCGCCAGATTCGTGGCCACCGTGCTTTTGCCCACGCCGCCTTTGCCGCTCATGACCAGCAGGATATTTTTAATCTTACCCAGCGAGTCTCTTATCATCTCGTCTTGAACCGCCAGAGCCGCATCCCGCGCGTTATCACAACTGCAACTTTTTCCGTTTTCCTCTGCCATACTTTTCCCTTTCGTCTGTTATTCGTCGTATTATCAAAAGATTAACCACAAGGAACCTTTGCCGAAATCGCTAGTGTAGTGTTACAGTAATATTTTTACAAGTATGGAGATTTATGCTATTGAAGATTATCTTTGCGTAAGTAATGCAAATCCCAAGCCATTTGTTTGGGCGAAAAACGTTGACGCCATTTTGAAAAAGGTCGCTCATTGTAAAGCCGTTACTGTAACACTACACTAGTTAGTGAAGCCGGAAACGGTGGTTTCCGGATGAGCACTATTTACATGTATCCTACCTCCATTGGTCTAACCTCGCTTGTATATTACAATAAAAAAACCGGGAGGGGAACAGGATAGATAGGGGGCAAAATTCTCATCCCTGTTCCCTCTCCCGGCACCTAACAGCCTAACCTTAAATTAAGCAATTAATGTGCCAATATTATCTCTGTCCTGCTTTCTTGTCGGTTGCCCTTATAGCGTTCACAAAAATTAAAATATATCCGCTTGATTAGATAGGTTCATCTTTTAAAATACCGGAATATAATTGCGTTATTGCAACTGATTATTGCATTCCTGCAATTTATCTAACCCAATCCTATGTATTAGGTCTCAACCCCTCCTCATTAATCTACATCGCACAACCAGAAATCATACCCATGTCCCCGATGTCTTATTAAAGAATTGCTTGATATTTGCCGATGGAATTTGTTAAATAAGTAACATACGCTACAAATGCTAAGGATCTCTTTGTCATGCTCGTCTGTTTTGACTCCAATCTTAATATCATGAAGCTTGACGGGGTGATGGTATCCCTCCATTGCCATCATTATAATTGTGGGTTAGTCAAGGCGCTTGAAGAAATAGAGGAAATTAATGCGGTGGATATCTTTGTCCGTGCGGCAGCCGAAGAATTTTACCTTAATTTCAATAATTATATATTGAGCCTGGGAAAGGACAAGACTGATCGGGACAAGCTGGAGGCCGCCGCTGAACTGTACCGGTTTATGGGGTTCGGCCGGTTGGATTTCTCGCAGTTGAATGAATCCGGGGGCAGGGCCTGGGCTGATTCCTCATACTATGTGGTAGGCTGGCTGGCTAAATATGGCCGTCGCCGGAGACCGGTCTGCCATTTAACCCGTGGTTTTTTGGCAGGGATACTGGCGGCCATTTATGGAGGGACAGCGGATAAATATAAGGTTGGGGAAGATCGTTGCATGATTACGGGCTGCGATCGATGTGAATTTACCGTATCAGTGAACAAGTGATGGCTATAGACAGCAAAAAGGTAATAGAACTGGCTTCGCGTCTGCCCATTGAAAGTAATGAGCGGGGGATCATGGCTGCGTTTGGAATATACGCGGCCCTGAATTACAATGAATTCTTCTTTAAGGCCGTCTCCCGTGTCATCCATAAGGTAGATGAGGGTGCGGCTCAGGCAGTAGAGGAAAAACTTTATGACGCAGTGCTGCAATGCGGCTACCACACCTTTCATGGGGCACGGACATCCATGCACTGGCGGGAACACATCCTGCCCATGATCAAGTCTCCGGAAGACGAAGTTCAGGCCCTGGTGGCCTTTACCAATGTCTTTGGGATAGGATACATAGAAGTAGAAGAATTGGTGCCGGGCGAGAAACTGGTCACGACAGTGAAGAACGCCTACGATCCCGGCCGTTATCTGGAGGAATATGGCCCCCAACCGCATGGCCGATGTTATATGTTTAATGCGTGTACAGCCTCCTATATGGACCTGGTTTATGGGCCTCGTTACCCGACCGGAATGGGTACGTTTGTCTCCCGCGAGATTTCATGCCGTTCCACGGGAGCTCCTATCTGCCGATTCATAGCCGAACGTAACATCAAGGAGTAGGAAGCCTTGACCGAAGGATATAGAAGCCCGGAGACCTGGGCAGGGAATATTAGTGCGTCGGCTATTCTGCATTCTCTGCCGGATGCCGTCCTTGTAACCGACCTGCAGGCGCGCATCACCTATTTTAATAGGGCCGCAGAGAAGATAACCGGGTTCCGGGGCCATGAAGCCCAGGGGATGTATTGCAAAGATGTTTTAAAGTCTGGGCTTTGTGAGACGGAATGTGCCGTCAAACGCGCCCTGGACAGCGATCAAAATATCTTTAATATCGAAACCACCATAACTACGGCTACCGGCGAAACCATCCCTGCCTTGGTCAGCGCCTCTCTGATCAAGGACTCAGCCGGCAAACTTGTAGGGTATTTGTATGCCTTTCGCGACATCTTACCTTTTAAAAAAATCATGTCTGATCTGGAGGTCTCACGCGCCAAATTAGCGGAGAGGAATGCCGAGCTTGACATGGCCATTGAAGAGTTAAAAATGACGCAGGGACAGCTTTTGCAAGCCCAGAAAATGGAGTCTTTGGGCACCCTGGCTGGAGGAATTGCACATGATTTTAATAACATCTTAACCGGCATCCTGGGGTTTGCCTCTCTTATCAGGACCAAGATCCCTGCAGACAGCCCTATCGCGCGCTATGTTATGCAGATCGAACGCTCGGCCGTACGGGCCGCAGAGCTTACCAGTATGATACTGACATTTGCCCGCCGTGGCCGTTTTGAGATCAAAACAGCCGACCTTAATGAGATTGTCCTGGAGGTATTGCAAATACTAGGGCGAACAACAGATCGCAGTATTAAGATCGGCCATATTCTGTCACCTAAGCCTTGTTATGTGGATATAGATTCAGCCAAGATGGAGCAGGTTGTTATGAATATCTGCGTTAATGCCGTCGAGGCTATGCCCAATGGCGGGAAACTGACCATTAAGACCGAGGTATCTTTTTATTCTTTTGACGGCATGGAGAAGAAATTGCCCCATCAGCCGGCAGATGGGAAGTACGTCCGGCTTTCTGTTATTGATACCGGTGGGGGCATGGATGGCGAAACCCGGCAGAGGATATTTGACCCTTTTTTTACCACTAAAGGAGAATCCGGCGGCACCGGCCTGGGCTTAGCTATGGTCTATGGTGTAATTAATGAATTCAACGGATACATTGAAGTTGAGAGCACACCCGGGGCCGGAACAGCATTCAGCGTATTCTTACCCATTTCTAAAAGCCCTTCTGAAGCAGAAAAGATAGAGGAGCAGGAGAAGGCCCCCGATGTTCCTAAAGGAAAGGGTGAAACCATCCTCCTGGTGGATGACGAGAGCATAATCCGTGAACTGGGCAAAGACGCATTGGAACAACTGGGGTACAATGTTTTCGTGGCCGAGGACGGTCTGGCGGCTCTAGACTTATATGAAAAACACCGGGATAAGATCGATCTGGTTATCCTAGATCTGATCATGCCTAATCTGGGCGGGAAAGAGACCTTTGAGCGTTTGCGGCAGATAAATCCAGATATCAAGGTAGTTATCTCAACCGGCTATGCCAAGGACGGGGTATTGGAACCCCTGTTGGATAAAAAGGCGAATGGTTTTATAAAAAAACCTTATAAGATACAAAATATGGCCCGGGTGGTAAGAAGCGCCATCGGATCAACCTATTAATTCCCCGGCTCTCCCCTAAACGGATAAAACCTTTAATCAGTAATTCTACAAAAATTCTCCCATAAGGACTTGACTTTTTTGTTTTTCTGGCAGATAAATTACGTAGAAAGAGACCCCGATTCATTGAGGACGGTTAACACAGGACCGTATCTCTAAACAGAGGGAGGTAACTAAGGTATGGCCGTTCAGCCAGCGAAACACCAATCTAAATTATTCAGGACCGAAGACTACTGGGCTATATGGCTCGGCTTGGCTATTATTACCGTAGCCATGATAGCCTTCTGGACCGGCAGCACTATCAAACCATACGCAGTGACTCCCGGCGTATGGAGTAGTATTGGCGAAGCCGTGAAGGATTTTTCTGACCATTTGGGCGGGTACATGGCTATTTTTCTTGGGTTCGGCGCAGTTTTCACCTTAAGCATATCGATTATGGGACGCAGTGTTAAAGAGTATATCGGAGGCTATGTAATCATCTTTATCGGAGCCCTTCTAATCTTCTACCTGGCCGGATGGGAAGTGATGAAAAAATGGGACTTGGGCGCGCCGCTCCTCGCCCTGTTGATCGGCCTTCTGATCGGCAATTCCATTAAGATACCCAAATGGATGCACACCTCGATGCGCACCGAATATTATATCAAGACTGGTATTGTACTCCTGGGGGCTACGTTGCCGCTCACTCTGATCCTGGAAGCCGGCGGGATCGCCTTTCTGCAGGCTACCATAGTGTCTGTAGTCACCTGGTTGACTATATACCTGGCGGCTACCCGGATATTTAAGCTCGATCCGCGCTTTGGGGCTGTCCTGGGCGCAGGCGGAGCGGTTTGTGGAGTTTCCGGGTCTATTGCCATAGGCGGAGCCGTAAAGGCAGAGAAGGATCATATTGCTATTGGTATCGGTGTAGTCTCAGTCTGGGCTATAGTCATGATCCTCACCCTGACCGTGGTCACAAAATTTATGATCCCGCCGCCTGGAACCCCGGTTACACCCGCTGATCCGTGGTACATAATTACCCCTGGAGAGGCCGGCGCCTGGGTAGGAACCTCAGAGTATGCGGATGCCGCCGGTTTCGCCGTGGTTGCGGAAATTGCCCAACGTTATGGAGATGCGGCCATCCAGGCCTTTACCTTGATGAAGGTCATCGGCCGGGATATTTGGGTAGGGCTTTGGGCCTTCATACTGTCGGTCGTCTCGTGTATGTACTGGGAAAAGGGCGAAGGCACTCGTACCTTTGGTGTCGGTGTCGTTTGGGACCGTTTTCCTAAATTCGTCCTCGGCTTTTTTGCCGCCTGCGTCCTCGTCAGTATAATTGCCGGCATGGCACCATCGAGCCACTCTGGAAAGGCCAAACTGGACGATGTTTACAAGTCACATGGTCAAAAGCACGCCTATAAAGCCGACTTCTCAAATTATCAAGTCCCGGCCCAATTGGCGGAAAAGTTCGCATATGATCCCGCGGCACAAGCTATAACCTATAAAGGTAAAATGTCCAGAGAAGAACTCCAGATATTGCTCCCGGCGGCTGTCACTCCGGATCAGGAGTGGGCGCTGAAGAATCTCCAATTTAAATCGGACTGGGTCGAAAGTGTGCTCACGGAAAAGGCCATCGCCCCCATAAAAAAGCTTCGGGACTGGACCTTTGTTTTGTGTTTCCTTTGTATCGGATTGGCTACCCGCTTCAAAGACCTGGCCACATTTGGAATGAAGCCGTTCTGGGCATTTGCCATAGGGGTG
>Ga0068714_10004890_pt1 | contig 14615 bp, 15 predicted proteins | sample MTBNYHSulfiMetaG_FD_62988 | JGI IMG/M metagenome (GOLD analysis project Ga0068714, IMG submission 62988) | Enrichment culture microbial communities from rom New York Harbor, USA that are MTBE-degrading - MTBE-NYH (New York Harbor Sulfidogenic)... | ecosystem: Environmental > Aquatic > Marine >... | reverse complement strand
AAATACTATCTCAAAAAGAATAATCTTAAAGACGGCGCTCTTTTTGTTTGTAAGAGCAATAACCACAAGAACAAGAGAATTACCACCAGGGGATTGAGAATGATTATTAAAAAAGTCTTAAATGATCTGGAAATAGATAAATGCGTTCACGGTTTCCGGCATTACTTTACTACTACTTTAATTAAAAACTACAAAGGTGATCTCCTGAGGGTTGCCCAGTATACCAGGCATAGAAGTTTGGAAATGCTCCAAATTTACAATGACAATATCAAAATGGAAGAAGATTTACCGAACTATTACAAGACGTTTGCAGGAGTAAAGTTCTGATAGATATATTATGGACAAAGAAAAAGAAGAAGAAATAATAAATTTTATCAAATCAAATCAATATGAACTTAGATTATGGGAAGAAAATAAGTTATTTAATGACCTCATTCAAAAGTATACTAGTAAAATTAAGAATAAAGTCCACAAAGAAGTAGAGGGGAAGCAAATAGAATTCAAAGCAAGCAATTTAGTCCCGCCAAATATTTCTGAAAATAGCTATTATTACATATCTTTAATGGGTATATTTTTAAATCTTATGGAAAGCTTCGGGTTGCTTGGCCAAATACGTATCTTAATACTATCTACATCTGATTTTAATATACTACAAAGGGTAGAAGGCATAAATGAAAAAACATATTTACGGTTGCAATATTCCAATCATACGCTTGTTTTAAATAGCATATTTGACCAATTATTATGTTTAGTAAATAAAACATTAAGAATAGGTATACCCGATAATGATGTTAGAGAAAATATTATAAAAAGAAATTATTGGGTAAAGAAATATGGTATAAACCAGAATATTACCCAGATTAGTACTGATTTCAAAAATATACACATTGAAAGTAATCGCTACAGACACTTAGCTAAATTGAGAAATATCGACGACTTTCAAGAAAATAATAAAGAGGTTAGTAAAAATGACATATATATTGAAGTCCTAAATGACGAAAGATCGATGTTCAATTCAATTAATATATTGTCAGAAAAATTGCTGCCGGTATTTAGAAAATGGGATTCTATAATTGAAAAAGAATTATAATAACTTACTTTCTACTTCCGATAACCCTAATTACAGGAAGTAGAAAAGAGGACCTTATTTTTTCAAAAAAAGTTGGTTTTTATGAACACAAGAAAATCAAATGATGATATCATCTTATCCATAGGAGAGCTGGCCAAAGTTTCCGGGATAAGGCAAAGCACGTTAAAATATTATACTGAAATTGGCATATTGCCTTTTAGCCAGGATGGAGAAAGACTGATCCGGAAATATAATAAAAATGAAGCCTTGAAGCGGCTTGAAGAAATTAAAAAGTTAAAAGAAAAAAAGTTTACTATTAAAGAAATTATTGATTATTTTAGATAGAGAGTAATATGAAACTCGATATAGATTCAATAACATGGGCTTTAAACCATCTAGTCACTAAAAGTGATACAGATTTATTCCCTATGCCTATAGAATTTAACATAATCTCTGAATTGGGCGAAGATGCTATATTACAACTAGCAGATCTTAATATAGAAGATATTTCACCAGGTTCTCCTAGAAGATTTATCGTTCCTAAAACTGATATAGCGTGTCGAACGGCAACCCAACTGGATCCTATGGATAGTATCATCTTAGCGTCCATAATTCATCAATACGGCAGAATATTTGAACAAAAACGGATTTCCACAAAAGAGAATAAAATCTATAGTTACAGATTTTCCCCAGACGAAAAAGGAACCCTTTATGACTTAAATTACTCTTGGAATTTATTCTGGAATAGATGTTTGGAAAAGGCAGAATTTTACGAATATATTGTTAAACTTGATATTTCTGATTTCTATAATCAGATTTATCATCACTCTTTAGAAAATCAATTAGCGGATTATCGTGGGATACCTGACCAAGTTTGGAAATGGGTTATGAAATTGATAAGCAAGATAACAGCAAATGTTTCTAGGGGAATCCCGGTTGGTCCTCATTCTGCAAATATGCTTGCTGAAATATCCCTTATCCCTATAGATAATAGTTTTGTTTCCCAAGGTGTAGATTTTTGCCGGTATGTTGATGATATTATAATCTTCTGTAATTCTGAAAAAGAAGCTAAAATAGATATTTATCGCATTGCAGATATTTTAGATAAACAACAAAGACTTATACTGCAAAATCAAAAGACAAAAATATTTGGAAATAGCGATTTTAAAAAATATTGTATAGAAATGATAGAGGATAGACCGATTAATGATCTAGAAAAAAATATTATTAATATCATAAATAAGTACTCAAAAGGTAATCGATATCAAACTATTTACTTAAGCAATATATCTGAAGAGGATCTAAAAGAATTTAATGAACCAGCAATTAATAAAATATTAGATGATTATTTAAATCAAGTAAACCCTGATTACACCAGACTTAGATGGTTTATTAGACGTTTATCACAAGTAGGCCATCCTTCTGGTGTAAAATTTTGCTTGGATAATTTTGAGAAATTGATGCCCGCAATAAGTGAAATTTGTCAATATTTTGTTTCAGTAAGTAATTCTTCTGATATTAACTGGCTTGATATAGGCAGTAAACTTATAAAATTATTAGAAGATGATCTGATAAATTCTAATGATTATTTTCAAATTTCGATTTATTCTCTATTTAATAGAAAGGTAGAATTAAATCATTTAAGTAAAATAATAAGAAAATACAAAAAAGTCTCTACACTATTCCAGAGAGAAATAATTATTGCAGCTTATAAAAACAACGCAAGTGATTGGATAAGGGAATTGAAAGAACATTTTTATACAATGGATGTTTGGTCGCGTAGAGCTTTTTTGATATCATGTTCTATATTGCCTAAAAAAGAAAAATATTTTTATATAGATAAGATAACCCCTGAGTCATTATTAGAAAATTTGATAATCCAATGGGTTAAAAATAACAATAAATAAAATAGGTATTTTGCTCTTCTCTCTAATATTGCTTATCTTAATAAAAATAATTCTTGACAAATGTTAGCAATTATGCTAACTATTATATTGAAGGAAGTTTAATGTCAATACCTAAAAAAGAAGATTATATTTTTTACCAAGGAGATAAATTCCAAGTAGAATTTTACTTTACTGAGACAGGAAAGATGCCTGCTAAGGAATATTTTGAAAATGAAAAAAAAGACGTACAGGTTAAATTGGCTGCCTTGGTAAAATATATTGCTGATCACAGTAGACTTTTTGATAAAACAAAATTCAGAAAAGTAAATTCAGAAGAAAAAATATTTGAGTTTAAACCGAAAGAACATCGTTTTTTTAGCTTTTTCTATAAAGAGAAGAAAATAATTATTACTAATGCTTATATGAAAAAATCTCAAAAAGTTAGCAAAAATGATTTAGAAAAAGCTAAAAATATAAAAAGGGACTATATTGCGAGGTTTATAGGAGGTAATTACTATGAAAAAAACTAAGACTTATATGGACAAATTAATGCAAGATAAAGAATTCCGGGAAAAATTTGATGAAGAATATAAAAATTTATGCCTTGCAGAACAAATCGCCAGGGCTCGACATAATGCCAATCTAACACAAGAAGGTTTAGCTAAGCGTATTGAAAGTACTAAGTCAGCAATTTCTCGTTATGAGAATTCTAATTATAATAGCTATAGTGTAAAATTATTAAACAAAATTGCTAAAGCTTGTAATGCAGAATTACAAATAAGTTTTGTGCCAAGAGGAGCTAAAGGCATATAATTTAATGCACTGCATACTTATACCCTGCTCTCTTATTAAGAGATTATCTTGCTGTATAATTCACAACATGGTAATATTTAATTGAATCGGTTTTACCGGTGATAGTTACTCATATACTAGATGTATAAAGAGTATTAAAAACCTCCAATTTATTTTGGAGGTTTTTTCGTTTTAATAAGAAGCAGTAAATATAAAAATCAAGAGAAAATTCTCTACCTTTATTTGTTCCCTACCCTTCTCGATTAAAATTAAAATCCTTTGCTTTATTTATTAAATACAATTAGCTTATATTATGAAAAGAATAAGAATCAGAACACATTTATTATCCCCAAGCTATTATTGTATTTATTAATACTTCTACTATTTTACCAATAATATTTGGATCTATTGATATGGCTATTTGAAAGAAAGCTAATAAAGCAATAATTATCGTTAACCAAAACACAGAGATTTGCATATTTTTACTGAATTCAAGGTTCTTTAAGTTTAAGATTGTTTCATATTGCTTTGCAAGGCTATCTATTAAACTATTAATATTTTTGATCCTTGAATCTATTCCCTCTTTAAGTCCTTTAAATAAATCTATCCGTTCTTCATTGTTTCTACTACTTTTAAGGCTTGTAAATGTATACTCATCATAACTACGCTCATTTCTTTCATATTCTATTCCAAACCTCTTAAATGAAAAAATATTTTTTATGAAATTCTTTCTTGCTTCTATTGCCTTATGAAATTTATTTTCTTGAATCTTTAATATCTCCTTTGACACAGATGAATTAAGGTCTAAAATCATATTTTCTTGTACCCTTACCCATCTCTCAATAGCAATTAAATCAAAAGAACAAAAATTAAGATCCAATTCAATAGCACTATCAATATCAGGATACATTTTATTGTTTTCTATTTTCCTATTAGCAAATATCACATAATTATTAAATACAACATTACTATATGTTTCAGTACAAAATAAATAGTTGTCATGCTTAAAAGAGTGCCATGGAGTAATAATAGTACCAAAACAAGAAAAAAAGCCTTTATTTTCATTTCCCCAAGTTAAAATATCCTCTTCTTTCTCAGGATATTCTAAAGAAAATAAATCAATTGAAGGAACAACTGAAATATTTTCTTTTGGCCTTTCAAAAAAATCACCTTGAAAAAAATCAATCAAGAAATCTACTGCTTCCTTGTGTAAATTTTGTCTTAATTGGTATATCTCATTCTTTTTTACTATTTCAGGATCATAAGTTCTTACGATTTCCCCTTTTGGTGTTTTAATAACCTCTCTTTTTTCGTCATAATGTTGGCAAATAATATTATTAATTTGATTAGTTATTTTATTATTTAAATATATATTAATTTTTAAAAGTACGCTTGAGGGCATAATTTTGTAGATAGATATATAAATACTTTCAATATTATCTCTCAACAAATAAAAAACACTACCTGGTAAAAAACACTTTTTTTCTTTTTTTAGCTTAGAATTTACAATACGTGGTAAGTATAAACTAAACCGTTGAAATAGTCTTTGGTGGGAATTTGAAAGATACTCTCTATAATTCAGCCTTGATTTGCTAATTAATGGGGCATCGGCATATAGCTTATCTAACCCAAAAATCAGCTGTTCAATTTTTTCTAAAGGAATTAATTCTAAAAGTATAAATGAATGATATTTTATTTTCTGTTTATCTTTTAGGAAACATCTTTCATTTTCTTCTCTATTTCTCTTTTTGTATTCCTCCCCTTCAGGGAAAGAAAAGTGTTTGTTTGTTTTTCCCATATTTAAACCCAGATTTATTTATATCTAAAAAATTATTACTATATATATTTTTAATGAAATATAATTTAGAACCCAATCAGATCTTTCTCAATTTCCGGGTAAAGGGTGTCAATTTGTTTTTGGATTTCGATGGTTTTTTGTATTGCGGTAACTACTTTGCAATAATGGATGATATCATCATAAGACAATGCTAATTTTCTTCTGTCTTTAAGCCATTTTTCGCATACCTGATAGCTGCCAATATGGTATTGCCATATTTCCCGGGGAATTCTTTCGAAGTATTGGTTATCGTTAATACATACTCGTTCTTCTGTTTCTTTATACTCAACTTTCTTGATTAAGTTATCCCCTTCCCCTAAAAATTTACAAATGGTAATATTTAATTCATCAGACCGGAGTAAATGTAAATTTGCTAACCTTTTACCTGTTTGAGAAACTTGTTCAAATAGTTTGCATTGTCCGGTAAAAGGAATTTTTGGAAAATCTGTTTTTAAGAATTCTTGATATTTCTCGCGGAATATATTGCTAAATAATATTGAATATATGTAGTAAAATATCTTTTCATCAATTATTTCTGTCTTGTAAATTTTATTAAGGTCCAGAGCAAACTTAGGAATAATATTTGATTCTTTTTTATTTTGTTTATTATGGTACCCATTAAATAAGCCGCCTAAATTGTTACTGACATTAAGATATAATGGAAAAAAGTAGCCTAATTCTTTAGTTCTTATAGACACTAAACATCTATCTCCAATAATATTACTGATGAAACAATGTTTAAATGGTGTTTTAACAATTTGCTTTGTTGTAACAATTGCAATATTGTTTCCTAACATATGATCCATGATATCTTTCCTTGCTCGTTGCAAAATCTTATTATTATAAATCACATGCCTCTGGTCAAAAGGCCTATAGTAATATGATTTAATTTGATCGTCTATTTTATTACCTTGTAATTCTTCATACCATCTTAAACTCTGATCTTGTTTTAGCTTTTCGTTTTCCATAAAAAACAAGAATAACTGCTTGTCTTTTGTTGAAAATTTTCTTGTAAGGCTTTTTATATCAAAATCCACTAACAAATTATCTTTTCCAGTAGCAATGCCAGATTTATATTTATCAAATATCTTGGTAATCGACAAAAACTTGTCATATTGGCTTTGTAAGGAATAATCTTTCTTTACAAAGAAATAATTGGGGGTTATTGGTTTAATCTCTTCCCAGTCAACTGTTTGGATGCTGTTTTCACTAAGATAATTGTATTTACTCTGTTGATCACCATATAAATCTTTATAATAAATCTTTCCAGATGATTGTTGTTTTTCATTTTTTATAAATAATGCAATAGAAACTCCCTGCATAATATCAAAGACATTCTCATCTTTCCCACCATCAGGGCATTTTTCACAGATGCGTGCATTGCCATGCAGATTTAAAATATAAATCTTGTTAAAGCTTTTTAATAATTCTTTGCGCATTCCTCTGTGTATTAAGCCGGAAAGGTAAGAATTATTGGTAATCATGCCTATTATTCCCTGGTCATGGCTTGCAATCTTCCAGTGAGCAAACCTGATGAACTTAATATAATCATCAGAAAGGGGCTGAATATTCCTTTCTTTTCTTACATCTTTTTTATAGATTTCCATTTCTTTTTCAATAAAAGCTGATTTATTAACCGAGCTTACTGAATAAGGGGGATTTCCAAATATAACCAATATTGGTTGTTCCTTTTTAACTTTACTAGCCAGGTGCGATTCTTGGGAAAGAGAGGACATTCCCGGAAACCTAACCTGTTCTAGCTCTTCCATTTCCAGGGTATTGGTCAGGTAATATTTTACTCTTTCATTATCCTTTATCTTATATCCTAATTCTTCTAAATAAATAGCAATCTTAATATGTCCTATGGCATAGGGTGCCATCATGAGTTCAAAGGCATAAAAGTTCTCTAAAATATGTTCCTGGATTATTTTTTCACAAACACCTTCCCCATATTTTGAGACTGCCTCGGCAACTGCCAGCTTGGCTGCTTCGGCCAAAAACGTCAAGGTGCCAGCAGCAGGATCCAGGAGAGTTACTGATTTATCGGCAATTCCATCTGTTTTATTGAAATGTTCTTTTAAAATTACATTGATTGAATTGTTGATAAAAGAAACTACCGGAACCGGTGTATAATACACACCTCTCTTTTGCCGAGTCCGGGGATCGTATTCAGATAGAAAAGTTTCATAAAAATGAACAACTGGGTCCTCTCCTCTGCCTTTCTGGAAATACTCTAATAATATGCTTTTAGCATCAGTTACGGAAAGGACTTCTGAGATATCATCAATGGTCCATTCCATTTGGGTTGGAAGGCTACCTAAGGAGATAAATTGAAAGACATCTTTTAGAATTCCAATCGTGCTGGGAATTTTATCATAAGCCAATTTACGATTAAAATTTCCATTAGTACGAAGGCGTGCAGCAAACAAACCATAGGTTATCGTTTGTGAATATAAATCAGCAAACTCTTTTTTCGTGAGACTCTGTATTAGATATTCTTTAAAGGCTTCGTAGAATCCCAAAATCAATTGGTGATTATTATTTTCTTCTTCTTTTATCTCTTCCTCTATTATTTCATCCCGTAAAAACTTTGTCCTTTTTGCCAGTTCAATTGCAAGAGTACGAGCATCATATATATTAGGCAATGAAAAGGAGAAAAATTTTTCCAGTAATTTTAGAAAAGTATCCATGTTTTCTAAGGGCGGCGTCGTTTTTAATTGAGAGATAATATAAGGTCTACAGATAAAGGTTTGTTCAATAAGAATTCCATTTCTATAAAGACGGAATTCTGTAAAGTTGGTAAGAATAAAATTTGGGAAAGTTGATTTGTATCTTTTGATTTGTTCGGTCTGCTCATAATCATCTAGCCTGGAATCAGGTCTTTTGGCTTCAATGTACCCAACAATATGCTGCTTGCCATCCCATACACGAAAATCAGGATTACCTGCTTCGGTTTGAATGGGAAGTTGAGTCACATCAATATTTTTAAACTGCAGTGCTTCAGCTAATTTTTTAATCAGGTCATCAAGGTCATTATAATAGCTTTCTTCCCGGGCATCCCCACGCTGGTAGGTGTTGCTAAGATCCTTTAAATAAGTTTTTAAGAGGCTTTTAACCAAAATAAGTTCCTTTTATTATTGTTATATGATGTTATATATTATATGTTATATATTATTGTTTTATATGTTATTATATTGTTTATCTATTCCAGGCAAAAAAGAGAGTATTTTACTGTAGCAATTATTACTATAACTTTTTTAAGTTTAATAAATTAAAATGTCAAATGCAACACATAATAATTAGCTTACTTACATATATATCCTACATCAATAGCCCACAAAACTCCTATTGTATTTAAATATTTATATTTAAATTTTAGTGTTCTGTATCTTTAGGCGGGCATGGGTCATTTCCCGGCTTAATAGTGTCTTTACTTCTGATTTTTCCATTTCTACCAGAAGTGCTTAGTTCTCCACCACCCTGATTTTTTAACATAATTTTTGCAACTTTTTCTGCCTCTTCCTGGGTTTTATGAAGACTAGATGCTTTTTCTGCATCCTGTCTTTTGTTCGCCCATTTTCCATCACTTCTACGATAAACGTTCCTGTCTCTATCTTTGCTCATTTATCTCACCTCTTTTCTCTTTTAATTAATATGCTTATTTAGTCTTTTTTGTAATATCTTAATATCCTTTCCCTATCTTCGTTTTCTTTGTCACCTTTGAAAAATATCTCTATAAATTCAACAATGTCTTCTTCTTCATAGTAAGCATAAATAATGCGTATTCTACTTCTTCCACCGGTTCCTTTTAATGACCTACAGGCAAATTTTCTTGCTTTATAAATCTTTGGTTCATCAATAGCAAGATTAGATATTCTAACAACACCTGAATTGTCCACTTTTTGTTTATGATACAATTTAAGCTGAGTATTAATGAACGTTTGCATATCTTCTTTCAGAGTCTTAAACTTTTTCAACAGTTTGCGGAATTCTCTTTCAAATTCCTTTAATTCTCGTACCTCATTAAATAACTTCTTCTCTTTCTTCACTATACTCCCTCACTGAATAAGGTGTAGTCCGGTAAAATACCGATTCATAATCAATGACGTCTCCCTCTTCTGTAGTCATCCAGGGGACATCATTATGAGAATATTCACTTATTTGCGATGCATTCATATCCGCAAATTTGTTTAGAACATCATCGATCACACTTACCTCCTGTGCATTCAGCTTAGACAAATCAGGATTTTTAAGTGGAATATATTTGGTCTGGGGGTATTTAAAATATTTATCCTGTATTTTAACTAAGTCTTTCCCTTCCATTTCTTTTACGATTTTAATAAACTCTTTTGGTGTAGGACCATGGTGATTTTTAATATAGGTGGCACCAATTAACTGTTCTTCATACTTTTCATAATAATTAAAATCGATAAAGTAAAGCAGTTTGTATAGCACCGTTTGCCCGATATTAGGTTTTGAACCTACTTTCCCCAAAATATAGAGTAATACTTCTTTAAATTTTTCAATATTCTTTTGAGGAACACTAATTCTAATCTCCTGTTTTTCTTCAGGCTTTTTTGTTTCGCTTTTTTCAAAGATAACTTCAATATCTTTTTCCAGATCAAGCAAAATATCTGTTGAGACATTAAATATCCTGGATAATGCTATTAATTCCTCAGTGCATATTCTTCGTTTACCGTTTTCTATTTGTGAAACAGCAACTCTGCTAATTTCCATTCTTTTCGCCAGATCTTCCTGAGAAAGCCCCTCTCTTTCTCTTATCTCCTTTATTCTATTACCAATTTTTTTCATTAAGGCATCCATAAAGGAACCTCCTATTACCTTCTTTTTTTCTTTTTTAAATTCAAGTTTAAATCAATACCATTTTACATTATGTTAGATAATATGTCAAGTATATGTAATTATATCTATCATATTTATTTAAAGAAAAGATATTTAAGAAAAGGAGAAAAGGATTTGTATTTATGTCTTAATCTTTGTTTGACAGAGTTTATATATATGAGTAATATAAATTCAACATACCTGCCACGCCTCTCAACGATGCGCACCCTGGCGGGTTTTGTTTTTAGGTTTTATATAATTGACGTTTTGACGCTTTAACGTTTAAGCGCTTTGTCGTCAAAACGTCAATACGTCATAAGGGTAATTATAATGAAGAAAACTAAAATTTATATGGATAAATTAATGAATGTTTCTTAAAATATCTCCTTCTTTTCTTCTTCACCATATTTAATATTTATTTCAATATCGTTATAGTGGCCGAGTTTTTTCTTGATAATTCCTATTCTTAAACCAAGCTTTTCTCTGTCATGTTCATTTAGAAAATTATATTCTTCGTTTATTTTCTGGGCTTTTAAATAATACTCTAATGCTTTTTCAATTTTTTCTTGATCATAATACAAGTTTCCTATGTTTTGGTTTGCAAGAAAAATACCTTTTACGTGATTTATTTCTTTAGCAATCTCAAACGCTTTTAAATATTTTTCTAAAGCTTTATTATATTGTCCGGTATCTTTGTACACATTCCCAATATTCCCTAGAATGTTTTCTCTTATTTTCTTGCCTTCTGTCTTTTGTAGCAAATTATAAGCCCTTTCAAATTGTTCCAAAGCTTTATCATATTCTTTTTTAAGATAATAAATGGTTCCTGTGAGATTATAAGAATTAATTATATTTATTTTCTCATCTATAGAAATAAAGAGAAATAAGGCTTTATCTGCCATTTCTAAGGCTTCGTCAAACCGGTTTTGAGATCTAAAAATAATGGCTTTATTACTGTAAAGTAGAGCTAAAATATTTTTATTATCTGTTCCTTCTAAAACATTAATTCCTTTATTACAGTTTTCCATCGCTTCATCATATTTGCCTATGTCACAATAAATACCACAAATACCGTTATAAGTTGCCGCAAGTCTTATTTTGTCATTTTGTCTCATAAAGATTGTTAGTATTTTGTTATAATTAGTTAAAGTTTCATCGTGCTTGCCTTGTACATGTAATATATTGCAAACATTATTTAAAATCCAGGCTGTTTTTTCTTCATTATTTGTTTTACTATAAAAACCAAGCCCTTCTTGATAATAATTTAGGGCTTCATCGTAATTTCCGATAGTATAATAGACATTACCGATTTCTACTTTTGTTTTGGTAATTTCCTCTTCTCTTTTATTTTTATTCTCTATTTTCTTTGCATAGTTTAACGCTTCATTATAATATTTGGTGGCTTTTTCAGTATTACCAGTATTAAAAAAGCAGTTTCCGAGAAAAGTATAAGCTGAAATTTTATTTTCTGAAGATATTATATTTAATATAGAAGTATCCAAAGCTTTATTAAATTGATCTATTGCTTCATTATATTTATTGTCAATATAACTTTCTAATCCATTATTAAAATAATATTTATAAATAGGATTTTTTTCTATTTCATTACTAAAGGGGACAACAAAACCTTCTCTTTGATATAAATATGTTTGTTGACTAATTATATTTGTACTTTCTGTGATATTTTTGAGTTTTTCATTAAGTTTTTTTTCATTTTTGTAATTTTTATAAGATGAAAAAATTGTGATTAAAATAAAAATAATAAGTATAATGGTTAGGATATACCTATTTTTACCAGGAACATTTATTAAAGAAATATATATACTAAAAACACTAAGAGCTAATATGGGCGCAGCATAATATATAAAATCCATTTTAAAATACCTCTATATAAAAAGTTTTATTTTATTTATTAAATAATTATCCCGAAACACCTTCCAATATCAATTATTATATGCTAATATATTATCAATGTAAAACATTGTAGGTTAATAATAAATAATATTATGAAGAAAATTGCTTTTATAAATCAAAAAGGCGGAGTTGGGAAAACTACCTGCACGATGAATATCGGTGCGGGATTAAGCACGTTAGGCAAAAAAGTTTTACTGGTTGACCTGGATCCACAGGCCCACCTCACCTACAGCCTGGGCATCGAAGCCCACGAGCTTGAAAATACTGTGTATGAACTTCTAAAAGGAGATTGTAAAGCAAAGAAAACTATTTTAAGCAGAAATGGCATTGATATTCTCCCCTCTTCTCTCGAGCTTTCCGGGGCGGAAATTGAGTTCTCCGGAATAGCTGGCAGAGAGTTTTTATTAAGAGAAGCCCTGGAGGGAATCCGTAATTATGATTATATTATGTTTGACTGCCCTCCCAGTCTCGGTTTGCTTACTCTTAATGCCTTAACTACCGCACAGGAAGTATATATCCCCTTGCAGACTGAATTTCTGGCTTTACAGGGCATGAGTAAACTTCTTAACACAATTAATATTGTCAAGAAAAGATTAAATAAAGATATTGAAATTACCGGTATTATTGCTACAAGATTTGATAACAGAAAAAACCTTAATAAAGAAGTTGTGGAAAAAATAGAAAGTTATTTTGGCAACCGTCTTTTTAATACTTTTATCAGGGATAATGTTTCACTTGCTGAAGCTCCTAGTTTTGGCCAGACTATCTTTGAATATAAAGCAAGCAGCTACGGTGCCAAAGATTATTTAAGCCTTTGTCATGAAATTATTAAAAGAGGTTGATCAGATGGCAAAAAAAGAAAGATTGGGCTCGGATCCTTTTAAAGGAGGATCTTTGAACTGGATCCAGGATACCCGGGAAGAGAAAAAAGCAGAAAGCAAAAAGGATGACAATGTTGACGTTAAAACGTCTAAACGTTTAAACACTAAAACGTCTAAACGTCAGGATACTAAAAAACAGGTTAATAGAAAAAGGCATACAATTTACCTTTCTACTGCCCAATCGAAAAAACTCCGGGTATATGCTGCAGCTAATGATATACAGATGAGTGAAGTAGTAGAAAAATTAATCAACGATAATCTTTGACGTTTATACGTCTAAACGTTTAAGCACCAAAACGTTAAAACATTTAAACACTAAAACGTCTCAATAATTAATGCTTATATAACAGGAGGAACTACAATGCCATTAATAGTGAACAGCGTTAAACTCTATGATGTAAAAGAAGTGGCAGAAATGCTTAAAAGTACCGAGGCTACCATAAGGGTATATTTTAGGGAAGGAAAACTCAAAGGAAGAAAAATAAATGGCAGATGGAGAGTCTCGGAAGAAAATTTAAACCGGTTTATTAACGGGGACCCTATTGAGCCCCACCGGGAAGAACACAAATAAAGGATTATACAATGTTTTTATTTGAAAATACTTTGTGGTGGGTGATAACTATATTAATTTTTTTTGATGTATTTTTAATAATGTTAAATGGTAGATCAAGAGGAAGATGGAAAAATAATGTTGATGCTATACTTGCAATTATATGGCTATCATGTTTAATAGTATCTTATTTTCTTTTTGGCTGGAAAATATCTTTAACTTATTTAATTGGTTCATTTATTATAGGAGCAATTATTTCTGCAATATTCTAATATAATGTTTTTATTTTATCTGACGTTAAAACGTCTAAGCGTATAAACACCAAAACGTTTTAGCGTCTAAACGTCAAACAAGGTAAATAAACATATCAATTTTCTAGGAGGTGAAAAAATGTTCTTTAAATCATATACCTTTACCTGGTGGCAAATAGGAATATTTAAGCTAGCATTACTGGCCATTGGTGTTGCCATCGGGTCTTATTGGTCTGAATTTTTTAAAAATTATTTGGTTCTTTTAATAATTATTGCAGTGATTGCCAGTTTATATATTATGAGTGTATCTTTTAAACAATTGAAGTAGGAAAAATATACATCAGTTTAACTTAAATTATATCGTGTTTGGAATTAAGAAATATTGGGTTCAAACTTAAAAAATATTAATAATTATACAGAAAATTATACTGGACTTTGAAACAAGAAATATCGAACTTTGAATTAAAAATTAAAGTAATTTATTATTAAATATTAGTGGCATTTCGATTAAGAAATAGTGGCATTTGACTTAAATATTAGTGGCATTTCGATTAAGAAATAGTGGCATTTGACTTAAATATTAGTGGCATTTC
>Ga0068714_10004889_pt1 | contig 14617 bp, 17 predicted proteins | sample MTBNYHSulfiMetaG_FD_62988 | JGI IMG/M metagenome (GOLD analysis project Ga0068714, IMG submission 62988) | Enrichment culture microbial communities from rom New York Harbor, USA that are MTBE-degrading - MTBE-NYH (New York Harbor Sulfidogenic)... | ecosystem: Environmental > Aquatic > Marine >... | reverse complement strand
CTTGTCACACCCAGAGGAGTATCTGCGGCCGGGGATGACAATGGCGCAGCTGCAACGGATCGCCCAAGCCCACAGCGACACTGAGTATGCACTGCTCGTCAAGGACAAAAGAGGGCCTTTATTTTCGAACAGGTCTGTTCCTCCGCGATACGCCTTGCGATGACGCTAATCGTCGCGAAATGAAGTCCGATGTGGTCTCCGACCTCTTGAAGCGTGTAGTGATGAAGGCGGACAGCGTCGTGGATTCTCCGATCACGGGATGACCTGTCTGTGACGTCTGCGAATAGTGCCCTCAGGTTCAGTCTGGCCGCGTCACGCTCTCGACGCAGAACGTTCGGATCGGTGCGTGTAGACGCCATTGAAGAGCTGCATCCCCTTGGACAGGTTCGGGAGCGGGGGCGACGAGAAGGTGATAGCATTCGAGAATAAAGGCCTGACCCCTTGGTGTATCTTGACCCCTTGGTGTATCATTTTGGTGTATGCTTGTTCCACCAAGGAGGTGCGCCATGACGAGACTGTCTGCGAACGTCGATCCCGAGATTCTGGCTGAAGCTCAGCGGTTGGCGGGCGCGAAGACGAAGCGCGAAACGATCGACCGCGCGCTGCGCGAGTTCATCGCCCATCGGCGAACACAAGAGCTGGCGACATTGGCGGGCGCTTCCCTCGTCGAGATGAGCGTCGAGGAGCTCAAAGCGTGGAGATCCGAGTCCGAGGTTGCGGGATGAACAGGCGAGCAACCCCGGTTCTTCTCGATACCTCGGCGTGGATCGCGTATTTCTCTCGCGAAGGACACGAGGCACTGAAGGATGACGTTCGCGAGGCGCTCGCCGGTGGGGGTGTCCACACCTGCGCGGTGGTCACAACGGAGCTGTTGGTGGGAGCGCGGGATCAGCAAGCCTTTGACAAGCTCAAGACCCCGCTGAGCGCCCTCTCCGAAGTGCCCATCGACGCCGCGTCTTGGCAGAAGGCGGCACAGATGGGGTTCTCCCAGCGCAGGAAAGGTCGGTCCATTCCCCTTCCCGATCTGCTCATCGCCGAAGCGTGCCGGATGCACTCTCTTGAGCTGTGGCATCTGGATCAGCACTACGACGAGCTGGCGAAGCATCTCCGGATCCGACACAGGCGCTATCGATGAGCTGCGGGGGCGAGAGGCGAGAGGAGTGAGGCGAGAAGCGAGAAGCGGTGAGCGTGAAGAGCAGTCCGGGTTTCGACGGTCCGCACAGCTACCTCTCACATAGGATGTCGTACGTTCCGTTCCTTCGTACCCATCCCCTCGGACCTGGAGCCTGGAACTCACGCGGACCGCTTGCGAATTGGTGATCACTCACACGGCCAGCTGTTAACTTAGTCCGAGACTTAGTTTCCTTTGGTCATGGTGATACGCCGATGACGATCCAAGTGAACACCCATGAGGCAAAGACCCACCTCTCCAAGCTGCTGGTGCGCGTGCAAGCGGGAGAGGAGATCATCATCGCCCATGCAGGGACGCCTGTCGCGCGGCTCGTACTGATCGAATCCGTTGCGCGGGACAGAGCGCCGGGGACGGCTCGGGGGCGGATCGAGATCGAACCGAGCTTCGATGAGCCTCTCCCCGATGAGCTGCTCGATCCGTTCGAGCGATGAGAATCCTGCTTGACACGCACGCGTTCCTGTGGTGGATCACGGATGATCAGCGAATCTCCCTTCAGGCGCGCGGGCTGATGGCCGATCGGCGCAGCGATCTCTTTGTCAGCTCGGCCAGCGGATGGGAGATCGCGGTCAAGGCGAGCTTGGGACGAATCAAGCTGCCGTCTCCCATCGACCGGTTTCTCATCGAGCAGTTGCGGGAGAATCGGATGGAGGTCCTGCCGATCCAGATGGCCCACGCGCTTCATGTCCAGACCCTCCCGCGGTGTCACCGGGATCCGTTTGATCGGATACTCGTGGCGCAGGCTCAGCTGGAGAAGCTGACGATCCTTTCTGGAGATCAAGAGATCGCGCAGTGCGACGTCGAGGTGCTGTGGTGAGGGCGGGGAGCCGAGAGGGTCCACGTGCTGCCAAGCTCACCCGGTGCCGATTCGATCAACGGCTGGGGACGTGGGCCCTGTGCTGTCTTCCAGGGAGGAACGACGAGACGCCGATTCAAGGTCATCGTGGAGAGAACCGAGGAATGAGGATGCTGCATCCCCTCTTGGTCTCCAGGGCGTTGCCGTAAGCGATGGCGAGACGTTCGAGACCCCCGTCGGAGAGGCGCTCCGTTTGGCGTCGCACCTTGTGTGGACGTTCGCCAACGTCGGGGACAGGGCTGCGTCCGGACCTGCCTGTGCGTTGCGCGCAAGCCGGCACGCACAGGCAGGCAAGGCCCGACGCTACAGAGATGCGTCGTTTCGGGGCATGTATAATGCTTGGGAGATGCCGAGTCGACATGCAGATTGGTTCAAGCAGGCCAAGCGCGACCACCAGCACGCACGCCATGCGCTGGAGGATCAGGATTATGAGTGGGCCTGCTTCGCTTCCCATCAGGCAGCGGAGAAGGCCGTGAAGGCTCTGTATCAGAGGCTAGGTGCGGAGGCGAGAGGACACTCCGTCCACGCTTTCCTGGAGCAGCTTCCCGCGGCGCATCGTCCCGGGGAGGAGTTGTCGGAAGCGGCCAAGGAGTTGGACAAGCACTACATCCCCTCGCGCTACCCGAACTCCTATTCCGAAGGGGCGCCGTTCGAGTACTACACGCAACGGGAGGCGGAAAGGGCGATCGACAATGCAGGACAGATTGTCCGATTCTGTGAGGATCATCTGGCTTGATCGCGAGGCGGTGCGCAAGAAGCTCGATCGAGCGGTCGCAGAGATGGTCGCCGCGCATCCGGAGATCGAGCGTGTCGTGTTGTTCGGCTCCTTGGCGCGTGGGGATGCCGTTCCGGGGAGCGATGCCGATCTGCTGCTCGTCCTGGGGGAATCCGATCGACCGTTCTTGGAGCGGGGCCCACGATATGTGCCGTCGAGAGTCGGTGTAGGAGTGGATGTCTTCCCCTATACCCGCCAAGAGATCGAGCGGATGTTGAAGGAAGGGAATCCACTCATCGAGCGAGCTTTGGCCGAGGGGATCGAGCTGTTCGACAGAGGGGTCAGGCCTTTATTTTAGAATCGGCCTGTTCCTCCGCGATACGTCTTGCGATGACGCTGATCGTCGAGAAATGAAGTCCGATGTGGTCTCCGACCTCTTGAAGCGTGTAGTGATGAAGGCGGACAGCGTCGTGGATTCTCTGGTCACGAGATGTCCTGTCTGTGACGTCTGCGAAGAGCGCCCTCAGATTCGGTCTGGCCGCGTCACGCTCTCGACGCAGGACGTTCGGATCGAGCGGTGCTTCGGCGAGTCGCGGTTTCATCTGTCCGACGAACTCGTCACTGCCCAGCAAGCTGCCCGCACGGAGCTCTTCCCAGGCATCGATCCCTCGCCCCTGGTTGACAAACCGGCGATAGGCGCGCATGGCAGCAGCACGCTTGGCATCGAACTGCGAGAGGAGCCAGTCGATGGTGAGGAACTCGGGAGCCTCGACCTGTCCGGCTGTGGCTCGGTAGCTGCTCCACGGCCAGGCACCGGCGGATCGAGCTGCCTTTGCGCGAACGGGATTCAGTACGACGTATCGCGCGAGTTCGAGGAGATGGGATTCCTTCTCGACGAGGATGGCCTTGTAGCGTCCTTGGAAGAGATGTCCCGATCGCTTCCTGGCACGGTTGAACCGCTGCGTGTAGACGCCGTTGAGGAGCTGCATCCCCTGGGACATGTTCGGGAGCGGGGTTTCGACGAGAAGGTGGTAGTGGTTCGACATCAAGCAGTACGCGTGACAGACCCATTCGAATCTCGAAACCACCTGGGCCAGGAGATCGAGGAACTCAAGACGATCGCTGTCTGTCAGGAAGATCTCCTCGCGAGCATTCCCGCGACTGGTGATGTGGTAGAGGGCACCTTCATACTCGACCCGTAACGGCCTAGCCATGATGAGGAGAGTCTAGCGCATTCCCATTCGAAAGTAAAGACCTGACCCTACGCCCACACCGGGGCTCAGAGTGTCTTCGTCATTCGAAGAAGCCCCAATCCTGGGATGACGAAGCGCCTCGGCCATCGCGACGCGACGGCCATCCTCCGCCGCGCGTAGAGCCTGTAGGCGCGCTTGTTGCGCGCCCAGACGTCGACAACCAGCCGCGTCGATCTCCTGGCGCGAGCCCGATCCTCGATTGCATCGATCAGCGCCGAGCCGATCCCACGGGCACGGTGTCCCTCGTCGACCGCGAGAAACTGCAGATAGAAGTCCCCTTCGCTGAGACTGCTGTGAATCCGGAAGAGAGGATGCCCGAGGGCGGCGGCACACCGCATGGTCCAGGCCCGCGCTCCCGCAGCCTGGAGGAGCGGCTGATCCGAAAGCCGCCCGCCCGGCAGGGCAGGGAACCCGTCGGCCATCCCCACGATGGCGCCGGCGTCCTCGGCGAAGATGACGTGCTGGAAGGAGTAGTCGTGATCGGGCTGCGTGAAGGCCCTGGCGAGAATATCGGCGGCGTCCCGACCGAGCATGATGCGGAAGGACCCCTCGGCCGCCTCGTCGAGGTAACGAGCGAACGTACGACCTTCCTCGAAGGTGGGGTTGGCAGGCCGGAGGACAATCGAAGGGAGATCCATAGGGAATGTGGGAAATGGGGTCAGATCTTCACTTACCATGTTCTGTGCTCGGCACCGGCGCGCTTCGCGATCGTGCTGATGGTCGAGTAGGAAAGACCAAGGAAGTCCGCGACCGCCTGCAGTGTGTACTTGTGGATCCGCACGGCAGCGTGGATCTGTTTGTCGCGGGTCTCTTTGCCCTGCACTTGGGAGAAGAGCTCATCGAGGCTAGGGCGTGCAGCCAGTCGCTCTCGCCGCGGAACCTCCTTCAACGTCTCGTAGTCCGAGAGGAGCGGCTTGAGCTTACCCACGAACTCATCGCCGCCAAGCAGGACGCCGCCGCGCAGCTCAGTCCAAACGTCAACCCCGCGCCCCTGCTTCACGAACTGGCGATAGAGGGCGGTCGCGCGGGTCGGACTGCGGTGGAATTGCGCAAGGATCCAGTCGGTCGTTAGGAATCCGGCTCCTTCTACCATCCCTGCAGTCCCACGGTAGCTTGCCCACGGCCAGTCACGAGCGCTGCGCACTATGCCGGCTCGCACAGGGTTCAGCACGATGTATCGCGCCAGTTCGAGGAGATGGGGTTCCTTCTCAACGACGATTGACTTGAACCGTCCCTGCAGGACACGCCCACTTCTCAGGTGTCGGCGATTGAAGGCTTGGGTGTAGACACCGTTCAGGTGCTGCATTCCTCGCGAAAGATTCGGCTCCGGCGTCTCGAGGAGAAGGTGATAGTGGTTCGTCATCAGGCAGTACGCGTGACAGATCCAGCCGAAGCGCCTGACCGAATCGCCAAGGCTCTCAAGGAACATCTCGCGGTCAGCGTCGACTGCGAAGATATCCTGCCCTGCGTTGCCGCGACTCGTCACGTGGTAGACAGCGCCCTCGTACTCGATGCGCAATGGTCGTGCCATGTGCTCAGTCTAGCACATCTGACTCGTGAAATTAAGATCTGACCCCATCGCGTGTTCTTAGATTCGTTCGAGCATGTCGCTGACCATGTCTTCCAGGCCAAATGAGGGCCGCCAGTTCCAATCATGCCGTGCGAAGCGGTCATCAATGCTCCTTGGCCACGAGTCAGCGATCGCCTGGCGCTCGTCCGGGACGAACGAGCAAGTGAAGCCCGGAAGCTCTCGCTGAATCGTTCGTGCGAGATCCCCCGCTGAGAAGCTCATTCCTGCCACGTTGTAGCTCACGGGATGGCTCAGCGGTTCGCGCAGCGCATTCATCAGATCGAACGTCGCCCGGATGCAGTCCGGCATGTACATCATCGGGAGCACCGTATCCTCGCGGACGAAGCATTGGTAATGGCCGGCCGAATGGGCGGCGTAGAAGATTTCCACCGCATAGTCGGTCGTGCCGCCACCCGGCATCGTCTCGCTCGAGATGATCCCCGGGTATCGCAGCCCTCGGATGTCGAGTCCGAAGGTCATCGCGTAGTGGCGTGCTAACGCCTCTCCGGCAAGCTTCGTGATCCCGTACATTGTTCGCGGGTTGAGTGGAGCGTCCTGCGGCGCGAGGTCGCGAGGCACATCGGGGCCGAACACGGCAATCGAACTCGGCACGAACACTTGGGAAAGCTTCCTTGTGCGTGCAATCTCAAGCACGTTTCGGAGACCATTGACATTCACGTCCCAAGCGTCCGACGGATTCCTTTCGCCGGTGGCCGAGAGAATCGCCGCCATGTGGTAGATCGAGTCGATCTCATATCGATCCACTAGTTGATCCACCGCTGCATGATCTCGGACGTCGGCCGACGCATAGGGACCGCTATCACGAAGCGTGAATGACGGTTCCTTCACATGTCCGACCGCCACGACGTTGCCGCCGCCGAGTCGCTCCCTGAGGGCCATCGTGAGCTCCGACCCTATCTGTCCGCAGGCTCCGGTGACCAGAATCCGTCCGTTTTGGTCCGCCATTCCACACCTCCTTCAAATGAAGAACGACTGCAGGGTGATCTGCAGTCGTTGTCTCGGACCTTGCGCAGTGACTAGGAGTCTAGTCGACTACGCGGGTCCGTCTGTCGTCGTCGTGCCAAAGCGAACTGAGGCTGGCTTGAGCCAACTGGTCGATTCTGCTCTTGCACGCATCATGATGGAAGCAGTCTACAGACTGCGGATCCAACAGTCAACGGAAGAGAGAATGAGGGGTCAGGCCTTTACTTTCGAGTCGGCCCAGAGATAGGGATTAGGCCCTCATTTCCGAATTGGCTTGTTCTTCCGAGAACCGCTCTGCGATGATGCGAATCGTGGAGGATATCAAGGGACACATACCTGATCTCCCGGACTTCCCTCGCGGGACGAGCCAGTGGAAATAGGGTATGTGTCCCCCGGTTCCACCTATTTGAAAGTAAAGGTCTGACCCCTCTGCCCGGACCGGGCCGGCACTTTCTTCTCCGCCCGCTCGGCTACCGAGAGCAGCCCGCCGTACAACCGGTACTCGTCCATTCGGCAGGAGTTAATGAGCGTCCCGTTCCAGACTGTCATGTCCGGGCAGCTGTCGCACATGTCGGCTCGACCGTTCGGCTGGACGTCGGGGGCCTGGATGATTCCGACGGTCTGCAGACGCAGTCGAGAGAACAGCCGGCTCGGGTGAACGAGGAGATCGGCCAACCGGTTCTTGAGCACACGGCGCACCGCCCGGTCCCACGGAGCCATGAGATAGAGGAGCCAGACCGCTTTCATCCGTGGCAGATAGGCGAGATACGTCCCGTAGAACAGGTGATGGCCGGCCTGAGCGATCTCCATTGTCTTTCTCCCGATCGAGCCGTACATGCGATCCTTGGAGCCGAGCATCGCGCCGGCCAGCCACTTGAACGAGTCGTGGCGCTCGGTCCCGCCCAGATAGCCGGACGGCTCATACATCGGGAACTCGGCCTTGATGATCTCGTAGACCTCGGGGCTGCTGACGAACGCCTCGTCGAATCCTTCACTCGTGTAGCTCAAGCGGTTGGCGTCTACTTCGCGGCCGTGCGCGTCGAAACCGACGCTCGCTTCGGTGTCGAGGGTGCGGTAGGTGATGAACACGACGCCGTCGACCTTGTCGACGTTTGCCTGAGCCCATCGCACGACGTCGGGGATCTCACGGTACGTCGACGGATAGACGGTCGAATTGAAGACGACGAGAAGCCCCCGCTCGGCCGCGATCATGTCCGCGTAGCGAGCGCGCAGTTCGTTGTGCTCCCCTTCGCCCTTCCCCTTCCAGCCAGGTCGAGCCTGATGGCTGTCGATGTGGATCGTGAATCCGGCGAGGCCCGCCTTCTTGAGGTCGTGCAGCAGCGCCGGGGTGAGCTTCTGGGCATTGGTGAGCACGATCGGCTTCATCCCGTTCTCGGCGACGAATGAGACGATGTGGAGGATGTCCGGATGAAGCAAGGGCTCGCCTCCGGCGATCGACACGTTGTCCGGATTTCTCCACCGCTTGAAGAATCGGATCTCGTCCTTGATCTCCTCGAGCGGCTTGTGCCCGGTCAGCCGCTGGCGATAGCATCCTTCGCAGCGGAGATCGCAGACGTCGGTGACCTCCAACCACGCGATCGGGTTGTCATTCTTCGACCATGGGAACCGGTAGAGCTCGCGCTTCTCTAGAACCATCTCTCTCCTGACCTTCCCTTTCTAGCACGAATTCGCCGCGAGGTCCATTCCTGTCCGTTGACTGCCCGATGCGCCCGCAGGCGGGGCAGGCATCGATAAGGGGACAGGCTACTTTTCGCCAGGCTGCTGTCCTCACTCCGTGGCACGGACTTCAGTCGGCCGTGCCGTAGTGTCGAAAAAAAAGTAGCCTGTCCCCTTTTCTCGATCCGACGCGCCTCGGTCCCTACTGCAGAGCGGCGGGTCCGTGTGCGGACGCCTCGGGCGTTGTCTCCACGTCTCCCGGTTTCGTGCTGGGGGGAGGGCTGGTCCGGGTTCTACGTTCGAGATGCGAGGTACGAGGAGCAAGCCCTGCTGGCTTTGCTTGGAGCGGTGCCGGTGAAGGGGACGGACGAGGGCGGGCCGATCGAAATCGGCGACCTGCTCGTTGTCTCATCGACGCCGGGGCATGCGATGCAGTGGGATCCCCAAATCGGTCCGGCGTGCGGATTGGTCGGCGAGGTACTGGAGCCGATGACGGGGGGGGGACCGGCCTCAAGCTTGCGCTGCCGACGCGTTGATTCCGCCGCAGGCACGCGTCGTGCGGCACGGTTGGAGTATGATGACTCCATCGGCCTCTGCGATCGCCTTGCCATATCGGCGATGGCGCCGGGGGAGGAGGTGAGAACGATGCGCCGGAGTGCATGGGCGCTGGCCGGTACCGCGATCCTCTCTGTGATGTTGGCGGGCGCCGGGCAAGAAGTGGCGGAGCTCGTTGCCCGAGGGCCGATCCGGATCGCAGGGGATGAGGGATTTACAGAAGAGAACGGAGTGGTCGGCGGATCGGGGACGCTCTCTGATCCGTTCTCGATCTCGGGATGGGCGATCGTCTCGGAGCCCGGGGGCTGCGGAATCCGGGTCTCGAATGTGACGATGGCCTTCCGCATCGAGGGGTGTGCGATTGCGGGATCTGCCCGGACTGCGGTCGAGATCGTAAACGCGCGGGGCGCCACCGTCGGGGACTGCATCATCGATGGCGTTACCTACGGGATGATCTTCCGGGCGGTTGAGGCGGGAAGCGTGGATGGGAACAGAATCGCCCGGGCGGCTGAATGCGGCGTCTATCTCGAGAATTCGCCCCGCATCGAGGTCCGGGACAACCGGATCGAACGATGTGGTGTGGGTGTGTGCATCGTCAGCGGCTCCACCGAAGTGCGGGTTCACGGGAATCTACTGCGAAATTGCGGTCTTGGGGTATCGATCCTCTCACCGATCGGCAACAATCGCATCTACCGCAACGACTTCGTTGGGTGCACCGCGCTGAGCATGTCGTTCAACATCTGGAACGATGAAGAGAAGGTCGGCAACTACTGGAGCGACTACTCTGGCAAGGATCGCGACGGAGACGGGATCGGCGATACGCCCTATCTGCTGAGATTCCTCGATCAGCCCGGAGCGGTGGTCACGTTCTGGGAGTACGACTACCACCCTGTGATGCGACCGTTTCTCCCTGACGCCGGGAAGACACCGTAAGCCGGGGAATGCGGAAAAGGGGACAGTCCCCTTTTTTCCTGAAGTGCGTACCACGGAGTGGGAAAAGTAGCCTGTCCCCTTTTTCGCGGGCAGACGGGCAGGTGTCGACGTGCGATCGGCTCGCGGAGTGCGGGGCGGGGTGAACAACAGTGGATCTGAATTCAAGTGAAGTTCACGTCTGGATGTTCACTGTCCCGGGGGGAGACGATTGGCTGGATGACGGGGACGGAATCCTCCCGAAGGGCGAACGGAGGCGAGCGGCCGCGATCCGGTCGATCCGCGGGCGGATGCGGTTCCTGAGGGAGCGGATTCTCGTCCGGGGGATCCTCGCGAAGTACGTCGGGGCCGCGCCGGCCGATCTGCAGTTCACGCAAGATCCTCGAGGGAAACCCCACCTGGGCGGGGCTCACCGATCGCAGATCGAGTTCAGCCTGTCGGACTCGGCGGGGCAGGTGTGGATCGCCGTCGGGCGGTGCGGGCCGCTCGGTCTTGACATCGAGCGGATCCGTCCGCGGGCCGATGTGGAGCGGCTCGCTGGGCGTTTCTTCGCCCCCGACGAGGCGGCGAAGCTGCGGGCGCTCCCGGCGGCGGCGCGCGTCGATGCATTCTTTCGAGCGTGGGTCCAGAAAGAGGCATACCTGAAGGCGCTCGGTGGAGGCGTGCCCGTTCGGCTGCCGCGGTTCTCGGTCCGCATCGGCGGCGCGCCGGAGGTGACCCGGACAGAGATCGAACCCGCGGGTCGCACGCGATACCGCCTCTACGATCTCGACGCGCCGGCCGGCCACGTCGCAGCGCTGGCGGCCCCGGGTGCCGAGCACACGATCCGCTCGATCTCGCACACCCCGCCCGCGCATTGAACCCCAAGAAAAGGGGACTGTCCCCTTTTTGGTGGTGCGATGGGTGGGGGAGGGTGTGCGTTGGGAGGTGAGAACATGAGATAACGTAGAGCCACTGCGTGATAGTGCATAACAGTAAATACTTATAAACATCAGAAGTTGCCAAGAATTCCTACGAACGACTATAATCGGTATCGAACCCTCTGGGCTGAGGTGCGAGGTATGTATTGTTCGATGAAGCCCCCGCGAGGTTCCGGGGAGCGTGGTCCGTGCTGGGCGATCCTTGTCGATGGGGACGGTGTGATCCGCGCGAGCGATCCGGTGCTTGGCCGTTGGGTCTGCCCGGGAGACGGGCGGGTCGTCGGGCGCAAGATCCAGAGCCTGTCGAAGGGGTCGATGCAGCGTGCACTCGAGCGGGTTGTCGTGACGACGTTTGCCCGGCAGGAGCGCTACGAGAAGGAATCGATGATCGCTGGGTGCGAGCTCCAGTTTCGCGGTCGGTTCATCCCGGATCCGGTGTCGGGAATGGGTTTCGTGATCGTCCTGGTCGAGGACTGCTCTTCGGAGCATCGAACGGTCCGCTCGTTCATGAGCCTCAGGAAGACGCACGCGGTGGTCCAGGCGCTGACCGATGATGTGTTCGGACACGCTGTTGCGATTCGCGAACAGGTCGAGGCGCTCTGCCAGGATGGGACGGCGGCGGTCGAGCAGGAAGTCGCGATCAGTGCGCTTCGGCGGGGTGTCGATCGATTGCTGTCGGACGCGCGAGCTTGGCACTAATCGCGGCCCGGGTCGACCTCCGGGAGAGTGGTCTCCTTCAGTCTGGTGATGAGTTCGCGCATCTCTCGGTCGATCTGCTCAAGCGCTCGACGGGCTCCGGGCGACTCGACGGTCGGCTCGGCCGTGCGCAGGATCTCCAACCAGCCCGCGAGAGACGTCGCGGACTCGCGAAGGCGCAGGAGCGTGTCGAGGGTCGATCGTTCGACATCGTCGACGCGCTCTTGAAGGTCGGCGAGTGTACGGGCTCTGCGAAGCGACGCGGCGAGGTGGGCAGCGAGCTGGCCGACGAGCGACTCAGCGGTCTCCTTCGCGGTGACATCGGAGAATTGGACCAGCAGGAGCCCGGCTTGGGGCGTGTCGAAGGCGACGGGGATCATGCGGAGGCGGCCGCGGCCGGTCGGCGAGGAAGGCGCGCGCGTGCGTCGAGCGACCTGGCGCGAGTCGGCTTGGAGGAAGGCGACCGCTTCGACGCCGGGGATGAGAAGAGCGGTGTCGAGTGCCTTGCGGAGGATGCCGATCTCGCCGCTCGAGTGGCCGAGCGTCTCTGAGAGCATGTAGAACGGGATGAGTTCGAACCAAAGAGGGCGGTCGGGCTCCCGTCCGTCGCGCGGGGTCTCCCGGAGCATGAGCGCGAAGACGGCATCCCGCGAGAGTGTCGACAGGATCTCATGTTCCGTCGTTGCTGTATCCGTCATCTCTGCTCGCCTCCGATTCGCCGGCCCGCTCGTCCGCTGGGCCTCGTTCCCCGGCCGGGCTCGGTGCCACGTCTTCGCGGGGCGGACGGGCTCCCTCCACCGGACCTCTCACTGGCCTCCTTACTCGGGGGAGTGAGCCCGACGACCCGGGCGGGATGTGCGGTCGGCCTCTTCTTCGATTGCGCTTTCGTGGGTGACTTCGGCCTCGAGCAGTTCGAGGAAGCGTCTGTACGCGGCGGAGTCGATCGAGCGTCCGCCGGCCGTCAGCTTCACCGCCGCGTCCCACGAGAGCTGCGCGCCGATGATGTCGGCCAGGTCTGGTGGGCCCGCGTCCGACGAACGGGGTGCCAACCCGTCGATCCCGAGGTTGGAGAACCAATACGCCACCGCGGCGCGCACGACATCGCGGAGAGCGGGCCGCCGCCCGGCGAGCACGGCGCACCCCCGGAGGATTCTGAGTGCGCGGCGTTCGGTCTTGGGGAGTCCCTTCGCGCATGCAGGCAGCTCTCGGTCGATCTCAGCAGGGTCCACGCGTTCGCCGCGAAAGAGCGCATTCCAATACTGAAGGCGCTTCTGCGCGGCGTCACGGTTGATTCTCACTGAGCACTGCAAGCGTGCCCCTTCCCTGACTCGCGCGTGGATCGCCCGGCGACGTGCCCCGATCTCTATTTGTATGGGGGCTTCTCCGGCCACGCGAACACCGCATTCAACATCAACACACAAAACATCCCGCTTGCGTCCCGACGAAAGATTATAACACATTCCGACTACGGGGCCGGTCCGCCTGCCGGGCTACGGAATCGGGCGGCCGTCCTTCATCACCCACGAGGGGGCGCGGAGAGCGGTGATCTCCTGAAGCGGGTCGCGGTCGACGAGGATCAGGTCGGCGAGCTTCCCGGGCTCGATCGTGCCGAGCCGGTCATCCTGGCGGAGCGCCCGAGCGCCGTTACGGGTGGCAGCGACGATCGATTCCATCGGTGTGAGCCCGTAGTGGGTCAGGTGCTCGATCTCGTGGGCGAGCATGGCGAACGGAACGCTCGCGCGGACGTTGTCGGTCCCGGCGGCGATCGGCACGCGGTGCCGGCGGATGGTCTCCATCGTCTTAGGGAGGGCGGCGAGGATCTGACGATAGACGCGGAGCGTCTCCTCCATCCAGTCGCGATCGGGCTGGCGCTCGTACTCGCCGATCGAGAGGTAGCGCTCCTTGCGGCGGCCGGTCTCCTCGAAGATGTCGTGGAGGACCCAGAGCGTCGGGACGAGCATGATCCGTCTCTCGGCCATCCGGGCGGCGGTCTCATCGTCGATCTCGATGCCGTGCTCGATCGTGTCGAACCCGGCTTCGGCGGCCATCCGCGTGGTGACGAAGTTCCCGGCGTGGACGGCGATCGTCATCCCGAGCCGGTGGGCTTCGTCGACGGCGGCGTTCAGTTCGTCCTGCGTGAACTCGGGGTACTCGCTTCGATGAGATGTGAGGACCTTGATCAGGTCGGCGCCGGCCTTGCGCTCTGCGCGGATCGCGGCGCGGACGGCGGTGACGCCGTCGACCTCGTGGACGCCGACCCCCATCCCGGCGCCCTGCGACCCGTGCCCTCCGGTCATGCAGATGCCGCGCCCGCAGACGTAGCAACGCGGGCCGAGCGTCAGGCCGCGCTCGATCGCGGTCCGAAGCGCGAGGCCGACGTGTCCGCTCGAGACGTCCCGAACGGTGGTCGTCCCCGCCGCAAGCGCCGATCGGAGGTTCCGGGCCGCCACGACGCCGGCGTAGGCGAGCTCGGATCCCTTCGGAGGGATCGGGACGAACCCGGAGGTGAAGACGTGCACGTGCAGGTCGATCAGCCCGGGAAGGAGGAACCGGCCGCCGGCGTCGATCCGCTCGGCGCTCCTGGGAACGGCGATGTCGGCGGTCCGGCCGGCGGCCGCGATCCGGCCGCCTTCGACCACGACGGCGGCGTCGGCCAGCGGATCGGCACCGGTCCCGTCGATCAAGGTGGCACCGAGAACGGCGTAGGTGTCGGGCATGCGTCTCAACTCCTCTCAACTACTGCTGTTTGACGTCGAGCAGGTCGCGCAGTCCGTCGCCGAGCAGGTTGAAGACGAGCACGGTGACGAAGATCGCCATCCCCGGGAAGAGGATGACGTGTGGGGCTTCGCGCATGAAGTTGCGGGCGGTGTTGACCATCAGCCCCCACTCGGGCGTCGGCGGGGCGACACCGACGCCGAGGAAGCTCAAGAACGCGGTCGTCAGGACGGCGCTTCCCATCCGAAGCGTCGAGTAGACGAGGATCGGTCCGAAGATGTTGACGAGAATGTGGCGGAAGAGGATCCGGGGCGTACTGGCGCCGATCGCGCGGGCCGCCTCGACGAACCCGGTCTCCTTGACCGCGAGGACGGAGCCTCGGGTGATCCGCGAGAACGTGGGGACGGAGTAGAGGCCGATCGCGAAGATGACGGGGAAGAGGCCGGCGCCGAACGTCGAGGAGATCAGGATCGCGAGCAGAATGCCGGGAAACGAGAGCAGGACATCGATGAACCGCATGCCGATCAGATCGATCATCCCGCCGAAGTAGCCGGTGA
>Ga0068714_10004888_pt1 | contig 14620 bp, 13 predicted proteins | sample MTBNYHSulfiMetaG_FD_62988 | JGI IMG/M metagenome (GOLD analysis project Ga0068714, IMG submission 62988) | Enrichment culture microbial communities from rom New York Harbor, USA that are MTBE-degrading - MTBE-NYH (New York Harbor Sulfidogenic)... | ecosystem: Environmental > Aquatic > Marine >... | reverse complement strand
ACGAATGTCGGGCTCGCTGACGCCGAACTGATCCACGCGGTTCCGGATCGTCTCCAGGGCCTGGTCCGTGGCCATTCTCACGAGCTGCTCCTTGGCCCTCGTGTTCAGGATCATCCGGAAGACGATTCCCTTTTCGCTCGAACCGCCCGACTCCAGCGTGTAGTCCGGGTAGTTGATTTCAATGAGCTTCTCGATTTCCTTGGGGTCCTGTTCGCTCATGGCGACCAGTTCCACGCCCTGGATTCCGATGCGACGGATGTCCACGTACCTGATCTTGTTCTTCCGAAGGTCGTGCTTCAGGTCCTCCACCACTCTTTCCAGGTGGCTCTCAACCGCCTTGTTCACTTCCACCTCCAGGATCAGGTGGACTCCGCCCTGGAGGTCGAGGCCGAGGTTGATTTTTTCCTGAGGCAGAAAACTCGACCACCACCCGGGCAGATCCCTGCTCAAGGAGGGGGTCAGGTAGAGCAACATCAAAAGAATGAGCGCGCCCAGGATGGCCAGACGCCATTTCAGGTTCTTCACGGCTCTTTACTCCTTTGCCCGAATTCTCACTCCTGAGGGGTTTCGTCCCGCCGGAGAATCCCTGCGACGGAACCGCGGGAAATCTTCACCCTCACTTTCGGAGCGATCTCCATGGTGATCACATCCTCCGTGACCCCGGTGACCAGGCCGTGAAGCCCGCCGGAACTCACGATCTTGTCCCCTTTCTTCACCGCAGACAGCATCTGTTTGTGCGCCTTGGCCTTCTTCTGCTGCGGTCTGATGAGCAGAAAGTAGAAAATGGCAAACATGAGGATAAGGGGGATGAAGGCACCGAAGCCTCCTCCTCCGCCTGCCCCTCCCGTGCCGCCTGTTCCCATCGCATGTGCCAAAAAATCCATTCTCGAAACCTCCCCATGAGTCTTTGTTGATGTTCTTCCTGTCCCTAAATATCCCTTTCCCGCCTTTCCTGCTTCAAATCGGCGAGGCGACCTTCGTAGTCGCTCCTGTACTGCGCAAAACGTCCTTTTCCGATCGCTTCCCGAATCTCTTCCATGAACCGCATGTAGTAGGAGAGATTGTGGATCGTGTTCAACCGGTAGGCCAAGAGCTCCCTGGCCATGAAAAGGTGCCGCAAGTAAGCCCTGGAAAACCGCGAGCAGGTGTAGCACCCGCACTGTTCATCAAGCGGCCGGTCGTCTTCGGCATAGCAGGCATTCTTGATGGCCAGCGGACCGTGGCTCGTGAACAGGGAGCCGTTGCGGGCGTTGCGCGTGGGCATGACGCAGTCGAACATGTCCACCCCCGACGCGACGGCATCCAGGATGTCTTCCGGCTTTCCGACCCCCATCAGGTAAACCGGTTTGTTTTCCGGCAAGAGGGGGACCGTTCCACGGATGACCCTTTCCCGGGTCTCCCTGTCCTCGCCCACCGACAAGCCTCCCAGGGCATAGCCGTCGAAACCCATGGCCACGAGCTCCCCGGCGCTTCGCTCCCTCAGGTCGGGATAGGTTCCTCCCTGGACGATGCCGAAGAGAGCCTGTCCCGCATGGTTCCTCGCTTCAAGGCACTCCGCGGCCCACCGGCTCGTCAGCCTCACGGAGTTTTGCACGTACCCGTAGTCCGCCGGGAAAGGCGCGCACTCATCAAAGGCCATGATGATGTCCCCCCCGAGGGCTTGCTGGATCGCCATGGCCTCCCTCGGACCGATGAAATGCCTCGACCCGTCCAAGTGGGACTGAAAAGAGGCGCCTTGCTCGGACAGGGTTCTCAGCTTGGCGAGGCTGTAGATCTGGAATCCGCCGCTGTCGGTCAGAATGGGTCCGTCCCAGCCCATAAACCGGTGCAGCCCGCCCAGCTTGCGGACGGTCTCGTGCCCGGGACGCAAGTAGAGGTGGTAGGTGTTGGACAGAATGATCTTGGCCCCCACCTCCTCCAAATCTTCCGGGGAAAGCGCCTTGACGGTCCCCTGGGTACCCACGGGCATGAACACGGGCGTTTTGAAGGCGCCGTGAGCGGTCGTGATCTTTCCCGCTCTGGCCCGGCCGGTGCCGCACTTGTGCGTGACTTCGAACTCCACGTCCCCTCTCACACGATCAGCATGGCATCCCCGTAGCTGTAAAAGCGGTAGGCCTTGGCGACGGCTCTCTCGTAAACTTTCCGGATCAGGTCTTTCCCGGCGAAGGCGCAAACCAGAAAAAGAAGGGACGATTTGGGTAAATGAAAATTGGTGATCATGGCGTCGACCACCCTGAAGGAGAATCCCGGCGTAATGTAAAGCCCCGTCTTGCCCCGGCCCGGAACCACCTCGCCCCGGTCGTTGACCGCCGTCTCGAGCGTCCTCACCACGGTCGTTCCCACGGCGATGACCCGGCGCTTCTCTTCTTTGGCCCGGTTCACGGCGACGGCCGTTTCCCCTTTCACGATGTAGGTCTCTTCGCCCAGTTCGTGCTTCCGGATGTCCCCGGTTCTCACGGGGCGAAACGTGCCGTGCCCGACGTGAAGGGTCAACTCCGCCATGGAGACCCCCGCCGCACGGAGCCTGTCCATCAGGGGCTCCGTGAAATGGAGTCCGGCCGTGGGCGCCGCCACGGCTCCGCGCATCTTCGAGTAAACCGTCTGGTACCTCTCCCGGTCGAGCCCGGAGCGGGAATCCCGTTCCTGCCTCTTGATGTAAGGGGGCAGGGGCATGGTTCCCTTTTCCTCCATCATGGCGTCGAGGGGCCGAGGCCCGTCAAAGCGGATCCGGATCAGGCCGTCATGGCCCAACTCCTCGACGATCCCGCCAAAATCGTTTTCAAAGAACAGTCGGCTGCCTCTTCGAGGCCGCTTGGAGGATCGAAGCAGGCACCACCGCACTTCGGGTGTTCCCAAGACGGGTGGCTCGTCCCCGTCCAGGACCAGCACCTCGATCCGTCCCCCGCTTTCTTTTCGGCCGAAGAGCCTGGCCGGGACCACCCGGGTATTGTTCGCTACAATGAGGTCCCCCGGCCTGAGCAGCCCGGGAAGATCGAAAAAACGGCAGTCCGTCATGGTGAGACGGGAACGATCCACGACCATGAGACGAGAGCCGTCGCGCTCCGTTGCCGGGACCTGGGCGATCAGTTCCTCCGGCAGGTCGTAGTCGTAGTCTTCAAGATCGTACATCAAAAAAAAGCCAAAACGTTAACCTAGTTTATGTCGAAACTAATGTCAAACGATTTCATCTGAACAGGTAAACCAGGAGGAGCCCGGCAACCATGGCGGCAAACCCCATCACCCTCAATCGGGAGGGAGGGGTCTCCTGGATTTTGGCCATCCAGAGCTTCATTTTGTCCGGGAAGGCGAAGTAGGGGAGTCCTTCCAGGACAAGGACCAGGCCGAGCATGCAGAGAAAAAACTTCATAGCGCGCTGCATCATAGTTTGCTCCCCGCCGCGTGTCAACACCGCACGGTAATAACGCTTGATCTGGAAAGGGATATCAGTTAATTTAAAAAATTCGGCCGGTGGAGCGTCTCAAAAGTGGGTAATTGTCATTTTGACCGAAGGGAGAAATCTTTCTACGACCCATTCCAGGGATCTCTCAGCCGCTTCGTTCCTTCGAAATGACACTCGTTTCAGCTGACGGATGAAAGGTATGGACCATTCACGAAACGGCGCGGTGATCGATCTGAGCGCCCTCGCCCACAATTTGAATCAAGCCCGCTCCCTTCTCCCACCGCACACCGGGATCATGGGGGTGGTCAAGGCCGACGCCTATGGGCATGGGCTGGTCCCGGTGTCCAAGGCTCTGATGAAGGCAGGGGCGCAGAGCCTCGGTGTGGCCCACTTCCACGAAGCCCTGGAACTTAGAAAATGCGGCATCAACCTGCCGGTTTTCATCCTGTCGGGATTCCGGACCCGGGACGAAGCTGCGGCGCTTGTCGAAAATGCCCTGAGTCCGGTTGTGTTCGATCTCTCCTCCGCCGAGACGTTGGCGGAAGAGGCTCTCAGGCTCGGGAAGAAGGCCGCCCTTCACGTCAAGGTGGACACCGGCATGGGCCGCCTCGGTGTGCCCCACACGGAACTGGCGCCGTTCCTTGAAAGGGTCGCCTCCTTTGCGTCGCTCGACGTCAGGGGTCTTCTTTCTCACCTCTCCTCGGCGGACGAGACAGACCGGTCCTTCACGAACACCCAGATCCTGAATTTCAAACAGGCCGTCGCAAAGGGGCGAGACCTGGGCCTGCCCCTGCCGGTGAACAGCCTGGCCAACAGCGCGGGAGTCATGGCTCATCCTGAATCCCACTTCGACATGGTCAGACCGGGGATCATGCTCTACGGAGGCTTGCCTTGCCCCGGCTTTAAATCGCCCGTCCCTCTGAAACCGGTGATGACCTTCAGGGGAGAGGTGCTCCAGGTCAGGGAGGTGCCGGCAGGCGTGCCCATCAGCTACAGCCGGACCTACCACACCCGGGGGAATCAGCGGATTGCCGTCCTCTCTGCAGGGTACGCCGACGGATTGCCGAGGACTCTCTCGAACCGGGGGGAAGTCCTCATCGGAGGCAGGAGAGCGAGCATCGTGGGGAGGGTCTGCATGAACCTGACCATGGCCGACGTGACCGCTTCGCCGGACGTGTCGCCGGGAGACGAGGCCGTTTTCCTCGGTTGCCGGGACGGCGTGTGCCTCACGGGAGACGAGGTGGCGTCCAGGGCCGACACCATCTCCTACGAAGTCTTCTGCTCCATCGGCCAGAGAAGCACAAGGAACTATGTGTCATGAAAAAGAAGATTCGCGCCCTGCTGGACCAGGCGCTCGAGAACTGCTTTGAATCAGGGGAGTTCACCCGCACCGGGGTGCCGGAGTATGTCATCGAAATCCCGAACACCTCCAATCACGGCCACTTCGCCACCAATCTGCCCCTTCTCCTCGCCTCCTCCCAGAGGCGCCGGCCCGCGGATCTGGCGGCGATCATCCTCCATAACCTCGAGGACCGGGAGGCGATGTTCGAAAAGGTGGAGGTTGCGGGCCCGGGCTTCATCAATTTCACCGTCCACCGCAGGGAGTGGCACAAGCTTCTGCGCCGCATCCTCGATGAGGGGAGAAGCTATGGAAGCAGCCGCCTCGGGACGGGGAAGAGCATCCTCATGGAGTATGTCAGCGCCAATCCCACAGGCCCCCTGCACCTCGGCCACGGACGGGGAGCGGCCCTGGGCGACACGCTGTGCCGCATCCTTTCCTTCACCGGCTACGAGGTGACCCGGGAGTTTTACATCAACGATGCAGGTGCGCAGGTGCACCTCCTGGGGGAGTCCATTTACAGCCGCTGGCGGCAGGTGTCGGACCCGACGTCCCCCTTTCCGGAAAAGGGCTATCACGGCGACTATGTGAGCGATCTGGCGGCGAGCATTGCCGGGGAGGTCCCTCTCGACCGGATGGCGCCCGACGAAGCGATCGACCGCTGCGCCGAACTGGGGAAAGAAAGGATGCTCGACGAGATCAGGCGCGACCTGGAGGCTTTCCGGGTCGGCTTCGACGTATGGTCCAGCGAAAGCGACCTGTACGCGTCGGGTCTGATCGAAAAGGCCGTTGAGTCCCTCAGGACGAAAGGTCAGGTCTATGAGCAGGACGGTGCGACCTGGATCAGGACCTCGCCCTATGGGGATGACAAGGATCGGGTGATCAAGAAGCGCGACGGACAGTATACCTATTTCGCCTCGGACATCGCTTACCACCTGGAGAAGTGGAAGCGGGGCTTCTCGAAGGCCGTCAACATCTGGGGAGCGGATCACCACGGATACGTCCAGCGGATGAAGGCGGCCTTGAAGACGAGCGGCATTGACGAGGACTGGCTGGGAGTCCTCCTGATTCAGCTGGTCAAGCTCTGGAAGTCGGGTGAAGAAATCAAAATGTCCAAGCGAGCCGGCCTGTACGTCACGCTCAAAGAACTGGTGGAAGAGGTCGGCGTGGACGCCGTGCGATTCGTGTTTCTCACCAAGAACCACGATTCCCCCCTGGATTTCGACATCGACCTCGTCAAGCGGCAGGACAGCGAGAACCCTGTCTATTACGTTCAGTATGCCCACGCCAGGATATGCAGCATTTTCCGGAAGGCGGCGGAGGAAGGGGTGAACCTGCCCGACGACCCGGAAGCGGTTCTGGGGTGCCTCGGGCTGGACGAGGAGTTGACCCTCATCCGCCTGATGGCCGAGTTTCCGGTCCTGCTGGAGGACCTGGCAAAAGCCATGGAACCTCACCGCCTGACCTACTACCTCACGGAACTCGCCTCCTTGTTCCACAAGTACTTCAACCTGGGGACGAAGGAACCGGAAAAGCGGATCGTGGGATCGGATCGGGCGACCAGCCGGGCCAGGCTTTGCCTGGCGGAAGGCGTGCGAACGGTGCTGGCCACGGGACTGGATCTCATGGCCATTCACGCGCCTGAAAGGATGTAACTCAAAACTGCTTCGCAGATTTCATGTCACTGACGAGCGATGGCCAAGAAGAGTAGCCAGAGCAGGAAAGGCGCGAAAAAGAGGTACCAGATCGAGGTCACCTCTTTCACCCTTTTGCTTTGGGGATTTTGTGCCCTCTTTTTTGCGGCCTGGATTTTTGTGCTCGGAATTTTCGTAGGCAGAGGCTTTTTACCCGGAGCGGACAGCGCCATCCTGGATTTGAAGAACCAGGTCACCAAGCTCCAGGACATGGTGGCGAGGAGCAAACGGGCGGAGCCGGAACCGCAAAAAAAGGAAAGCATCGACGAGATGTTCGCCTTCTACGAAAGGCTCGAGAGCAAGAAAGACGAAGCAAAAAGAAAAGACGACCGCCCTCCGGCCGCCGGGACCGGGGCGAGAAACGGGGCTTTCGAGAGGGCCGGTGCGCAGATCAATGCAAGGGCGGAGGCCCCAAAGCCCGGCCAAAGCGAAGTCAAAAGCGTTCCGCCCTCGGGAACCGGCGGCTACACCTTGCAGGTGGCGTCCCTGGAGGAAAAGGAAAAGGCGGAAGCCATGGTCAGGAATCTGGCTTCACGGGGCTATGACGCCTACCTCTACGAAGCTCGCGTGAAAGGGAAGATCTACTTCCGGGTGCGGTGCGGCAGATTTGCGACAAGAGACGAGGCGGGAGTGTATGCCGCGAAGCTGCTCAAGGAAATGAAAATGAGGGGGTTCGTAAGCAGAATTGAATAAGCCGTTCATAAGAAAAGCGAAGATCGCGGACATCAAGGCCATCCACAAGATACTCAACCAGTATGCGGATCGGGGACTCCTGCTGCCCAGGCCGCTGAGCGAACTCTATGACCACTTGCGCGATTTTGTCGTGCTCATCGAAAACGGGGAGGGGGAGAGGGTCGTCGGCACCTGCGCCCTCGGCATTTGCTGGGAGGACCTCGCGGAGATCCGGTCCCTCGCAATCATCGAGGAAAGGCGGGGAAATGACTATGGCCGGCAGCTCGTGGACGCCTGCTTGCAGGAGGCAAGATCCCTGGGCCTGCACAGGATTTTCGCGCTCACCTATGCGGAGCGTTTTTTCGCAAACCTGGGGTTCAAGGTTGTCGAGAAATCCATCCTTCCCCACAAGGTGTGGGGAGATTGCCTCAAGTGCCCCAAGTTCCCTGAGTGCGACGAGACGGCCATGCTTTTAGAATTATGAAATCCGCGCCGGCGGATTTCATGGAGGAAAATCATGTTTGGCATCGGCATGCCGGAATTGATCGTGATCATGGTGATCGCCCTCATCGTGATCGGTCCAAAGAAACTGCCTGACCTGGCCCGCGCCCTGGGCAAGGGAATGGCGGAGTTCCGCAAGGCGACCCAGGAAATCAAGGAAAGTCTCAACGTGGATGAGGAGTTCCAGGAAGCGCGGAAGGATCTGGCCGACTCCATCAGCGGAATCGAAAGCGATCTCTCGGCAAAGGAAGAAGGAACCAAATACCAGGATTTCGACGAAGCCCTGGAGGACTATCAGAGGAGTAAAGCTGAGAGCCGAATCGCCGACAGCGATCCCTCTGCGAAGGAGCCGGAGGAAGACAAAGATGGACGGGGATGAAAAAAAGCCCCTGATGAGCCATCTCGTGGAACTGCGAAAGAGGCTGATCGCCTGCGCCATCGGCGTCGGAGCCTGCTTCGCTTTGACCTATGCCTTTTCCGAGAAGCTCTTCGAGATTCTCGCCTATCCGCTGAAGGCGAACCTCCCCGAGGGAGACCGCCTCATTTACACCAACCTGCCCGAGATGTTTTTCGTCTACATCAAAACCGGGCTGGTTGCTGCGGTCCTTCTGGCCGCGCCGTTCATCTTCTACCAGGTGTGGATGTTCGTCGCCCCCGGCCTGTACCGGAAGGAGAAGCGGTACCTCGTCCCTTTCCTCCTGGCTTCCACCCTTCTTTTCGTGGGCGGCGCCCTCTTCGGCTATTTCATTGTGTTCCCTTTCGGCTTTCGCTTCTTCCTGGGGTTTTCGAACGAATACATCCAGGCCCTTCCCTCCGTGAAACAGTACTTCTCCCTGTCCATCAAGCTCCTTCTCGGCTTCGGAATCATTTTCGAACTCCCGGTCGTCGCTTTTTTCCTGAGCCGGATGGGGATCCTCTCCGCCGATCTCCTGCGGAGGCAAAGGAAATACGCCCTGCTGCTGATTTTCGTCGTCGCCGCCATCCTCACCCCACCCGACGTGATCACCCAGCTCATGATGGCCGGCCCCCTCATGGTGCTCTATGAGTTGAGCGTGGTCATCGTCAAAGTGGCGGGCAAGAAAAAGGCGCCTGCGGAAGAGGACGACGGGGTGACTACCTAGTATGTCCCAATGAACGCTTACTCTTTGTCATTTCGATCCCGGCGAAAGCCGGGGGAGAAATCTTGCACTGTTCAAGGTTCAGTGAAGATCTCTCCCTGCGGTCGAGATGACAAACTATCTGAGACACAATACTCTAGATGTATTAGCGCCGATACACGAATGCCGGCGGGTTCCCGAGTTCATGAGTGATTGAGTTCATACGCCGGGTGATAAGGTCGTTCAGAATCTTGAAGTCGGGGAGAGGGCACAGTGAGGGGGCTCAGGGCAAAGAAGCTCCGTGCTCTACGCTCCCTGCTCCGAGCTCTCCGCTCTAAGGAAGGGGAACGAATTGATTCCCCTTCACCGTGAGGAGCACGGGGAGGGTCGTCGCCTCCCGTTTTTCATCGAAGGACAAGGAGCCCCTGATGCCCTGGAAGTCATGGGGCAGTGCGAGAGCTTGCTTCAATTCTCCTCGGGTCCGCGGACGGTGCGTCTTCATCAGGTAGTTGAGGAAACGGATGGTGTCATACCCGGTCGCCGCCAGGATGCCGGGCGCAGTCTCGAAGTTTTCCTGGTAAAGGGTGATGAAGTCCTCCGCGCCCTGGGCATAGAATCCTGACGGAAAGATCGCCCCCTGCAGGTAATCGGCTCCCTGGTCGAGGAGGTCGGGAGAGTGCCACAGGCTCGTGCCCAGAAGCCGGACGTTGAAGACATTGTGAAAAGGGAATTGGGGGGCGATAAGCGCAACCTTCTGGAAGTTGTCCGGTATGAAAACGGCCTCGAAATCCACGATGGGCTCAGGTTCGCCGTCCTCATCATAGGGTCCCGCCTCGGCCCCCGCATCAAAGGCGGCCAGCCTGGCGAGTCTCAGCTTTTCCGCCATGGAGGGGGGGCGCGGATGGAAAAGCCCGACCATTTTCTTGATCTCCGTGGTGAAATCCGTCAACTCGGAACCGTACGATTCCACAGCGGTAATGCGCCCGCCCGCTTCCTCGACCCGATCCCAGAAGAGGTTGAGCATGTGACGGCCGTAGGCGGAGTCGGGATAAAGAACCCCGAAGCGAACAATTCCCATTTCGCCGATGGCCTTGGAAACCAGCCGATCCATCTCCCGGGCAGGGGTGAGGAAGTTGCGGAAAATCATGTCTCCTTCTTCCGTGATCCCCTCTCTCTGGGTGAGGGTGATCATCGGCACCCCCAACTCCTGAGCTTTCATTGCCGCCGCAACCGCCGTTTTGCTGGACAGCGGACCGATGATCCCCATCACTCGGCCCTTGTGAGCCAACTCCTCGACCTTGGGGACCGCTACCTCCGGATTGCCCCGGGTGTCTTCGATGAGGAGTTCGACGCTCTGGGTTTCTTCAAAGGCCCCGAAAACGCCCATGCCCAACTGAATGCCGTTCAAGACTTCCTGGCCGTAAATGGCAAAGGGGCCGCTCAACGGCAGCAGACAGCCCAGGACCCCTTGTTTGACGGCAAGCTCTTCGGAGACCCTGTCCAGGACGGCGCGTCCACGGTCCACCCAGTATTGGTCGGGGGTGGATCGGACAAGGGCCATGGCCGCTTCCCTGGCGCCTTCCAGGTCATTCGCTTCGAGGGCCAGGGTCGCTATCCTGTCGTAAACGGGCGGGAGATATCGGGTTCCGAAAGCGAGGTCGGCCATCTGCTTCAGAGCATCCAGGTCCGCCTTTTCCAGGAGTCCGGCGATATAGCTTTCCACGTCCCGCCGGATCGGATCGTCCTCGGGAAAAGAGGAAGAGGCCCTCAGAAACCAGGCAAACGCCTCAGCCACATCGCCCAGCGCGCTCGTGCCTTTTCCGAGGAGGAGAAAGGCGCGGCCGGCAAGCGGCTCCGCCGGGAACCGGCTGAGCCACTGCAGCGCCTCGTCCCTTGATTCCTCGTAGCGTCCGAGCCGGTACAGCATGGCGGCGCCCTTCAAAGAGGCTTGAACCGAGGCCGGATGGTCGGGAAAGTTCCGGACCATCTGCCGGTAAAAAACAAGGGCCCGCTCGAACTCCAACTTCTCCTCGTAGATTTCGGCGGTCCGGTAAAGGGCCTCAGGGGCCCTCGGTCCTTCGGGGTTTTCCTTGACGTACGCAATGTACCCCTCCAGGGCCTTGTCCATATCGCCGGCCAGGTCGTCCGCTTCGGCGGCGGAAAAGAGGGCTTGCCCGGGCTCGGGCCGCACCGGTTCTTCGACCGGAGGTCTGGGCTGGCAGGAGGCCAGCAAAAAAGCTATCCCCGTCCACAAGACGGGGATAGCTTTTGCTTTCATCCAGGAGCGGAGAATCACTTCTTCACTTCCTCGAAGTCCGCGTCCACCACGTCCTCATCCTTGCCCCCGGGTGCGCCGCCTCCGTAGGCCGCTTCTCCGCCGCCTCCGGCTTGTCCGCCCCCCTGCGCGGCCTGGGAGTACATGGTTTCCGCCAGCTTGTGGGATGCCTGGGTCAACTCGTCGGCCAGGCGCTTGATTTCCTGCGTGTCTTCTCCCTCCATGGCTTTGCGGAGGTTTTCGACGGCCTGGTTGATGTTGCTCCTCGTCGACTCGTCCAGCTTGTCGCCGAGTTCTTTGATGGATTTCTCGGTCGAATAGATCAACGAGTCGGCCATGTTCCGGGCGTCCACCAGTTCTCTTCTCCGGTGATCCTCCTCGGCGTGCAACTCCGCGTCCTTGACCAGCCTCTTGATCTCCTCTTCGCTGAGACCGCTCGATGCGGTGATCTTGATGGACTGCTCCTTGCCTGTGGCCATGTCCTTCGCGGAGACGTTCACAATACCGTTCGCGTCGATGTCGAAAGTCACTTCGATCTGGGGGATGCCCCGCGGAGCCGGAGGGATGCCGACCAGTTGAAAGCGGCCGAGGGTCTTGTTGTAGGCGGCCATTTCCCGCTCCCCTTGGAGCACGTGGATTTCCACGGCGGTCTGGCTGTCCGCAGCCGTGGAGAAGATCTGGCTCTTCCGGGTGGGGATGGTCGTGTTCTTTTCGATCAGCTTGGTGAAGACGCCGCCCAGGGTTTCGATGCCGAGGGACAGGGGCGTCACGTCGAGAAGAAGCACGTCTTTCACTTCACCCTTGAGCACGCCCGCCTGAATGGCGGCGCCCACGGCCACGACCTCGTCGGGGTTCACCCCTTTGCTCGGTTCCTTCCCGAAGATCTCCTTGACCTTCTGCTGGACCTTGGGCATCCTCGTCATTCCGCCGACCAGGATGACTTCGTTGATGTCGGAAACCTTGAGACCGCTGTCCCTGAGGGCGGTGCGGCAGGGTTCCGCAACCTTCTCGATGAGGTCGTCCACGAGCGCTTCGAGCTTGGACCGGGAAAGCTTGATGTTCAAGTGCTTGGGCCCGCTTGCATCCGCAGTGATGAACGGCAGATTGATATCCGTTTCCTGGGAGGAAGACAGTTCCATCTTGGCCTTCTCAGCCGCTTCCTTCAGTCTCTGAAGGGCCATCTTGTCGGAACGCAGGTCGATGCCCTGGTCCTTCTTGAACTCGTTTGCGAGGTAATCCACGACCCGAAGGTCAAAATCCTCGCCTCCGAGGTGGGTGTCCCCGTTGGTCGACTTGACCTCGAAAACCCCTTCGCCGATTTCCAGGATGGAGATGTCGAAGGTTCCTCCGCCGAGGTCGAACACGGCGATCTTCCTGTCTCCTTTCTTGTCCAGCCCGTAAGCAAGGGAAGCCGCGGTCGGCTCGTTGATGATTCTGAGCACGGTCAACCCGGAAATCCGGCCCGCATCCTTTGTGGCCTGCCTCTGACTGTCATTGAAGTATGCGGGGACGGTGATCACCGCCTCGGTCACGGTCTCCCCGAGATAGTCCTCCGCAGTCTGCTTCATCTTCTGAAGAATCATGGAGGATATCTCGGCCGGGCTGTAGTCTTTTCCTCTCACGCTCACGTGGGCATCGCCGTTGGAAGCCTTGGTGATCTTGTAGGGAAGCACCTTGACGTCCTTCTGCACTTCCGGGGAATCGAATTTTCGTCCGATCAGCCTCTTCACGGCGAAAACGGTATTGTCCGGGTTGGTGATGGCCTGCCGCTTGGCGATCTGCCCCACCAGCCTCTCTCCCTTGTCCGTAAAGGCGACAATGGAGGGCGTTGTTCGACTCCCCTCAGCGTTGGCGATGACAACAGGGTCTCCGGCCTCCATGATGGCGACGCAGGAGTTCGTTGTCCCAAGATCAATTCCGATAACCTTACCCATATCTACCTCCTCAATTATCCACTCCTAGTGATTTGTTTCGCATGCCCCCGCAACGCCTTCACCCTCGGAGGATCCGGACCTGCTCACCACAACCATAGCAGGGCGAATCAGGCGCTTGTTGAGCAGATATCCTTTCTGAAGTTCCTCGACAATCGTTCCCGGTTTCACTCGGGGGTCCTCGATCTGGGAGACCGCTTCATGAAAGCACGGGTCGAAAGCCTCCCCTCGAGCGTGTACCTCTTCCAGGCCCGATTTCGCCAGGGCGTCCTTGATGCCTTTGAGGGTCAGTTCGACCCCCTGTTTCAGCGCATCGCCGGAATTTTCGTTGTTTGCGTGCTCCAGGGCCTTCTCAAGGTTGTCGAGCGACGGCAGCAATGCTTTGATGAGGGATTCATTGGCGAATTTCAGCCAGTCTTCCTTCTCCCTCTTTTGTCTTTTCTTGATATTCTCCAGTTCAGCCTGAGACCGGACGTAGAGGTCATAATTCTTATCTGCGGCCTTGAGCGCTTCGTCGACCTTCTCCAGGAGCTCGTCTCTGCTCATTTCCTGGAGGCTCTTGGCGTCGGAATCTGCTTCGGCATGGTTTTTCCCGTCGTTCCTTACCGGGATCTTCTGAGTCTCAACATTCCCTTCATTCATGCCCTTGAAAGATCCTTCTCCTTTCCGTCGGTTTGCAGGCGTTAACTCGAATAATTTCAGAAAATTAAAACACTACAACACTAAGCATCGGCCCAACCTCTGTCAAGGCGCAGAGGCGATAGATTTCCCGGAGTCTTCTGAGTGTGCCGCCAAGGGGTTTTAGGCCGGATATCCGGCAGATGGGCGAGGCGCTCCGCGCCTCGCAATGACGGGAAAGGGCTTTTTGCCCGGAGGTGATCGCATGACGGAAAAGGGGTGACGGCCGAATCTAATCCAGCCCGCGGCCTGTCAGTCTGACCAAAGCCTCCAGGTATCTCTCCCTCGTCTTGTCGATCACTTCCTTGGGAAGGCGCGGGGGAGGGGGAGTCTTCGGCCAGTCGAGGCCGTCCAAATAGTCTCGGAGGTACTGCTTGTCGAAGCTCTGTTGAGAGCCCCCGGGCCGGTAGGCGTCGGCGGGCCAGAACCTGGAGGAATCGGGCGTGAGCACTTCATCGATGAGGATGAGGCGGCCGTTTGCCAGGCCGAACTCGAATTTCGTATCTGCGATGATGATGCCTTTGGCGGCGGCGAGGTCGCTCCCGGCCACGTAAATTTTCAGGCTGAGATCCCGGACGGCCTCGGCGGTTTCATTTCCGAGGATTTCCGCGGCACGCTCAAAGGGAATGTTCTCGTCGTGGAGCCCCGCCTCGGCTTTGGTGGAGGGGGTGAAGATCGGCTGGGGAAGCTTTTGGGATTCCACCAGCCCCGGCGGAAGGGGGATGCCGCAGATCGTACCCTGCTTCCGATACTCGGCCCACCCTGATCCGGAGAGGTAGCCCCGCACAATGCACTCCACGGCCAGGGGTTCCGCTCGCTTCACCAGCATGCTCCGGCCTTTCAACGCGCGGCTGTAAGGGCGGCAGGCTTCCGGGTACGTGTCCGGGTCGGATGAAAGGACGTGATTCTCCACGGTCTTTTCGAGCTGTTTGAACCAGAAGAGGGAAATGCTTGTCAGGATCTTTCCCTTGTCGGGAATGGGATCGTCCATCACCACGTCAAAAGCGGACATTCGATCGCTGGCCACGATGAG
>Ga0068714_10004887_pt1 | contig 14622 bp, 12 predicted proteins | sample MTBNYHSulfiMetaG_FD_62988 | JGI IMG/M metagenome (GOLD analysis project Ga0068714, IMG submission 62988) | Enrichment culture microbial communities from rom New York Harbor, USA that are MTBE-degrading - MTBE-NYH (New York Harbor Sulfidogenic)... | ecosystem: Environmental > Aquatic > Marine >... | reverse complement strand
CGTCGCCGAGCGCATCCGCGAGACGCTCGGGCAGACGCGCTACACGGGCCTCGGGCTCCCGGCCGACGCCAGCGTGACGATAAGCCTCGGGGTCGCCACCTGCCCCGGCGACGCCACGAGTCTCGACGAGCTCCTCGAGCTCGCCGACAAGGCACTGTACCGCGCCAAGGACGCCGGCCGGGACGCGGTCTGCGCGTACGCCGGCCCGGCGGCCCGCACCCGGGCTCACTGACCTCATCCCGCCCATGCCGCCCCGGGGCGCCGAGGTGACCGCCGCGCGGAGCCGGCCCCGGACAGCACCACCCGCTTTCGGCGCAGGCGCGATGCGGACGGCGCGCTTCGGGTATAGTGTCTTTGACCGCGCAAGGAGTTTGCCATGACCGTACGCGAGAGCGACGCACACCTGACCGCCGCTGAGCTCGCGGCGTGGAGAGGCATGCTGCGGGTGCACAGCGCCGTGTTCCACGAGCTCGACCAGGAGCTTGAGATCGAGCACCGCCTGTCGCTGCGCGCCTACGAGGTGCTGGTCGTCCTCGAGTCCGCGCCCGATCACCGGCTGCGCATGAGCGACCTCTCGCGTTCGGTCCTCCTCAGCCCGAGCGGCGTCAGCAGGCTCGTGGACCGCCTCGAGGCCGACGGCCTCGTGCACCGTCAGCGCTGCAGCGACGACGGGCGCGGCTTCTTCGCCATGCTGACCGACGAAGGCCGGCGGCGCCTGAGCGAGGCGCGGGCGACCCACCTCGCCGGCGTACGCCGCCTCTTCCTCCAGCACTTCGAGGCGGCGGAGCTCGATGAGCTCGCGGGGTTCTGGCAGCGCGTCGACCCGGGCGCCGTCATGCCCTGAGGCCGGCGCGGGCCGAGCGTCGCCGTCACACCCGCGAGCCCTCGCTCAGGCGCCGTCCTCGGGCGGGCGCCGCAGGCGCTTCACGCGACTGCGGCGCGTCTTCTCCTCGAGACGGCGCGCCACCGCTCCGGCGCCCGGCTTCGTCGGGCGGCGGGGTGGTGGTGGAGGCGCCAGCAGCTTCTCGAGACGCGCCCGCAGGCGGCGCAGACAGATGCGCTTGTTCGCCAACTGGCTGCGCTCGCCGCGGCAGGCGACGACCGTGCCGGTCGGCCGGTGACGCAGGCGCACGCCGCTGTCCGTCACGTTCTGGTGCTGGCCGCCCGGCCCGCCGCTGCGAAAGGTCTCGACCTCGCACTCGGCGAGCAGGGCATCGTCTTCATCGGGCAGCGTGTAGTCCATGGCGTCAGGGGCGGCCGGGCGACCCCGACCGCACGATACCACGGAGCCTCGCCGGCGACCGCAGGGCGCAGCCGGGACAGCCGTGGCGGCCGCGGCGTGTACCGCCGTGACGACCGCCGAGAGGTTAACTCCGGGAGCCCCCGGGCGTTGGAAGCTGTGGACTGGATGAAGCAAGCGAAGGAGCCAGCGTGAAGACACTGAAGATCCTCGGCCTCGCAGCGGCGCTCGTGCTGCTCGGCGGCGCCGTCGCCTACGCCGCCGACCAGGTGATCGACGAGGTCCAGCCGGATGAGACGACCGCGGCGCGCGTGTGCAACGAGAACTGCCTGCGCACCAACAACCCCGACGACCTCGGCGTCGAAGTCCGTACCCAAACGCGCACCCGTCTCGCGTGGGACGAAGCTGCCGAGTGCGACGGTGACCAGACGAGGCTGCGCACCCAGGACCGCGACAGCTGGACCCCCGAGGACGAGGCGACCCGCGCGCTCAACCAGACTCGCAGCTCGCAAGCAGTCGAAGACCCCGAGGCGAGCGAAGTCCCCGCCGCCCCCGCGGCCGGCCCCAACGGCCCGGGTGATGGCAGCTGCGACTGACACGCACCGCACCACGTTCCACAGGCTCGTACCGACGGGCGGCCCTCGTTGCGGGGCCGCCCGTCCCTACGTCACCCGTGCATTAAGTGGGCAAGAGCGCTACACTGGCGAAGGGGCCATCGTGATCGTTCAGCGAGGTGGTGTGTGGCCACGCTCAACCTCAGCCAGTCAGAGCAAGAGGCACTCGCCACCGCGCTGCGCCGCGGCGACCGCGGTGCGTTCGAGCAGCTCTACACCGCCCTGCACCCCAGCATCTACAGCTTCGCCGCGCGCCTCCTCGACGATCGCGAGGAGGCCAAGGACGTCACTCAAGAGGTCTTCCTCGCCGCGTATCGCGACCTGCCGCGCCACCGCGGCGCGCTGCGCGTCGAGCCCTGGCTCTTCCGGGTCACCATGAACGCCTGCTACGACAGACTGCGCGCCCGGGCGCGCCGCGCCGACACCCCGCTCGAAGAGGTGTCCACGCTGGTCGACACACGCGACGGCTACGACCAGGCCGCGATGGCGGCCGCCGTCGAGGCCGCGCTGCGCGACATGAGCCCGCGCTACCGGGCGGCGCTCATCCTGCACGACGTCCAGGGCCTCAACCGGCGCGAGCTCTCCGAGGCGATGAACGTCACGTGGGGCACCGCCGGCGTCCTTCTCTTCAGGGCACGGGCGGCGTTCAAGAAGCGCGTCAGCGCGCTGCTGCCCGCCGGCGGCGGGGTCGCGGCGCTGGCCTTGCTCCCAGCCCTCCCGGTACCGAGTGCGCTGCAGGCCACGCCGCTCTTCGGCGCCCCGGGGGCAGCCGCTCCGCCGCTCGCCGCCCCGCTCGCCGCGGCGCCGCTGCCGGCGACCCCGGCGGCGCTGCCGGCGGCGGCCCCGCTCCTGGGCCTCGCCAACATCGGCGGGGTGCTGGGCACGAAGATCGCCCTCGTGGCCGCCGGCGTCCTGGCGATGGCCTCCGGGCTCGCGATCCAGGACGTCGTCGACCAGAACGCGGCGCTGGGCCCCGGGCCCGGCACGGCGGCCCTCGTCCAGTCCGCCGCGACGCAGGGCGACGGCGCCGACGGCAAAGCGTTCCGCTCCCACTGGCCGGGCGAGACGCCCGAGCACCTGCAGCGGCTGCGTGACGGCTCGACCGGGGAGTCGTCCTCCGCGAACGCCGGCTCCACCTCCGGTACCGGCGGCACCGCCGTGCGCGTCAACGACGGCACGTCGTCGTCCGGCACAGACTCGAGCACCACTTCGACACAGCAGTCCGGCACGGTCGAGCCGAGTGAGGTACCGAGCGGCTCGACCTCCGGTGACGGCGGTGCAACAGGCACCGACGGCGCAGCGCAGGCGACGTCCGACGCCATCAAGTCCGACTCGTCGACCGCCCCGGCGGTGCGCCCCAAGTGACCCGCGGCGAGGGGGCGGCGCCGCGCAGTCGGCGCCGCCCCCTCGCCGCGTCCGCTCCGATCCCTCAGCCCGCGCGCCGCTCCAGGCCCTCGTCGCCGCCGGGCGCCGCGCGCCCCGGGGTCACGTCCGCCTCGGTGACCGGCGGTACTGCGTCGTCGCGCCACAGCCGGGCGACGGGCTCCTCGGTGAGGAGCGGCGCCGAGGGCGACCCGCGGTCGTGCAGGTGGGGCAGGTGCGGCCGGCCGCCGATCAGGTCCCAGAGGCGATGCTTCTGCCGCAGCCAGCGCTGGTGCCAGACCTCGTCGCGGCGGCGGGCGCGGTCGAGCTTCAGCGGTCGGTCGGCATAGGAGATGTGCGCCCAGGGGGAGGCGGGCTTCGCGAGCCTGAGTGCCGGGACGACGGCGAGGAAGGGAACGAAGAGGCCCAGCGTGCCGAGCCAGAGCTTGCCCTTGAGGAACGTGACGACGACGAACACGACGTTGGCCGCGATCAGCGCGACGGCGATCCAGCGTGAGGCCAGCTCCATGGTCGCCGTCTCGGGTACGGCCAGCGGCACCAGCCCGGTGAGCAGCAGGGCGACGAAGGCGATGCCGAGGATCACGGCGTCGATCGACTGCCGGCCCTGCTCCGCCCAGTAGACGTCCTCGAGGTGGAGGATGAGAGCGAACTCGTCGAGCGTCAGCGCCAGCCCGGCGCCGAAGAAGAAGGCGCTCAGGTTGAGCCACCACCCGTCCGGCTGCCAAGCGAACTGCAGGGTGCCGGCGACCGCCATGATGACGATGCCGAAGACGCTGTGGTGGATGTGCAGCCCGTTGGGCCGCAGGTCGCCGAACCACCAGGTGGCGCCGGCGCGGATCAGACGCGTGTTGACACGGATGGCGACGAACGCCAGCAGCAGGCCGATGAAGAGGAACATCAAGGGCCGCTTGGCGGGGTCGAACGCGTCGATGTGGATCGCGAACACGAACACGGTGACTCCATGATGGTCGGGCCGGGCACGGCGGACAACCCGCCGCGCTCCTCGCCTACCCCGTCGGCGTGCCGCGACGCCCGTCGATGAGGTGCGCCACGCCGAGCACGGGGTGGCGCCCGAGAATCCGGGGGCCGCTGTAGCGCATCACCTCGCGCACCCGCTCGCGCATCGCCGGTGCGTAACAGTGGACCGGGCACTTCGCGCAGGTCGGCTTGCCGGCGCCGAACCGGCACGCGTCGAGCCGCCGGCGCGCATAGTCGAGGAGCTCGGCGCAGTCGGCACACAGCGCGTCGCCTGATGTGCGCCCCGTGCCGGCGGCGTCGTGATGGTCGCGACAGTACATCCCGACCACCACGGCGATCGTTCGCTCCTCGCGCCGCAGGCGTCGTCCTGCGGCGGTCTGTCCGGCCTCCCGCTTCACCCGCACCACCTCTGCCCGCCGCAGGGCCTCATCCGCGCCAGGTCTGCCGCTGCCGTGCCCACTCCGGGTCGTCCCGCCAGACGAAGCTCTCGGCACGCAGGTCGTCGAGCGCCGCCTGGATCTCCTCCCCGGTCGTCATGACGAAGGGCCCGTACCGGGCGATCGGCTCGTCGAGTGGGCGGCCCGACGCGAGCAGGAAGCGGGTCGCGACGTCGTCCGCACGCACCGTCACCTCGTCGCCGTCGGTGAAGACGACGAGGTCCGGCGCGGCGACGAGCTCGCCGCCCGCGTCGCCGCGGCAACCCTGCTCGCAGGCCACGCCGAAGCGCCCCTGCCCCTCGAACACGTAGGCGAACCCGTTGTGACCCCGCGGGACCGGGTGCACGAACGTCGTCCCCGGCGGCAGCGTGACGTCGAGATACGTCGGCTCGGCGCAGATCTCGGAGACGGGTCCCGCCACACCGTCGACATCCCCGGCGACGACGCGCACCAGCGACCCGTCGTCGCGGCGCACCAGGGGGATCTCGTCGGCTCGCACCTCCTGGTAGCGAGGGCGCGTCATCTTGAGCGCGGCCGGCAGGTTGACCCAGAGCTGGAAGCCGGCCATCCGCCCCTCGCGCGGCCGCGGCATCTCCTCGTGGAGGATCCCCCCGCCGGCGGTCATCCACTGGACGTCGCCCGGCCCGATCGTCCCGCGGTTGCCGATGCTGTCGTGATGATCGACCTCGCCGGCCAGCATGTACGTCACCGTCTCGATACCGCGGTGAGGGTGCCAGGGGAAGCCGGCGATGTAGTCGCGGGGGTCGTCCGAGGCGAAGTGGTCCAGCAACAGGAAGGGATCGAGGTAGTCGAGGGTGTGCGTGCCGATCGTGCGCCGCAGCCGCACGCCGGCGCCCTCGAGGGTGGGTCGCGGCTCGACCACGTCGCGTACGCATCTGGCTTCGCGGTCCATTGGCGTCTCCTGTCGTCGACGGCCTGATAGGGTCTGCGCCGGAGGGTTCCCGCAGGTGCGCCCGGCAAACGCCCGGTGCGCGAGAGGCGCAGGGGGGCCAGGCGACCGCGCCTCCCCCGGCCCGGGTCTGTTTGGCCACCCACGCGACGGGTAGTCTGCGAGCGGCGGACGCCACCCCGGTAAGGAGGAGGACATGAGCGACGTACGACGCAGCGTCGACGTCCCGGCGCCGCTCGACGAAGTCGCAGGCGCCTGGGAGCACTTCCTCGACGGCGTGCTGACCGGCCGGCGCAGGCTGGCCTGTGACGAGATCGCCTGTGTCAACGCGGTCGAGATCGGCGCCGTCAGCTTCGAGCTCGCCGAGTCCGGCGGCACGCGCGTCACCTTCAAGGCGAGCGTGCCCGACGACCTGTACGACGATGAGCGACTCAAGGCCGAACGCGACCTGCTCGACGGCAAGGTCGCACGCGACCTCGTTCTGTTCTGGGACTACATCGAGAGCGGAGACTACAGGCGCGAACGCGCCACACACGATACGGCACTGGCCCAGCACGAAGACGAGCTCCGCCGCACCCACGCCCGTCGCCAGGGCGTGGAGGCGGATCAGGACACCATCTCGCTGCGGCGCAGCGCGCGAAGCTGAGCCACGGCGCAGGAGACCGGCCGGGGCCGGCGGCGGACACGCCGCCGGCCCCGGCCTTCGTCCCGATGCTCTCGGCCACGCCGTCCCTGCCGGACGTCGGCCGTCCCGCTCTCGCCCCCGGGAGCGTGACCGGGGCCCGGCACATCACCGCACCCGGGCGCGGGTTCGTGCCGCAGCACCTCAGCGACGCGCCGGCGCCGCGTGCAGACGCCAGGCGAACCCTCGCAGGCGATCCGCGTCGACCGGGTCACCGTCGTTGTAGACGAAGAGCAGCGGGGGGCCGGAGCGGCGACGCAGCAGGGCCTCGGCGAGCAGCGCGGGCCCGCAGCCGCGCGGCGAGACCACGACGACACCGTCGACCGGCCGCGCGCGCCAGGCGTGGAGAGCCCCGCCCACGGTGCTGACCGTCTCCCCCATCGGGTAGCCGTCGAAGACGCGGTCGCTCTCGGCGACCACCTCGTGGATGTCGGGCCAGACCAGCCAGGGGTGCCGCGGCTGGACCGCCCCGAGCAGGTGGTCGACGACGGCGCGCATGACGACCAGCGTCGCGCGGCGCTTGACGGCGCGCCGGCTCAATCGGCGCGCGACCTGCATGTCGCGCAGGGCGAGGAGCTCGAAGAAGGCGCCGTACGGCTCGAACAGCACCCGCAGCCCGTGCTCGCTCAGCCGGCGCTGCAGGTCGTCGTTACCCCACTCGTCCACGCGCAGGTAGAGGTCGCCACAGAGGTGGACGGTGCGCAGCTCGGCGGCCCGGCCGCGGTCGCGCGGCAGCGCGGCGTAGGCCGCCGCCGCGCCGCCGAGGACGTCACGCACCCGGGTCACGGTCTCGCGCGCGCTGCGCGCATCGGTCGCGGTGTTCCCCCGGGGCCGCTCGTGCGCGAGCTCGCCGGCGAGCACGTCGGACCACTGCTCGAAGAGGGCGTCGGCGTCGCCGCGCGTGCGCTCGCTCGAGTACGCCTCGAAGCGCAACGCGTTGAGCAGGTCCTGGGCGACCACCGATGCCCAGACCGTGGGCACCACGGTCAGGTCGCCGAAGACGAGGCTGAGGTCGGCGATGTCGACGCCGTCGTGCCCCAGCCGGTCGAGGGCGACCTGCTCCGTCAGCGGGAAGAGGTGGGCACGACAGGCGCGGAACCCCTGGCCCACGCTGAGGAAGAGAAGCCGGCCGTCGCCGTCGCCGGACCGCGTCTCGAGGTGCCGCGCCAGCGTGCCCCAGATCAGCTGGTAGGGGAGGCACTCCTTGCCGGAGCACAGGCGGCGCCCGCACTCGAGCGCGGCGGCGTCGGTCGGACCCGCGTACTCGGCGCGATAGCCCTGCCCGCGGAGGGTGGCGACGATCTGCCGTCCCACCGTGCCGCCGATGTGACCGAACACGATGGTCCGCTGCGGGTCGCCGTCGAGGGTCGTCGGGAGCGGCACGTCGTAGCGCGCGAGGCGCCCCGCGAGGTCGACGCCGCGAGCCGACGCGTCGTCGCACGCCTGCTCGACGGCGTGCAGGAAAGCCTGGATGCGGGTGACGTAGCCGGCCGCCCCGCCGTGGCCGTCGCTCTCGAGGAGCGCGTACGGGCGGCCCTCCCCGAGATCGTTGAAGAGGTGCTCGACGAACGAGTTGGGCCCGCACCCGTAGGCGCCGACGAGCAGGGGGAAGGCGTCGCCGGCGGCGCGACCCGCAGCGACGCCGCGCAGGGTCTGGCCGGCGCTCGCCCAGTGGACCCGCGCCAGACCGGGGACGGCGGCGGGCACGGGGTAGCAGTCGACGGGCACCGCGACGGCGCCGTTGGCGGCAGCGATCTCCCCCACGCCACAGTCGAGCAACGGCTCGTGGATGACGTGGGTCTCGCCGCAGACCACGACGACGGGGCGACCGGCCGCGGCGGCGTGGTCCACGGCGCGTCGCCCGATCGCCGCCAGGCCCTCCTCGAAACGCCCCTGGTGGGCGAGGCCGGCATGCCAGGCGCGTCGCACGGCACGGATGAGCTGCAGCCCGGCGGCGGCGGCAGGGCCCGTCGTGGACTCGGTCGCCGGGTCGAGGGCGCGTACCATGGCGACGAGCTCCCGCCAGAACGCGCTGGAGTCGAGCGTCGTCTCCTCGTGCCGGCACAGGGCGGGGCGCAGGACGCGCACCCGGGAGCCGGCGGCGGCGAGCGCGTCGGCCACCATGTCCGGGGCTCCCTGTGCCACCGGACAGGTGCTCGTGCCCGTGCCTCCGTTCGGCGGCCGCAGGTTGATGACCTTGGGCGCGAACAGGACGTCCACGTCGGCGTCGGCGGCGAGGCCGTGGAGGATCTTCGCCGGGGCGCACACGCCCGGGGCCGCACAGGCTCTGTCTCCCGCGGCGAGGGTCTCCGGCCGCGCCCTGATGAGGACGGGCGTGGCCCCGAGCGCGGCGAAGAACGCGGCGAAGAACGGCGCCAGATCGAGCAGGTAATGTGCCGCCGGCAGACCCACGCGCACACCGGCGAGCGGGCCGACCGGGTCGGGGGCGACGTCCTCGCTCAAGCGCGTCAACAGCTCGCGCCGCTCACGGAAGGGCCGCGGCGCGTCCTTCGCCAGCTTCTCGCCGACGGCGCCGAGCTGGTCGTACTTGGGGCAGCTCCCGCCGCTCACGACGCGACGCCGCTCGCCGGCGACCTCGACCTCGGCCACCTCGAGGCGACAGAGGTTGCCGCAGGACGGCTCGCCGCAGCGGCGCTCGTGGCGCTCGACGACGCGGGCGTCGAGCACGGCGCCGAGGTCGAGCGCCTCCCGCGCCCCCGTGTCGAGCCGCTCGGCGGCGAGCAGAGCGACGCCGATGGCGCCCATGGCCCCGGGGTCCGCCGGCACCACGACGGAGCGACCGGTGACCGCCGCCAGGGTGCGGGCGAGCGACGGGCTCGTCGCCGGCTTGCCCTGGAAGAAGACCGTCTCCAGCAAGGGGCGGTCGCCCTTGACCCGCCCGCAGTAGTTGCGGACCACGGAGTACTGCAGACCGGCGAAGATGTCCTCGCGGGTGAACCCCTGGGCGAGCGCCTCGGCGGCCACGTCGGCGACGAACACGGTGCAGGTCTGGCCGAGGTCGGGGGGGCCTGTCGAGCGCGCGGCGAGGTCGCCCAGCGCGGTGATGTCGTCGAGGCCGAAGGCCTCCGCCTGCTCCTCGAGGAACGACCCCGTCCCCGCGCTGCAGACGCGGTTCATGTCGCTGTCGACGACGCGTCCCTCACGGACGTTGACGAACTTCGCGTCCTGACCGCCGATCTCGACGATCGAGAGGCTGCGCCCGCCGTCGGGATCGTCGCGCACGGCGGCGGTCGCGTGGGCGACGATCTCGTTGAGCACCGTGAGCCGCGGGCCGGCCTCGGGCAGGGCGGCGCGGAAGATGGCCGCGGCCGCGTCACGGCCGGAGCCGGTGAGACCGACGGCGACGACCGGCGCCGCGGAGGCCTCGAGGACCGCCGCGACCAGCCGCTGGGCGGCTTCCACCGGATTGCCGTCGGTCCGCCGGTACACGTCGGCCAGGACGGCGCCGCTCGTGCGGTCGAGCAGGGCGGCCTTGGAGCCCGTCGAGCCGAGGTCGAGCCCGAGCACCGCAGGCCCGCCTGCCGACGCGACGGAGGGCGGCGCCCCGAGACGGACCACGCTCCCCGGGCCGTCGGCAGCCGGGGACAGTGTCCGTAGCCGGCCGCCGCCGGCGCGGGCGAGCTCTTCGGGCCGCACCGGCCAGACGGCGCCGGGACTCCGCTCTGCCCGCGCCGCGTACCGCAGGGCGCCGATCGCCTCGAAGGCGCCGGCGTGCTCGGCGACCTCGACCCGCACCCCGGCGCCGGCAAGGCGCGCGAACTCGCGCGCGATCGGCGCGATGGTGGCGCCGTGTCCGATGAGAAGGACGGGACTCACTGCGCCGGCGCCGCCCGGCCTCGTGCGGTCGTACAGGGCGTGCACGTTGCGGGCGATGCCCTCGAAGACGCCACGGAACAGCCGCTCGTGCGAGGCTCCCTGGTTCGCGTAGTGGGTCAGCTCGCTCTTCGCGAAGACGGCGCACCGGCTCGTGACGGTGAGGCTGTCGCCGGCGGCCATGGCGAGCGCGACCGCCTCGTCGAGCGTGCGCCCGAGGCGCGAGCAGAGCCCCTCGACTGTCTGCCCCGTGCCCGCCGAGCAGCGCTCGTTGGGCTCGTAGGTGAAGCGCCCGGCGGCGTCGCGGGCGAGCACCGAGTACCCGCCGCCACCGATGCGCACGACGGTCAAGGCGCCGCCCGGCCACAGCGCGGTCGCGGCCTCCTGCTGCGCGATCTCCTCGGGGATCCCGGCGACGACGGGCGCGCCCAGCCGATCGGAGAACACCCCGGTGGCGGCGACCGCAGCGATGCGCCGTGACCCAAGCTCGCGGTAGAGAGCGAAGAACGGCGCCAGCGGATCGCCGTGGTGGCGCAGGGCGCGCGTGCCGGCGATGTCGACCGCACCATCGCTCGTGGGACGACCCCACGCCAGCGAGGTCGTGACCTTGCCGAGGTCGACGCCGATCAGCAGCGGCGCGGTGCGGGGGTTCGTGGGCATGGGTCAAGGATACGACAGTAGAGAGGTCCGCCGTCACGGCCGGGGGTGGGCGAGCCGGCGCGGGGCGCGTCCGCCGGCGCGGGGCGCGTCCGCCGGCGCGGGGCGCGTCCGCCGGCGCGGGGCGCGTCCCCCGGCGCAGCACCACCTCACACGGCGACGCCGCGCCGTGCGGCGAAGCCGTCGACCTCGGCGAAGTAGCCGCGGCGCTCCTCCTCGTCGAGCAGCGCCGCTTCGAACGAATTGCGGGCCAGGCGCACGAGGTCGCGCCGGCGCAGGCCGAGAGCCTCCTGCGCGGCGACCAGGTTGTCGACGAGATAGCCACCGAAGTACGCCGGATCGTCTGAGTTGACGGTCACGACGAGCCCTGCGTCGAGCAGACGCTTGAGCGGGTGCTCCTCGAGGCGAGGCACCACGCCCAGCTTGACGTTGGAGAGAGGACACATCGTCAGCGGGACCCGCTCACGGCGCAGGCGCGCGACGAGCTCGGGGTCGTCGGCCGCGCGCACGCCGTGGTCGACCCGCTGCACGTGGAGCTCGTCGAGCGCCTCGCGCACGTACTCCGCCGGCCCCTCTTCGCCGGCGTGCGCGACCGCGGCCAGCCCTTCAGCGCGGGCGCGGGCGAACACGCCGGCGAACGCGCCGGGGGGGTGACCGCGCTCGGCCGAGTCGAGCCCGACGCCGGACAGCCGGCCACGATACGCCAGCGCCTCGGTGAGCGTCCGCTCCGCCTCGCCGACGTCGCGGTCACGGAGGAAGCACATGATGAGGCGCGTGCTCATACCGTGACGCCCTTCTCCCTCGGCCAGCCCCTCCCAGATACCCTCGATGACGGCGCCCAGCGGCACGCCGCGAGCGGCGTGGCTCTGGGGGTCGAAGAACACCTCGGCGTGCCGCACCCCGTCGTCCGCCGCTCGCTCGAGGTACGCCAGCGTCAGCCGCCGGAAGTCCTCCTCGTCGCGAAGTACCGCGAGATTGCGGTAGTAGAGCGCGAGGAACGACGGCAGGTCGGAGAAGCGATACGCAGCCCGCACCTCGGCCGGCGAGCGGTACGGCAGCAGCACCCGATGACGCGCCGCCAGTTCGAGCAGGAGATCGGGCTCAAGCGTGCCTTCGAGGTGCACGTGGAGCTCGGCCTTCGGCAGGCCGCGCGCGAACCCCTGCATGGCGTCTCGCCTCCTCACCTCGCCGCCGCCGACCGCGTGACCGACTGTCGGGCCCGGCGGCCCGACCGGGGCCGCAGACCGTGAGCCGTGACGCCGATCGGACGTCACACTGCTGTTCTCCCCCGACGGCGGCACTCCGAGACGAGAGCGGCGCGGAGCGCGCCGAGACGAGGACGGCGGCGAGTGCGCCGGGATGACAGTGGCCACCCGGACCTGCCACCTCGAGCGTCGGCGCACTCCGCGGCGAAAGCGGCCGCGGAGGCGCGCCGGGCCGAGAGCGGCCGCACGCGCGCCGTACGCCCGGGACCCCTCAGGCCTCAGCGCGCGCCGGAACGGCCCTCCGCGCCGGCGGCCGGCAGGCCGAGCAGCCGCGCGACGCGGCGCCGCAGTACGCGGCCCATCTCGCGCTTCACCGCATCGTCGGCCTCACCGCCGATGAGGAAGGCGTAGCCCTCCTCGAGCGCCTTGACGACGAGCGCGAGCTCGGGGGCGTCGTCGCGCTCGATCAGGCCCGCAGCCATGCAGTCGGCGACGGCCGTCTCGATCAGCTGCAGTGTGGCCTCGTAGAGCGTGTGGTAACTCTGCCGCACGCTCGGGTGCCGCAGGCTCAGATAGAAGCACGCGTAGAACACGCTGTCGTCGAGCAGCTCGTGGTAGCGGGGGTCGAAGAAGGTGTCGACGATCGCCTGCAGCCGCTCCAGGGGATCGACGATCGCGGCGAGCCGGTCGCCGTAGCCCTCGCGGTACTCGTCGAGCAGGTAGTCGACCAGCTCGACGGTCATCTGCTCCTTGGTGCCGAAGTAGTGGATGAGCAGGCTGGGGGGTACCCCCAGCCGCTTGGCGATCTTGGCGAGGGAGGAACCCTGGAGGCCCTCGGCGACGAGGGTCTCGTAGTAGGCGGCGAGGATCTCGCGGCGCCGGAGCTGCGACCTGTCGGCTCTTCTCATGACCCCCCCGCGGACCCGTCCCGGACTCCGGCCGCCACTGTTGACTGAACGTTCAACGTCGACAACTCTACCTGCTGCGCGGGCGAGGTCCAAGGAGGCGGGCGACGGGCGCACGCAGCCGCCGCCCGCCCCCGCCGTGCCGCCCGCGCACGGGCCACGCCCGGCCCGCCACGCGGCCCGGCCGGACACCTCCGCTGCGGTCGACCGGCACCCTGCTTCCCGCTAGAGTCACAGGCATGAGCGGTCACGGTGACGACATCGAGCACCTCCTCGAGGAGGCGTGGGACCTCATCGAGGACGACGACCTCGAAGGGGCCGAGGAGAAGGTCGCCCAGGCGCGCGAGGCGGCGCCCGACGACCCCGGCGTCCTCGAGCTCGAGGCCGAGCTCTCGCTGAGCGAGGACAACGGCCTCGCCGCGCTGGCCTCCTACGAGCGCTGGGCCGACCTCGACCCCGACGACCCGCTGCCCGTGATCCGCGCCGCCGAGGTCCACCTCGAGCTCCTCGACGACACAAGGCGGGCCGCACGCATGTTGCGCGGAGTGCTCGCCGACTACGACCTCGACGTGGTCGAAGAGGCCGACGCGCGCCACCTGCTGGGCCGCGCCCTCGAGGAGCGTGGCGACCGCAAGGGCATGGTCCGTGAGTGGCTCGCCGTGCTGCGCCTCGACGCCCTCAGCGAGCCGCGCCGGCCGCGCATGGCACCCGAGCAGTTCGAGCGCGTCGCCGCGGGGGCGCTCGCCGAGCTGCCCGGCGACCTGCGTCGCGCCCTCGCCAACGTGCCCGTGCTCGTCGACGACCGGCCCAGCGAGGAGATGGTGCTCGACGGCGTCGATCCGCGTCTCCTCGGCCTCTTCAGCGGCCTGACGCTGCCCGACCAGTCGACCCTCGGCGGCCCGCCGCACACCGGCACCATCCTCCTCTTCCAGCGCAACCTCGAGCGCGAGACACGCGACCTCGACGACCTCACCGACCAGATCCGTATCACAGTGGCGCACGAGACCGCGCACTACATCGGCCTCGACGAGGACGACCTCGAGCGGCTCGGTCTCGGCTGACGCGGAGTGAGGATGCTACCGGGCACCCCCTTCGTGGCTCAGGGCGAGACGACCGCCGAGGGCGGCGGCGCCACGGTGCCGGCTCCTGAGGCACGCGAGGCCGCCGGCACGCGGCCGGCCGCGCCGCGGCCTCCACACCCGTTCCGCCTCGAGGCGGTCCTCTTCGACTTCGACGGCACACTCACCGCACCCGGGGAGCTCGACTTCGACACCATCAAGCGCGCCGTCGGCTGCCCGCCCGACCGTTTCGTGCTCGAGTGGGTCCAGGCTCTTGAGGACGAGGCAGAGCGCGAGCGCGCCATCGCGACCCTCGAGCGTTTCGAGCTCGAGGCCGCCGCACGCTCGCGCCCGAACGAGGGCGCCGAAAGACTCGTCCGCGCCCTGCGCTCCCAAGGCCTGACGCTCGGGGTGCTGACGCGCAACGGGCGTGCGGCGGTCGAACGCGCGCTCGACAACTTCGAGGCGATCGGCGTCGGCGACTTCGCGGCGATCGTCACGCGCGACGATCCCGCCGCGCCGAAGCCGGCGCCCGACGGCGTGCTCCTGGCGTGTGCACAGATGGGCGTCGCACCCGAGCGCACGCTGCTCCTCGGCGACTACGTGCTCGACGCCGAAGCGGGCCGACGGGCAGGCGCCGTCACTGCCCTCCTCACAAACGACACCGGCCCCGACGCGGCCGCGAGCGAGGGCCGCGAGACAGCCAGCGCCGACTTCAC
>Ga0068714_10004886_pt1 | contig 14624 bp, 11 predicted proteins | sample MTBNYHSulfiMetaG_FD_62988 | JGI IMG/M metagenome (GOLD analysis project Ga0068714, IMG submission 62988) | Enrichment culture microbial communities from rom New York Harbor, USA that are MTBE-degrading - MTBE-NYH (New York Harbor Sulfidogenic)... | ecosystem: Environmental > Aquatic > Marine >... | reverse complement strand
CCGGGACCTCTTCGACTTCTGCGAGCGGGTGGACAGCCGGCGGGTCAACAAGAGGGTCATCGAGTCCCTGGTCAAGTGCGGGGCCTTTGACTTCACCGAGGCCCACCGGGCCCGGCTGATGGCCGCCCTGGACGAGGCCGTGGAGCTGGGCGGCCGCCGCCAGCGGGAACGGGCCGAGGGCCAGATGGGCCTTTTCGACGGCAGCGCCGAGGCGGCCGAGGAGCTGGCCCCGGTCCTCCCCGACGCCCCGGAGTGGACCGAGTCGGCCCGGCTGGCCTTTGAGAAGGAGGCCCTGGGGTTCTATGTCTCGGGGCACCCCCTGGCCCGGTTCGAGGAGGACTTGAGGCTCTACACCGCCTTGAACGTGGCCGGGCTGTCCGCCCTGGCCGACGGCTCCCGGGTCAAGATCGGGGGGGTGGTGGCGGCCAAGAAGGAGATAAACACCAAGAAGGGGGAGCGGATGGCCTTCGTCACCCTGGAGGACCTGACCGGCCAGGTGGAGGTGGTCGTCCTGCCCAACGTCTTCAGCCAGGCCAGGCCGCTTTTGGAGACCGAGGACCCCCTCCTGGTCATCGGCAAGGTCAACTTGAGCGAGACCAAGGTCGCCGTCCGGGCCGACGAGATAATTACCTTGAGCCAGGCGGCCGGGAAGCTGATGGAGAAGATGACCCTTAAGGTAGACCTGGACCGGATCGACGAGACCACCCTTCCCGCCCTCCACCGGCTCCTGGCCGGGAACCGGGGCCAGACCCCCCTCTTTCTCCACCTGGAGGAGCCGGGCGGGTTCGCCACCCTCCTGGAGGCCGATCCCCGGTTCGGGGTCAAGCCCTCCCAGGAGCTCCTGACCCAGGTCCGGGACCTCCTGGGCCCGGACTGCCTGGCCTGAGCCCGGGCCTAACTTCCTCGCCAATCCAAATAATTAAGTGTTATCAGGGTCACCCCTCTGGACACCGCCAGGTCCGCGGACCCGCTCCGGCAACCCCACCACCTCAAAATCAAGGCCATCGATTTAATTACTTGCCTATTTGCTTACCCTCTTGGCGGTCTTCATGAAATATCCGGGCCAGGCAGTCGGGGCAGACCCCTTCCAGGCTGATCTGGAGATGGTCCACCTGGGCCGGGAAGGACTCCTTCAGCCGCTCCAGGTCGAACCGGATCACCTCCCGGGGGAGGCACTTCAGCTTCCCGCAGCCGGAGCAGTAGAAGTGGGGGTGGGACGGGTGGTCCGGCTCCAGGCTCAGGTGGTAGCGCCAGGTCCGGACCCCCGCCCGGACCCGCTCCACCAGCCCGGCCTGGTGAAAGGACTCCAGGGTCCGGTAGACGGTCACCAGGTCGATGGGGCCCAGACGGACCGCGGCCCGGTGGATGGCCTCCGTGGACTGGGGCTGGCCGGCCCCGTGGAGAACGGAGAGGACCGCCAGCCGGGTCCGGGTGGCCTTGAGCCCGCAGCGCCTTAGGAGAGCCTCATGGTCGGCCCTATCCATAACCTAGCTCCTGAGCCTAGCCTCTTGTCCCCAACCGTTTCGTGGCCAGGGAGAGGAAGAAGCCCGCCCCGGCCACCAGGATGATCGAAGGCCCCGAGGTCAGGTCAAGGGAGTAGGACAACCACAGCCCCAGGACGGTGAACAGGGCGCACAGGCCGGCGGCCAGGAGCATCATCCCCTTCAGGGTCCGGCACCAGGCCTCGGCGATGAAGGGGGGGATGGTCAGGAGGGCGATGATCAGGATCAGCCCGGCCACCCGGATCAGGAGGACCACCGTCAGGGCCACGAGTAAGATCAGGGCCAGGTAGAGCCTCCTCACCGGGACGCCCCTGGTCCGGGCGAAGGGCTCGTCAAAGGAGAGGGCCAGGAGCTGGTTGTAGAAGGCCAGGGCAAAGAGGATCACCACCGCATCCAGGCCGGCCATGAGAAAGAGGTCGGTCCGGGGAACGGTCAGGAGCGAACCGAAGAGGTAGCTCATCAGGTCGACCTTGTAGCCCGGGGTCAGGTCCAGGAGGATCACCCCCAGGGCCATCCCCAGGGCCCAGATGACCCCGATGACCGCGTCGGCCCGGTGCTTCTGGGCCAGGCTGATCCAGGCCATGGCCAGGGCCGCGGCCAGGGTGAAACCCACCGTCCCCAGGAGGGGGCTCAAGCCCAGAAAAAAGGCCAGCCCGATCCCGCCGTAGGCGGCGTGGGCGATCCCGCCGGAGATGAAGACGATCCGGTTGACCACCACCAGGGTCCCCATCACCCCGCAGCAAAGGGAGGCCAGGAGGCCGGCCAGGAGGGCGTGGCGCATGAACTCCAGGCTGAGGACCTCAATCATCCCGGCCCCCGGCCTCATCGTGCTCGGCCAGGACCCGGTGGGGCAACCCGTGGGCGATCAGCTCCACCGGACACTGGTAGGTCTCCTGGATCATCCGGGCGGTTATCTCCGGCCGGGGGTGGTGGTGGACGGTCTGGTTGACGCAGGCCACCGACTTGATATGGCTGGCCACGATGGACAGGTCGTGACTGACGATGACCAGGGTGGACCTCTGGTTGAGCTCCAGGAAGAGGTCGTAGAGACGGGCCTGCCACTCCCGGTCCACGCTGGCCGTGGGCTCGTCCAGGAAGAGCAGCTCCGGCTCGGTGACCAGGGCCCGGGCGATCATGACCCGCTGGCGCTGGCCCCCGGAGAGGCGGTCCACCCGCCAGCCGCTCCGGTCCCCCAGGCCCACGGTCTCCAGGGCCCCTTGGGCCGCCGCCCGGTCCCGCCTGGAGAAGCCGAAGCGGTTCCGGCCCGGGGCCAGCCGGCCGGTCAGGACCAGGTCCAGGGCGGTGATGGGGAAGCCGGGGTTGAGGCTCAGGTCCTGGGGCACGTAGCCGATCCTTCCCAGGACCTGCCCGGGCTCCCTCCCCATGTCCCGGCCCAGGACCGTCACCCGGCCCGAGTCCGGTTTCAGGAGGCCCAGGCAGAGCTTGAGGAGGGTCGTCTTGCCCCCGCCGTTGGGGCCCAGGAGGGCCACGCAGTCGCCCTCCCGGATGACCAGGTCGACCTGGCTCAAGACCGGCTGCCGGTTATAGGCGAAGTTCAGATTTTGGATCTCGATCACCGGGGGGTTCACCGCTGTTGGGCTCCTCCTTGAACCTCTGGTCCTGCCGGATGGTGCCTAAACCACAGCCCGTAAATTCAACTGATACCAAGTTGCCTTTCAAGGCAACTTGGGTCAGCGCGCCCACGGGGCGCGCCGAGCTCGCCAGAGCTCGTAAGGTCGGCAAAACCACACTTTTGCCGGCCGTAAGCCATCAAAGCCTTGTTGGCTTTGATGGCGGACTCTAGAAAAGAGCCTCCCTGAGCTCCCGGACCACCTTTTTCAGGTTGGCCGCCCAGTCCTCGGCCAGGGGGTCCAGGGGCACCACCCGGCCGTTGATGGCCCGGGCCACCGCCTCCGCCGAGCGGGCGGAGAACTGGGGCTGGACAAAGATCACCCTGGCCCGGTGCTCCCGGGCCTGCTCCAGGAGGTGTTTCAGCCCCCTGGCGGTGGGCTCCCGGCCCTCCGCCTCGATGGCCACCTGCTCCAGCCCGTAGGCCCGGCAGAGGTATCCCCAGGCCGGGTGGAAGACCAGGATCCGCCTGGCCTCCCCCAGCCCCCGGAAGGCCTCCCGGAGCTCGCCGTCCAAGCGCTTCAGCTCCTCCGTGAAGTTGGCCAGGTTGCGGTCGTAGACCGCCCGGTGGGCCGGGTCCACCTGGACCAGCCCGTCCCGGACGGCCGCGGCCTGGGTGGCCACCAGCAAGGGCGAGAGCCAGATGTGGGGGTCCAGGCCCTGGTGATCGTGCTCCTCCCCCCCGGCCGGGGCCGCTTTCCCCTCCCGGCCCTGATCATGATCTTGGTCGCCGTGATTCTCCAGGGCCACCCGGGGAACCTGGGCCTCGGTGTGGACGATGAGGAGCTCCCTGTTGGCCGCCTGGAACTTGTCCAGCCAGGCCTTCTCGAACTCCACCCCCACGGCGAAGTAGACCCGGGCCTGGGCCAGGGCCTTCATCTGGGAAGGTCTGGGCTCATAGGTGTGGGCGTCGGCTCCGGCCGGGACCATGACCGTGACCGAGGCCAGCTCCCCGCCCACCTTCTCCACGAAGTACCTCTGGGGGGGGAGGCTGACCAAGGCCCTGACCTGGGCCTGGGCCGTCGCCGGGGGGAGGCCGGCCGCCAAAGCCAGGAGGAGAAGGCCCAGGCAAAGCCCTTGGCCGCGAGACATGATCGGACCCCCTTTAAACGCAATTGAGTTGCATCTGGAACATATTGCAAGTCAGTTGCATTAAAGTCAAGGGCCAAGTCCCTCCCCCCGGCGGGACCTTCCTTGGGGGCGCCCCGGCCCTTGCCCTCCCGCCCGGCGGGCCCTAAACTGTCGGGGCCGAGCTTTTTTCAGGGGACGGAGGCCCAGCCATGAGTCGCTTTCCGGATTTCACCCCGGCCGGGGTCATCCCCGCCGTGCTGCTGCCCTTCAAGCCGGATCTTTCCCTGGACGAGGAGGCCTACCGCCGCCACCTGGACTTCGTGGCCCGGACCCCCGGCCTCTCGGCCCTGACTACCAACGCCCACTCCTCGGAGGCGGCCTCCTGCAGCTTCGACGAGCAGCAGCGGGTTTTGGAGATCACCCTGGATGAGGTGGGCGACCGGCTGCCGGTGGTGGGCGGAATCTACGCCGACGGCAGCCTGGAGGCGGCCCGCCTGGCGGCCATGGCCCAGGCCGGCGGAGCCTCGGCCCTCCTGGTCTTCCCCCCCCAGCCCTTTATCATGGGGGCCCAGCTCAGGCCGGAGATGGCCCTGGCCCACTTCAAGACCATCGCCCAGGCCTCTGACCTGCCCCTGATCGTCTTCCAGTACTCCCTGGCCGGCGGCCAGGGCTACCCCCTGGAGACCCTTCTCCGGCTCATCGAGGAGGTCCCCACCGTCCGGGCCATCAAGGACTGGTCCAACGACCCCATGCTCCACCAGCGCCAGGTGTCCGTCCTCCAGTCCCTCTCCCCGCCGGTCAACGTCCTGACCACCCACAGCGCCTGGCTCTTAAGCTCCCTGGTCTCGGGCTGCAACGGCCTCCTCTCCGGCTCGGGGAGCGTCATCGCCGACCTTCACTCGGCCCTCTTCCAGGCCGTCCGGGCCGACGACCTGGGCTCGGCCCGGAGGCTGGCCCGGCGGATCCAGATCCTGGCCGAGGTCTTCTACGCCCCGCCGGCGGTGGACATGCACAACCGGATGAAGGAGGCCCTGGTTCTTCTGGGGCGGCTGGAGAAGGCCGTGGTCCGCCCGCCCCTGGTCAAGCTGGGGCCGGAGGAGATCGCCCGCCTCGACCGGGCCCTGAAGGAGGCCGGGATCGGGCCCGAGGGGGCCCTCCCGGACTGAACCTGGAGAGAGATCCCGGCCGGACCTTCAGCCCGGATATTTCCTGAGCGATGAGATATCCGAGTTAACCCGGATATTTCACGAGTCGAGTTGGCCGCAGATGCAAGGCGATTGTCTTTCTCTTTTGGCGGTCTTCATGAAATGTCCGGGTCAGACCCCCAGGGTCTCGAAGAAGACCTCCAGCCCGGCCAGGGCCTGCTCCTCGGAATAGGCCCGGTAGTCGGCGATGTCGGCCTCGATGACCACCGAGGGCAGCCCCAGCCGGTCCCGGAGGAGCCTTTTGAGGTCGTACTGTCCCACCGAGTAGGGCTTGCACGACCGGGCCGAGTGGATCACCAGCCCGTCTACCTCGAACTCCCGGGCCAGGTTCTCCATCAGCTCCAGGCGGTGGGCCAGGTTGTTGTTGAGGATGACCAGGGAGTAGGTCCGGGCCAGGGACTGGAAGGGGCCCCGGGGATCGAGCTGGTCGATGGTCTCGGCCCAGGCGTTGGTGTAGGTCGCGGTGACGAAGTTGCAGCCCCGGGAGGCGAAGAGCTCCGAGAGCTCCCGGACCTTGTACCAGATGGCGATGTTGTCCCACATCAGCCGCTTCCGCTCGTTCAATACCGCCGCCGTCCCCTGGGAGACCCTCTCCTCCAGCTCCCTGAGCAACCGGCCGTAGTAGTCCAGGCAGACCGGCAGGCCGCGCAAGGAGACGATGGGGGCCAGGTGGACGAAGGCGTCGAAGATGGTCATGGGGGCCGGCCTGTTTTTAAGGGTGGCCAGGACCTGGCCCCAGGTCTGGGCCGACCTCCGGGAGAGATCCATCACCGCCTGGAGCCTGGCCAGGGAGAAGCTCCGCCCCGAGATCCGCTCCAGGTCGGGGATCATCTCCTCCAGTTGGCCGGCCATGTAGCGGACGTCCTCGTCCTTGAGGGAGCCGAAGTTGAAGGGGGTGTCCAAGAGGACCAGGGGGATCTTCCAGAGGTGGGCCAGCTCCTTGTACCAGTAGAGGACCGTCTGGCAGATGTTGTTGGAGCAGAAGAGAAGGTCCGGCCTGGGCAGCCGCCCGGCCGGGGTCCGGCCGGAGAAGGCGTGGCCCAGGTCGATCCGGGCGTAGGAGCACAGGTCGGGGCTGTAGCCCCGCTCCTCGGCCGCGACGCAGAGCTCCGGCCCCATCCGCTGGGCCCCGCACAAGGCCCCGTGGTTCTCGGGGTAGAGGGTGTAGAAGTCAAAGGCCCGCAGGAGCTCCACCGGGGCCCCGGAGCTGACCCAGGCCACCGGCTTGGCCCCGGGAGCGTAGCGGGCCAGGAAGTAATGGCGGAACATGATCTCCCTCAGGCGAAGGGACGATCTCAAGGGGGGGCCGAAAAGCCGGCTCCCGGGCCGCCTCCGGCCTCTCCCCCGCCGCCGGGCCTGGCGGCGGAGCATCATCAGGGCCGGTCCGCCCAGGTCCTTCATGAAGCCGTATCTTATGTTTCCGCTCAGCGACATGGTTCAGTTGATGATCTCCGCAAAGGCCTCCAGCCTGGTGGCCAGCTGGCCCCCGCCTGAGCCGGCGGCCTCGGTCTCCAGGACCAGGCTGGGCAGGCCGGCTTTTTTCAGGCCGGCCTGAAGGCCGGGCAGGTCAAAGAGCTCCGGCTCGCAGAACTTGACCAGGTTGAAAATCACCCCCCGGGCCGAGCACCGGCGGGCCAGGTAAAGGAGGTGCTTGAGCCTGTCGGCCAGGGGCGAGGCCTTGGTCGGACAGGGCGGCATCCTGAAGTAGGCTTGGGCCAGCAGCTCCAGCCCATCCCCTCCGGCGGCCTCCTCCCGGTCGTCCATCTCCGGCAGCCTCCGGCCGCAGGCCAGGAGGTCGTCGCCCCCCACCTTGAGCCCCAGCCGGTCCATGAGGACCAGCAGATCCTCAGACGGAGGCAGGACCCCGCTCAGGACCACCGCGGCCCTGCTGGTTCCGGGACCGCCCTCCGGCGGCCCCTTGCCTCCCGCCAATGCCTCCTCCAGCTCGGCCCGATGGTCCTCGGGCCAAAGCCACTCCCCCCGCCTCAGGAGGCGGTACAGCTCCAGGTTGCTCAATCCCCCCCCTCCCTGGGCCCGGTCCTCCCAGAGGCGGTGGAGAAGGCGGTCGATCCCGGTCCCCTGGGCAATAGCCCGGGCCAGCTCGCCGGAGTCCAAAGGTCCCAGCTCCCGGGCCAGGTTCTCCAGCTGGGCCCGGTAGTATTCCTTAGAGGAGGCCCGATAGGGAGCCCGGGGGTGCTGGAAGAAAAAGAGGGGCTTGCCCGGGTCCAGGTAATCCTGGATCATCGAGGCCGTGTTCTGGATGGAGTCGCAGGTGTGGGGGATGAGAAAACCGTCCACCTGGTCGGCCAGGGGGCTCAAGACCAGCTCCAGCCCCTGCTGGACCACCGAGCAGATGTAGGGCTGGAGGTGGGCCCGGGCCCGGCCCGGCTTCAGGGGCGGATCCCAGATCTCGGCCGGGACTGTCCCGGCCGCCCAGAGGATCTCCTTGGGGTAGTGGGCCGGAAAGACGCCCAGGATCCGGCGGCCCTGCTTCCTCTGCTCCTGGAGGTACTCCCGGCGGTTCAACCGACCCTTGTCCAAATTTTTGTGATCTCGATAGGTTCGAATATTGACTACCCCGCCGGACCGGGGTCGTCAATAAGGACCGGGCGCCAGACCCTGGTTTTCTCCGCCCTCGGACCTCAGCCCCCCCTGAAGTCGGCTGTCTTGGGATTGATCTTGTACTTGCGGACCTTGTAGCCGATCATCCGCTGGGTGATCCCCAGCTCCTTGGCCGCCCGGGCCAGGTTGCCCTTGGACCGCTTCAGGCTGGCCCGGATCAGGTTCCGCTCCAGCTCGGCCACGGCCTGGGGCAGGGAGGCCGGATCCATGGCCGGGCCCACGGCCTGGAGGGTGGGGGGCAGGTGGGCCGGGGTGATGGTCCGGTCCTCGGTCAGGAGAACCGCCCTCTCCAGGCAGTTCTCCAGCTCCCGGACGTTGCCCGGCCAGTGGTAGGCCAGGAGCCGGTCGATGGCCTGGGGGGCGATCCTCCGGACGTCCTTGTCCATCTCCCGGGCGAACTTGTCCACGAAGTGGTCGGCCAAAAGGAGGATGTCGGTCCTGCGCTCCCTTAGAGGGGGGAGGTTGATGGGGAAGACGTTGAGCCGGTAGTAGAGGTCCTCCCGGAACCCCCCCTCCTCCAGGGCCGCCTCCAGGTTGCGGTTGGTGGCGGCCACCACCCTGACGTCGACCCTCTTGGTCCGCCCCCCGCCCAGCCGCTCCAGCTCCCTCTCCTGGAGGACCCTCAGGAGCTTGGCCTGGGCCTCCAGGGGCAGGGCCCCGATCTCGTCCAGGAAGATGGTCCCCCCCTGGGCCAGCTCGAACCTCCCCGGCTTGGCCCGCAAGGCCCCGGTGAAGGCCCCCTTCTCGTGGCCGAAAAGCTCCGACTCCACCAGGTTCTCCGGCAGGGCGGCGCAGTTGACCTTGATAAAGGGCTCCCGGGCCCGGGGGGAGCTGAAGTGGATGGCCGAGGCCACCAGCCCCTTGCCCGTCCCCGACTCGCCCCGGAGGAGGACCGTGGTCCGGGAGCGGGCCACCTTCTCCATCAGGGCGAAGACCTCGTACATGGCCGCCGAGTGGCCGATCAGGTTGGCCGAGGAGAAGCGGGTGGTGAGCTGGCTTTTTAAGAGCTGGTTCTCCTCCTCCAGCCGCTGGGCCTCCAGACGGGCCAAGGCCTGGGCGATCAGCCCGGCCAACACCTCCAGGAAGTCCGCCTCCTGGCCCAGGTCGGCCCGTCCCTCGCCGGCCAGGTCGACCCACAGGGCCCCCAGGATCTTGGCCTCCCCCTGGGGACCCAGAAAGGGGTCGGGGGCCTTGATCGGAACGCAGATAAAGGAGATGTCCCCGCGGAGCCCTTGCCGGGCCCCGGTCCGGTCCAGGAAAAGCGGCTCCTCGGCCACCTTGGGCACGGCCATGGGCCGGCCGGTCTCCACCACCCGGCCGGTCACCCCTTCCCCCAGGCTGTACCTCCCCCGGGCCTTTTCCCGGTCGGAGAGGCCGTAGACCGCCTCCAGGCTGATCTGGCCGGTGCGGGGGTTGAGGAGGCTGATCGCCCCCCGGTTGATGCCCAGATAACGGTGGAGAAGGCTCAGCGTCTCCCCCAGGGCTTGACTTAAGTCCTCGGGACCGGCCAGAATTTTGGTCAGCTGGACCAGGACGTCCAGTTTGGGTTGGGCCAGGCTTTGCATAACAATTTTGTCATACTCCATCCCCCTCGTCCTGGCAAGCCTTCTCCTGTCCCCTTTGCCCCCGGCCGGTCAGGGGCGGGCCGGCCCGGAAAGTCCATTTTCCTACAAAATTGTAGCGCCAAGGCCGGCCTGAAACAATTTTGTCGGCTTCTTCGGCCAGGCCATGGCGTTTTATATACCATTGTATGGTTATAATTTATAATACAAAGTTTGGCCCGCTAGTTGCACATCAGCCTCAAAGGGAAAGGAGCGGTCCATGAAAAAAATAGAGGCGATCATCAAGCCCTTCAAGCTGGACGAGGTCAAGGACGCCCTCAACGAGCTGGGCGTGGCCGGGATGACGGTGGTCGAGGTCAGGGGTTTCGGCCGCCAGAAAGGCCGCAAGGAGATCTACCGGGGGGCCGAGTACGTGGTGGATTTCCTGCCCAAGATCAAGATCGAGGTGGTCGTCGAGGATGGGCTGGTGATCCGGGTGGTGGAGTCCATCATCGAGGCGGCCAAGACCGGCAAGATCGGCGACGGCAAGATCTTCGTCCTGCCGGTGGAGGAGGTCATCCGGATCAGGACCGGGGAGAAAGGACCGGACGCGGTCTAGGACCAGGTTGCCCTTGAAGGGCGGCTCGGGCGGGCCCGTCTATTCGGGGCGCCCCGGGCTCGAAAGAGCCCCCGAGGCCGGCGAGACCGCGCTTTTGCCGGCCGGGTCCAAGGCCGCCGAACGGCTTTGATGGCGGAGTCGGGAAGAGAAGCATGCTAACTCCAAAACCCAGGGGGCTGATCGGGGAGCTCAGCCAGTCCCGGGAGCGGATCTTCCAGGATCACCTGGCCGGCCAGCCGGCGGTGACCGTGGTCCGGAGGGCCACGGACTGGATGGAGGGGGTGATCAAGAGGCTCTACGGCGAGGCCCTCTCCCGCTACCCGGTCTACGCCCCGGTGGGGCTGGCCGCGGTGGGGGGGTTCGGCCGGGGGGAGCTCAACCTCTTCTCCGACGTGGACCTTCTCTTCCTCTACCCGACCAAGATCAAGGGCGAGATGGAGAAGCTGGCCGAGCTGGTCCTCTACCCCCTCTGGGATCTCAAGCTGGAGGTGAGCCACGCCGCCAGGACTCTGCCTGAGTGCCTGGAGATGGCCGGGGAGGATTTCTCCATCCTGGTGACCATGCTCACCGCCCGGACCGTGGCCGGCTCGGCGGAGCCGGCTTTGGAACTGGCCCAGGGCCTGGCCAAGTCGCTGGCCGGCCTCAAGGCCAGGCGGGGGTTTCTGGAGAAGGTCCAGGCCGAGGATCAGAAACGCCAGGCCAGGTACGGCCACACCCCCTACCTCCTGGAGCCCAACCTCAAGGAGGGCGAGGGGGGCTTAAGGGACATCCACACCATCACCTGGCTGGGCCTGGGCTGCTTCAAGGCCCGGCGGCTGGCCCAGCTCCAGGAGCAGGGGCTGATGACCGACGGGGAGCTGGCCTTCCTGGGGACGGCCAAGGAGGAGCTGTGGCGGATCCGGAACCACCTCCACTACCTCTCCCAGGCCCACGACGACCGCCTGACCTTCGAGCGCCAGGCCCAGGTGGCCGGCTTCCTGGGGTTCAAGGACCAGGACGGATTGGGGGCGGTGGTCCGCTTCATGCGGGACTACTACACCCGGGCCCACCACATCCGCAACATCCGCGACATCGTCTATGAACGGGCCAGGACCAAGCTGGAGCTGGGCTCCAAGCGGACCCGGCCGGTGGATAAGGACCTCTACGTCCGGGGGGACAAGCTCTACCTCTCCCGGCCCGAGCGGCTGAAGGAGGAGCCGGCCCTGATGATGGCCCTCTTCGCCGGATCGGCCAAAACCGGGGTCAAGGTCTCCCACCAGGCCCGGCAGGAGGTTCGCGGCTCCCGGTACCTGGTGGATGACGCCTTCCGGCGCGATCCCGGCGTGCGGAGCGACTTCTACACCGTCCTCAACCCTCCCCGGCCGGAGGGGGGGGCCATCTTCGCCCTCCACGGCTCGGGTCTCCTGGGGGCCTACCTGCCCGAGTTCGAGGATATCTTCCAGCTTCCCCACAACGACGCTTTCCACATCTACACCGTCGACGTCCACCTCCTCCGGACGGTGGACCGCCTGAGCCGGCTGGCCGGCGGCCACGAGCCGGCCTCCGAGGGGGAGAGGCTGACCCTGGAGCTCCTCAAGGAGCTCTCCCGGCCCAGGCTCCTCCACCTGGCCGCCCTCCTCCACGACCTGGGCAAGGGCGGCGGCAAGAGCCACGCCGAAAGGGGGGCCAAAATCGCCGGGACCGTCCTGGAGCGGCTGGGGCTCAAGGAGGAGGAGCGGGATCTGGTCCTGTTTTTGATCAGAAACCATCTTCTCCTCATCGAGACCGCCAGCCGGCGGGACATCCACGACGAGAAGATTCTCTTCTCGGTGGCCCGCCAGGTGGGCGACCAGGAGCGGCTGGCCATGCTCTACCTTCTCACCGTGGCCGACGCCCATGCCACCGGCCCCAACGCCTGGTCCACCTGGCAGGCGACCTTGCTGAACGAGCTCTACTTCCGGGTTCTGGCCACCCTGACCCGGAGCGACATCGACTACCTGGGCTCCCCCCAGTGGCAGGCCGAGCTGACCGAGGCGGTGGCCGGCCGCCTGGCCGGGGTCATCGACCGGGAGAAGGTGGTCGCCCACCTGGACGCCCTCCCGGACCAGTACCTCCTGGCCGCCTCGCCGGAGAAGATCGCCCATCACCTCCGGCTCATGGAAAGGCTGAGCGGACGGCAGATGGTCTTTGAGGTCGAGGAGCTCAAGGGCGAGGGTTACTGCCAGTTCACCGTGGCCGGCCGCCGGCGGCGGGGCCTCTTCTCCCGGATGGCCGGGGTCCTGACCCTCAACGGCCTCAACATCCTCGGGGCCCAGATCCACACCCGGTCCGACAACATCTCCCTGGTCCTCTTCCAGACCGAGTTTCCGGTGGACCCCTACGACCGGGACAGAAGATGGGCCAAGGTCGAGGCGGACATGGCCCGGGCCCTGTCCGGCCGGCTGGCCCTGGGGGTCAGGCTGGCCCAGCGGCTGGGCCAGACCAAGGCCTACCCCAGGTTCTTCCCCCGCCAGCCGGTCTCGGTCAAGGTGGACAACTCCATCTCCGACTTCCACTCGGTCATCGAGGTCACGGCCCACGACCGGCTGGGCCTGCTCTACGACATCACCCGGGTCTTCTATGACCTGGACCTGGAGATCCGGCTGGCCAAGATCTCCACCAAGGTCGACCAGGTCCTGGACGTCTTCTACGTCACCGATCTGGAGGGCGGCAAGGTCGAGGATGAGGAGCAGTTGAAAGAAATAGAGGAATCTTTACAAGCCATATTGAGCCAAGTGAAAGGAGCAACCTTATGACACCCAAAGAGGTCCTTGCCTTCGCCCGGGAGAACGGGGCGGTCATGGTCGATGTCAAGTTCATGGACTTTCCCGGAAGCTGGCAGCACTTCTCGGTCCCCCTGGCCGAGCTCAACGAGGACACCTTCGAGGAGGGCTACGGCTTCGACGGCTCCTCCATCAGGGGCTGGCAGCCCATCCACGCCTCGGACATGCTGGTCATCCCCGATCCGGCCACGGCCCTGATGGACCCCTTCACCGCCCACCCCACCCTCTCCCTGATCTGCAACATCTACGACCCCATCACCAAGGAGCGCTACACCCGCGATCCGCGCAACATCGCCCAGAAGGCCGAGGCCTATCTCCAGGCCTCCGGGGTGGGCGACACGGCCTACTTCGGACCCGAGGCCGAGTTCTTCATCCTCGACGACGTCCGCTACGACACCTCCTTCCAGCACTCCTTCTTCTACCTGGACTCGGTGGAGGGCCAGTGGAACACCGGGCGGGAGGAGATGCCCAACCTGGGCTACAAGCCCCGCTACAAGGAGGGCTACTTCCCGGTCTCGCCCACCGACTCCTTCCAGGACCTGAGAACGGAGATGGTCCTGGTCCTCCAGACGGCCGGGATCGAGGTCGAGGCCCAGCACCACGAGGTGGCCACCGCCGGCCAGGCCGAGATCGACATGAAGTTCGCCCCCCTGGTCAAGCAGGCCGACAACCTGATGCTCTACAAGTACATCATCAAGAACGTGGCCAAGAACGCCGGGCGGACGGTGACCTTCATGCCCAAGCCGATCTTCGGCGACAACGGCACGGGGATGCACGTCCACATCTCCATCTGGAAGGACGGCGACCCCCTCTTCGCCGGGGACAAGTACGGGGGCTTGAGCGAGACCGCCCTCTTCTTCATCGGCGGGGTCCTCAAGCACGCCCCGGCCCTGTGCGCCTTTACCAACCCCACCACCAACTCCTACCGGCGGCTGGTCCCGGGCTACGAGGCCCCGGTCAACCTGGCCTACTCCTCCCGCAACCGCTCGGCCGCCTGCCGGATCCCCATGTACTCGCCCTCGCCCAAGTCGAAAAGGGTCGAGGTCCGCTTCCCCGACCCCGCCTGCAACGGCTACATGGCCTTCTCGGCCCTGCTCATGGCCGGTCTGGACGGGATCGAGAACAGGATCGACCCGGGCGAGCCGCTGGACAAGGACATCTACGCGCTGAGCCCCGAGGAGCTCAAGGACGTCCCCTCCACCCCGGGCTCCCTGGAGGAGGCCCTGGCGGCTCTCAAGAGCGATCACGACTTCCTCCTCCAGGGTGACGTCTTCACCCCCGACGTGATCGACAAGTGGCTGGAGTACAAGACCGAGCACGAGGTCGAGGCCCTGCGCCTGAGGCCCCATCCCTACGAGTTCGCTCTCTACTACGACATCTAACCAACCAACCCCCTCTAGCCCCGGCCGGGACCCCTCCCGGCCGGGCATCAACCCCGGCCCGACCGGCCGAGACCACCGCCCCGGTCGTGATCACGGGCCCGACGAGCGGCCGGCCTGGTTAGCCCGGATATTTCATGAAGAGCGCCAAAGAGGAAGGTAAATTGGTAGCCATCTCAGGTAAATACATAGAGTTAGGGGGCTATTTTCCGTGGTGACAGTTTGTAACCTTTGCCAGATAGGGAATCTTTGGCG
>Ga0068714_10004883_pt1 | contig 14629 bp, 22 predicted proteins | sample MTBNYHSulfiMetaG_FD_62988 | JGI IMG/M metagenome (GOLD analysis project Ga0068714, IMG submission 62988) | Enrichment culture microbial communities from rom New York Harbor, USA that are MTBE-degrading - MTBE-NYH (New York Harbor Sulfidogenic)... | ecosystem: Environmental > Aquatic > Marine >... | reverse complement strand
AGCAAGCTTGTGGACATACGGTGTTCCTTCCTGTTGAATTTGGTCGTTTTTCAGAAAGGTCCTGTATGTCCACTTTTTTTTATTTTTGACAAGCCAAAGTACGCTTCAGCCGGATGAGCCGAAAGTTTTAACCTGTGAAATCTCAACACGCGTGGTGCACACGCGCGGTGTGTTTAACCCGCCTGGGGCCGTAAGTGGGCGGGGTTATGATGGGGGGAGGGGGGGAGCAAAAGTACCCTACAAATTGGGAGAATACTCAAAATTTAGGTTTACAACAGGGTTACACCAGGACGGGAGGAAAAGGCACATGGCAAGATTGAAAGAGGGTTTCGTGAAGCTGAAAAAAATGCGCGTGGGCGGCGTCCAATACACTGTTCCTGAATCCCATGTTGAAATCGAGAAACTTGTTCAAAAAGGGATATCCCTTCAGAGCAAAATGAAAGCCATCCAGGATGACTTAGAGGCCGTCAAGATCCGCTTGACGGAGATCGGACGGGGATTCCGAGAATCCGGGGCAACGTCCGTAAAGATGGAGGCGATCACCGGCGGTGCCGTTGTAACCTTCCGCGAAACTTGGGAGGCCGTCGGAGATGTCAAAGGTCTGGGACAAGACCTGGGCCCCGCTTATGACATCTTTTTCGAACAGGAAACAAAATGGAAGGCGACGAAGGCCCTATCAACCTTCATGGACGGCCAAGCCGATGGCTACGGGTTCACTGATCCGGATGCCGTCCGGGAGCTGTTGGCTGGCTATGTGAAACGTAAGGTGATAAAGCCAAACGTCAAAATCGTTCCGATTGGATAAGGAGGTCAAGCAATGAATGACATCAGATCAGAGGATTTCCCGCATTCCTGCCTGTCTCTACTTGAGGTAATAGGGGTTGAAACTATGGTTGCGATCACTCAGGGATTCGGAGGAATGCAAATATACATTCCAAAGATAGAGACAGTTCTTAAAAACGCCATGAAACGGGCGGTAGGGGAGGAATTCAACGGTAAAGAATAGGGCGGGGCTTCCTATGATGGACGTGGCATGTTATTTTATTGACAAGCCCGGGAAACACGGTGAATCTCCCGGCCGTAGGACGCCGTTATGGCGGATCGCGTGCGGGTGATCGGGAGCCCCGCCCCGGGCCGAACATTTTTACAAGGCAGGCGGTTTATGCCTAATTCGGCATCCTGGTCCTCCAGGATATGAGCCGACCGTTGACGGCCTCCCGGCGTCTGCCTGCCCCAAAAAAACTTGTTAAGAAATAGAGAAAAGTTAACGAGTAAGAAAACGGCGCGAACCTTACAGCCACAATGGTTCACGCCGTTTTTGTCTGATGTTGCGGGAAAAACCTGTTGACAACACGCTAAGTTTTATATTTTAGAGTATTAAAACTTAACGAGTTATCCAAGGGGGCGCACATGAAAAAAAGGCAGAATTTCAACCGGCCGAAAAAGGGAAGTCAGATTAAGGTGGATCCGATTAAAGACGTGAAGGATATCAGGGCCATAAAGAAAATGCTGGTCGACAAGCCCCGTGATCTTTGTCTGTTCACCCTGGGGATCAATACGAATCTGCGGGCCAGTGACCTTATCCGGATCACCGCCGGCCAGGTGGACGGGCTGAAAGCTGGTGACGAGCTGGCCGTCAAGGAAAAGAAGACCGGCAAAGCCAGACGGATTACCCTGAACAAGGCATGTATCCGGGCCATTGATGGGCTTTTGTCTTCGGCCAAACCAAACCCTTCCGACGCTCTTTTCATGGGCCAGCGGGGGCCGCTGACGGTGCCAAGCGTCAACCGGATGGTCAAAAAATGGTGCGGACAGATAAACCTCAAGGGGAACTTCGGAAGTCATACATTGCGGAAGACCTTTGGTTACCATCAGCGAGTGACGTTCGGGGTAAGCCTCCCCGTCTTGATGGAGACCTTCAACCATTCCAGCCAGCGACAGACCCTTGATTATCTGTGCGTCCAGGATGAGGAAATCAAGAGCATCTATGAAAATGAGTTGTAACCGAACGGTTGGTGCAACGATAGATTTTGCGCATAGCGTTTTTCGTACGAGGTTAACAATTTAATAGGCGAGGTTATTTTGGGGAGATGGTTTAAATGTTCCCAGATCAATTAAAGTAATTCCGGGACAATGCCGGGACAGATTTGACTGGGCCAAAAAAGAGTTCGAACAACTTTGCTCTGAACCCTTGATTTTTTGGTGCCCCCGGCAGGAATCGGACCTGCGGCACATGGATTAGGAATCCTGTTCAGGGGGAAAAACGAGGAAGTAAACACCCATATCAGGAAGTATAAATAATCCTTCAAATTCAGATGGATATATGGAAATGAGCAGCGCAGGGAAGAAGAGAGATTGACGCGAAAACGTGGGGGTTGTTCCTGGGATTTGTTGACCAAATGTTGACCAAGATTTGATTGGGAAAATTTTCTATTGACACAAGATCCGATATACTATAGGATCACCGATCATGAGCTATACTTCTTCTGACGTCAAAGAGTTTTTGGGTGTGAAGGTGGATCGCCTTCAGGATTGGGTAAACCGGGGGTACGTCACACCGAGTATCCAACAGGCGAGCGGGCAGGGAACGAAAAACCTGTATTCCAGAGATGATCTTATACTTATCGCGCTTTTCCGTAAACTGGTAAACCGAGATTCAACACGGGATGCCGCCGGGCGGATCATCAAGGCCATAAGGCATTGCGGGGAACCGTTCAGTGATTTCTTTCTTTTTGCAGAGGACATCCATGGTCCCGATTCGATAGGAATCACCGAATACCACCACGTCGGAAGAATGTTGACGGTTGGCGACCTGGGCACAGCCATTGATGCGCTGCATGGCGACTTTGACACAGCAATGGTTATCAGCCTGAAGAGGATCGCAGACCTTGTTGATAGTAAGATCGGCTGATTTTTTTTATCACTTAAATCCGATACTACATCGGATCGGAAGAGGAACGAAACCAATGAACATCCCCTTAAGAATCAAAATCATTGAGCGCTATAAGACCCAATCGGACTTTGCCGCGGCGCACAGGCTAACTGATTCGTTCGTCAGTCGCGTAGTGCAAGGGCGGAGAGAGTTGTCACCCAAAGAGCAACACCAATGGGCCAGGGCACTGAAGTGCAAACCTTCGGACATTTTTCAGGAGGCGAATTCATGAAATACGACGAGAACCTTGATTTTCTAAAAGAAACGTTCGAGGGCCGGGTTTATTTGACCTTGGAAGAGTTCGCGCAAGTTTTTTGTGTGTCAAAAAAGACCGTTTCCAATTGGCTATATCGCGGGATTTGTCCAGTGAAGCCGAGACGCATCAACGGACGCCCGCTGTGGCTGGTCACTGACATTGCGAGGAAATTATGAGGAAAGAAGGCCCGAAAAAGAGAAAGCCCGCTGGACCGGCGGGCAATCAAAAAAACAAAGGTAAAAACACCATGACACAATCACTTGGCGAGGTCAACAAGAAATTTCCTCTTTCCCTCTGCCATGCCAGGAGGTGCGCACAATGACAGCGAACCGCCCGGAAATCGACGAGGAAGAAATCAACCGAAAACGAAAAGCCCGACAGGAAGAGGCCGCGCAGGAGCAGGAAGAGGATTCTTCCCCGTGGGATATAGCAAGGGACCAATTTCCTATAACTGATTTTCCCGGCGGAATCCTCCCCACCAAAATTGACGAATCCCTGCAACAATTAGCGAGGGCATATTCAGCAAACCTTCTTCCCCTGCCCGGCGCCGCGCTCGCCATCCTATCGAGCGTTCTCGGGGGAACAGTGTCAATCCGCGCAAAAAAATCATGGAAGGAAATCTTGTCCCTTTGGTTCGTCGATATCGGGCCTTCAGGATCGGGGAAGACCCACGCGCCGAGGGCCTTGTGTAGTCTTCTTTATGAGGCACAGGAGCGGGTTGAACTTGAATACCGCGCACAGGTTGAGGAAGAAAACCTGAAGCCAGCGAAGGAGCGGAACAAAATCCCACGGGCAAGAGGCTATTTCAGCACGGACCTTACCCTTGAGGGCCTTCGGGCCGATGTCTCATCCCCGAGCGGGCATGGGGGGCAGGTTGTTATTCTCGACGAGCTATCCTCCTTTTTGACAGGTCAAAATCAGTACAAGGCCGGCAAGGGGAACGACCGCGAAATGTGGCTTGCCATTCATGACGGAAAGCCGGGACGGGCGTCGAGGGCGTCAGACGCACCGTTTATCAAAGGCGCACGGGTTTCGATCTTCGGAGGGGTTCAGCCCGGCATATGGCACCAAATTTTCGGGGGGAAAAACAGCAAGGCTCTTGTTGACGGCACCGTCCAAAGGTTTCTACCTACCATCAAAGGTCCTGACTTTATCCCAATCACAGATGAAAACTGGGGCGATCACAGCCGAGGTGCCTGGGAGCGCACCCTTGAAAACGCCATGACTTGGGCAGATAAACGATGTTCCGAACAAGGCTGGAAACCTTTCGACTTAATGGCGGATGAGGCCGGATGGGATACATTCAAAGGCTGGGCGAACGATATCAAACTCGTCGCGCTTTCCATGCCGACCGAGCTAAACCCTTTCGCAAATAAGATGCCGGGGCATGCGTTGCGCCTTGCCGGGGCTATCCATTGTTTGAGCCGCTTTTCCGAGGGCCTTGACCCGAGCCCTATCCTATCCCGCCAGGATATCGAAAATGGAATCCGCGCGGTTGAATTTTATGCCGGGCAGATGGTTGATGCCATGGCAATTCTGAAAAGCGGGGAAGGGTCCGCATGTGACGCAGCAAACGAGACGGTTAAACGCTTGGCCGAGGTTCTGGAATCCCTTCGAGGGGAAACCACCGATGGAAAGCTTGCCGTTGGTTTCATTCATGAGAGATTTAACAGCGGAATTCCACAGGAACAACGGATCGGATCACCGAAAGGCATGGGATCACTTATCAGGAGCCAGGGATTGACGATACCGGCAGGGCTTCATGACGCGAATGGTTCCCGGCGTGTGCGTTGTCTCCGATGGGATCAAAAAACAGAAATGCTCTTAAAACGATGTCTCCAAGTCTCCAAGTCTCCAAAGTGAGTAATACCAAGGCGTTAGAATGGAGACGTTGAAAAGTCCATGTCTCCATGTCTCCAAATCTGGAGACTTATGGAGACTTACAAAACCACATGTCTCCAAGCTAAAGCCTTGGCGCTGTAAGGAATGGAGACTTGGAGACATGGAGACTTGTTTTTTAAGGTGGGAATGAAAATGGATATCCAAAGCCTGATTGAAAGAGACGGAATCACCCTGAAGCGGGAAGCCGGAACAAACGGCGGAGAGTTGGCCGGGCCTTGTCCCTTCTGCGGGGGGCGTGACCGCTTCAGGGTTTGGCCTGAGAAGGGCCGATATTGGTGCAGGCAATGCAGGGCGGGGGGCGATGCTATCCAATACCTGCGAGATCGGCAGGGCATGTCATACCGGGAGGCTTGCGCCGCCCTCGGGTGCGAGACTCCATTCCCCGCCAGGCATGAAACAACGGCGCCGCCGAAACCGCCGGCCGATGAATGGCTTAGCGTACCTTGGCAGGAATCCGCTTGGGGTTTTCTTGAAGAAACGCGGATATCACTACAATGGAACGAGCCCGAAAAATCCCGCCTTCACGCCAGGGGTTTGAATGATGAGACCATATCCGCCTTGGGCTGGAATTCGAGAACGGAGCGCGTAGACCGAGAAACGTGGGGTCTCCCCGCCGGGTCCGGTAAACGCTTATGGCTCCCAAAGGGGGTTGTTATCCCCACGTTCGACGGAAAATTTATCCATAGGTTAAGAATCCGTCTCGCTGCGGACGAGTTCGAGCGCTCGAAAGAATGGACCAACGGCAAGGGGATCAAATATGCCGAGATCCCCGGAAGCGGGCCTGATCCTCTTCTCTTGCCGGGCAGAGATGGGGCGGGAGCCTGGGCCGTGGTCGAGTCTGAGCTTGATGCACTCCTGGTGCATCAGGAAGCCGGGGACCTGGTGAGCGTAATTGGCCTGGGCAGCGCACAAGCGAGGCCACCAGCGCGCATGTTGAAGGCCATGTCAGGAGAAAGGGTCCTGGTCTGTCTCGATCATGACGCCGCCGGGAGAAAAGAGGCTTTCGGGTTCTGGTCCACATATGGCGAATATTGGCCTGTTCCAGATGGGAAAGACCCTGGGGAATACCACCAGGCCGGGGGCGATATACGCTCATGGATTGCGCCGGGCGTTGAACCGGGGGCACTACAGGAAGCGAGAGAGCCTGTCTATAACGGCGATATCGAGGCGATTAAGGCCAGCGAAGGCCATTCCCTGCCATGCAAAAATCCAAAAATCCGATGCTTTCACCTCCGGCGCGGGCATTGTTTCTATAAATCGAATTGGGGACCGACAGCAGACCTCGACCAATGCCCGATGGTTTGTGGCCTGGGTCATGGGGAGGCGCACCCGGATCTTGAAGCGCTGTATCGGCAGAGAGCTATGATCACTTGTAAAAGGAGGGCGCACCGATGAAAAAAACTGACGAACAACGCAGGAAGAAGCCTAACCGCATGGAAAAAGCTGAAGCAATAAAACTTGTCGAAGAGGCGCTCCATAGGATGAAGCATGAACCCCAAAACTGCAAAGGTACTGGTTGGCAATGCGGCGGGGCATATTGGCGACTTGCACAGGTTATCCGAAACTATCTTGAGCCGATATTGGAAGAGCAGGAGGGCAAAGCTCATGCGGATTTTATCCTTGAAACACATGGGCGCGTCACCGCGCTTAACGTCATGGAGACTGAATGCGAATAGCACGACCATCTGACCTTTGGACCGAAGACAGCGTTCCCAAACCGGGGGCCATCGAGCCCGGCGCCATCGTTCAGCTTATGATCAAGTTGCCGGAATGCCTGGGGTTCAATTCAACCTGGTGCCGGATCACCCGGCGCACCACGTCAGGACTCGAGGCCGTTGTGCTCGACGGACCGCTCCGGGGAAAAAGCCTGGGATTCGGCGCCGGTAACGTCTTCTCGGTGCTATGACGCGCTTTCCTTGGTGTCGGCATTACGCTGGTTGTCTGACCGACGCCGCACTGCGGGACCTCCCCAGGCTCGACTGTGAGCGCTGCCAGAGATTTGAGCTCGAGGACCACCTCGATGATTGGGAGCTCCTGGGCTTGGTGAGGCTTGCCTACGCGATCTTCGGCCGCTACCCCGAGCCAGAGACTCTTGATCCTGACGAAGACTGTTAACTGTGTTAAGCATTTGCTTGACATGTGTTAACTTAAGTGCTATATCTCCATGAAACTGTTAAGGAGGTTAACACTATGAGCGAGAAGGTTTATATTCAACTCAGGGTTACGCCTGAAACCAGGCGAGCGCTAAAGCTTAGGGCTGTAGCTACCAAGCGGACCATGGGCGAGGTTGTTGAGCGATTGGTCGAGGGGCTTGTCTCCCACCAGGAGAAACGGTGAGCGTCTCTCCCTGTGGACGTCAGGAGACAGTATTGGGTCCTTTCGGGGGTTTGGTGGGATGCGGCACAGGGAGGCGCCCGAAAAAAAAACTTTGGGCCGCCCAATTTTCCGGGAGGCGCGCTCCTTCCGGGCCGGGTTGAGATTGACGACAGCATACTTTTGTTTCCGGAAACTTAAAGGAGCAACACACACATGAAACGACAAATCACGCTCGAGCTCGACAGCGCGGACGCCGACAAGCTCGAAGCCAAAGCCCAAAAACTCGACATCCCAACCGGCGAGCTCGTGACCCGGCTCATGCGCGGCGCCGTTAACGTCGTGGCCGCAGGTTCACCCGACCCACCGCTGAAACAGCCCAAACACAAGGACACCGACCGCGAAGACGGACTGTCCGCTGCCGAATGGCGCGAGTTCGAACGCCTCCGATGGAACAAGGACGCCGATCTTCAGGCCGAGTTCGCCGATTTTGAGGATTATTGGGCCTTTCTCCAAAACCAGGGCAGGACGTTCACCCACGGCGGGGGCGTCCGCGCCTGGACGCCCGCCGATGCCTAACTGACACCATCCGGCCGGGGGCGCGGCCATATATCCGGCGGGCGCCCGGGCTGGTTACCCTCCTACGCCGCCGGAAATACAAGGAGAACGCGTGAACCTTTCAAGAATTTTCAAGAAATCCGACAAACTGACCACCGACGACCTTGTACAGCGATACCAGGAACTCCAAATCACCAAGGCCGAGCTCGAGCAGAAAGCCGTCGAACTGAAGCAGCAAGCCCTGTATGCGCCAGTCAAGGAGCTTTCCGCCGAGCTTGCCGACATCCGCTTACAGATCGAGCTTTCCGAGGCCGCCCTTGTGGAGATTCAACACCGCATCGAGGACCTCCTGCATTCACAAATCGAGGCCGACCATGCCGCCCTGCCCGAGCGCAAAGCCGCATACGAGGCCAACCTTGCCCGGAACTTTCAGGGATGCGGGGAAGCCTTGGCGAAGGCCTGTCATCTCCTAGGCCTGAGCCGGAAGGCGCAACTTAGCAGCATCGCGGGGTCAATTCAGGCCGGTTTCGCGGAGCTCGCCAGCGGACCACGTGCTGCCGAGTTCGGGGCCCTAGTCGAAGCCTTCAACGGTTTCCAGCCTCCGAGCGATGCGCAGGACTTCCGCGCAGAGCGCCTAGACATCGAAACGATTGAGCGCAGAGCACCGGGAAGCCCGACCGCACAAAATTGGATCAACGCGCGGTTACGGCGCATGCTTGATTTGCCCACAGAGAAAGGGGTATAGCCATGACTGAAAACTTCGACGAAACCGCCGCAATCCAACGCTGGGAGCGTGAGCCCGCGATTCGGGACGAGTTCAACCAGGATCGAGCCGCGTGGCTGGCCTATTGCAGGGCCGAGGCCGAGGGCCGCTTCAAGGTTCAGGGAGGACGGCGCCGATGAAGCGCCATCAGCTTGCCGAGCGCTACCAGGTCTATACGAGAGCGCTCCAGCGCGTCGCGGATTCGCTTGGGCACGTAAGCCGGACAGTAGCCGAGCTAACCGCCCTGGTCGATGATCATCCGCGCGAGCGAATCCCGCTTGAGCTGGCGCGGGCAGAGATAGTGGGGTACGAGGCGCACCTCGCCGCACTTCAGGAGCGGATCGACTCGACCCGGGCGGCGCTCATGGCCGCCATCTGCAAAGAGCTCCCCGACGAAAACCCCGAGGCCGTGCTTAAGCGGCTTGCCCAATGAGGCGTGACGATCTCATATGGGCCGACGAGCTCGCCGCACAGCTGGAACGCGAGATCCATTCCCTTGAGTTCGAATACAGGCGCCTCGAACGCCTCGCCGCCCGGCGCAGCGGGGAGGACCTCCGCGAGACGCGAGAGCGCATGGTACGAGTGACCGAGCGAATCATGAACCGCCGCTCCCGTATCCGCTCGCTGAGGTTCCGGGAAAAGCACTGACCGCCGGCGCATTCGATTAGGAGCCCGTTCTCCCCCTGTGGAAGAGCGGGTTTTTTATTGCCTGAACACTCCCCTTGACAAACGTCACATCCTGCCGTTAGTACTGACATCAACCAAAACACTCCACAGGAGGTCAGTCACATGGTTACTGCAAACGAAGCGAAAAAGATTCTGCTCGAACAGCGGAAGCGCAACCAGGAGCGCCAGAAAAAGCACGTGGAACGGATGAAGGCCGAAGGCTATCGGCGCATCGCTGTCATGCTATCCGGGGAGGCGCACCAGGCCCTTGAGAATGCAGCACAAAAGACCGGGAAAACTAAGGGGGAGCTTGTCGCCAGTGCTATCTTGGAGACTTACGCTGAGAATGACGTTAATGTTCCACGTGGAACAAATGTTAGCGCTAACGTTAATGTTCCACGTGGAACAATCGACACCGACGCGCTTATAATGCAGTACCGTGACGAGGGCCTGAGCTATGCTGCGATAGCTGACCGCTTGAACTCCGATGGGATTCCATCGGCGCGCGGGGGTGCTTGGCATAAGGGAACGGTCGCGAACATTGTCAGGCGATTGAGGGGAAAATGATCAGAAACACCTTGCCCTATGCCGCCTCCCCATCGTACCAATAGACAACCACAGAGGGGGGGGATATGGCAATATTGGCAGAGTGCCCTGGGTGTCGCAAGAAACAGAGTATCCGAAACAAGGTTTGCAAGGCTTGTGGTGCAGACCTGGACAAGGCCAAGCGCAGCGGGCGTGTTGAGTACTGGATTGACTACCGACTTCCAGGTGGGAAGCAGCGCCGAGAGAAGGTGGGCACATCTATCGAGGAAGCGAAGGCCGCCGAGGGGAAACGGCGAGGCCAGAAGCGGGAAGGCCGGATATTCGACATCCTGCCGGAATCCAAGATCACGTTCGCAGAGTTGGCCAATTGGTACCTCGATTTTTCCAAGGTTCAAGCCCTGCGATCATATGACCGGATCATCTTCGGTATTAACCGGTTCAATGAGCGTCTTGGGGGAATCCGTCTATCTGATATCAAGAACATCGATCTTGAAGAGTACCAGAACGCCCGCGCTGCCGACGGCGCGAAGCCCGCTACCATCGATTACGAGCTTTCGGTCGTCAAGACAATGGTGGAGAAGGCTTTCGTCAACGACAAGATTGACGGCGTCGCGCTGAAGGCTTTCAAGAAAACCGGGAAACTCTTGAGGGTTGGTTCAAACGCTCGGGATCGGGTGATAACAATCCCCGAGTTCATCCGCATCTTGAGCGAAGCAGCACAGCACATGCGGTACATGATGATCGTGGCGATCAACACAGGTATGCGGCCTGGAGAGATCCGGGGGCTTACCTGGGGGATGGTTGACCGGCGGGCCGGATTCCTGCGATTACCGGCGGATCTTACCAAAGAGAAAGCGCCGAAGCGGATTCCCATCAACCATAACGTCGCGTCCGTCCTGGGTGCCGTCAAGCCTTCTCTCTCCCTTGTGGGTGACACCCACCATCAACACGTCTTCACCTACCAGGGCCGACCAATTACCTCTCCCGGCGGTTTGCGCCGATCATTCAAGTATGCATGCGATAAGGCAGGGGTTTTGTTCGGCCAGGACACCCACGGCGGGGTGGTGTTCAAGGACATCCGGCGGACAGTCAAAACCAATATGGTTTCCGCCGGGGTGGATAAGGTCTATCGCGACACCATCCTGGGGCATTCACTGAAAGGCATGGATGTTCACTACATCAAGCCGAGCGAAGCGGAATTGACCGATGCGATGGAATGCTACACCGCATGGCTTGACCGTGAGATAGAATCCGCATTTGTTGACCAAACCGTTGACCAGAAACTAAAAAAGGGCTTAGCGAATTTGCTAACCCCTTGATTTTCTTGGTGCCCCCGGCAGGAATCGGACCTGCGGCACATGGATTAGGAATCCATTGCTCTATCCACTGAGCTACGGGGGCGTTTTTGAAACCGGCGAACCTTGAGACACCCGCCGGAATGGATCTGTGGGTGGAAAGCTACGACCCGAAATCGCCCGTTTCAATAGCACAGCGCCCTTGCCGCGTCAATGCCGTTTAACAGAATGGCGGTTTTTTTGAGTTTCAGGTGGCATGAGCGTCGACGGCTGGTACGATAGCCCTTTGTCGGTTCATTCCACCGACACTTTCTGACCTGGATAGATCTTGCTGTCATGGGTCAAGTTGTTGACGTGGAGAAAGCGTTTCAGCGTCATCTTATGACGTTTGGCGATATCCATCGGAGCGTCGCCGCTTTTGACCCGGTAGGTCTTCAAGGCGTCGCTGGCCGCGATTTGGGTGCCGCCAACGCCGTCATCGGGGATTTTCAAGGTCTGTCCGGCCAGCACATTCTTGTTTTTCATGCCATTTGCCTTCATGATTTTCTGGGTCGAGGTGCCATTGCGCTTGGCGATGCTCCAGAGGGTATCCCCTTTTTGAACGACATATTTGATGTTCTGGCGCGGCCGTCGCTTGGTGGCGATCTTCTTTTCAGAGACCCTGGGCGCTTTGCCGCCGGGGATCTTGAGAACCTTCCCGAAAGCGATGACGTTGCTGCGTTTCAGGCCGTTGGCGCGCTTGATGGTATTGACGTCGGTACGGTAGGTCCGGGCAATTTCCGTCAAGGTATCGCCTCTTTTAACGCGGTGGTAGACCACCGCAGGGGCCCTTTTTTCTGAACTCTTGAGCGCTTCGCCGCCGGGGATCTTGAGAACCTTCCCGAGGGCGATGACGTTGCTGCGTTTCAGGCCGTTGGCGCGCTTGATGGTATTGACGTCGGTACGGTAGGTCCGGGCAATTTCCGTCAAGGTATCGCCTCTTTTAACGCGGTGGTAAACTACCGCAGGTGGACTCTTTTGGGATCGGGCGGTCGATCTGACGGTCGGTTTGACGGTTCTGGGCGGATTGGCGACGGGAATCGTGTCGAGCTTAGCGAGCAGCAGCCGTTCTTTTTTCGGGGGCACTTTCAGATCGTAAGGGGTTCCGGGAAGGATCCCCTGGCGCAGTTCGGCATTCAGTTCCTTCAAGGTTTCTCTGGAGACGTCGAGGTGTGTCGCAAGGTCTTTGAGGGAAACCTGTTTCGAGACTGTGACGGTTTCATAGGGGATGGGGCTGTAGGGTTTTATTTTGTCAATGTTGTATTTTTTGGGGTTGTTGATAATGTGCAGGGTTGCCAGAAACCGGGGAACGTATCGGGCGGTTTCATTGGGGAGTTGTTCATAGAGATCCCAGAAGTTGTCGAGATAATTGATCTGCTGGGCACGGATGACGCCGAGAACGCGCCCTTCGCCGCAGTTGTAAGCGGCCAAGACGGTCGTCCAGTCGCCGAACATGTCGTGAAGGGCCTTGAGGTAGGCGATGGCCGCTTGGGTGGATTTATAAGGATTCATCCGCTCGTCGATGTATCGATCCCGATTCAGGCCGAACCGGTATCCCGTCGACGGGATAAACTGCCAGAGACCGAGTGCCCGTGCGGTGGACAATGCCCGAACGTTGTAGCCACTCTCGATGAGGGGCAACCAGGAAAGCTCCGACGGCAGACCGGCCTTGGCCAATTCTTGGCTGATGTGGGCGCGGTATCGCCCCGAGCGCTTGTAGGCGTTGACGAAAAAATCTCCCCTCATCAGGTAGTCGATCTCTTTTTGGACGTAATGGTTCATTTCGACGGGAATCGCCCGGCGATGGCCCTTGGCCATGGTGTTACGGGATGCATAGATCTCCAGAATACGCTTGGAGATGAGATACCGGAGGTCCTCTTTGCGCTTGACCATGCCTGGGTCGTCTTCGTCATCTATTTTCAGAAGCAGGGCATAGGCCTTGTCCAGAGCCGCGAGAGCCTCTTCAAGCTCCTCCTTCTGCCAACAGGTCTGGGATTTCTTGCAGTAGGATAGCGCCTTGTTGACGATGGCATGGGATTGGGGATCTAACGGCATGTCGGGCGGTGTTGAAAACAGAATGGTGTCGGGATGGGGATTGCGAGAGGCCTTGTTTACGGCAGTGCGCTTTTTTGCTACAGGTTGACGGGGAGACACTGCGGTCTGCTTTTGGGATACATTGGAACAACCGACGATAAAGACGAGAAAACAGCATGACACAACAGCGGATCGGAACGTATTCATAGGGAAATTTCCTTAGTTATCTGTAGCGTTGAAATCAGCTATGATGCGACGTGAAACCGTCTTTAGTGGATCTCTGGTGGTCCGAAACCGGCATATTATGAATTATAAAGCACAACAGATCGAGATCTGTCAAGAAATTATGGTCGCCGATGCCCTCCGGACGATGCTCGGGAACCCCTATGTGCAAGAAGCCAAAGAACAGGCGGCCAAGGAAATTATTCGGGAAAAAGCTTCTATGATTAAAAAAATAAGATATCAGGAGTAAATAATCGTAATAAGACTAAAATCGTTAATATTTTGTTTTAAACTAAATAAAGACTTTATTTTTTGCTGTTTTTGCAGCTTGAAAAAAAGGTGCTTAAGGTATAAATGTCATTGGTCTTTGAGAGAGCATTTGAATATGCAGACAACGAAAAGCCAACGTAGCTCAGTTGGTAGAGCTACTGATTTGTAATCAGTGGGTCGGGGGTTCGAGTCCCTCCGTTGGCTCCATATTGCTGGGTGGGGTTCCCGAGCGGCCAAAGGGAACAGACTGTAAATCTGTCGGCGAAGCCTTCGGAGGTTCGAATCCTCCCCCCACCACCAATCTCATTGCGGGCTGGTTGTAGGAGATTTCAGCTGTAAAAGTTGGATTGTATGACTACACGGCTTCCAGCACATCGGTCTTAAACGCGCCTTCCGGGTCGGTTTTAGACTAAGTTTGCCTTACGCGGGAGTAGCTCAGTTGGTAGAGCTTCAGCCTTCCAAGCTGAATGTCGCGAGTTCGAGCCTCGTCTCCCGCTCCAATCAGACTTGTCTGACGGAAGTGCGTGTTATTCAATCCATCCATGCCCACGTAGCTCAGTCGGTAGAGCGCTTCCTTGGTAAGGAAGAGGTTCACCAGTTCGATTCTGGTCGTGGGCTCCATTTTTTTTGCAGCACTGCCTTTTTCGGAATACACGAGGCTTCATCAGTTTCGGTTTTTTAGATTGCTTGAATTGACACGTTTATCAATGGCGGGGGAGGACGATTAAGATGGCGAAAGAAAAGTTTGAACGAAAAAAGCCGCATGTGAATGTGGGGACGATCGGTCATATCGACCACGGGAAGACGACGTTGACGGCGGCGATCACGAAGAT
>Ga0068714_10004881_pt1 | contig 14632 bp, 14 predicted proteins | sample MTBNYHSulfiMetaG_FD_62988 | JGI IMG/M metagenome (GOLD analysis project Ga0068714, IMG submission 62988) | Enrichment culture microbial communities from rom New York Harbor, USA that are MTBE-degrading - MTBE-NYH (New York Harbor Sulfidogenic)... | ecosystem: Environmental > Aquatic > Marine >... | reverse complement strand
ATTTATAATGCCGGAGACATTAATTATGCAGAAAATCGATCCGGATACGGGACTTCTGGCGGCAGATGCCTGTCCTCAAAAAAAAATGGAACTTTTTATTCCGGGAACAGAGCCCACGACCTACTGCACCGAACATGGTTTGACGCCGATAGAATCTCTTATTCAATTCCTTGCCCCCACCGGGGAATCCCAGCCCAAAGTTCATAAGCCATAGCCTCTTAACCTATCAGGATTTTCGTAACACCTTAGCCTCCCATTTCACCAGGCACCTACTACATTCGTTTTAAAAGGGCTAACTTGTTAGAATTTTTTACAAAACCTTTTAAGTATTTATTTTCTTTTCCGATACTATTTAGGAAGGTGTGGAGTTGCCGGATAGAAACCATCTTATAAATTGCAGGGCGCTTGTGATCGGAATATTGGGAATAATATTTAGTGAAAAGAGGAAATTTAAAAGGTTAGACGTTGGCTTGCCGGTCCACCTGTGTGTTGTAGAAACCGCGCCTTTGAGGCCGGTTACCAGTAGTATTATCGGTAAGTTATGCGACTTGACGCCGGCAGGGGCACGCGTTGAGGTAAGTACAGTCATTATCAACGGATTGCACCTTTTTTACGATGTTAACAGCCACCCGTATCGTAGATTGGAATTAACCCTGGAGATGCCGGATAACAGTGGAAAGATCAGTTTTCAAGGCCGGATAAGCTGGTATGACCGGAAGGAGGATGGTTCCCAATTTAATTATAATTTTGGGGTAGAGCTTATTAATATTACACCGGAAGAACGCGAAAGGCTTTATAATTTTCTTTTTAATATAAAAAAGGCCTCAAACAATGGAGAAAAGAAAGAGAACAAGGGTTGACTTTTCAATAAAGGTGGAAATGGCCCGACTCGGTGGCGAATTTACGTGTATGGATTTGAGGGACTTAAGTCTGAGGGGCCTGTATGCCTATACCCGGAAACCCTTTAATATAGGTGAAGACTGCGATATCCGGATCAGCCTTATCGAGAGTAATGATGAGGCCGTCATAGGTTTAAAAGGGGTAGTGGTACGCAGGGACGATAAAGGTATGGGTGTCCAATTTACGGAGATAGATGCAGACGGATTTCAGCACTTAAGAAATATAATGTATTATAATACGGGTGACCCGGAAAAGATAGATAAAGAACTGGTCCTACCTTCTTTTAAGCCCTGATTCCCCCTGATACACCATCAAGGTATCATCTGCGGCGTTGCCTTCGATCGCTCCTCCTTGCGGCGTATTGCTCCATACGCCTCAGTCGTCGCTCCTCGTCGCCTTGCATCTAATATCTTGCCGGTGATCGGGAATACTCCATAACCTGCTGATTTTAATCTTGATAGCTAACTTAGACGGTGGATTTGGAAAATTAGGCACGATTTATTATTTATTGATTTACACCTGATTCTTGTTAGGTTATATATTTTAAATCTCACCTATTGTTTTGAAGGACATCGTTGGACTCTTTTGATCGTAATCTTTTGAATATCCTTCAGCGCAGTTTTCCCCTCACCTCAGAGCCTTATGCGGCGGTAGCCTCGGCGCTTCATTCCAGGGAGAGTGACGTTATCAGCAGGATAGCCGGGTTGAAAGAAGAGGGGGTTATCCGCCAGATCAGCGCCATCTTTGACCCCCCGGCCGTGGGTTATCAGACCTGCCTGGTGGCTATGGCGGTTGACGAAGACCGGGTAGAGCAGGCGGCTCAGGTCATCAACCGGGAACGGGGCGTAAGCCATAACTACCTGCGCGAAGATGAATTTAATATGTGGTTCACCATAGCCGTGCCTCCCGGGGCCGACCTGCAATCTGAGGTCGGGAGGCTGGAGGCTGCTGCCGCTGCACGGAAGACCTTGACCCTTCCGGCGGTGAAACTCTATAAGATCGCCGTGGTGATGGATATGGAAGGGGATGATCCAGAGGAAGAGGGCAGAAAAATAAGTGAAATAGATGGAGAGGCGCGCACTTTCACACCAGCTCTTCCTGAGCCAGAAGATATTCACATCATACGATGCATCCAGGAAGACCTTCCTTTGATAAGGCAACCATTTGTGGCCTGGGCCGGGAGTCTGTCGCTGGAAGAGGACTATTTAATTGATTGGATCAAGTCACGCCTGGAAAAGGGGGTTATCCGGCGCTTTGCCGCCCTTCTCAGACACCGCAAGGCAGGATTCCTGGCCAATGCCATGGTGGCTTGGGAGTGTCCATTAGAGATAATAGACCGCCAGGGACAAATCCTGGCGGCTCAATCTGAGGTCACGCATTGCTATTACCGTGTGCCCGCGCCTGGTTGGCCCTATAATCTGTATGCCATGGTACATGCCAGGGATAGAGCGAGCTGTGACCGGGTGATAGAGCGACTTATCACGACGAGCGGCTTGGATAACTTCAAGGTCTTATACAGCGTTCGGGAGATCAAAAAGGAACGGCTTAAGCTCTTCTGGGATGAGCCGCTGAACATGCATAGCGAGCGCTAGCCCCCCCTGCAAGCAGTGGGGTTAGCGAGTGAATACGATGCATTTTACCTTGCATACGGAGATTCCCCGCAGCTTGCTGAGGGGAGCTTCAATCGTAGTTGTAAGGATGACAGGAAATAAGAATCTTTCCCCGGATTTTTTTATTGACAAAATTATAGCGCAGGTTTATAGAGATTAATACATTCCTGAATGGTGATTCAATACTCATTACGGTCACGGATCTTTGCTGGGTGAGTTTTCTTTCAACAGAAAGAAACGTTTAGGTTTATTTTTTCTTTCTTAGCTAACCTGATAAAATTATTAAGATGGGGGGGAGGTGGATATTCAGTAATTGAGTCGAGAAGCTACAATAAGTGAATAAATGGGGGCAATAAAAAGAGGTTAACTTAGGTTCAGCAAGAATTATCGACGACAGGCGATAGACACAATAATGCAAGGAGGTAAAGAAGTAATGGCCAAATTTAAAACTCCGATGTTAGATGAACTGGAAAAGGGGCCGTGGCCGAGTTTTGTTACGGACATAAAGCGCCAGGCCAAGACCAAACCCGAGCTTGAGGACCTCCTCGGGCAAGTTGAACTCTCGTACAAGGACAAGGAAACCCACTGGAAGCATGGCGGCATCGTGGGTGTCTTCGGTTACGGCGGCGGTGTCATCGGCAGATACTCCGACATGCCCAAGGAATTCCCCGGGATTGCGCATTTTCACACTGTCCGCGTCAACCAGCCCTCCGGTCTGTATTATTCTACCAAGTATTTGGGGCAGCTCATGGACATTTGGGAGAGACGCGGGAGCGGGTTAACCAATATGCACGGTTCCACCGGTGATATGGTCCTTTTGGGGACAACCACAGATCAATTAGAAGAGATCTTCTGGGAATTGACCCATGATCTTAATACCGACCTGGGAGGTTCAGGTTCGAACTTGCGCACACCGTCCTGCTGTCTGGGGATGTCCCGCTGTGAGTGGGCCTGTTTTGATACCCAGGCCGCTTGCCATCATATGACCAATCACTATCAGGATGAGCTGCACCGGCCAGCCTTCCCCTACAAGTTCAAATTTAAGTTCTCCGGTTGTCCCAATGACTGCGTGGCCGCCATCGCCCGCTCTGACATGGCCTTTATCGGCACCTGGCGGGATGATATCCGGATCGATCAGGCAGCCGTTGGCGCCTATGTAAATGGTGAGCTTAAGCCGAATGCCGGGGCCCATGCGGGCCGCGACTGGGGTAAGTTTGATATCGTAAAGGAAGTAATCAATCTCTGTCCGTCCAAATGTATGAGCTGGGACGGCAAGGCGCTCAAGATCAATAACAAAGAATGTGTGCGCTGTATGCACTGCATCAACGTCATGCCGAGGGCCCTGCGCCCGGGTCTGGATAAAGGCTGCAGCATCCTCTGCGGAGCCAAGGCCCCGATTCTTGAGGGTCAGCGGTTGGCTACCCTGATCGTCCCCTTCATAAAGATGGAGCCGCCCTATGAGGAAGTCAAGGCCCTCATTGAGAAGGTCTTTGATTGGTGGATGGAACACGGCAAGAACCGTGAACGTCTGGGCGAGCTTATCGGCCGAGTGGGTATGCGGGAATTCCTTAAGGCGATCGAGGTCAAGGCTATTCCACAGATGGTAAAAGAACCGCGCTCGAATCCGTACATCTTCTGGGAAGAGGCAGATGTGCCCGGCGGTTGGACGCGGGATCTCGCCGCATTCAGAAAGAAACATCCTCTATGATGAGAGAATATCTATATAACTAAATTAGGAGGTCAGAGAATTATGGCTTATGATCCGAAAAATCCTATGAAAGACAGGATAACAGATATCGGCCCACGGCATTACGAAGAGTTTATGCCGCCGGTGATAAAAAAGAATTTTGGCAAGTGGTTGTATCATGAGATACTCGAGCCCGGGGTCTTGATGCACAAGGCCGAGAGCGGCGATGAGGTTTATACGGTGAGAGTAGCCGCCGCCCGTCTGATGAGCATTGAGCTGATACGCGATGCCATGAAAATCGCCGACAAACACTGCGAGGGTTGCTTCCGCTGGACCACGCGTAACAATATCGAGTTTATGGTAGATAACAAATCCAAACTGGAACCGTTGAAGGCTGATCTGAAGGCCAACCCGATGTTCCCGATCGGGGGTACCGGCGCCGGTGTGACCAATATCGTCCACACCCAGGGCTGGATCCACTGCCATACCCCGGCTATCGATGCCTCCGGTATCGTGAAGTCGGTGATGGACGATCTCTTCAAACACTTCCAGTCCATGGACCTGCCGGCCCAGGTGCGTATCGCCCTGGCCTGCTGCCTGAACATGTGCGGCGCGGTCCACTGTTCGGACATCGCCATCCTTGGATTCCACCGCAAACCGCCCTTTGTGCAGCATGAGGTTATCAGTTCAATCTGTGAGATTCCTCTGGCGATAGCGGCCTGCCCGACCGGCGCCATCAAGCCGGCCACGGTAGATGGCAAGAAGAGCGTGAGTGTTAACGGGGAACGCTGCATGTTCTGCGGCAACTGCTACACCATGTGCCCGGCCATGCCGCTTATGGATGCCGAGGCCGACTGCGTGGTTATCATGGTAGGCGGAAAGATATCCAACCGCATCAGCGCTCCGAAGTTCTCCAAGGTAGTAATTCCGATGATTCCGAGCAACCCGCCACGCTGGCCGGAAGTGGTGGCCGCAGTCAGAAATATCCTGGAGACCTACGCCAAAGACGCCAACAAATACGAGCGCCTTGGCGAATGGGCCGAGCGGATCGGATGGGAGAAATTCTTTGAGAAGTGCAACCTGCCATTCGACGTCAAGACGATTGATGATTATACCCTGGCTTATAATACCTTGCGGACGACGACGCAGTTTAAGTTCTCTTAAACGTGCGGCTAACTCAAAATTTGAGGGAGTGTTGAACGATGGATATTGAAGAATTAAAAGCGAAGATCATGGAATGGGCTAATAAGCAGACCAAGCCTAAGTTCTACTTCAAGGACATGGGCAAGGCGGCGCCTGATGTAGGTCTCAGAGAGCTCAAAAAGGCGGTTACCGCCCTCGTTCAAGATGAAAAACTGGAACTCTGGTCTAGTGGCAGCAGCAGTATGTATGGGGTCAAGGGAAAGGGTCTTTCTGAAGAAGCGCAGATGGGGAAGCAGGAAGAATAATCCGTCTGCTGTGACCCGGTAAGATTATCCTTATCCTAATTAGGAATACGGTTAGGCCGGATGGCCTAATCAATTCCAGGTAATCTAGAGTCTATACTGTTTACGCCGTTCAACCTGTTTAACCGGTTAAATGTAAGAGGTGCGGGCTGGCCTGAGAAGGGTCAGTCTGCACCTCTTTGTTTTTTTAGGGTATTTTTTCTGCCAAGCTTGTGCTTGATGGGGAATTCGGCTGAAAAGACTGGATTAACGCATGCAGTATCTCAACGTGTTTATCTAAGTTTTGCATTATAATAGGTATGTCGGCCTCTGGTTGAGGGCAGGTTTGCAGCGTGGCGTGTGCCATATCTTTCCAGTCATCCCTGGTGAAACGCTTGAGGGAGGAGAGAAATTCCTTTCTATCGATGGAAGCCGGACGCCCCGTCTCCTCTTTTATCTCCAGTGCCTCATAAAACCCTTTCATGACCGCATCCGGATAAAAATCGTCGGCCCAGGCCGCATCCCCGGTCCCATCCAACCGATCCATACGCATCCGGATCATTAAGTGTACAAAGAAGTAGAGCAGGGCGGCCATCTTATTGCCTTCTTCGTCCGTTGAAAAAGATATCATGGGTTCATAGCGCCGTACGGTGATCAGTTTCAGGTCGATATCTTCGCCCTCTATGCGCACGATAAAGTCCCCGGCGGCATGATGCCATAAGGATATTTGTTCAAAGGTATCTATATCGTAGTAGAGGGTGAGAATCTTCGAAGCCAGCCGATATAACTTATAGCTCTGCCTGTCGGATAGATGCCGGTAACCGTTATCTGAATCCCAGACGACGATCTTTTGGCCCTGGTCTTTGCTGTCTGGCGACAGATGAAATTCGTGGTAACCTTCCAGCCATTCTCCCAGGGATATCAGCATAGTATCGTCGGTGCCCTGGGAGGTGCGGTATTTCATCTTGCCCTTGTGATATACATGGGGCAGATACGGGAAGGCAAATTTATTATTCAGGTAGTTCAGCCAGTGAAAATCATTCTCCAGATAAAGCTTACCCGCCTCGGACAGGGCCGTAGTTACGACGAACTTGTTTAAGTCGTTCGCGGTGATGACGTCTATACTGGATATATGATACATGGCTCCGTGTTTTTCCGTGCGGATGGCAAGGCTGTCAATATCCTGTAAGGTAATCATCTTTCCTGTTTTCTTTTTTATGGCGTCTATTAATAACCGGTAAGAATCTCTGGATAGAAATGCCTTTATCGTTTCCAGATACTGGCCGTAGGTCAATCCGATTCTGTGGCCGCCTTTCCCGGTTCCGTCGATATCAGATAGACGGAGGGGTAAGGGAGACTCCAGCGCGATTTTATCAGGGACGATATCCCCGTAAGGAGAGGAAGAGAGGTATCTTATTTTGGGTTCGTATGCGTTACCGGCGGAGGTCATTATCAACTGCTCCTATGATTGAAAAATGTTAGATTGATCGTTTGTCGATATCTTTGTATAGTTAAAGCCATTATGGTTGACAATCTTAACAGATTATTTCGAAAATACGAGATGTTATTGTCCGAGATAGGCAGTGTCTTCCGGCGGGTGCAGGAAACACACAGCGATTGTGTGAGATGCCGGCCGGGCTGCACTGACTGTTGCTATGCAGTGTTTGAATTATTTCCCATTGAGGCCGCTTATTTGAGCTACCATTTTCATCAGCGCTTAAAACGCAAGGAGCGCCGGGAAGTCCTGCGTAGGGCTGAAAAAGCCCTTCTGGAGATTACCGGGGTAAGGGAAGGGATCAAAGATAATGAGAGCGAAGTGCTTCAGATGGCTGAAGCCAGAATCAGGTGCCCCTTGCTCAGTGACCAGGGCCATTGCCTGCTCTATGAATACAGGCCTATTACCTGCCGGCTTTACGGGATACCAACCGCTATCCGCGGGGCAGGCCATACCTGCGGGAAGTCCGGCTTTGATAAGGGGACGGTTTATCCCACTGTAAATCTGGATCTAATCCATGAAAGACTCTTCACTCTGTCCGTTGAACTTTGGGGAGCACATGACTACCGCCAGGTATATGAAGAGGCTCGAAAATTAGTCCCGGTTTCCCTGGCGCTTAAGATGAGCAGGTAACCCTTTCTATGGCCTGAGAGGCCAGTTCTCCTACGGTTTTTTCCTCCACCCTGCCGTCATCGTATATCCTGAGACAAGCCCGATCATCTTTAAGCCTTTTCAGGCTGCCTACGGCCTCTTTGGCCTTCATGTGCCCCAGGGCCCAGGCGGCATGGCCTCGCACCGCAGGTTCCGGGTCATCCAGGAAATCAAAAACACCGAAAAATGGCGTGCCTTTTAATAGCTCCGGATGCCGTTTACCTATTCTGCCGATGGCCCAGAGGGCAGCCGCACGGGAGGTTTGATCCTTTAAGAAGGAAAATAGCGGGGGGATAAAACCGGTGAAGAGATCGGGCCGGATACTTATTATTTCTCCACTGGCCTCAAGGAAGCCCCAGCTTGTGGCGGCCGAATCGGCAGCAGACGAAAGCAGTCGCCTGAGCAGATCGGCGGCGGCTTGCGGATTTTTGTCTGCCACGTACCCGGCTGCTTTTCCCAATATCTCTACGGCTCGCCAGCGTAAAAGCTCATCCGGGGAGTACAAAAGCCGTTGCAACGCGGCCAGCACCCGTTTATCTTCCCTGGCCATGGAGAGCAACTCTTCTTCCCGGTTCTCTTCAACTAACCTCTGGATAAGTTTTTTAGAAAACGATTTTGACGGCCCGGGGTGTTCGACGGATGATTCGTCGTTTATCACCGGGGCCTTGGCCAGCTCAGCCTGTACCTTTTCCTCAGATACCTCTCTAATCTCCTTCCCCAATCTTATGAAAAGGAGAACAGCGCGGGCATGGGCTATCTTGGCTACGACTTTATGCTCTTTCTCATTGTAGTTTTCTATACGATTTTCGATATAATCTTTGTCCGGTTCAAGTTGCCAGGCCAGGTCCCAGTCCCCGCCGCAGGCAAATAGCAGGGCCTCCACCATGGCGGCCCCCACGTTGTGTCCGGTAACATCGCAGGCATAGACTGCCCCGCACTGACATCTGCCCATGTTGAATTCAGTAAGCCTTTTTGTATTCAATTCACGCGGCCGGTCAACCAAAGAGCCACAGAAAGGACACTTTGGCGGCTGTGCCTCTGTTATAATGCTCATACCATCCTTCCCGTCGATTTATAATAATTTCTATTTAGATTTAGTTTGAACTTCTTTAACAAAATCCGGATGGACCTGATAGCCCAACTCCATGGCCCGGTTGCAGTGTTCGGCAGCCAGCTTATATTCCTTTTTAAAGTAATGGGCCACGGCCAGGTTGTTGTGGGCTATGGCGAAGTCAGGTTTTTCCTGAAGACTCTTCTTAGCAGCCTCGATGGCCTCATCATAAAGTCCCTTTTCGATATAAGCCGTAGCTAGGTTGGCCCAGCCCTCGGAAAAATCGCTGTTGAGTTCCACCGCCTTTTTCAAAAAATCTATGGCCTTAGCCCATTCGCCTTTTTGCATCCAGGCAAAGCCTAGATTGCCATATGCCTGTGTGACATAAGGATTAACCTTCAGGGCTTTTTCATTTTCCCTGATGGCCCCATCCAAATCACCTTTCTGAAAATAGAAACCGCCGAGATTGACATATAGCGAGGCATTTGTCGAGTCAATCTCCAGAGCCTTTTGGGTATGCCGAATGGCATCGTCGATGCGTCCGCCCTTCCAGCAGGCCATGGACAGGCGGCTGAGTGCAATGACCGAGTTCGGATCTCCCGACGCCTCTTTTTCGAGAGAACTGATGATGTCTTCGATATTTGTATTTTGTTCTGTCATGGATTAACCCCTGTCTGATTTATAGTGGCAATGTGGCCGATTCTAATAAACTTTGGTAATTAAATCAACCTTTTTACATCCAGTCTGGTGTATTAGGGATGGGCTATGAACTTGGTGTTATAGATATTTTTATTGACAAAATTACCGGCGGAGTTTATAGATTTTTTGTTAGAATGAATAGTAATTCAAATCTTGGCGATAGCAGTTAATTTTGTAATATAACCCCTAATCATTTTTAACTAAATGATCCAACGTTATTATCCCAGAGTGGCGATAGCAGCCCTTAGAGGAGGATCCGGGAAGACGATTCTTTCTCTGGGGATTATTGTGGCCCTGCGCAATAAAGGTTTTAAAATAGTTCCCTTCAAAAAAGGTCCGGATTATATCGATGCGGGTTGGCTGACGTTAGCTGCTGAACACCCTTGCTATAATCTTGACCCATTCCTCATGGGTAAAGAGCAGGTTATATCTTCCTTCCAGTTACGGGTAGATGAAGGTGAATGTGCAATTATAGAGGGGAACCGGGGGCTATACGACGGGACAGATGAAGCTGGAACTTATAGTACGGCTGAACTGGCCAAGATGCTCCAAACCCCGGTTATATTAGTGGTTGATTGCAGTAAGGTCACGCGTACGGTGGCAGCCATGATCCTGGGCTGCCAGAAGTTTGATCCGGCGGTGGATATCAGGGGCATTATACTCAATCAGATAGCCAGAAGTCGCCATGAGGCTATGGTGCGCAGCACTGTAGAGCATTATTGCGGGCTGCCGGTCATTGGCGCGCTGCCCCGGTTGAAGGAAGGCCGGCTTCCAGAACGGCACATGGGGCTAACGCCCCATTTTGAACACCAGAGTTCTATAGATGCCGCTATGGCCATAGGCAGTATGGTAGAAAAGTATGTGGACCTGGATAAACTGTGGGAGATAGCTGTACAGTCCCCGCCATTGCTGGTTGATGAGCCTGTTAAGGAGAGATTATCTGTAAAGTCATATAAGCAGCCGTGTATAGGGGTTATTAGAGACTCTGCCTTCCAGTTTTATTATCCTGAGAACCTCCAGGAATTGGTGAAGTATGGGGCTAGATTAATAGATGTCAGTCCCTTGCGGGATACTCAGCTTCCGGAGTTAGACGCCCTCTATATAGGCGGGGGATTTCCGGAAACCCATGCCGAGCTTCTGGCAGCAAACAAGAATTTTGCCGGTTCTTTACGGGCGAGGGTAGAAGAAGGCCTCCCGATTTACGCAGAGTGCGGCGGGTTGATATATTTAGGAAGAAGCATAAGTATAGACAACACAGTATATCCGATGGCGGGTGTGCTTCCGGTGGATTTTTGCCTTGGGAAGAGGCCGCAGGGGCATGGATATACGGAGATGCTGGTGGACAAGCCCAATCCTTATTTTGCCTGTGGTTCTGTCCTGCGGGGGCATGAATTTCATTATTCGCGTGTCGTGGCCTGGGAAAAGAATACCGGTGTGTATATGGCCTTTTCTGTTAACCGCGGATATGGTGTTGATGGGGAACGGGACGGATTTTGCTACAAAAATGTCCTGGCCACATATACACACCTCCACGCCTTGGGCATACGGGAATGGGCCGGCGCACTGGTAAGGAGGGCCTTGGATTACAAACGGATCCTAAACCAGTCGCCTTTAAAACTGCTTGCTTCGGCTGTGAAAGTGTGATATAGGTTCCAATCCAAAATTAACTAATCTTAGGTAAGGCGGCGATTGTCGTCAAATTTGTAGAGAGGAGGATTAAGTATCATGGCTTATACGGTAACTGTGGACAAGGACAAATGTAGCGGAGATAGCCTTTGTGTGGACAACTGCCCGGGTCAGGTGCTGGAGCTGGTAGATGGAAAGGCAGAGCCTGTCAACATGGATGACTGCCTGGGTTGTCAGTCTTGTATGGAAGTCTGCACGACCGGTGCGATCACAGTAACAGAAGATTAAGTAAATAAGTACGGAATCGGAGACTAACCGACGGTAAAGGCCCTGCCTGATAGATGAGGCAGGGCCTTTTTTGTAGTTTTGGCCTATGATTAGGCCCTTAGCTCTAAATTCCGTGTTTTTTGTGGCAGAAAATTGGAAAGCTTAAAGCTCAAAGCTGAAGGCTGAAAGCCAAAAAGAATGACAAAGTTCAAAGCTCGAAGTTCAAATCAATGCCGAATGTCAAAACTCAAATAGAGTCCGCCGGAGGCGGATGACATTTGTCATTTGAACTTTGGATTTTGGCATTTAAAATTCGGTCTGCCTATGGCGGATCCGGGTTAGGATTTAAGAACACCGGTTTTGATCTGCTCGGTCAGATATTCAACCTGGTAGCCTAGAGGTGATTTTTTCTCCATTTCGCGCTGGACGAAATTAACTGCGTGCAGGATAGTGGCGTGGTTTCTGTTAAATTCCTTCCCTATGGCCTCCAGGGAGTGCTTGGTAAGAACGCGGGACAAGTAGACGGCTATATGCCGCGGATGGGCAATAGCCTGTTTGCGGCTCTTGGACTTTAACACGTCCAGGGTAACCTTATAGTACTGACAAATGATCTTTTGGATCAGATCCAGAGAGATTTCCTCCCTTTTCTTTATCAGGTATTTGGTTGCTTCTCTGGCCATATCCAGGGTGATCGGTTGACAGAGGAGAGAGGACTGCGCGGCTAGGCCGATTACACTGCTTTCCAATTGCCGGATGTCATCGGTGATGGTATCGGCCAGGTAATTTATAACCTCATCCGGCAGAGATATCCCCTGGTTCTGGGCCTTTTTCTGAAGGATGTTTATCCGGGTATTATAGTCGGGCGGAAGGATGCTGGCAATCAACCCGCTATTAAGCCTGGACCGGAGGGCGTTGTTCAGCCGCGGGATATCTTTCGGAGATTGGGAACTCGTCATGATAATAGTCCTGCCGGATTCAGCGAGCCTGTCCAGGACAGGGCCAAGTTCTGCCTGGGTACGTTGTTTACCCTCAAAGAAGTGTACTTCGTCAAGCAGGAGGACATGGCAATTTGTGCGGTATTTTTCTTTGAATTGTTCGATGGTATTTGTTTTAAGAGCCCGGACCATGTCGTTGGTAAATTCTTCAGCAGTTACATAAATTAGTTTTTTTGCCTTGTCCTGACCAAGCATGTAATGAGCTATGGCCTGTGCCAGATGACTTTTCCCCAGTCCTGTATTTGAGAGCAGGTATAGAAAGTTGTTATAGGTGCTGGTCCCTTGCGCTATGGCCTGGGCTATGGTGAAGGCAAAGCTGTTTGAGTTGCCGGTCACAAATTGATCGAAAGTAAAACGGGGACATAATCGCCTGCAGTAAGGCACTTCAGTTTGCAGACCTGGCAAAGGCAATTGTTCATCGGCATTAGGTCTGTTGTTACTATTGTTTTCATTAGATCCTGCCGATGCTGCTATCAATTGGACATTTAATTTTTTACCACAAAGGGTTCCCAGTTCGTCCCTGATTAATGGCAGATAATTATCCCGCACCCAGCTTAGAGAAAATCGGTTGGGGCAGGTCAGGACAAAGGTATTTTCATCCTGGCTGCTGCAGCTTATCGGATCGATCCAGATATGAAAACTGCTGTCTGGAATCTTATTTTTAAGGGAATTTTTTAATTCTTGCCAGATTTCTTGCATAAGCTGATTTTTTTGTTTTTGAAATGTCAGGGCAAAGACAATTAAGTAATCCTGCCCTCCTTAATAAAGATTCGCCGGGTTTCTGTCAAAGGTGATTAAAGACGATTCTCTCGATGAAGCCTTCTTATTTTTAAAGATGGTTTAACCTTCTGTTTTTTCTTTATATCTATTTTTACTAGAGAGTAACTTATTTAAAAGACGGCAGTTTGTATAATTAGAGTCAAGACCAATGGTTTCAGGAAGTTATTTATGAAAAACTCCCGGTTGGCTAAGGTTATCAACACCACAAGATCTCTCCGTATCTCTTCTTTTCTCAATTTTTTAACCTATTTTATCTTTATTTCTTTTTGCATTTGTCGTACATAGGGGGCTGTCAATTTTATTTGAATAATTTAAATAGGTTTGGCATGATAGGGCTAAAAAGGCGGGATAAAAAATTGGTTTCTATTCCTACCTCTGAAGAATGTCTGGCTTTAATGGACGAATATAAGGTAATGGACCACGTGCGGCAGCATTGCCGTAAGGTGGCAGAGGTTGCCCTTTTTATTGCCGATAAACTAATGTCGGCCGGCATTAAGTTAAACATTCCTTTGATAGAAGCCGCTGCCCAGCTTCATGACATCACGAAGATTGAGGCGCTGGAGCAGGGGGAAAATCATGCTGAGACCGGGGCAGATCTCCTTGAAAAACTGGAATTTCCGACTGTAGCTCACATAGTAAGACAACACGTACACTTATCAGGGCCGATTATTGGGACGCCGATTAATGAATCAGAAGTAGTCAACTATGCCGATAAGCGGGTTTTGCATACCACTGTGGTCAGTTTGAGGGATAGATTCGATTATATCCGGGAAAAGTATGGGCATGGCGACCCGGATAGGATAACCAGAATAAACAGGATCGAGGAGGAGACCCGGGAGCTTGAGAAAAAACTTTTTGCCCAGTTGCCCATAAAACCAGAGGAGATGCCGTATTTCTGATCAATTTGAGATGACATAGGACTTTCCCCAAAAAATATCGGCAGGTTATGTCAACGTGTTGATTTTTATCCAATCGTCGCATTCTAGAAATGAAAGCCGTCATTCCTTCGCTTCACGGCTTGCGCAGCGACCCTTTCGGGACTCGCAGGCGGGGAAGGGTTGCCCCTTCCAGCCTCTAACGGGCTGGTTTTCCCCTTTCTGCTCGCCCTCGAAGGGTTGCCCCACTGCTCCAGCAAGTTTCGCTCAGGAACAGTGGCTTCCATAAGAATGTGGGGAAAGTCCTAGAGATTTCAAATTTGAAAATCGAGATGTCTTAAAGGATATGAGGGTATTATGGCCAAAGATAAAAAAATAAGGTTAGCCCTGATTGCGGGGGGAGAGTCATCCGAACGAGAGGTTTCCCTTAAGGGGGGAGACCAGGTAGAAGGCGCACTGGATAGAGACAAGTATGATATTATACGCTATGATCCGGCTTGTGACCTGGAGGTTCTGGTTAGGGATGCGGGCCGCATAGATGCGGCCTTTGTCCTTCTCCATGGTAAATATGG